>Ga0256869_1000686_pt1 | contig 15057 bp, 12 predicted proteins | sample RumenRJG_05RNA_FD_186096 | JGI IMG/M metagenome (GOLD analysis project Ga0256869, IMG submission 186096) | Metatranscriptome of bovine rumen microbial communities from Lethbridge, Alberta, Canada - Rumen RJG_05 (Metagenome Metatranscriptome) | ecosystem: Host-associated > Mammals > Digestive... | reverse complement strand
TTTGCTAGCTAGATCACAAAACACAAACTGTGATCTACTTCACAAAATGATCTCGCTCTATCAATCATCCGAGAGCTACAGGATATTCACACTCTGTTCTGCCTGATCTGCTACAGCGATGGTTTCCCATGATAATAATTGCGTCATTTCACACGCCCACTACCTGACCACAACGCGGCTTGCATTGCTTCTCTGTTTCAGGCAGACACTCCCGACAAATATTTATGAGTACGGCCACACGGTCATGGCACAGACTTCATCAGGCAGGAAACTTTCTGCAGCCGGAGCAGTACAGCCTCATGAAGCAGACATGAGCCAGTTGAAAGCCTCAAGAAAAGACCTGACTGGGTGATCGGGATGTCCTTTCCGGCTGACATAGCCCGTATCCTCGACTAAATCATGGAGACATAATCTTCCAAAACGGATACTCTTGTATTCCCCAGAGTCGACGAACTGACGGTCAAGCACATACTTTGCGCTGCTGCCGCCAGAGAGCTTTTCAACCTGCGGAAAATACCCGTCTCCGGCCTCATCCCTTAAAGGATGAATGATGAACCTGCCCGTACTGTATCCGTCATCATCGAGCAGTCTCTGCAAAGCGCTGCACCACGATGCACATGAAGTCTCCGAAGATACAACTGACTCATCTAGTGGAGGCATGCTGAGCAGATGATGCAGTATCTCATGCGGATAACGATCGGACAGACCAGCAACCGACCTCTTTGCGTCGATATACACGAACACCAGCTTTTCAAGAGCCTCACCGCTGATCCCCGGAGCCTCATCATTGACATGAAGCTCAGCACCGTACAGGCATCTGTCTATTCTTTCATTCTCAATTTCGCTCTCAGCCCTGATCAGGTCAGCCTGTTCCAGCAGCTCGATGTTTTTCTCACAGACAATCTCATAAATGGCCATTCCTGCATTGCGTGCTGAATCGCTCAGAGCCAAATTGTATCTAAGCCGGTATGCTATGTCCCGCGCGGCAGACTGCTGGTTGATACCAAGACAGCCGCTGTCTCTTCCCCACTCGGCAAATTTTTGCCAGAGAGCCGGAGGAATGGCGAGGATAATGCTCATGTCATGATCAGCCTTTTCCCTGACTTTCATGTCATCAGCTGACACTGTGCGCCTTGGTTTATTCTTGCCGCTGACAAAGTCGGCACTGATTGCCGAGAGGTCGCATCCCCAGTCATGCTCCCTGACCCTGTTCCAGCAGTCCTCTTTCTTGACCCATTCCGTATAGTTTGTTACAGGACACTCATTGAGGATGAAATCATTCAGCTTCTTCATAAGGTCATATATAAAGTCTGAGAGTTCATCGCTCAGTGACTGCCTCTTCCAAATCCTGTACAGGTCCAGTTTCCCATCAGTCAGCACATACAGCAGAGAGATGGTATAAGGGACAACAGCTGACCTGAGGTCACCTATGCAGAAGCTCTGGGCCCTTGTGCCGTAACGCCTGACTGCAGTCCTGTAGATTATGGCTTTCGCAATCAGATCCTCATAGAAAATACTGTCAATCTTCCCGGCATTCTCCGGAAGGTTGTAATTCACAAACTGGGCATAGTTTTTCTCGGCGCCCCTGGAGACGATATGGGGACCTATGACTAACTGCCCCTCATCCCAGACCTCACCGTATGAGTTGATAAACTTGGCGAGATCAGCCTTGGTGAACATCTGTTTAAGCGGGTTTTTTAGATCAAAGGCTTTCTGCCTCGACTTGGTGAATCCCTCCCTCTGACGGAGTGTCTTGTACTGTCCGCGGGCCCTTTCGAAAAACCAGTATGTGGCCATCGGATTGGAGGGTGACACCGGCGTTATGATGTACCTTGAAAGCTTCTCAAGCTCGACAAGTGACGGGTTATTGGCCGTAAGGTCCACTGTGCTCACCTTGTTCTGCGTATTGGCGCATCTGGAGATAGAGGATACGATCTCCGCATAGTCGTCCTTGTCCTTTATGACTGAAATCTTTGCCTGGACGAATACATCATCCAGACTGGCCTTGTCCTTTTTGCTTGTATAGTAGATTGAGGCTGTGGTCTGACCGCCGTTGACGATCTGAAGATTCGAGATTTTCCTGATATATTTTCCGGTATCGTCCAGTGTCAGCGCATCCGCCGTAACGGAAAGGCCGTTATTGTATGCGAGAAACCTGTGCGGCTGCTCATTTATAGTCTTGCGTATTCCCTTGTTTATCTTCCCGTTGAACTGCAGGAAAGACCGCACGTTCTGCTCCAGCAGTCTTGATCCAAAGCGTTCGTACAGACTGTAGAGACAATTTCCAGGGAAAATGGCGAGATAGGTCTGATACTCCGGATTATCCCTCGGGCTCCGGAGGCATGGCACGAGGAAACCGTCCTCGCTGAAATCGATCTCAACAGGTACCTTTGAATTCCCCGATATCTGGAATAGATAGTTAATGTCGACGACCCTGTAAAAGAACTTGTACCCGGAAATATCCTTTATTACAGGCACATCTCCCTTGTATGAGCCGTTTGTAAGAACAAATGCATTGACCCTGACCAGATTGTTCCTCAGCTCCTCGTAGGAGGCAAGAGTGTGTGCGAACTCGAAAATAGGAGATGACTCGGCAACCTCATTTGCGTATTCATCATAAACGGCTTTCCTGAAGAAATTGCCTATTCTTGTCGCAGCCTGATCAACCTCGGCCTTTGTCACAGTCCTGATGGCGTCATCAGGTTTGAAAATCGTGATGAACAGATCGACAGTCTCGTAGTTGTCGGCGATGGCATAGCCGTTAATCTTATGCTGCTTCCTGGTTCCAAGGGCTTTCTCGTCAAAGGCCACATCAGCGTTTTCTGTCTCTCCGGCATCGGCAAGAAGCTCAAGCACCATTCTCGTGAAAGTCTGCTCCTGCGTGTCCCCGTCCTCGCTTGAGAGCTGCCGTGCACGGACGTCCTGCATCAACGAGGAATAGTATTTATCGATTTCTTTCATGACAGAATGCCGTTCAATAATTCTTCCTTTGTCACAAGGTATTTCTCACACACAGGCACATCCACAAGGTAGGATGAGACACTGACGCCGGACCGCAGCTCGCCCTGCCTGATGCGGGGGAAATCCCCCTTGACACGGTAGAAACTCTCGGATTCAGTCACATATTTTTTCGAAGAGTAATCCTCCTGCTCCGAGTTAAAATACCCGGCCTCCATCAGCTTCATGTTCAGCTCAGTGAGCAATGGGAGATCATCCTCCACATAGGCCCTGGTTTCATTGACCTTGTCAGCAAGCGAGCATCCCGCGGTGTTACTGACCTCAAGCGCATAATGGGCCAGCCACATTCTCTCAACCTTTGAATCATCCAGCTGTGACTCTCCGTTAATTGAGAGCTTGTCATGGGTGCTGGTGGCGGTTGTCTTCACCTCCACTGCCCACGCAGGCCCCCTGAAATCCCTGGCTGCCCTGTCCGCACCAACCCATGCAAGGATGGAGTCCTTGTTGCTGATCCGGGGATCCATGAACAGCTCCTGCAGAAAACACAATTCACCGAACAATCCCTGCTGCTCTGTCAGAGATAAATGCGAATCATGCATCCTGCCGAACAGGTTCTTCCATTTCTCCAGCAGGTTTATCACTCCATGCACCGTCTCAGTCTCATCAGTTCCCTGTACGGCATGACGGACAAGATCCTCGCAGAGTGTGGAAAAGACGCCGCGGTTCGTGTCATCAAGCAGCTCGACAGACAGGAATGACGCGTTGTCAAAGCTGTTGTCATCAAAAAGTCGTACCCTGAAATCACTTAATTTCCTGAACGGGCCGGTGTCCACCATGATGTTCTTGCTGAATGAGAGTGCGATGCCGCAATACCTTTCAGGATACCGGTAAGTGCAGTATATTCTGCCCGGCATCTCCGGGGAATACAGTTTCTTGACAACCCCCTCAGGCCTGCATGACTCCATTTCGTTCCAGAGGAGCATAGTCCTGTTAATAATGCTCTCAGTCATTGTCATTGTCCTCATCGAAACTGTCAGAGGTGGCCAGGAAATCCGGTATTGTACGGTTCGCCTTATATCTGATATAGCTGTGCTCAGAGCTGTTGGGGAAAGAGAGCAGTATGCCAATAAAGGGCTCGTCACTTTCTGAGAATATCCGTTTTGTCACATTGCCGTTTTCATCCCGTGGGTTTGCATATTCCGGATTCAGCGGGTACAGGATCAAGAGCGGTGTTGTATGCGGTCTGAACTCCTCCCTCACGACGGCAGGAGACGGGAACTTTTCCGTCCAGTTCTTTCCCTGTGATTGTTTCAGACTTTGCGTCCTCTCCAGTGCCTTTTGCAGCAGTGCGCGATCAAGGTCCAGGAACTCGTCATCAGGACTGCCTGATATGTGTCCTTTCTTGATGAAATAGGAATCCTCATCACCATCACCGGATCTGGTTCGGTTATAACAGCCTGCAACGACACCCTCTTTACGGGAAACATGGCGCACCTGCGCTCCTGACTTGTTCATGAGGACAACATTCCATGACGTCAGCTCGCCATACTTATTCAGCATCCTGATATATTCACATATAAGCGACATGTCAATTGTCTTAAGGCTTGACGCAACATTGAACCTGGACAGGAAATCGCATACCAAATCAGGATTTGCCCCGCGCCAGAGGTAATTATCCCTTGGACGTTCTGCCTGACCGCTCAGCTCAAGCAGGAGATCATCCGCAGCAGAAAGATTGGCATGTATCAGCCCCCTGTCCATCGGCAGGGCGTATGTCTCAACCAGACGCGTGGCCCATGACACTTCCACGTCCTGAGCGGTCTGCATTTTATTCATGGATGTAATCTGCAGGAGCCCCGGATGCGTCCGCACCCTGAGCGCATACTGGTCAGGAGTGCTGTGAGACTCCGCGAGATACGTGAACTCCGACCGCAGCTCCTCGCTGGCCAGGGTGATATGGCGGAACCAGTCGTTCAACTCCGGGCTGGTGAACAGCCTGCAAAGATCAACATATCCTGTCCTGTATCCGAACCAGCGCCCCATCTGCATAAGCGTGTCATACATTTTCGAGGCGCGGAGGAAATAGCTGACGGAAAGTCCCTCGAGAGTCAGTCCCCGGGAAAGCTTGTCCCCGCCGATGGCTATGACGGAGATACCGGTTCCCTCATTCTCAGTGTAGTCAAGAACATCGCCGGATGTGCCGTTTATGGTGCAGACCTTAATCTTCTGGACTGCCTCATAGAGATGCGGCCTGACCTCATCCCATGAATGCACTTTCATCTGATTATCGATATTCCTGTAATCTGAATTCAGGATTCTGGAAGTGACCGTCTTGTATGAAAGATACTCCGGCGTGTCCTCCTCGAAAGCCTTTCTCATCTGCTCAAGGAAACCAGGATCATCAGCCTCTATCTCCCGCTTGTAGTAACTGAACAGCCGGTCAACGAGATTTCTTATCTGCTTCTGCCAGGACTTGTATCTTGAAACATGAATGAGCATGGAATTGTGCTTGTTACCCTGCCCGCGCAGGATGCGGATGGCACAGGTCAGGATGAAGCATTTGACTGCAGTCTCCAGCGATTCAGGAACCTTTGAGGGCTTCGTGTCGTTCTGTCTGTGTCGCGTCGGGACGAATGCTCCGTAATCGCTTATCCTGTTTACAATTGGAAGACTGAAGTCAGCTTTTGAATCAGGTGAATCCGCCGTACCGAACACTTTCTCGGGACCGATGTAATTGCTGGGGCTAGGTATGCTGATAATGAAATCCCGCGGGAAAAGATCGTCCCTGACATTCTGGGATATGAAGATGTTCGCAAAGGGGGTCGCTGTATACCCGACATAGGAACGCCTCCTGAACAGGGACAGTATCCCCCGGATAAGACCGTTGATTGCCGTTGGCTCCTGGTCCGGCTTGTGAGTGTTGATGGAGGCATTGTCCGCCTCATCATCGATCATCAGCAGCGCCTTGTTGAGAATGCGTCCACGCTCTGCATTTGACTTAAGCCAGCTCTGAAGCCTGCGGAGAACACTGGCGTTTTTCTTCACCACAAGCAGTATAGGATCCTTCGTCTCAAAGTTGATGCCAAGCGTATCGCCGGCTTTCTTGGTAAAGTCTCCACCATCACAGCTTGTCGTAATGGAGTGTGCTATGGCATTTTCAAATCCCTTGAAAAGACCGACGCCAATCTTGCTGCCCCTGTCGTTGCTGTATGTGCGCCCGGCCTGTGTGTTGAAGCCGAGGAACCCCTCGTCCAGTCTTATCTGGGTCTGGCTTCTGAGGTTATTGTGAATGCCGGCGAGCACTATGAGCAGATTGAAGCCTACATCAGCTGCCTTGCACAGCAATCCAGTGTAGTTTGCCGTCTTCCCGGACTGGACCTGTCCGACGACCAGTCCCTCCTTGTCCACCTGGATATTGTCCCTTTGCGGGTTGAAGAGCTTGTCAAGAATGCTGTCAGTAAGGCGGTCTATCACGTCAATGACACTGGCAGGGAAATCCTTCTCCTGGCCAAGATACATTTTGTAACGCGCCCAGAACAGCCAGGCATCCTTGTGCTTGGCCTTGTACTCACTGAGCCATGGCTGGCGGCGTTCCCTGCCCTCAAGGATTTCAAAATCATCGACATAAGTGCTGTAAAGTGACTGGATGTGCAGCTTCAGCCTGTCGCGATCGACACCGGGGCAGACAGCGCAAGTCCTATGAACGCTGTCATCTATCTCACTTTCCGTGGCAGTTGCCTTGTGTCCTATCATGATCCTGCAGATATTGACTGCTTTCTCGAAATCTTCGCTCTCTGTCATAGCTCGTCAATCAAGTCCTCGTAGTCGTTGAAAGGCTCGATCATCTTAAGACAGCCCTTGGCCTGCATGCTGTCCATTCCCTGGGAGAGCAGGTTGGCATACATTTTCTGCAGCATGCCCCTGATAGTCTGCACATCAATGGAGGAAAATGGTCTGGCCTGGCTGTCCTCCTTTTTTGCCTCGTTGATGTATATGGTTCTTGTCGGTATTCCTTCCTCTATGAAGCGCAGCACTGTGTCAAAAGCCTTCTCAGGCTCGCTTTTCACCATTTCCCTCAGGCTCCTGATGAGCAGGTGCTTGCGGTTAATGACAAAAGACCACTTGTCGTCTTTCTTTTTCTCAAGCCACAAAGGCTGGAACTCCTGTCCTGCCCTCTGTCTCAGGATTTTGCCGCGGTGCCGGAAGACCTCCTCCCCTTTCGCCCGGACTGATTTGGCATAGGCTGACAGCTGGTCCCTGCAGCTGGCTGGCGGTGTCGCCCTTGACTTCATTATGTCAATCTTCCAGTCGGTATCCATGGTATTCGGGAGGTCAACCAGAATCCTGACCAGCTTATAATGCTCCTCTTTCCTGAAGAGCCCCAGCCAGTCCCCCGCAAGCAGGAGCCTCTGCCCCCTGTAAACGTAGAACCCCTGCTGGGAGGGCCAGCCGTTGATGCCCTCAGCCCTGTTGTAGGCCTCCACGGACGAGAAGCCGTTCCTGTGCGGGAGAACATAGCCTTTTACACGGACATTTCCAGGGAGATATTCAGTCGGCTGTTCCTGTGTCTTGCTCTCGGAGGTGCAGAATGGATCCCACGGGGCAAGTTCGTGCCCGCACCACCATATCCTCAGCGAACCATCCTCAATGAAACGGTGATACGTCATCGAAAGATGCCTGCGCACGCGGTCAAGCGTTTCCGAGAACTTCATCTTGGCCGTCTCATTGTCAGGACTCATGGAAAGCGGAAGCAGCCTGTCCATTGCAGACCAGACGACAACCGTGCCTGACGGCTTGTCATCCAGTGCGTGTAGAAATTCCTCCGGAATCCACTTTATGAGTTCCCATTTCCGGGACAGTGCCACATAGTCCAGATCCCACGACCAGAAAACGGGCCCATGACCTGCCTTTTTGCTGAGCACACTCAGTTTCCGGCACTGGGAGAATGACGCCGTTTTCAGGCCCAGACCAAACCTGCCAAGATCCCTGCGGTCCCTCTCGTCCAGAGGGCTCCGTGAGCCTGGCCTGAGGGCGTTGACGATCTCGGTCCCATCCATGCCTTTGCCATCATCAGAAATGGTAATGACGGACCCGCCTCCCCTCCATATGCGGTTTACCCGGACATTCGAGGCGCCCGCCGAAATGCTGTTGTCTACAATATCGGCAACTGCCGTCTCCAGCCGGTATCCAATGGCGCGGAATGTTTCTATCATGGACGAGGCCTCCGGAACAGCGGAGGCCTTTTCTAACTTTTCATACTCCATGTATCCAGCTGCTTCAGAATTGCCGTCGCTATCGTATACGCAAGCAGGACCGGGACAGCGTTGCCGATCTGCCTGAATGCGTCTGACCGGGATCCCTCGAAAAAGTAGTCATCGGGAAAAGACTGTATTCTGGCCGCCTCACGCACTGTTATGGACCTGACATTGTCGGGTGTAGGTTCCGGAGTCGGGTAGATATAATAATGTCCGTCTTTTGCTATATGGGCAACCAGAGTGTGGCTGCACCCTGTTCCATCAACCACACGGAAGCGATCCAGAAAGGACTTCCTGTTCTTATGGGTCTGATGATCGGCGGGTATGTCGGTATATTTCAGGCGTCTGCCTTTCTGGTACATCAGTACTGCCTGGTAGTAGATATCGAGATCATTCCGGTTGTTGGGACGGGCTATGTGCTGGGTAGTAAAGTCAAGTTTGCCCCGGATTCCCGCCTTTTTCAGATAAAACATTGATGACAGCGGTCTGGTATACCTGACTATACCGGTCAGTGTGCCCTCTCCGGCATTTCTTGCGGGAAGATCAGAGAACAGGTCATCAAGGACCCTGAAGTTCTGGTTAACCTCCTCAAGGGCCGGGTAGTGAAAGCCAGTTGTCTTCCCGTTGATTTTCCTTCTCCATCCGACAATGATATAGCGGTGGCGGTGCTGCAGAACACCATATTTGGAGGCAACGCACTCCCGGGCCTCGATTTCGTAATCAAGCCCCAGTCCTTTCACCCTTGCACAAAGATCCCTGAACGGCTCGCCTCCCCTGGCGGTCAGGATGCCCATAACATTCTCAAAGACAAACATGCGAGGGGTGTAACGTTCCAGAAACTTTACATAGAACTTATACAGATCATTGCGCGGGTCATGGCTTATCAGATCCTTTCCGACCCTTGCCCTGCCGACAAGGGAATATGCCTGGCAGGGCGGACCGCCTATAATGAGATCAACCGCACAGCCGGCACAAAGCCTGTCCACCTCAGAGAAGATATCCCCCAATGTGCCGTCACTGATTTCAGCCTGTATCACCGTGTCAGTCACATGTTTTGGAACCTTTGACCAGAAGTCCTCGCACCTAGTGCAGGACTTGTTGACAAGGTAATCCCTGTAAATGTCAAGCCGTCCGTGTCTGTCAAGATAATGGAAAACGGCCCTGGTCCTCAGGGTGTCGCATGCAGCCTTGTTCATCTCAACATGTGCCACAGGCGAATAGCCGGCCCTTTCAAAGCCCTCGGACAGGCCTCCGGCTCCGGCAAACAAATCAATGAATGTGTAATGGCTATTCTTAGCCGGGCCTCCTTGTTGCTTATCAGCTCTGCTGGCACACATCGGCATCATTCCTTTTCCAACCCTGGCATGTTATATGGAAGTGTTCAGGCAAAAACATCGCGATTGCCGGAACATTGTAACATTGTAACGGGCATGCTGTTGACATGATCTTGTCAAACTATGCCACGTGACGAACAGATATGCTCACGGAACCGCCGCACGTGTAGATTCTTCATGATGCTTCGGGCCAGGTGCCGGCACAGGCTGCTTTTCCGGCTGCCTGCCCGGTTACTGCCAGCGCTGTCGTAACAGGGACACGACCTGTCTTACCCAGCAGGGTTCCAGGTGTCTGGAACACATAAACAGTGCGGACTCAACGAGACTGCCCAGCACCGGTGACGCCGTCCGGATCACAGCCGCACCGGGTGCCGTGCTCCTGTGCGTGTATACCTTTCAAAATCATGACCAGCGATTCAAGCGTTCTGTCACGCAGGTCTTTCCTGAGTTCGCACTCCCACACGGTTATGCAGTGCCAGCCCATTCCGGCAAGCTCCTGTAACTCCTCGGCATCACGCTGCCTGTTGCGGCTGATTTTTTCTCCCAGAAATCCCTGTGTGTCGCAGGCAGCCTGAAGAACCTGCAGTTCTCATGGCCATGCCAGAAGCACCCGTTGACAAAGATGCATGTGTGGTACTTCCGCAGGACAATGTCAGGATGGCCGGGAAGCTTTCGAGAATTAAGCCGGTAACGGAAACCGCGGCTCCACAGATAATGCCGCACGATGATTTCCGGTTTCGTGTCTCTCGACCGGATTGCGGACATGTTCCTGTGCCTCTGCTCAGCCGTCAGGACATCCATTTGCAAACCGCCGTTCTCAACAACAGACCCTCCGGTTGTGCGTCAGCGCCCCTGTATTTCCATTCATGCGTCACGCTGCTTGTGTGTTCAGGCAATGCACAGGCTGCGTCAGACAATAACACCACCGGTGATCGCACAAAATCCGCAGGTAACCATGCCCTCCCCGGAGGATTCTCCGATGACATGCCGTGAACCTTAAGCGTGCCAATCAGGCATCCGCACAGAATTTTCCCGGTTTTGCTAATATTGCGCCCAACATAACGACAACGGTTCAATGCCATGGACACAATCCAAGAATGACCGGTGTTATCATTGTCCGGCATCCGGCAGAGGCGCACGGGACAAATGGCCGAGCGTTTACCATTCAACCACCGGATACAGTGCTCTATATTAATATACTTGAAATAACGGGGGAAAACCATGGGCAAGCCCAACTGCATTGACCTGTTCTGCGGGGCCGGCGGATTGTCGTACGGATTCCAGTCAGCCGGGTTCAACGTGCTTCTGGGGATAGATAATGATGCAAAGGCCCTTAAGACTTTCGAACTGAACCACCACAAAGCCAAATGCATCTGCGGTGACATCACCGGGATAACATATGAGAAAGACATAAAGCCCCTGACCGGAGGCAAGAAAATCGACGTAATCATCGGCGGGCCACCGTGTCAGGGCATGTCCCTTTCAGGGTTCAGAAAGCTCGATGACCCGCGCAACAAGCTGTATCTCTCCTACATAAGGCTGGTTGGTGAAATCAGGCCGGACGCTTTTGTCATTGAGAATGTCCCCGGACTTGTCAGCCTTTTCAACGGGCAGATAAAAGACAGCATAATAGAAAAATTCACAGAAATGGGATACAACATCAGGTACCAGATTCTGTGCGCAGCCGACTATTCAGTGCCCCAGAAAAGACGCAGGGTGGTTTTTGTCGGTCTGAAAGACGGCTTGTCATTTCAGTTCCCGCCAGTACATAAAAACACCGTGACATGTGAAATGGCCCTCTCCGATCTGCCGCCACTGACAAGTGACCTGGGTACTGAAAGCGGAATGGACTATTACACCGCCCCGGAAAATGACTACCAGCGTCTAATGAGGGCAAGATCCTCAGTCGTAATGAATCATGTCGCGGCAAAGCACTCGGAGAAAGTGAAATACATAATCTCGCTCGTACCGGCCGGCGGCAACTATAAGGACCTGCCGGAAGAGTACCGTGACACCAGGCATTTCCATGTGGCATGGACAAGATTCCCTGACAACAAGCCAGCACCAACAATTGATACAGGACACAGACACCACTTCCATTATAAGTATAACAGGGTGCCCACGGTAAGGGAGTGCGCAAGAATCCAGTCATTTCCTGATGACTTCGTTTTTCTCGGGAACAAAACAGAGCAGTTCAGGCAGGTGGGGAATGCCGTTCCGCCGCTGATGGCACAGGCAATCGCAAAGCAGCTTCTGAAATATCTGAAAAAAGGAAGGCAGGGATGAGCATATACAAGGTTCCTGACGAGTACTATTTCCGAATTCACCATGTGCGTCCGCGTTTCAAGGGAAATGTTGAGGCCGTCCTCCTCTACATGGCCTCTGAGATAACTCGCATCGGTGATGCTCCGAGGGATTCATTCAACTCACAGCTAAATACATCAATCAGGTGCTTCCCCGGGAATGCAAACCTTTCCCAGAAAACAATAAACAACTGGCGTACTGAAATCTCCACATTGTTCGGGCTTTTCTATGAGGACGACGCCAAGCAGAACCATGCGATGCTGAGGGCAAAGGAGCTTGCCGACAGCAATGATCTTGTTTCTTTTTTCAAGTCATTCCTTTTTTATTTCCAGTATCCCGGCGCACATATCAAAGTCCAGGAACTGCAGAAGCAAATAGGGGCCGGAATTCATTTCAAGCCGGCACAGTACATCATCCGGCTGTTACAGCATGCAGAAAAAAAACCGAGACGAACAGGAAAGAGTGCTGCCTGACAAAAGCCGAAGCCTGCTACTGCATCTTCAATGATCTCAGGTGTACCAGGGACAATGAGGGCCCGGACAGGACATGGAACAGGATCAGGTACAACCGGGACTGCGGGATGGAATACGAAGCTGTAGGTGATGTAATCAGGTATGCCGGGGATATCCTCGATTACATGCAGATCGCCAACCTCCTCACTTCATATAACGGCAAGGAGTTTTACCTGAACCACAAAGAAAACGAGACCCTGTATTTATTTGACGGTTCAAAAAGCTGGTTCTCTGCGTATGACAGCATACTGGGAAAGGAGATGCCTTTTGACGTCATAAACCGGTACAGATGTCAGTGGTTCAAATATGTGAATACAGAGGAAAAGGATGTCGATTTCTCCACAGACATCCTGGCGTTCGTTGACAACCAGGAAAACATCAGTGAGGAAACACACAAACGGTTCAAGGATTACCTAGATCATCTGAGCTCTTTTGAAAATCTCAAGACCAAGGATATTGGCGACATAGGTGAAAGCCTGGTTATCAGTCATGAGAAACAGCGTCTGAAACTGGCCGGACGGGATGATCTTGTCCATCTTGTCAAGTTTGTGCCGACAGACTTCGCAGTCGGATATGATGTCAGTTCAAGAGAGTATGATGCCTCGCTCAGGAACATAGAGGTGAAGACAACAGTTAGTTCGAAGCCTATTGTTTTCAGCAAAATCCATATGTCCCCCAATGAGTGGCAGGCTGCAAAAAGCTATCTCTCAAGGTACTATGTATACAGGCTCATGATTAGCAAATATGAAATAAAATTGTTTATCATGAACAACCCTGTGCAGTTATACAAGGATGACAAAATTGACATCTCTCCTAACAACGGAGTGGATGTCACCTTCAGCGAAACAGCAGGAAGGTACGAGGAACTGTTGGAATGGGAAGCAAGTTAAAGGCAGTATCCCTTTTCTGCGGATGCGGAGGAACCGATGTCGGCATGCTGGGAGATTTCGATTATCTGGGCAAACACTATGCCTCAAACAACATAGGCATTGTGTATGCCAATGATATTGATGCCGGTGCATGCAGGCTTTTTGCAGATAATTTTGAAATCAGTCCCGACAACCGGGACATCCGCGATGTCAGTTCATCGGAGCTTCCCGAATTTGACATACTGACAGGAGGGTTCCCATGCCAGTCATTTTCAATAGTTGCACAGAATCCCAAGCGCCTCGGGGTCAAGGATGACCGCGGGATGCTTTTTTTTGAGATCTGCAGGATTCTCAGGGAAAGGCAGCCGAAATGTTTCATTGCTGAAAATGTCAAAGGCCTGCTCACGGCAAATAAAGGTGAGGCATTTCCGTTAATAGTCAGGGAATTTGAAAAAAGCGGGTATGATGTTAAATACCGGGTCATGCATGCAGTTGAATACGGTGTCCCGCAGAAAAGGGAAAGGATAATCATTGTCGGTTTCCGACGGGATCTCAACATTGACTTTAAATTCCCGGATCCGGTGATGACTGAGGAGGGAAATTTTGTTCCCCTGTCTGCCTGCCTTCAGAATGAAGTACCGGAGAAGTACTATTTTTCACAAAGAGCCGTTGAGGGCATGATGCGGGTCAGAAGCAGCATGAACAAGGGCCGCGCGCAAAATATCAATCTTCCATGCAACACCGTCGGTGCTCACCTGGCCAAGGTTTCCCTGAACAGTACCGATCCGGTACTTCTTGAAAACGGACGCTACCGCCGTTTTACCCCGAGGGAAGTCGCAAGGATCCAGTCATTTCCGGAAAGTTTCAGGCTGTCCGGGAGTGATGGTGCACAGTACCGCGCCCTGGGCAATGCCATACCTCCGGTTATGTTCTGGTATGTTGCACAATCCGTCTCAGCAGCACTGAATTTCCAGAGTAAAGGCCGGCCCTCCAGGTCCCGCCTTTCTCTGACACCTGCATGAAAGCCGATCAGGACAGTCCACCAGGTATCTTCTTTATTTCAAATCACATGTTGCTCCGGCGTTGCGTTTCGCAGCCGGGAATATGATGCTGAAGCTGAAGGAGTCGCACCGTTTCCCGAGCCAGAACGCCTCCTCAGGCGACTCATGGCCTATCATGCATGATCAGTAGCGCCCATGCGGCCTGGCACGCCTAGATCATCCGCTGTTGTACTCCTCCGGAAGGTGCCGCTCCCGTGCGCTACGGCAGCTTCAGTCATACGGTCCGGCTAATAGTCACGGAATCCGGCGAAAACAAAGACAGACTGTGACTTGCCAACCCCGAGTTCGACAGTGTTGCGCTCTGTAACAGACGCCACGCAGCGGATATGCTGGGCCTTGAGTGCTGTAACACAACATCCGTGGTAATTAGGTAAAAATTTTTACCCTCCTGTAACCTAATTCCATTTTGCATAGCAAAACTGAAGCATTTCTTATTTATTTTCTATCTTAAATCTCTGTAATTATTCCGTTTTTCTTCAAATTACCTGTTGAAGCAAGTTCCTTTTTGTCATATAATTTAGGTACATGATAGGTAAATACAATGAGTGATTCCAAAGGTTTATACGTCGTCCCGGAAAATATCCGCAAAATGAAGCCACGCGGGACAATGGTCAAGAAAATCAAAGGGCATTACTATGTCTATCCTAAACTCTGCTACTTTTGCACTCGTCAACATGCAGCTCTGACGGGGCTACAGCTTTAGACACAGCTTTTTGACCATCTCGGGAACTTCAGTATCAGGATTCTCCAAACCGAGCAGCATG
>Ga0256869_1000682_pt1 | contig 15080 bp, 9 predicted proteins | sample RumenRJG_05RNA_FD_186096 | JGI IMG/M metagenome (GOLD analysis project Ga0256869, IMG submission 186096) | Metatranscriptome of bovine rumen microbial communities from Lethbridge, Alberta, Canada - Rumen RJG_05 (Metagenome Metatranscriptome) | ecosystem: Host-associated > Mammals > Digestive... | reverse complement strand
CACATTCTTTTTGCATCAATATTTTTTTGCACATTTTCTGCATTTTTAGTTTTGGGATGCACCAGGAATTCAAAAAATGATGAATCAGACGAAACACTGACACAGCTCACAACTCTCCTCGAAGACGAGACAATTTCCGCCCAGTCACGATATGCGGTCATCAACAGAATAGCAAATCTTTTTTACTCACAGGGAAGAACCGACGACATGGTTCTTTTTCTCACAGAATGGGTTGAAACTCATCCCGGTGACTCTTATGACTCATACTGGCTTTTTATGGTCGCTTCAAATTATCTCAAAGCAGGTGAAGAGCCTCTCGCCGAATATTATTACGAGAGAATAATCAACAATTTTTCGGATCTGCTCGTAAATGGCGATTCAATCCACTTCGCATGCCTGCAGCACTTGATTCAAATCAGCAAAAGTTCAGCAAACCGAATCAATTATTTCAACCGGATAATCAGCAACTTTCCGCAGAACGTAAGCATCACCGAAATGTATCTCCGCCTCGCGCTCGAATATGAGAACGTCGGAGAGTGGGATATGGCTCTCAAATCATACTCGCTCTTTTTGGAGCAGCCGGATTCTTCGACAATCCAGATTCCCGGCATTCCGGACGCATACACAAAAGCCCGCCAGATGGTAGATTTTTCAAAATCGCCAAAAGACTGGACATTTGAATCACTGGACGCCCTTGAAAACGCTGTCAAAAAAGCAATTTCCAGCTACAACTGGCGCGCGCTCGACCGTTACCGCTCAAAAGTCAATTTCTTTGCGATGAGCTGGAAGTCAAGCGAATCTGACCCGAACGCGCTCGAAAACTTCTCAATGCACAACTTCATGCTCGGAAACAGAATCCGATACAACGAAAGCTTAGACGACACTTCCACACCAACCGAAGCCTATCTCCGCACATGGGGATGGAGCCAGTACATCAACGTGTGGTACTTGTATTTCCGCAAAGTAAACTTCCCTGCCGACCCGGAAATCCACGGCCGATGGGAATGGGCAGGAATCTACTTCGGTGAGAAGTTATGATAATTTTCCGTCAGTTAATTAGAATTTTTAAATTGCCACACAGATTCGATTTTGCTACGCAAAATCAAGATTTACAATTAAAATATATAAAAATGGGATTCCGTAGGAATCCCGAATCAGTGTGGCATCTTATAATATTTCTTTCTATATTACTTTTCCCCATATCAAACATTTCGCCTCAAACATCTCAACCAGAAGAGCTTGAGAAGGTGGAGATGGAAGAACTTCCGCCTGCGGATGAATATTATGTCGATGATTCGCCCTTAAATCAGATTCTTAAACTTTTTGATGAAGAAGATTACGCACGGCAAAAGGCATTTCTGGAACACAAGCAAAAAAAAATCATAGCGGAAGCAGGCGGAATAAAACTCACGCAGGGAAAATACGAGCAGGAGATAATCCACGAGTACATTGCGCGCTACATGACAAGGTTCGGAAAAGAAAGTCTTTACAAAATCCTTGATGACGGAGAATATTACCGGCTTTACGTGCGCGAAGAACTTAAAAAGCGAAACATGCCTGCTATTCTTGAATATCTTCCGCTGGTTGAAAGCGAATACAAGCCCATGGCAAAATCACGAAGCGGTGCCAGAGGTTTATGGCAATTTATGGAAAACTCCATGCATCCATTCCTCAAAAAGAACGAATGGTTTGATGAACGGCTGGATCCCTGGAAGTCAACAAGCGCGGCACTCTCAAAACTACAGGACAATTACAAGATGTTCGGTGACTGGCCGCTCGCAATCGGTGCCTATAACTGCGGTGCCGGGGCAATGCGTCGCGCACTCAAAAATTCCCCTGTAAAGACATTCTGGTATCTTTCTGAGCACAATTTAATTCCAGAAGAGACAATAAATTACGTTCCAAAGCTGATTGCAATCAACGAATTGCAGAGAACGGCGAGGAATACAAGGTGGAGCTTCCCAAAATCAGCGAGACAAGGCACTTCGCGGATTTCGATTATGCGACAACGAGCACAAAAATTTCTCTTGAACGACTTGCTCAAGAAATCCGGCTTGATTACAACACTCTCAAAAGCCTCAACACAGAGCTGATTCAAGAAAAAACTCCGCCCTACAAATATCAGCTCAGGCTTCCGATGGGAATGAAACTCGCAGCGCAGGAAGCAATCCAAGAAATCGAGGACAAAGATTAAAGCTCGCTATAAAAAATTTATTTTTCACTTTCCGCTTTCAGTTTTCAGTTTTTATTGCCGAAAATCTAAGTTGAAGAACTATTTAAAGGAACGTGCCGTGAGAAAGTCAATTATATCTTCGCTGATTTTAACCGCAATTCTGGCAGGAAATGTATCTGCCGCAGAAAAAAAGCCAATTATCTCGTCTTCCAGCGTAATAGACTGGTCAAAGTCAAACTTTGTATCTGAAGTCAATCTCGACACAGAACGTGCAAAAATCAGTATGCCTTCAGGAAAACGCGCGGCTATCAATTTTGTAGAAACAAAACTTCCAGACCTTATCAAGGATCCGCTTCTTTCACTTTATGTCAATTCAAGCCAGCAAATCGGAGACATTTTGCTTGCGAACAACATAACGCTTGAACAACTCACTAAAATCATAGATGAAGGAAAAAAGAGCCCTGGAATTTTTACTGACGGAAGCCTCACGCTCAAAACAACTCACACAATCAACCTGCACGAAATTTCCTCACTGATGATTAAGCATCATTTTCCGTACGAAAACGCAAAGCCGATTGAGAACGTTTCTTCAAGAGTTTACACAGGAATTATCATCGACGCACGCGGAGAACTTGATGTTCACGGTGAATTCATGACAGACTCGGTTTATCCGTGTTTTTTCCCGCAGATTTGGGATGAAAACATGAACCTGATTTACGAACGCAATATGGGCAATCCAGAATCAGAATTCAAAAACGGAATGCTTCATTACGACTGGCGTGATGATGAGAGCGCATATCATTCACGAATCGGTTCGGATCCGCTGCACATAAAAGCACGGAAAGTTTACGGACATCTCCGTACCGACCCGGTGATTTCCCGCGATGACGCACTTAAAATTCTTTCCGTACCAGAAAACCTCAAGCTTTTGCAGGAAGGAAAGGTCGTCGTTCTTCTGGACAAGGAAAATCTCACCTACTCCATCAAAACAGATGATAAAGTGCATGAATATTACGCTCCGGTCGTTGACATCAAGAAATACTTCCAGGAATACGATGAAGCTCCAATCATAAATATTAAGGAAGATTTCATTCAGTTATTGTATGATTTGAAATTCGTAGCGGACAGCGCGCAGCTTTTGGAATCAGAACTGCCAAAAATGGCAAATCTTGCACGACTGCTCAAAGACGTAAACAAAGACGATGCATTCACGATTCTTGTTGAGGGTCATACTGCCGATGTAAACAAGCCTGTCGGACAGATGAATCTTTCAATTGCAAGAACCCAGACAATTATCAGCGAACTTGTAAAGAATGGGCTTCCGCGCTCAATCTTCAGCTATAAAGGGTACGGAGGAACTAAGCCGGTCGCATCAAATGCAACGCCAGAAGGACGGGCTCTGAACAGACGTGTAATCATCACCGCAAGACCAAAAGCAACTTATATTCAACGAAAATAAAAAAGAGGAGTGCTATGAAAAAAATTCTTAAAGCAATTATTTTTCTGCTTGCACATTCTCTTTTTGCAGGAACTTTTTTCTCGGGCGAATCGGGACTTGCCGCAAGCTTTGTAAATAAAAAATCTTTCGGGCTTGATCCAGCTCTTGTTTTCAGCGGATTTCTCGGCGGACAATTAGCATTATCTAAATCATTTTCTGTGCAGGGTGAATTTTCAATTCAGACGAATGATTTATATGAAAATGGAGTTTCCAAAGAAGCGGACTCAATCTTCAGGCTGAACGAGATTTCAGGTACTTTCACACAGTCTTTTCTCGGAGCTACGCACACACTGACACTTTTCAAAGGTTACAATGAATCAATCGGAAGCCAGAAATTCATAACCCGCAGGCTCGGTGTCGAAAATTACAGTTCACTCTTAACGGAAAGTTATCTCGGTCAAAACGGGCTTTCTGCTTACGAAGTTTTTGGAACTGGCGGAAGTTATTCAGTGACTCTCAGGAATTTGCCGGCAAGTTTTGGACTTGTTGTGAGCAAAAACAGTGAGAATGAAGAAAAAAATGACGATGACGCACCTCAGCTCAATGCAGATTTGCGATTTGCGGCGGCCACTCGACTTCTCACAATTGATATGCTCGCAGGCCTTGGTGCCCCGCTTTATACAAAAAATTCAAGCAATGAGGATGTAGTTCTTTTAATTGATACGCTTTATTTTCACACAGGCGCAGATATTCTTATCGGAAACAAGTATTCAACGACTTCTCTTTTCATTCAGTGCGGATTTGAATATTTGCCAATCCGAAAAAGTGACAAATCCAGGGATTTTAGCCTGAACGAAACTTATTTCATTTTTGAACCGAGATTTAAATTCGGTGACGCAAGGCTGAACATAAGCATTTATAACATTCCGACAGATAAAATCAATTCAGCACGGATTGTCGGAAAAAGTCTTTTAATTGAAGAGACTTTTGGCATGGATATGCAGATGTATGCCGAAACAATGTACAAAAAACACAGGAATTATTCGGCAGGCGTGCATTGCATGGTAGGATTTGAAGACAAGCATTTCAAAGACATTGGCGACAATGATTTTATGGACAAAATGAATGTTAAATTCTGCCCGTTCACGGAAATTGAAGCTGACGGCGGAAAAGTAAACGTGCTGTTCACAGCGAATATGAATAAATTTGCAGACAGCGAGCCTGGCGCGTTCAAACTCCACATCGGATATAAAAAAGATCTGTAAAAAAATCGGCTACCAGTCGTGAAAACGGCATATCGAAAACGCATGCTAGCATGCTACACGCGCTTTGTGCTTGAAACTATATACGTTTGCCGCTTGCGCGGCAGCACAAAACGAGTGTTTTCGTAAGCCGTTTCGCTCCTTCACGCCGATTTTTTTTACTTATGGCCGATAATGTTCCAGTTCTTTTATACGCTTACATAGAGAAGCTTGCGAGGCGTGTGCAGGCCTCTTCGATGTCAGCTTTGTGACCGAATGAACTGAATCTTATGAATGATTCGCCGGCTGGACCGAATCCGCTTCCTGGGGTGGTTACGATGTGGCACTTGTCCAGAATTGCATCGAACACATCCCAGCTCTTTTTCTCAGGGAATTTTGCCCAGACATAAGGGCCGTTACCTGTGAAGAAAGCCTCAACGCCCATTGCCTTGAAGTTTGCTCCATCCAAAGTTTCCTTGATTTTTTTGCCGTTCTCAAGATAGTAATCGACCTGAGCCTTCATGTCCTTTAAGCCCTGCTCGTCCAGAGCTGCCAGACCACCAGCCTGTGCGATGTTTGAAGCTCCGTTGAACAAAGTTGTCATTACACGGTTCCAGTCTTTGTTTACACTTGAGCCGTCAGCAAATTTGAGTTCATTTGGAATTACAGACCAGCCCAAGCGAACGCCTGTGAACCCGGCCGGTTTTGAGAATGAGTTGATTTCGATTGCACAAGTTTTTGCACCTTCAATCTCGTAAATTGATTTTGGCAAGTTCTTGTCGCGGATGAACTCGCAATAAGCTGAGTCGAAAATAATGATGCAGCCGTTTGCGTTCGCAAAATCAACGAGCTTTTTGAGCTGCTCGCGAGTTGCGGTAGCTCCTGTAGGGTTGTTCGGTGAGCAGAAATAAATGAGAGTGTCCGGCTCAACTTTGCTCAAATCAGGGAAGAAATCGTTCTTTTCGGTGCAAGGAAGATATGTGATTCCTTTGTAGCCTGTGCCGATGTTCTCACCTGCAGCCCCAACGACTACAGAGCCGTCGACATAAACCGGGTAAGCCGGATCCTGAACGGCAACTTTTACCTCGCGGCCAAAAAGTGTCTGGATTCGGGCGATGTCGCATTTTGCTCCGTCTGAGATGAAAACTTCGCTTGCATCGACAAGCCCAGGATAGAAGACTTGTGCGATGCGGGCGCGGAGTGAAGAATTTCCCTGCTCGTCACCGTAGCCAGAATAACCTTCTGGAGTGGCAAGACCGAGACAATACTCGCTCATTTTTGTTGCAATATGTTTTGAGATAGGCTCAGTTGTGTTTCCGATTCCAAGAGAAATAATTTTTGCCTCTGGATGTGAGGCAGCATATTCACGGCGGCGGCGGGCAACTTCCGGGAAGAGATAGCCCGCGGTCAAATTTGCAAATCCTGTGTTTCTTTTAATCATAGTGAGCATATTCTAACAAAACGCAATGATTTGTAAAAGAGGAATTTAAGTGTTTCGTCAGCACAAACTGTCAAGAAGACTTCGGCAGCCCAGAGTCACATCGCTCCAAGTTTCTTCAAAATTGCCTGTATACCATGGATCTGCGACATCGCGGTCCAGTCCTGCGTATTCAAGAAGATAGTGAACTTTGCCTTCCGTGTCCTCGCCTACACGCCTCTTTAAGTGACGTTCGTTCTCGCTGTCCATGATTATGAGCAAATCAAATTCATTGTAATCGTCGGGAGTGACAAGCCGCGCCCTGTGATCCGTAAAAGGAATTCCGTTCTGAGTGAGAATCTGACGGGTGCCACGGTGCATTCCGTTGCCGATTTCGTCATAATCTGTTGCAGCAGAGTCGATATAAAACTCATGTTCTTTGCCCGCTTTTTTGACAAAGTGTTTCATGACCATTTCGGCCATCGGTGATCGACAGATATTTCCGTGACAGATGAAGAGAATTTTTTTCATGGGAAGGATTATAACACAAGGAAGTGGAAAACGGAAAGTGTAAAGTGAAAAGTGAAAAACATGACAGAAGAGCAAGTTGTTATCCGGGGATTTTAAGGGGCTGGGGTTCAGGCACAGCCTTCACCGAGACTCGCCTAAAAACTTGCATCGCAAGTTTTTTCGCTGAAGCGAACGGCTCCCTACCTTAGAAGAAGGGGTAGCGGCGCGCGGTTCAGGCGCAGCCTTCACCGAGACTCGCCTAGAAACTCACCTCGTGAGTTTCTTCGCCTTCGGCGACCGGCTCCCTAGGGGGAAGACATCCCCCTTCACTATTATTTTTCGTGGCGAGATTTTAGTTCTTCGCTGATTTCTTCGACTTTTTTGTCATTCAAGATGAACTTTGTTTTGAAAATCAGAACGCCAAGAATCAGGACAAAAATCGGAATCAGAGTCATTACCATTCGGAGACCCATTTTTGAAGCCTGCGATACGCCCTGCGCAAAGTCAATGTTTGCTTCTGTTGCGTCGCATGTGACCTGTTTAAGGTTGAGGACTGAAAGCGCGATGGATGCTACAAAGGCTGCAATTCCAGAAGCAAGTTTGACTACGAAGGTTTGCATTGAGAAAATTACGCTTTCATCGCGGCGGTTGTTTTTGAGCTCGCCGTAATCGACTGTATTTGCCAAAAAGACCGTGATGATTACGTTGTTTACGCCTGCACTTGCCATTACGAGGACGCCGGGAATCAGGAATGGAACTACGGAACTGACACCAACGCTAGCCATTGCCAGAAGCGCGAAATATCCGATTATGCTCATTCCGATGCTCACGTAGAAAATCTTGATATTGTTGAGTTTGAGAAGATTTCGCAAGAACGGATACAAAATCATCATCGCAAGGATTTGAGTGCCGCCGCCGACCATGTTGAAGAGCGCGTAACCGTCATTCCAGTTTGCGCCACCCAAATCGTATTTAAAGAAGTAAATTACGAGATTTGAAGTGATGTAAAGGGCTACGTTCACGACGACGATTGTGAGAACGACGCACATTGCCTGGTCATTCTGAACAAGGGCACGGAACATTTCGCTGATTTTTGCAGTTTTCATGTCTACGGAAGATTTTTCCTTAATCGAAAGGCACATAATCACCGTGAAGAGCACGAAAAGGACTGCAACGCCGAGCGTAAAGAATTTAAAACCATTAAGCTCAATCCACTGCTGGCCAGGATAGCGTGAAGCCAGTTCGGAAGGAGCTGTGCCACCGAACATTTTTCCAAGAACAGGTACAATAATCATCGTGAGGATTGAAATGACTGCGGCACCTACACCTGCACAAGAACGGGCCAAAGTTGTGAGACCTTCGCGCTCCTTTCCGCCGTTTGTAAAGGCCGGAATCATTGACCAGTAAGGAATGTCCATCATCGTGTAAGTGACGCCCCAGACGATGTAAGTGACGGCGGCATAAGCGACAAGACCTGCGGCATCAAGTGAAGGCGGAGCCGCAAACATCAGAAACAGAACGAATGCGTTCGTAAGCGTTCCAATCAAAAGCCACGGTCGGAATTTTCCGAAGCGTGTCCGGGTTTTTGCGACGACAACACCCATAATCGGGTCATTGAAAGCATCAAAAACGCGCGCAATCAGCAAGATGACGCCCATAGCGGCCGCACTCACGCCAAGAATATCCTGAAAGTAATATAATATATAGCTTGCGGAAAGCATGTAAACCATGTCTTTTCCAACAGCACCAAGTCCATAAGATGCTTTTTCCTTTAAGCCAAGCATATTTCCCCCTTAGAAAGTGCAGGTTAATTGCTTCAAGTGTTAATCAGCACTTCCCTAATTTTTTAATGAAACAAGCAGCATATTTATGAGTATCTCAATCTGTTTGCGGGCACCTACGATTTCGTCCATTGCCAGAAGATCACCTGAGATTGAGAGTTTTTGTGCAAGGCAGAACAGGGAATGCATCATCGTGATGAACATTTCCTGAGTACTTGCGGAAGAAAGAACTTCATTATTGGAGCCGGAGAATGAAATAGAACCATCCGCGATTCCTTTATCCAGAGCCTGAACGACGATTGTGTTCGTGCCCAGAATTGTTCTTTCGTATTCACGGAGTTTTTCAGCACTGACCTTTTCTTTTTTTATGAAAGAATCAAAATAGTAGACGAAACTGAAAAAACTCCGCTGAGTGACGAGGGCATCCGCGAAAACTTCAAGCAACTCCTTCAGCTGCTCGTAGCCCGAAAGTGCCTCGTATTTTTTTGAAGTGAAAACTTCGTTGAAAACCGACAGTTCCAGATTCCAGGCGTAAATTGCAACTTCAATTGCAAGTTCTTCTTTTGTCTGGAAATAGCGGTACAGAGAAGCGACTCCGATTTTTGAAGCCACGGCAATATCATTCATCGATATGTTCTCGATACCATTCTCCGAAAACAAACCGAATGTACATTCAATAATGGCCTGAATCCGACTGTCTTTCTTTTCTTTCCTTGTCTCACTGACCTGCCCAGACATAGCTACTAAACTCCTTGCCGACAGCTTTTTCTACTGCATGATATGCACCATTATAAATGCCGACTTTTTTATTAGAAATAATAGCATGATTCATCTTTTCAAGTAAGTCAGGATTTTCGATGAACTGCGTGAGCATAAAGTTCGCGTAATCAAGGCTCGGACACTCCGGAGTTCCGTCACCGACCTCAGCCGCCCTGATTGCGCCCCAACACTCATGTCCGCCTACATGCTGAATCATCAGCTTTGGAACAGGATAGAATGCAAGCTCACTTGGTTTTGTGATAAGACAATCACAAGCACGGATAAGGATGTTCGTTGCATAAACAGCCGCGAAAATGTCCTTGTGGCAGAAAACATGGATTCCGTTGGACTCGTCACCTATACAAGAAATGTCGTTCAAAGCACGTTCTGCAAAAGATTTCGTAAAGTTCCAGTCGTGGAAGTGAGTCTTCGAAATCTCCTCAATTCCGGGGACTTTTTCTCTGAACATATTCCAGACATTCTCGTAATCTCCTATGTTCAGATAAAGGGCCGCCCTTCTTGCTTTTATAAAAGGAAGAAGAGTGCGAATCAATGATGCGAAATAATCTCCCTGCGCCCCAGCCCCTCCGATTGTAAGAAGGAATCTGAGCGGCTTTTTGGCTGAGATGCGGTCAAGCCGTTTTTTACAATCAGCTTCGATATTCGCGACCATCTCGTCATCCATGTAATGTCCTGCGTAACAAATATCATTTTCGCCCATCGGATTGAGGATATTTTCACCGTCAAAACCCTTCAAAGTTCTGTATGAAAGATAAGAAGAAGGTGTCTGAACAAGATGAAGCGCACCCTCGCTCAGATGCAGGCCCATCGCCCAGTTATCAGGAATTGCGTTGACAACATGAGTGAATCCGGCATGGACGGCAGCCTGACTAGGCCAAACATGAGTGGCGATAAAAGGTGTATCACGAGGAAGGTCATGAAGAACAGGAGTCATAAGCTCGGCTGTTTTCTGGTCGCCGGCGTTATAAGAAAGTTTTTTAAAGCCCTCAGTGTTGAGCGGATCCCAGACAAGCCTGTTAAAAAGCCTTGATTTCTGAGAAAGTCTGGATGCCATTGAATATAATTTATTCTGATAGGCAATGATTTTTGTGCAAGTTGTCTCCGGGAAAGAATTGAGGTCGAGCCAGAGCGGAGTGTACCCCATCGCATGTGCCGCGCTCGCCATTGCCATTGAAATACGATAATGCCCGAATCCCATGCGGATGTTTCCGATGATGACGGATTTTTGTGGCAAATCCCCCATCGGCTCTTTTGAAAGCACGAGGACTTTTGCCCCGAAAGCAGGAGTTAGCACGTCGTTATCAACGGCAGCAAGATGATAAGGAATATTTCTGTCATCCCCAAATTTCTTGAGGAATTTTTTCTGCTGTGCCGCGGCCTTACGCAGTATTTTTTTGTCGATTGGATTTCCAAAAATCACCGAGCTTTTATCCATACACATCTCCTTTTTATATTGCCACACCAACCGCCTTCGTTGTTGCGGTTGCTTAGATTCCATTTTGCTACGCAAAATCAATAAAATAAAATTCTTTAAAGGGATTCCGTAGGAATCCCGAATCTGTGTGGCATTCTTTTACTTTCGCTCATAGATTGAAATCGAATGCGGTTCAAACGTGAAGATTTCGCCGTTACGATTTCCGTACTCAATGACAGTCTCAAGGTTCTCTGTTTTTTCCCTGAATCTTGAAATCAGCTCTCTTCTTTCTATATTAATGCTCTCGTTGCTCAGGTTGATGAAGCCTGTGTATTTTGAATCCGAAGAATATTTGCTTTTTGAGAAAATGAAATATGATGTTGAATTTCTGTTCTCTACGCCAAAATCCTCAAATTCAAAAAGTTTGTAAAGCGACTCGATTTTTTTGGTGAGCGCGCCTTCCTTTTCTGCATCGAAATGGACTGGATCATCAGAATGCATAATCTGGCTCGCAAAAAGATAATTCACAAGCGCGATAAGGATTTTTTCCTTGTCGTTCAAGCTGATATTCTCGTAACGCAGGAAAACCACATCCGGATCGTTGATGTAAACGCACTGATTCCAGAAAGCATGCCCCAAAGTGCTCTGCATATTCAAGAATGCGCTTGTCCGTGAAGGAAAATTCGCGTTCTTCATCCACGCGACATCCCAAGTTTCTTTTGTGTCCGGGCCAATTCTTGAAAGAGGAAGAGACTTAAAGCTTGATTCAAAAGGCATTCCGCACCCCAAATAAGCGACTTTATCGCCTTTTTGGTTATTTTTTCGTTTGGTGAGGACTTTTACAGCACGATCGTACCATTCATAAGCAGCACCGCCGTTTTTGAACTCACCATAAATCATTCCGGCAAAAAGGAAGTCAAGCTTGATGTAACGGAAGCCCCACTCATTCACGACTTTTTCCATGAGCGAGTCGAGATATTCCAAAACTTCATCACGGCTCAAATCAAAGCAGAAGTATGAATATGGAAGCGAAGGCTGATTTTTACCGAAACTTCCGCCCCAGAGAGGATTCAAACCTGCGGCAATCGGCCTGCCCTTTTTATCACACAGAATCCAGTCACGGTGATTTTTTGCAAATTCACTGCGCCAGTCAATGATGAAAGGTGCAATCCAAAGCCCTGGAATATACCCTTTATCTGAAATCGAAGAAGCAAGTGATGTCATTCCGTTCGGAAAGCGTGAAAGGCGTGCATCCCAGTCACCGAGAGCGATTTCCCAGCCGTCATCAACTTGAAACACGCAAGGCTTTTTTGAGTCCAGAAAATGTGTTTTTATGAGATTTTCTGTGTGCGAAAGACTTTCCAAATCAACTTTGATAAGCTCATTATTGATGTCCGCATAATGGTTGTACCATGATTCCCAGCCACCAAGAGTAATCTTATTTTTATAAGGAGTTGTATTTAAAAAGTCCAGAGAACCGAAACGTTCAGCACTGTCAGTGACAAACAATTCCTGAGTTATTTTGTGAAGCTCAAAAAAGTCACACACAGAAAATATTGCAAGCTCAGCAATTTTGTCGCCTTCATGCCATGTTTTCCCGTCTGCGTAAACAGTGCAGGAGATTTCCCGCCTTGTACGGTCAACATAAAAATTCACAGGCGGTAAAAGGCCTGAAATATTTCCTGTTGAAGCAACGGCGATGTAGAAATTTTTGCCGTTTACGTTCCAGCGCAAGTACATGAAAAAACTTCCGACAAGCATTTTTTTTGAAGAAAGTTTTTTGGGCAACTTACCAGGAACCGTAAAATACTGCTTCCACTGCGGCACGATTGGAAAATACTTTTTCTGGTATTTACCTGCGTCAATTTCACCGCCAAAGCCCCAACTCTGCCAGCCGGAACCATAGAACGCGAAATCATTATTTTTGCAGAACTCAGAAATTGTCTCCCCGCATTTTTCGCCACTAAAAGAATCAATAAGAGAATCAATAGAAAGAACTGTAAAAATCCGGTTTTCGGAATCAACACATTCCGCACCATGATAAAAATATTCTTTTCGTTCAAGTTCTTTCATATTATCCCCCTTGATTCCATATAAGGCTAGAAAAGTGATTCTGAACCTATAAGTTGAGTTAAAAATTGACTTGTGGAACGCAGAGAAAAAGTGAGGGGGTACCCTTTGAAGGGAGAGACCTTACTTTTTCTCGTCGCTGGGACCCGCAAGGCAATTTTTAGTTTAAGCAATATATTCTTTAGAAGAACATTTCTACGCCGATTGGCATGTAGAATCTGTTTGCTTTTCCGTCGTATTTAAGATTGACAACGTCGTTCACAACACCTTCCATTGACTGAATTGTGAAGTCGCCCGCGATTCCCGCGAACATAAAGTTGTTTGCAGCAAAAGTCTTTTTAACGTAAACTTCAGCAGCGATTTTGTGCTGGTTCAACTTCAAGTCCTTTACAGAAAGACCGCTTTTCATGTTTCCGCTTCCACTAGCAGAAGTGATATTGTAGTTTCCAGAAAGACCGACGAAAACGTCCTGCTTGTCAAACGGATTGATACAAACTTCTGCGAGGAAATCAGCACCAGCCATAATGATATCAGCACCATCGTTCTTTTGCATGTTGACAAGACCATAAGAATACTGACTCAGGTTTGAAGTTCCCTGTCCGCCCCAAACATGGCCTTTGTACATGATGAATCCCTGCTTGATAACGCCCATTGTTCCCATACAAGCGTACCAGTTGTAGAATTTCTCAGGGTCATAGTCGCGCAAATCTTTGTTGCTTACGAGAGGAAGCTTGATACCAAACTCGATGAGGTTTGCGTTCGGTGTCTCAGAAAGGTTCAGGTTCGGATCAAGGAAACTTGTAGCTCCGCCCATGAAACCGAGCCAGTCGATACCGAATTCCATTCTACCATAGTAATCGTTCATGTCAAATCCGGCGGCACGTGCAGTTGCATACTTGCTTTTTTCGTAGCGGTAGTTTGATTCTGAAATTGAATCGCCCCAATACTGAGCCTTAATCTGGAAAAGCCCTGGAACTGTGTAACCAACTCCAAACTGAGAATCACGAACAGCATCATACAGGCGGACAGATTTTTCACTGTCAGTATCAGCGGCACTTTCTCCGCCCAAAGTTCCTGCGAAATCAACCGCACCGTTCATATAGAAGCCTGCAAGCGGAGAATCTTCATTTCCCTTGATTGATGCGAATAAACCTGTTGCAGTCCATATTTCCTGGAAAATATCATCTTCTGATTTTACATCGCCAGATTCACGCTGACCGAAATCACCGATTGTACCGCGAAGCTCATTTTCTCTCATGCGACCGAAAGCAATTTTTGTCTGAAACAAAGAATTGTCGAACAAGCCCCAGATTTTTGCCTGATCACCGATTGCGACGGCGTATTTTCCGTCTTCGTTGTAGTTTGTATCTTCCGGTTTTTCATCAGCATCCCAGAGTTTGTGAACGAAAAGAGCGCGTGCGTCTGAATCCAAGTTGAAGTCAAAACCGAAGTGCTCATCAGGAGTGCGGCCGACAATCCAGAAACCGACACGGCTTCCGTAAGACCAGTCCGGAGCAAGGCCAGCGTAGTTGCGGGAAGCAGACTCGTCTTTTTCCTGAGCTTTGAGCATTTTTGCGATGTATGTAGCAGCAGAAGCCTGTCCAACCTGTGTGCCATAATCAAAACCACCTGCAGCTGTAAGACCGTATCCAGCTGCATACTTAGTAATATTTGCTTCCAAATTAGCCATATCAGTAACATCAACACCAGCAGCCTGCAATTCAGCAGCAGCAGCAGCTTTAGCAGCCATATCCGATCCTTGCAAAGCTGCACCAAGACTCTGGCCCTTTTCAGTAGCAATTTTTGATGCCTTGTCAATAAGAGCATAAGTTCCAACAGCTGTTGCATAAGCCGCTACATTAGAACCATCATTTTTTAATTCAACATTTTCAAGAGAGTACCCAGCAGCTTTAGCTGTAGCCTGTGCAGTTGCAAGAGCACCGTTTCCCTTTGCCTCTTCATAAGCTTTATTTGCAGCCGTTCCCACAGCAACAGCCTGCTCGCCAGTCTTAGTCAAATCCGCCGTAATCTTCGTAGAATTGCTCTGATGTCCAACATTAAAAGTAGAGCGCCCCCATGCACCAAAAGAAATGTCACCCACGCCAGTCTGCAACGTGTGAGCTTTTAAAGTCTCGTGAGTTTCACCAAAAGCCAAGCCTGCTGTAAGTGCAAGTGCTCCAGCCGCAGCAATAATTTTTTTCATAATTGCCTCCTTCTTGTATCCTTTCTGAAAGTCATTTGTTAACTTGATAGTAT
>Ga0256869_1000674_pt1 | contig 15112 bp, 9 predicted proteins | sample RumenRJG_05RNA_FD_186096 | JGI IMG/M metagenome (GOLD analysis project Ga0256869, IMG submission 186096) | Metatranscriptome of bovine rumen microbial communities from Lethbridge, Alberta, Canada - Rumen RJG_05 (Metagenome Metatranscriptome) | ecosystem: Host-associated > Mammals > Digestive... | reverse complement strand
GAGCGGGCCACATGGAGGCCACGAGCCTTCCCGTCGGCGGCTCCGGCACGCACTCCGTCATCGCAGGGCACACGGGCCTTCCCAACATGAGGGCGTTCGACCGCCTCGTCGACGTCAAGAAGGGCGACTACGTCATCCTCGAGGTCTGCGGCGAGACGCTCGCCTACAGGGTCTACGACATCGAGGTCGTGCTGCCCGACGAGACGCAGTCGCTCACGCTGCAGCCGGGGCGCGACCTCGTGACGCTCGTCACCTGCACGCCGTACGGCATCAACGACCACCGCCTGCTCGTGCACGCGGAGCGCTGCGACGTCCCCTCGTGGTGGGACGCCGACGCGGCGGCACAGACCGCGCAGGGCGGCGTCGATGCCGACGTCCCGACCGTCGCGGCCTGCTCGCTTGTCGCCCTGGCCGTCATCGTGTGGGCCGTCGTGTCGGCACATCGCCAGCGCAGGCGCCGTGCCAAGGCGCTGGACGCGGCTGGCACCGGCTCTGTCACGGTGGTATCCTCCGACCAGGAAGGAACGAAGGGGAGGACACGACATGTCTAGCAACATCGAACAGGGAACGAAGACCCTGGGACAGGCCCTCGGCCTGGCGGCACAGCCCGTGACGCCGGGGTTCCCGGCCAAGGACCAGCAGGAGGAGTCGAAGGGCGTGACAGGGGCCTATGCCGGCCCGCTGCGTGTCGAAGGCGGCAGCAAGCAGCTCGGTGTCACTGCGAGCAAGATCGAGTCGCTGGTGCGTGACATCAACGGCAGCAACCCGACGGCGCAGCCTCAGACTCCCGTCACCATCACCGTAACGCCAGGTGTCAGCCCGACGACGCCGAGCGTCGGACCTGCTGTGCAGGGCCCGAGCGTCGGAAGCCACAACCCGCTCATCAACCCGATGATGCCAAGCCGCGACCCGCTCGCCGGCCCGGCGGCGCCAGTCGTCAGCAGCGGCAATCAACCTGGCGGGCTCATAGGAGCGATCAAGCAGCTCACCCACACCTCGCCGATGAAGAAGACGCCATTCACAACCATAACCGGCGCTCAGACTGACAATCCTTTGGCCCGCTCTGCCACCGGTGCCTCCAAGCGTCAGCTGGCCGACGTCTCTGGCATCGAGGATGCGGGCCAGTCCTCGGCCGAAAAGGGCCTCGAGGCGTAGGCAGCACAGGCACGAAATCCCGTCACGGAAGCCTGGGACGTTTGTCTCAGGCTTCTTTGTCTTTCGCGCTTTCGATGTGTTATGCTGTACCGGAACAGGACTGTCCTTGCGGGACCATCATCCCAATCCCGCCGGGGAACGCAGGCCTGATGAGATAGCGTCACTGACAGATGGCACCACAAGCGTCGAAAGGTTGACAAATGAAGCATGGGACAGGACCTAATTGCTGGTCGCGCCTGCTTGCAGTCATGACGCTCGCCGTAAGCTCGGTGTTTGCGGGAGGTGCGGTCCCGGCGCTCGCCGCCGAGACGACCGCGGTCCCCGACACCGTGCAGCGCGGCGGCGTCGTCGTCTACAAGTACGACGCAGAGACCAAGCAGTCCACGCCACAAGGGGGTGCCGACCTCGCCGGTGCGGAGTTCACCGTCACCAACGAGTCGAACAACCCCGTCGTGGTCCTGGACACGTACGGCCACAAGAAGCAGGTGAACGTCGGCGAGTCCTTCGTCATCGCCACCAAGTGGGACGCCGACAAGAGCGCCTACGTCGCCGAGACGCCCACCAAGGCGCTGCCGTACGGCAAGTACCACATCCAGGAGACGAAGGCGCCCTCGGGATACGGGCTGCCGAACGCCGCGACGTACCTCACGCACAGGTATGTGCCGGGCTACATCGACCAGTCCTACGCCAAGTGGGCCAATGTCGGCTATGACTTCACCATCTCATCCGATGGCCAGGTCGTGACCTTCGACGGCACGCCCACCAACAAGGACGGCGAGACGCCGGGCTGCTACGACCCCATCGTGCGTGGCGGCATCGAGGCCATCAAGCGCGACCACGACTCGCTCTCGCCGAAGGCGCAGGGCGACGGCTCGCTCGATGGCGGCGAGTTCACGATCTACAACTGGTCTGACCACGACATCGTCCTCTGGGACCACTTCGACCAGAAGGACAACGGCGTCAAGCACGGCGTCGTCGCGGGCAAGTCCGACAAGACCGATGCAGACGAGAACGGCGTCGTGAAGCCTGGCGGCAAGGTCGCGACCATCACGACCGGCGACGACGGCCGCGCGCAGACCTTCATGGACGCGCTGCCCGCCGGCTGGTACAAGGTCGTCGAGACCAAGGCCCCCAACGGCTACACGCTCGAGAAGGAGTGGGTCTCCTACGTCGAGATCTCAAACGACGACTGGGACACCGTCGTCGCGACCGACTGCGACGACCGATCATCCGTGGCGGCGTGAGCTTCCAGAAGGTCGACTCCGACTTCAACAAGCTCGGCGACCCCGAGGAGTCTCAGCCCGATCTGAGGGTCAACGCCGTCTCCGGCTCCGACGACGACGTCAAGGGCGACACGCCCCAGGGCGACGGCACGCTCGCCGGCGCGACCATCAAGGTCGTCAACAAGAGCAAGTCCTCCGTCTACATCAAGAAGCAGGCCAACGACCTCGACGGCATCTCCGGCTGGGTCAAGCCCGGCGGCGAGGTCGCTCGCGTCAAGACCGACGAGAACGGCTACGCTCAGCTGCTCCAGCTGCCCTACGGCTCCTACGAGGCGACCGAGGTCGACCCGTCCACGGGCTATCGCGTCAACGCCGACTGGAAGTGGGACTTCCAGATCACCACGGGCAACGCCGACGGCAACGACATCGTGACCGAGGCGTCCGAGGACAACGGCGGCCTCCTCAAGGAGGACATCATCCGCAACGACGCGGACGACGACCCTGACACCCCGTCCGACCACGGCAAGAACCAGATCCCGTCCATCGACGGCAACAAGCTCGACGGCGAGTCCGGCAAGGCCGAGGCCAAGGGCGCGGCCACGCTCGAGGGCGCCACGATCCAGATCACCAACCGCTCGCTGCACCCCGTCGTGTGGTTCGGCAAGACCTACGCCGTGGGCGAGGTCATGGGCACGACCACGACCGACAAGGACGGCCACTACGAGTTCCTCGCGCTGCCGTACGGCACCTACGAGCTCCAGGAGACGGCGGCACCCAAGGGCTACGTCGTCAACACCGCGTGGCATCCCCTCGTCAAGATCCGCGAGCAGGACGTGACGGTCCACCTCGCCGACTCCGTGCTCGCCGACGAGAAGGGCGCCAACGGCGGCTCGTACGTCACCGACAAGGACGGCAACAAGGTTCCCGCGGCCCTCACGGACCTCGTGTCCCGCAACGACATCAAGTTCCAGAAGGTCGACGACGGCACGCAGAAGCAGATGGCCGGCATCCCGTTCAAGATCACGTCCAAGACCACCGGTGAGTGGCACATCGTCGTGACCGACGAGAACGGCATCATCGACACCGGAGCTGTCGTCTCCGGCAACAACGGCAAGGACACCACGTGGGGCCTGCACTCGAACAAGACCAACGCCAACGACGCGGCCTATGACGAGTCGACCGGCAAGGTCGACGAGTCCAAGCTCGACGCCTCCGCGGGCGTGTGGTTCTTCGGCGAGGCGACCGCGTCCAAGGGCGAGAAGGCCCTCGACTGGAGAAGCGCCCTTCCCTACGACGAGTACACCGTCGAGGAGCTCCGCTGCTCCGCGAACACGGGCAAGACGCTCATCAAGCGCGACATCAAGCTCGAGTACGCGAACGACAACACGGTCGACCTCGGCACGTTCTCCAACAAGGAGGGCAACCCCGACGGCGACCTCTCCTGCAACGTCGGCAACTCGGTCGACCTGACCAAGACCGCCGACAGGCAGAGCGTCTCCAAGGGCGACACCGTCACCTACACGCTGGCGTACAGGAACACCGGCGACAAGGCCACCAAGATCCAGATGCGCGACTACGTGCCTGACGGCATGGAGTTCGTCTCCGCGTCCGACGGCGGCGTCCTCGTCAAGTCCGACGGCGGCGACTACGTCGAGTGGGTCACGGCCGACAAGGTCGAGCCCAACGCCGAGGGCAAGGTCACGGTCGCCTTCAAGCTGGCCGACGACTCCGCGTCCATCATCGCCAACCGCGCCCACATGGGCACCACGGGCGACGACACCAAGGCCGGCGACGACAAGAACGCCGACCCGAGCGGCCGCTCCAACATCGTGCACGTCTCCACCGACGGCACCAAGACCCCTGCCGACATCGTGGCGACCAAGTCCGCCTCCGTCGACGCCGGCACCGCCGTCAAGGTCGGCGACACGATCACCTACACCATCACGCTGACCAACAACGGCCAGACCGCCGCGACCGCACGCTCCGTGCGCGACACGCTGCCCTACGGCCTCGAGGTCGCCACGAAGAAGGACGACGACGGCTATGACGTCCCCGACGTCTCCGACGGCGCGACCGTCGACGGCTCCACGGTGACGTGGGTCGTTGACGACATCAAGCCCGGCGAGACCAGGAGCGTCTCCGTGACCGCCAAGGTCACCGCCAAGGCCGGCTCCGTCATCACGAACCAGGCATACTGGGGCAAGTCCTGCGGCAACGCCTCCGGCTCGTTCGAGAACTCCACCAACACCTGGACGAACCCCGTCGAGAAGGACCCCAAGGTCTCCGTCTCGAAGGAGTCCGACGCCGGCAGCACCGTGAGCTTCGGCCAGATCGTCACCTACACGCTCCACGTCGCCAACGACGGCAACGGCAACGCCACGGGCTTCGACGTCTATGACGCCATCCCCGAGGGCACGCAGTACGTCGCGGGCTCCGCGAGCTCCGGCTCCGGCGTCACCGCGACCGAGCCCACCGATGCTGCGCCCTACGTCACCTGGCACGTCTCCAAGCTCGCCCATGACGGCGGCAAGGCAGACCTCACCTTCCAGGTGCGCGTCAAGGACAAGGCCAAGTCCGGCCTCTTCCAGCAGCAGACCGCCACGTCCGGCGTCAGCGCAGGCGACGTCATCGAGAACGTCGCTCAGGCTGGCGGCTCCGAGTACAAGGCCTACTCCGACGGCTTCCTCGGCCTCGGCAAGTCCTCCACGGACCCGACGACCGACCCTGCCGGCACCGCGACCTACTCCAACAAGACGGCCACGACCGTCCGCGACGCCTCCGACGACGTCACGACGACCAAGTCGGTCGAGCCCGGCGACGGTTCCACCGTCTCGCAGGGCGACGAGCTCACCTACACCATCGACTGGAAGAACGACGGCAAGGACACCGTCAACAGCTACGCCGTCTACGACGCCATCCCCGCGGGCACGACGCTCGTCCCCGGCTCCATCACCGTGACGGGCGCTGACGGCAAGACCTCGACCGAGATCCGCCAGGAGCAGGAGCAGAAGGCCACGGACGAGGGCACCGCGAAGACGCAGCCCTCCGGCGAGTCCGACCCCGTCACCTGGACGCAGGTCTCGACCGTCAACGCCTCCGACCCCGACGCCATCTGGAACGCGGTCGTGCGTGACGAGTCCAAGCAGCACCTCGACCAGTCGACCTTCGACAAGGTCCGCAAGTACCTGTCCTCCTCCGACCGCAAGGCCGGCGACTACATCGACTTCGAGGTGACCGAGGACAACTGGTACACCGCCCTGTGGCGCGCCGAGTACCTCGGCGACGGCCGCATCGCGCTCCTCATGCGCCTCGTCGTGCCCGGCCAGTCCGGCTCCACCAACTCCGCGACCGCCAACGGCGTCGTCGCGAACTACGACCCGTCCCGCAAGGCCGTCTATGCCATCGTCTCCGCGCTGGGTCCCGGCGAGACCGGCAGCCTGACCTTCAAGGTCAAGGTCAACGACGACACCGCGGACAACACGCACATCACCAACAAGGCGAGCTACGGCACCGCCTCCAGCTCCATCGTCGACGGCGACGACCTCGGACACGAGACCAACGGCACCGACAACGTCGTCGGCGAGCCGCACCTCAAGGGCACCAAGTCCTCCGACCACGAGGGCAAGGCCGTCCGCAACGGCGACACGATCACCTACAAGGTGGCCGTCACCAACGACGGCAAGTCCGACGCGACGAACGTCGCCATCTATGACGACTTCGGCACTGTCGGCCAGTACGTCGTCGGCTCCTACAAGCTCGAGGGCGGCACGCAGGGCGACGCGGCCAAGGCAGCCGCCGACGCCATGCAGCCCAGCTCCACCACGGCGACGGCCGTCGTCGACAGGCTCGCTCCCGGCGAGACCGCGACCATGACGTACTCCGTCAAGGTCAAGGGCGCCGAGGTCGGCTCCAAGGTGTCCAACGTCGCCTACTATGGCATGGGCACCCCGTCCGACAAGCTCGACGGCAAGACCAACACGCTCGACAACACCGTCTCCGACGCGGCCGACGGCATCTCCATCACCCAGGTCGCCAACCCCGCAGACGGCTCCAAGGTCGACGCGGGCGGCACCATCACCTACGACATCACCGTCACCAACAGCTCCGCCGTGGACGCCAAGGGCGTCGCCGTCTATGACGCGGCACCTGCCGACACCACGATCACAGGCGTGACGGGCGGCCTCGCGAAGCACGACGGCTACGCTCCACGCTGCCGTTCGACCTCGCGGCAGGCCAGTCCCGCACCTTCTCCATGACGGTCAAGGTCGCGGACGACGCCAAGGCCGGCACCACCATCACCAACACGCCGTCCATGGGCGTCAACCAGACCAAGGCGCCGACGGACGCCCTGCAGGTGTCCGCGAACGCCGTCGTCCACACCGTGCGCGACGCGGCCGACTCGCTCGTCGTCACCATGGCTCAGGACCCCGCTGACGGCACCGCCGTCACCGGCACCGACACCGTCACCTACACCGTCACCGCCGAGAACCGCGGCACGGGCACCGTCCGTGGCGTCGCCCTGAACGACGTCATCCCCGACGGCGCGACCTACGTCGCAGGCTCCGTCACGGCCGACGGCCAGACCAAGGAGAACGCCGACGGCAAGTCCGTCAAGAGCGTCTCCGCCTACCTCGGCGACATCGCGGCCGGCAAGGCCAAGACCATGGCCTTCAAGGTCACCGTCAACACCGGCAAGGTGGGCGAGGTCACCAACGACGCGACCTTCGCGACCGGCAAGTCCGGCATCAGCGCAGACGCGCTCGACAAGCGCACCAACGACGTCGACGTCATCAGCTACAACCCGCAGATGAGGATCGTCCTCGAGCAGGACCCCGCCGACGGCAGCCTCATCGCGGCCGGCGACACCATCACCTACAAGGTGACCGTCACCAACCCCGGCACCTCCAAGGTCACGGCGAAGAACGTCTCCGCCTACGCGGTCGCTCCCGCCCAGACCAAGTACGTCGAGGGCTCCCTTGAGGGCTCCGACGGCACGCGCGAGAACGTCGGCAAGGACGGCCTGCTGACCGTCCAGAAGGCGACGGTCGAGCCCGGCGAGTCCTTCACCCTCACCTACAAGGTCAAGGTGGACCTCGACGCCACCGGCACCATCCGCAACCGCGCGCTGTGGGTGGCACCCGCCAACACCGACCTCGACGCCGTCCACATCGTGACGGGCGACGAGCCCAAGAGCTCCGGCTCCGACAGCTCCACGTCCGCCATCGCGGCCGTCGGACTCACCGGCGTGACGGGCAACGACCCGAACGCCAGCTCCGGCTCGACCGACGACGGCAAGGCCACCGACACCAAGTCCGACACCACGACCAAGTCCGATACCACGACCGATGCCAAGGCAACGGACGGCAACGGCTCCTCCAACGAGACCACTGCCACCATCAAGCCGGGCACCGGCAAGACCACCGATGACAAGGGCACCACGTCCGACGGCACCGAGACCACCAAGGCCGACCCCGCCGACAAGGCTGCCGGCACCGGCGACGTCGTGGTCGACGACCAGAACAACCCGACCGACGAGAACGTCGACCAGAAGACCACCGACGGCTCCGAGTCCAACGAGACGCACGCCAACGTCACGGCGCCGACCATCGAGCTCACGAAGACGAACGACGCCACCGGCAAGGTCAAGTCGGGCGACGTCGTGACCTACACGATCACGGCCGACAACACCGGCAAGGTCGCCGCCAACTCCCTGGTCGTCGAGGACAAGCTCCCCGAGGGCCTCGAGCTCGACGCAGCCTCCGTCACCGCCGACGGCCTCGACGCGACGGTCGACGGCACCACCATCCGCGCCACGGGCTCGCTCGCAGCGGGCGCGAAGGCGACCATCACCTTCAAGGCGGCCATCGCAGACGGTGCCACCGGCGCCATCTCCAACGTCGCCGAGTGGGCGCAGTCCGAGGACGGCAAGATCCCCGACGGCAAGGGCATCCCGTCCGAGCCCTCGACGGTGACCGTCGACAACTCCAAGGTCGCGCTCTCCGTCAAGAAGTCTGCCGACAAGGCAGTCGTCAAGAACGGCGGGACCGTCACCTACGTCGTCGCGGTCACCAACTCCGGCGACAAGGACGCCGAGGGCACAACCGTCACCGACGAGCTCCCGAAGGGCCTCGTGGCCTTCTCGGTCGCCGATGGCATGACGCTTGACGGCAACAAGGTCTCCTGGACCGGCGACATCAAGGCCGGCGAGACCAAGGCCCTCACCTACCAGGCCAAGGCCGACGCCGACGCGGGCACCATGCTCTCCAACACGGCAACCGCGACCTGCGGCGACGTGACGGCCTCCGACAGCGCCGTCGTGCTCGTGGGCGCCCCGTCCGTGAGCGTCTCCAAGGTCGCCACCGACGCCGACGGCACCCCGATCTCGGGCGTCGTCGAGGCGGGCTCTGCCGTCCGCTACGTCGTGACGCTCTCCAACTCGGGCAACGTCTCCGGCGACGTCACCGTCTCCGACAAGCTGCCCGACGGCCTCGCGCTCGCCGACAAGGGCGACATGGACCAGGCAGCCGACGGCTCCCTGACCAAGTCCCTGACGCTCGAGGCTGGCGAGACAAAGACGCTTGCCTACACGGCCACCGTCACCACGACCGAGGCCGGCCGCGAGCTCTCCAACCACGTCACCACCACGGTCGACGGCCAGGACGGCGGCGACTCCACCTCCACCGTCAAGACCGGCACCCCGAAGCTCACGGTCTCCAAGGCCCAGAGCGTCGCAGAGGGCGCCACGGTCCACGGCGGCGACGCTATCGACTACACCATCACCGTCACCAACACCGGCGACGCGACGGCCAGGAACGTCACCGTCAGCGACGACGCGCCTGACGGCCTGAGCTTCGACGGCACCATGCCCGAGCCCTTCGACCTCGCGCCCGGCGAGTCCAAGGACGTCACCGTCCACGCCACCGTGGCCGACGTCGAGAGCGCCGAGTCCAAGACCATCGCCAACGTCGCCAAGGCGACCGCCGACAACGCCGACGCCACGACCTCCAACGAGGTCACCGTCGTCGCCGAGCCGGGCGGCTCCGCCTCCGACATCAGCGTGACCAAGACCTCCGACGCCGACTCCATCGACGCTGGCGGCACGGTCACCTACACCATCGTCGCCAAGAACGACGGCTACGTCTCCCACGAGGTCACGCTCGACGACGCCCTGCCCGAGGGCATGACGGTCGACGAGGCCAGCGTGGACGGCGGCACCGTCGCCGACGGCAGGCTGACCTGGAGCGGCACCATCGAGTCCGGCCAGTCCCACACCATCACCTACACCGAGAAGGCCGACGAGGGCACGTCCGGCTCCGTCAAGAACACCGTCACCACCACGGTCGACGGCGAGGACGGCGCCACGACCGACAAGACCGTCACGGTCGCCGAGCCCGAGCCCGCCGACCCGATCGCCATCACCAAGACGGCAGACCAGGACACCATCCGTCCCGACGGCACCGTCACCTACACCGTCTCCATCGCCAACGCCAGCACCAAGGACCACGAGGTCTCCATCACGGACGAGCTGCCAGATGGCCTCACGCTCGACGAGGACTCCCTGTCCTCCGACGCCACGGCCAAGGACGGTACCGTGAGCTGGTCCGGCACCATCAAGGGCGGCGACACCGCGACCGTCACGTACTCCGCCAAGGCGGACTCCGACAGCGCGGGCGACTACACCAACAAGGTCACGTCCACGGTCGACGGCGCCGAGGGCCCCTCGGCCGAGAAGACCGTCACGGTCCAGGCCTACGGCGCCCACCTGTCCGTCACCAAGACGCCTGACGTCCGCACCTACAAGGTCAAGGGCGACTCCGTCAAGTGGACGATCTCCGTCACCAACGACGGCGACACCGACGCGAAGGACGTCACCGTGACCGACACGCCGCAGTCCGGCCTGTCCATCCAGGGCTGGTCCGACTCCGACAAGGTCGCGAGCGCGCCTGTGGTCGACGGCATCGACGCCTACGGCTTCCTCAAGCTCGACCACGGCAAGCGCGCCGAGTGGATCTCCAAGAACGGCATCGAGGGGCTTGCCAAGCTCTTCGGCCAGAGCGACTACAAGGGCCTCCTCAAGGCCCTCGGCATCGCCTCCATCGCCGGGGACTCCACGGCCGTGCTCGGCAGCCAGAACGCCGACTCCAAGACCACGGTCAAGCTCGAGGACGGCACGGCCTACGTCGCGACCGTCGACGACGGCACCGAGACCGTCACCAAGACCGACGCGGACGGCAACGAGTCCGAGGCCGACTCCGGCTACATGGACGAGATCCTCAAGGCAGCTGCGGACAAGCTCTTCTCCGCTGACGCCGAGAAGGTCTCCGACAACGGCACGCTCGAGCACAAGGGCGTGACCATCAAGGCCGGCGAGACCTACACCATGACCGTCGACACCACCATCGACTCCGACGACGCCTGCACCACGGGCGCGACGCTGACCAACACGGCGTCCGCCAAGACGTCCGACGACGTGACGTCCACCGCCTCCGCGACCGTCGGCTACGCCAGCGACGGCAACGCCACCGATGGCGGCAGCACCACCAATGGCGGCAACGGAACCACCGGAACCAACGGTGGCAACGGCACTGGCTCCAAGGGTGGCAGCACGTCGGGCAGCGCGATGTACAGCACCGGCTCCGGCCTGCTCGCCTTCGGCCTCGTGGCCGCAGGCATCGGCGTGACCGCCGTCGGCGCGGCAAAGGCCCGCAAGGACAAGTAACGGTTCTGGGCCAGGGGACGGGGCATCCCGCCCCGCTCCCTGGCCCTCGTCTTGACAAGGACACTGTAATGGGAATCAGAAGCAAAATAGCCCGAGCGCTTGCGCTGGCGGCGTTTGCGATAGCCTCCGTGGTGTCAGTCGGCCCGACCGTTGCCCTTGCGGACACGGGATCGGGCAGCTCAGGTGGCACGACATCCTGGGCGTACGACTTCTCATGGGGCATTGACAGCTACAACATCTGGAACGACGGCACGGACCTCCACAACCCGCCCGCCGGCACGACGCTCGAGTCCAACAAGGCCTACTGGTCCAACCTCATCAAGCGCACGGCAGGCGTCTCCCAGCTGTACCCGGACTCGGTGGGCGGCTGGGCGGAGGCCTACACGTCCGGCATCAAGGCGGCCCTCGACGACGCGACCAACAACGCGCTCGCGCACGGCGCAGCGCCCGAGGACGCCGTCTCGCACGTCGTCGGCGTCGCGTTCGGCAGGGCGACTGCCAGCCACCTCGGGAACTTCCCCTACCCCCTGGGCATCATGGACCGCTACTTCCTCGAGAAGGTCCATCCGCATGTGCCGTCAGCGGCGGAGCTTCCGAGCGTTCCGTCACAGAGCGGCCGCCAGGTCATCTACGACTACGGCCTCAATTACTTCAAGAGCCACATGGTTAACGACGGGAAGCACGTCACCCGCTACCTCTGGTGGGCCATCACGCCCGCCGACTGCCCGCCGCCGTCCCCCGGCAAGAAGACCGGCACGGCCACGTCGTCCAAGAACGACGTCGTCGAGGTCGGGCAGACGGCCGACTACGACCTCACGCAGAAGCTGCGCAAGGACGAGTCCTCGCTGACCTTCACGGACACGTTCGACGACGTCTTCGACGTGAGCGACGTCAAGTTCACCGTCACGCGCACGTACAAGGACGCGTCTGCCAACTACACGGAGAAGACGGCCGACGTCACCAGCCAGTTCGAGCTGTCCAAGGACGGCAACAAGGTGACCGTCAAGAGCAAGCGTGGCACGACTGTCGGTGCCGGCACCTACGACTGCCACCTGTACGACGCGAAGGTGACGGCCAACAGCCTCGCGAACCACACGCTCATCACCGACCAGAGCGACCCGCACTACGGCTGCGTCAGAATCGACAACAAGACCGTGTCGAACTACGGCGAGTCGGAGTATGCTCCCGTCTACACGCACATGTACTACTTCACCTTCGACAAGGGTTCGGACGCCGAGAACGTCCCGGCCTGGTTCGAGCAGAACGGCTACGACGGCACGACGTATACGATCTACACCGACGCCGCCTGCACGCAGGTCGCCAAGACCACCGACAACCTCGATGCGACCATCACGGTCGGCAAGGACGGGAAGGGCACGCTCAAGTACTTCACGCCCGGCACCTACTACGTCAAGGAGACGGCCGCTCCGACCGGCTTCGTCCTCGACGGCACGCCCATCAAGGTCGACCTCACGTCGGTCACGGCCACGGAGCAGAAGCAGGAGATCGCCAAGACCGACACGGCCCAGGCGACGATAGGCACCGGCTCGGACGGCATCGAGGTCGACGTCAGGCAGCAGGACAAGGCCATCATGGGCGGCGTCTCGCTGCGCAAGGTCGACAAGGACGTCCTCGACCTGCACCAGAACGGCTCAGGCGACTCGTCCGACTCGACCGACTACGACCCGACCAGGCCCGAGGGCTCTGCGACGCTTTCCGGCGCGGAGTTCAAGGTCTACAACGTCTCCGGCACCGACATCACCATCGCCGGCAAGGCCTACAAGTCGACGACGGCCGGCGAGAAGGCCGACAACGCCTGCGTGATCACCATCAGGACGGGAGACGACGGCTCCGCGAGGACGGCCGCTGACGCCCTCATCTACGGCAAGTACCTGCTCGTAGAGACCAAGGCACCAACCGGCTACCTGATCGACCAGACCTACGCCGACGGCGTGCCGTTCAGCATCGAGACAAACGGCGAGATGGTCGACTTCGCGACCATCGCAGGCGGGGAGGCGCAGCCGTCATGAGCCTGACAGCGTCCCAGATCGACGAGGTCGCGCGCCTCGCGAAGGTCGGAGCGGCCCTAGAGCACAAGCTGGGCCGCAGGGTCGAGCCGAGCGCCATCGACGCCGTCGCGTTCACGCCGCCGGCCAGGCACGCGGACAGGCACTACACGTTCGCCGGGCATGACGACTGGACGCTGGCCGGACGCGGCGGCGCCAACAGCGACTCGCCCATCGTCTGCGTGGACGACGGGCGCGTGTGGGCCGACCCGCGCTCGCTCGCATGCGACCTCGCGGCCGACCCGTCCGTCCCCCAGAACGACCCAGATGCCGTGATGCGCTGCGTCAGGCGCAACCTGCTCGGGCTGCGCCGCAGCGCCTACGGCCTGCACTTCGGCTACCTTCGGAGGGACGAGCCATGCGACGAGCGATCAGGATCCTGATTGTCATAGGCATCGTGGCCTGGCTCGCACAGGCCGTCGACTGGCCCCTCGTCATCTCGTGGGTGACCAACGTCGTCACGGTCACCTCCGAGCGTGCCTGGGCCATGTGGCAGACGCTCGTGCGGCTCGGGCTCGTGCCCGACGCGATAGACCCCTCGCGAATAGGGCTCTAGAGATGCCAGCTGGGAGGCGTCGTCCGTGCGGCGGCGCCTCCCTCGTGTGCTATACTCTGGCCTGTACACATGACCAGTTCGGTACAGGATCGGAGGGACGCCCGGTGCCAGACACGAGACCGCGGCGGCGCGTGAGCGTGCGCCTCACCGAGGACGAGTACCAGCGCGTCCTCTATTGGGCCCAGCGGCACGACCTCACCATCGACCGCTACCTCTACGACGCGCTCGAGACGCGCATAGCCATCGAGAACCACGACTATGACCTGGACACCGCCGAGGTGCAGCGCGTGAACCAGCTCACCGAGGCCGTGCAGGCCCTGACGAAGAGCCAGGAGAGCCTGGAACGCGTCGTCACGAGCGGGTTCGACACGCTCATCGGCCTCACGAACGGCGACAACTACCTCGCCGACCTCGACGAGAGGAGCGTCAAGTGACGATCGTCAATCCCAACAAGCTGTCCGGACGCAAGCGCCACACCGACGTCGACTACCTCGACGAGGTGTTCGGCGACGTGCCGAAGAGGCAGGAGCCTGAGCCCGAGACTGCACCTGCTCCGAAGCCCGTGCAAGCGCAGGACCAGGCATCGGCTCCGACGCCCGTGCCGCCACAGGTCGAGATGCCCGTGAAGGTTCCCGAGACGCAGGCACCGGCACAGGTGCCCGAGCAGGCCGAGACGCCCGCGAAGGTCCCCGGGACCCCGCAGGCGCAGGCACCGGCCCCGGTACCTGACCAGGCTCCGCAGCCCGAGGCGCCGAAGCCGCGCAAGGCGAGGCCGAAGGCCGCCGCACGCCGCACGGGCGGTGGCGGCAAGGCACGCAGGCAGCCGTCCGTGACGACGTTCGCGCGCGTGCCGAACGAGATCGCGGCCATGGTCAGGAGCCGTGTCACGATGGTGCTCGACGAGGCCATGGCGCAGGGCTACGCGCCCAAGACGTCGAAGCCCCTGTCCAACGCCGCGGCCCTCACGCTCTACGTCCTCTGGAACGAGGCGGCGGCGAATCCCGACGTAGACGGCGCGAAGCTCATACGACGCGTCGTCGACGACCCCGACCTCGCGGACGCCCTCGTCAAGGTGCGCGGCAGCCATGACAGGCTGGCGGTCGTCTCCGACCGCCTGCTCGCGATGGACAAGGACGTGCGCGCCATGCGCGACGCGAACGAGGTCGTGAGCCTCATCGCGGCCTACACGCTCGCGGACCGCCTCGCCCTGCGCAAGGGCGTCCTGCCGGCGAGCGTCGCAGGCCTCGACTTCGACGAGCCGGTCGTCAAGGGCATCGTCAACGCGGCCGCCGACCAGGCGGTGCGCGACAACGAGCGCCGCAGGCGCGACCACAACACGCAGTACCAGGAGAGCCTGCGCCGCCACTATGACGACGACGGCTCGGACTTCTAG
>Ga0256869_1000666_pt1 | contig 15203 bp, 15 predicted proteins | sample RumenRJG_05RNA_FD_186096 | JGI IMG/M metagenome (GOLD analysis project Ga0256869, IMG submission 186096) | Metatranscriptome of bovine rumen microbial communities from Lethbridge, Alberta, Canada - Rumen RJG_05 (Metagenome Metatranscriptome) | ecosystem: Host-associated > Mammals > Digestive... | reverse complement strand
ATAGGATGATTGCGAAAAAAATCTTATCTTTGCACCGCATGAAGATTTAAAATAATAAGTGTATGGGGAATGTTTTAGGGACAAAAGAGACGCTGATTACTACGAATGAGGGGATAAAGCTTATTCGCAGAGAACGTACTGTGAGGATGCCAAATGGCAAATTCCGTCATCCCGTGGACTATTATGATGCCACTCCTGGCACGGTGAAAGTCACCACGCAGGAATTGGAGCGAATGAGAATCCCTGTTTATGAACGTGTTATCTAAAGTTCTGTAACTATGGCAATGCAGGATGGATATCGTTTCTTCTTTCAGATGAACGATAAGACAGAACATGACGAGAGGTTGGAATACACTCTTCAGTATAGGTTTACATCCGACCGTTCTAACCATTCTTACATTGTCAGAGTCGAACGCTATAGGGAGAACACTTATTGCATCAAGTTCTACGATAAGGCCAATACACGAAGTAAGAACAAGTTCAGTCTGCGCACTGGCACGTTCGAGCCGCGTACTATTTTTTATACTCTCATAAACATCATGCTCGATGTGCTGAAGAAGGATCCGAAAGCTTCTTTCTTCTTTATTGGTGCTGAGGACGAGAAAGATGAGCCTGGCAAGACAACGCGCAGATTTCGGGTGTATCATCGTTTTGTATCATCGGTTGTCAGTGAAAATGTCTTTGAACATCATCGTAACAATGACTTATCATTGTATATCTTAGTGAACAAAAAGTACGTGGAGGACATTCCCCTTTATACGCAGAAGATCACAGATTTTGTCAGTGAGGCCATGAATAGGGAGTAATCACCTCTCCTCTCTATTCACCAGTCCCCTGTCTGGTGGAGATTAAACATAAAATTCAGAAGGTAATAGCGCCCAAATATCATCCTTTGATTGTTGAAGGTGATTTTTCTTCTTTTTTTAGCCTATTGATTTTCTGTTAGATATGTATTTTTTAGTGCTTTTCTACGATTTTTTGAGCCTATTATTTTGTCAAAATCATAATATTGTGTACTTTTGCTTGCCGTTTGGAAGTCTGTCTTCGCAAAAGAGGATGTTCTTGAGGGTCTGAAAAACCGAATCTAATATATGAATCATTTACGATTTGTATTGACTCGAAACGAACGTGGACATTACCAAACGTGTGGTTAATTTTAAGTCTTTACATGTCGCTTCCTTATAAGTACATACGAGACAAAAAGTCTATTGAGCAATTAAATGGAATTCACATTCAAAAATGTGGAGACCCCAGAAATTTGTCTTGAATCTGATGTAGCAAATCTCTTTTTTTTGAAATTTCGATAATATAAATATCTGTCGGAGTTGTTCTCTTTCAAAATGTAACATTGCTATGATGTAGCAAGGGGATAGCAAGGGGATAGCAAGATGGTAGCAAGGAGGTAGGTTCGAGGTAGGTAAGGCTATTAATAGTTTTAATTTACCATTATTTTAAAGGGAAACGAATCTAATATTATCATTTATTAAAGTATTACAATGGAAAACAGAAAGAATAGAATATACCTCTGTCTGGCTCATATGAGCGAGGACGGAGCGGAACAACGTTATGTGAAGGAGGCTTTTGATACCAATTGGGTTGTGCCGCTTGGTCCTAATGTGAATGGATTCGAGAAGGACCTCGAAGAGTTCGTTGGACAGAAAAAACGCGTTGTTGCGCTCTCTGCAGGAACAGCAGCGGTGCATTTGGCATTGCTTGCTTGTGGCGTTGGCTCTGGCGATGAGGTATGTGTGCAGAGTTTTACATTCTGTGCAAGTTCACACCCTATTACATATTTGGGTGCTACACCTGTTTTCATTGATTCTGAACGCGAGACATGGAATATGGATCCCGAGTTGCTGGAAGAGGCTATCAAGGATCGCATAGCCAAGACAGGCAAGAAACCGAAGGCTATTGTGCCTGTGGCACTCTATGGTATGCCATACAAGATTGACCGTATCATGGAGATTGCAAATATGTATGATATCCCTGTGGTAGAGGACGCAGCAGAAGGCTTTGGCTCAAAGTTCAATGGTCAGGTCTTGGGAACATTCGGTAAGTACGGTGTGCTGTCGTTCAACGGTAACAAGATGATTACCACTTCAGGCGGAGGTGCGCTGATTACCGAGAATGAGGATGAGTGGCGCGAGATTATGATGTACGCTACTCAGTATCGCGAAAGCTATCCTTATTATCAGCATGAGAAGATTGGCTATAATTACCGCATGAGTAATATCTGTGCAGGTATCGGTCGTGGTCAGATGACCGTGGTAAATGACCACATTGCCCATCACAAACACGTTCAGGCTCTTTACGAAGAACTCCTGAAAGATGTGAAGGGGATAACTGTACACAGTCAGCCTGCAACAGGCGGTTACGATTCAAACTATTGGCTTTGCACGATAACTCTTGACCCCTCACTGAAGATTAAAGGTCAGGAGAATGCCTACAAGACTATTGTGACAGGTGCTGTGGGAGGTGCAGCAGGAGTGATACATGCTGCAGAGAGTGCCACTACCGATTGCCAGCCCAACGAGAATGTGGAAGCACTGCGCGTGTTCTTAGATCAGGCACAGGTTGAGGCTCGTCCAGTGTGGAAGCCAATGCACAAACAGCCAGTATATAAAAATGCACTCGCTTATGTCAATGGCATAAGTGAGGAAATCTTCAAAGTTGGCATGTGCTTGCCTGCAGGACCATACGTTACGGACGACGATGTGAAGTATATTGTTGATTGCATCAAGGCTGCGATTGTATAGCGACAGAAACTTGTCTCCTGCCAAAAACAAAACAGATAATGAATATACTTTTAACAGGTGGTGCAGGCTACATAGGTAGCCACACCATTATAGAGCTTGATAAGACTGGTCACAGCGTGGTTGTTGTAGACAACCTTGTGAACAGTAATCCGGAGTCCTTGCGACGCGTCGCAAAGATTATAGGAAAGGAGATTCCTTTCTATGAGGTTGATGTACGCAATAAGGAAGCACTCACGAAGGTGTTCGATGAGAACAGGTTCGATGCAGTTATTCACTTTGCAGGTCTGAAGGCTGTTGGTGAGTCCGTATCAAAGCCATTGGAGTACTATCACAACAATATGACCGGCACTTTCATCCTTCTTGATGTTATGCGTCAGCATAAGTGCAAGAACATAATTTTTAGTAGTTCTGCTACTGTCTATGGCGATCCTGCCATTATTCCTATCACAGAGGAATGTCCCAAAGGTCATTGTACCAACCCTTACGGTCAAACCAAGAGTATGTTTGAAGAGATGCTGATAGATGTTCAGAAAGCCGATATGAATGGAACGTAGTGCTGTTTGTCGCGCTATTTTAATACTATTGGTGCTCATCATAGCGGCATGATAGGAGAGAATCCCAATGGCTATGGACAATAATTTACTATTGACATGAAAAAATATTAGATGAGTAGTTCATAGGTGCAGGTTTTACTAAGTTTTTCTCTTATGACATGATGCGTGATAATACAAGTGCGATGAGTTCTATCATCCTGAGGCTGATGGTGGTATAAGTATTCTTAACTATTCACTAGGAATTGATAGGCAAATACCTACCGATAAAGCACTTTTGAGTGAAAAAAACACCATGCATGGTTTATTTAAGGACTTTGATATTCCATTTGATAATAATGTAAGTCTTTATTGATTATTGAGATATTGAAAGTAACAGGAAGATAAAACTAAATTAGGAAAAAGTCATTTTGATGTCAGATAACTCCTCTAACAATAAAAGAATAGCCAAAAATACGTTGCTGCTCTACGTGCGTATGCTTTTCACTATGCTTGTTGGACTGTACACTTCACGCGTGGTGCTTCAGGTGTTGGGCATAGAGGACTATGGAACATACCAAGTGGTTGGTGGTGTAGTGGGGCTTTTGGCGTTCATCAACAATACGCTAAGCCAGGGAACCTCCCGATTCCTGCTATTTGAGATGGGGGGGGGCGACCTCAAGAGTATTTCCCGCCTTTTCTCAACCTTGTTGAATGCCCATGTCTGCTTGGCTCTTATCATAATCCTTTTGGCAGAGACCATTGGCTTGTGGTTTGTCTATCATAAGTTGCTATTACCTGACGACCGTGTGGGACCTGCAGTACTGACATATCATCTCTCAGTTATTACATCATTCTTCACGTTGACGCAGGTCCCATATGCAGCTGCCATCAAGAGCCATGAGCGATTTGATATCTATGCTTATACAAGTCTTTTTGATGTTACGGCGAAGCTGGCTATTGTTTATTTGCTGATGATTTCGCCTATCGATCGTTTGTCTTTTTATGCCATCATGCTCTGCGTAGAATCTGTGGGCATGACACTTTTCCTAAGATTTTTTTGCAAACGACATTTTGAAGAGACGAGATATCAGTTCATTTTCGATATTGTATTATTGAAGAAGGTTATTGGCTATTGTGGTTGGAATTTGTTTTCTAATGTATCTAGTGTGTTAAACACACATGGCTTGTATATATTGATTAACATGTTCTTCAATGCTGGCATTGTAACTTCCATTGCTGTTGCTACGACAATTAAGGACGCTGCAAACTCGTTTATAGAGAATTTTCGTTCTGCAGCTATTCCCCAGATGGTGACGTCATACGCTTCGGGAAATCATGCCAGGAGTAAATTACTATTGCTTAGTACAACTAAATATAGTTATTTTCTGCTACTTGCCTTAGGACTCCCAATCTTCCTGACAGCAAAAGAGTTATTTAGGCTTTGGTTGGGATTTGTACCTGATTATGCGGATACATTTTTACGATACATAATCATCGTAAGTGTATTTATGTTGTTTAATAGTTGTTTGTTTACTACACAGGATATAGTAGGAAAGATTAAAAGGTATTCAATATCTTTTCCCACAATGATGTTTTTTAATATCATGGCTATATATGTAAGTTTTAGAAGTGGTTCTACACCTGTAGCATACGTTAGAGTATTACTTGTTACATACGTTATAATGGCTGTCATAATACAGCCAATCTTAGTAGTCAAACAAACATATTATACTTACCGTGAGATTTTTAAAACCTATTGGCAGTGCCTGTATGTTACAATCCCTGCTATTATCATTCCAATCATAGCTTATGTATATATGCCAGCAGTGAATGATTTGTTACGGTTGTTACTTTTGTTGCTGATATCGTTCATGTCTGTTATACTTTGTGTTTGGTTCTTTGGTATAGATCGTGAAACACGGTGTAAATTAGAGGGTTGGCTAAGATTAAAGTTTAAATGATTCATTCTACAATAAATAATAGACAGTTTGACGGTACAGTCAGCTGCTTGAAAATGGATTTGATGTTTCTGGTAGTATGGGGGCATGTATTCTCACAACTCCATCCTCTCTTTACTGAATCTAGATTGTGTCAAGCGGTTTATGACTTCATATACTCGTTTCACATGCCCCTATTTGTGTTTATATCCGGATGGCTGTCGAAAAAATATATTTATCGCAAAGGGGCAGTGCGTCTGTTAAACCCAAATCGGTTATTAGGATGGCTATTTTTCGTGGTTGTTTTCATAACCGTTTGATAACAACCACTTTATAAATTGAATTTTCTAATGACCGCCATTAGAAAAACGACTTTACAAGTGGCTTACTTTCAATATTTTATAAACCTAACCACGGAATTTTATACTTCTAACGACCGATTTGGGTTAAAGATATTAGAAACATATCTTGTATTACAAATAGCCTATTGGTCTATAATGGGGGGGATTTTTTAATTTGCTCTTCTTGCCTTGTCCCTCGCTATGGTATCTATTGGCATTATTTGTTTACCGTTTTATGGTACAGTGTGTACCTGATAAAATTTTAGGCAGTAATTGGGCATTAGTTGTCTCACTTATAGTTGCATTTACAATTGGATACTTCCCTTATCCACATTATTTTGAAATAATGAAGATTGTTTCTTTCTTGCCCTATTTCCTTATGGGTTACAGAATGAGAAAGATGGGAATAAATATCGGTGATATTGGTTTTTCATCAAAGTTATTTTCTATAACTTATTTTTGATAGTACTAATATGTATTTATATGATAGATGTTCCAATAACAGGACTTATACACCGCAATGAGCTTTACATGAACAGCGATTTTAGTCTTCCTTGGGTGCTGTTTAGCAAGTTAATGCTTGTTGTCGTTACTATTTGCTTGTCGTGTGCTTTCATAACGCTAGCTCCTATGTCGAAAATAATAGAAGCGGAAGGGAAAAAAACTTTAGGTTATTACGTTTATCATTTTGCCCTAATACAAATAATGAGTTTTGTATTGTGTAGAAGTTCATTCTTACATCTTGGTATAGTGGAATCTTTCTCGCTAGCAATATTGCTGATGACAATTTGCTTCATTATATGTAAAGTGAGGATATTTACAAAAATGTTAAATCCAATTACCGATTTATTTTGTTAATTAAAACTTACAATATGAATCTTTTATTTAGCTTGAAAGACAATATCATTAGTGGCATTAAGTCCGCTCTTTTCCAGAAGATTGTTCGTCGGGAGTCGGTCATTGTGAAGGATGTTGAGAATAGACTCCTCGATGGTAAGACTGCAATAGTGACAGGCGGGAATAGCGGCATTGGCTATGCTATTGCTAAAAAGTTTTTGGAGTCTGGAGCTAAGGTGATAATTCTCGCCCGAAATCCTGATAAGACTAAAGCCGTGGCTGAAGAACTGCATTGTGAATATATCACAGCAGACGTCACTGACATTGCTTCGGCAATGGCCAAGGTGGATGAGTATATCAAGGACAAAGCGATTGATATCCTTGTGAATAGTGCTGGGATACTTGACAAAGAACCGATGCTCGGGAAAACCATAGAGGGTTTTAACCGTGTTATAGATACGAACTTGAGAGCGCCTTATTTTATGAGTCAGCTGATTGCCAACCACATGCTAACGAAAGGCATACGAGGGCATATCTTGAATATCAGTTCCTCGTCGAGTAAACGGCCCGGATGGGGTCCATATCAACTTTCAAAACATGCACTTAATGCTATGACCGAAGGTTTTGCCATGCGTTTGGCGCCCAATGGTATCACGGTGAACGGCATAGCCCCCGGTATTACTGCTACCCCGATGCAGGACGGAAACCTCGTTGAGGGTAGTCTTACTTATGACAACCCCATGCGACGAGCACAGGCTCCCGAGGAGATTGCGAACCTTGCAGTTTTTATGTGTAGTGACCTAGGTAACAGTATCATTGGCGATACAGTGTTGATGACAGGAGGATCAGGAAATTTAAGCATTAATGGATAATGGATAATAACAAATATTACACAAGTGTGCGCAATGCACAGATAGTACTTTACCTTTTAAAAGCAAGAGGTATTCGGAAGGTTGTTGCATCGCCTGGTACACAAAACATGGCGATAGTTGTCAGCATGCAGCACGATCCTTTCTTCGAGATGTATTCGGCAGCAGACGAACGGTCTGCAGCTTACATCGCCTGTGGTATGGCGGCAACGTCTGGAGAACCTGTTGTTCTGAGTTGTACGGGGGCAACCGCCTCGCGCAACTATGTGTCTGGTCTGACTGAGGCTTATTATCGCCATCTACCTGTTATTGCACTTACGTCGAGTGCACCACTCCCTGTGATAGGGCATAATATCGCTCAAACCATCGACCGCTCACAGATACAAAAGGATATTGCCAAAATCAGTGTTGTAGCTAGAACGGTTCATACCCCCCAAGATGAATGGGATTGTATGATTCAGGTAAACAAGGCACTGCTTGAATTAAACCATCATGGAATTGGCCCTGTTCATATTAATATTGAAAAAACGGATGGCGATTTCAATGTACAAGAATTGCCGCCGGTGAGGGTTATCAACAGGGTTACTTCGAGTGATAAGCACCCTTCTATACCTGAGGGTAAGATTGCCATTTTTGTGGGGTCTCACAAAGCATGGACAAAAGAATTGATAGCCGCTGTAGATACTTTCTGTAGCAAGTATGATGCTGTCGTTTTCTGTGACCAAACAAGCAACTATCAAGGTAATTATCAGGTGAGGGGTTCCATCTTGGCTTCACAGGATTATTATGCCTCGCCGTTGTTCTCGTCACGTCTCCTTATCCATATAGGCGATGTCTCTGGCGACTATTACCTCAGCGGTAAGATGGGTAGAACGCAGGAAGTGTGGCGGGTTTGTGAAGATGGAGAAATAAAAGATACCTTCAAAAAACTGTCCACTGTCTTTGAAATGAACGAGCTCGACTTCTTTTCGCACTACAATCCCCTGCGAAATAGTCCTGCAATTTTCACGGACTATTTGGAAAAATGTAAAGAAGAAATAAGTAGAGTTAGAGCATCGATTCCCGAATTGCCATTCTCTTATATTTGGATGGCACAGCGTCTCGCTCCAGATATACCAAAAGAGGCTGTACTTCATTTAGGAATTCTGCACTCCCTTCGTGCGTGGAATTACTTTGATGTTGACCCTACGATTACTTCCTATAGCAATGTTGGCGGCTTTGGCATTGACGGCGGTATGTCATCCCTTATTGGTAGTTCATTGGCAAGACCAGATATTCTTCATTTCGGATTCTTTGGCGATCTGGCTTTTTTCTACGATATGAATGTGTTGGGCAATCGTCATGTAGGTCGTAACGTCAGAATTATGTTGGTCAACAATGCAAAAGGTACAGAGTTCAAACTTTACTCCCATCCAGCATCCCTTTTGGGAGCAGAGGCTGATGAGTATATAGCCGCAGCCAGACATTATGGTAACAAATCGCCACTATTGGTAAAGCACTATGCTGAAGATTTAGGCTTCCGATATCTGACGGCATCCAACAAAGAGGAGTTCGAACAGGTATATAAGGAGTTCTTGCAGCCATCTTTTACTGACAGACCAATTTTGTTAGAGGTGTTCACTGATTCTACTGTTGAAAATGAAACCCTATCCATCATCAATGGGTTAATGAAGTCAAAGAAAGAGCAGTATAAGGACGCAATAAAAAAGATAGTAGGAGAAAATACAATTCACACTGTAATGAAAATTGTCGATAAAATTCGATGACTAATAGTAAAGACTATATTGAAGGCAGTAATAATAGAGCCATAGGCATTGATTTTTTGAAGTTTCTGTGTGCTGTCTTGGTTATATTAATACATGTACCAGCAAAATACACAGAGTTTGTATTGCCGTTGACGAGATGTGCAGTGCCTTGTTTCTTCATAATATCTGGCTATTTTTTATATAATAATGGCATTTCTAACGCCAAACTACGATATTCACTTAAGAAGACGGCAAAGATATGGGCATATAGTACTATTATATACCTTTCTTTTAGTGTACTCCTTGCGACCCAAGGTGGTAGTTGGAACTTATTGGACTCAGAACGATTAATTAACTTCTTGTTGTTTAACGAACACCCTTTTGCCTTTCATCTATGGTATATTGACGCATATATCTATGTATTGCTAATATACCTTGTAATGAGTTCTAAAGGTTTTTTGGGGGGTAATTTTGTACTAATATGGATCTCAATATTATTACTCTTCGTAGATTTACTCTTTGGAAAGTATAGCGTGTTAATTTTTGGCAGAACATTTGATGTGATGTTCACCCGCAATTTCTTGTTTGTCGGAATTCCTTACTTTACTATAGGCATTTTTATTAAAACTATAAAAGTGAATAGTCATATCAACAGATGGTGTACCCTTGCTGTAGTTGCATCCATTATCCTGACATATATAGAAAAATATGTGGTAGGTAGTTATATTGAGTTTGGATTACGTGATCATTATCTCAGTTCTACATTTTTGGCTATTTCTGTATTCTTGTATTTTCTAACCTTAGAGATTCGAGAGAAGAATATCTTTTCAAAATTAGGAAGAAAATGTTCTTTAGATATATATATTCTGCACCCTCTTATCTATTGGTTGTTGCTTATAGGAATATCGCATTTTCCCTTGTTGGGAAACGTGTTGAATATGGATATATGGGGGCCCGTTATAGTCGCAATATTGACTGTTCTTATAAGTTATATGAAATTAAGGATTAGCAAAGTATATGAAAATTGGAATATTAACATTTCATAGGGCTATCAACTATGGAGCAGTCCTTCAGGCTTATGCACTTCAGCAGACGCTTTGTTCATTAGGGCATGAGGTCTTTGTGATAGACTACAGGCAGCCAAGGGTTGAGGGCACAGACAGACGGCCATTTCAAAAAGATGATAAACAAAGACTCCTGCTGGGCGGACATTTGCGCTCGTGGTGGTATTATGACAAGGCTAAGTCAAAGACGTTGGAGAGGAGGAACAGATTTGACGATTTTCTTCAGCGTTATCTCAATTTGTCAACCCCATGTAACCGTGAGAACATTCCGCACTTTGAAACCTATGTGATTGGAAGTGATCAAGTATGGAACAGCGCGGTTTGCGATGGACTTGACCCTGTATTTTGGGGTGATTTTTCTAATCCATCCGAAAGCAAGATTATTTCATATGCAGCCAGTACCTCCGTAAAAGATTTGACGGCACAAAATCAAACCGAAATTCAGCGTCTGCTTAACTCCTTTTCATACGTGACAGTTCGTGAGCTTGAGACCTGTGATTACCTTAACCTGCACTTTAAACTTCGCGACAAGGCCCAAACTGTATTAGACCCGACATTGTTGGCAGACAAGTCTGTCTGGAATACCTTTGAAAATGATAAGTTCAGGCATCAGGATTATGTCCTTTATTTTGGTGCAAGATTCTGTCCACATTATCCGAATGTTTTAGAAGAGAAAGCAAAATCATTGGCCAGTCAATACGGCTGTGGGGTCAAGAAAATAGATTTCAATGAAGACACGCCTGTAGATTTTGTCAACAAGTTCCGTTATGCGAAGGCAGTTGTGACATCCTCTTTCCACGGTACTGCCTTTTCGCTTATATTCAATCGTCCGCTTTGTGCAGTTATGTATGGTGACGAACAAGATGCTAGGTATGTCAACGTACTTCGTTCTGTCGGTGCTGAAAAAATGTTAGTAAAAGCTGAACAGGACGTACGTCCGACAGAATTTGACTATTCTTCTATAGATAATCAATTAGACACAATTCGCAAAAAATCAATTAAAATTCTTCAAGCTTTATGATGAATATTGTTGCTTGTGCAAGTGATAACTACACCATGCAATGCGGGGTATTATTTTATTCGGTCTGCAAGAACAATCCAGAAGAAACAATCCGTTTCTTCGTAATAACAGACCGATTGTTCACAGAGCGGCATAAGGACGAAATCCGTCAGACCATAGCACTATACCCTAATAAAACCGTAGAATTTATTGAAGTTACAGACACTCAGGTAGATATTTTTTTGCAGTTTGAAAATCCTTATTATACTCGTCATGTGTTTTATCGACTATTAATGCCGGAATTATTACCAAACGAAATCGAGAAGGCTCTTTATCTTGACTGTGATATTGTAGTTCGACAGCCTCTCTCTGATTTGTGGAATATAGATATTTCGGAATATGCTGTAGGGTGTGTCCATGACTCCCAAGAAGGAAAGATGGACCAGTTTAACAGATTGGGTTTTTGCTATGAGAAAGGTTATTTCAATTCTGGGGTTCTTATGGTAAATTTGAAATACTGGAGAGAAAATTATGCGTTGCAGAGATTTTCTGATTTTATCAAAGATCATGGTTCTCTCATTAGTATGCCCGATCAAGATGTATTGAATAGTGTATTTCAAGACGAGAAACTGTTCATTCCTTTTACATATAATTTTCAGTCTGGCTTCATGTGGAAGGAGAAATATATGTATGTCTTTGAATATGTTAAATATAAATCGGAAATACTTTCTGCTTCCGAAAATCCTGTTATTCTTCACTTTTCTGGCGCACGTCCATGGATTAAGAACTGTACCCACCCGTATATGGACGAGTTCTACAAATATAAGGCCGAGACTATATGGAAAGACGAGCCGCTATGGACGGAACGCAAGCTATTTAAGACATGGGCTGTGGATGCACTTCGACCATTAGGGGAGTTGCTGGGTTTTTGTCATGTAATTCCTGATTATTACGATAGGACATTAAAGTTGAAATAATGACACGTACGGGTTATCAAGATTATGATTTTTAATAGTTTTCAATTCCTTTGGTTGTTCCCACTTATCTTCTGTGCCTACTGGTTGGTGACGAGATTTTGTGGACAGAATACCAATGTTCCCCGTTGTAGTAACTATCTGCTGATAGCGATGTCGTATGGATTATACCTCCAGTGGAAACCTGTCTATGCTTTAGTGCTGTTGTCAGTAACTGCAATAACCTATATTGCGGCCCTAAAGATAGAACGGAACGAAGCGTACGGAAAGAAACTATACATTGTGGCCTGCGGTATTACATTGGCTGCGCTGCCATTGATTGTATTTAAATACTACAACTTCATTAACGACACCATCACTGCTATTCTGGGGTGGGCAAATATTCAAGTGGGGTTGCCCGGACTTAACTGGGTGATGCCATTGGGAATTTCTTTCTTTACCCTTCAGGCAATAGGATATTTGGCAGATGTATATAAACATAAGATTAAGGCTGAGCGTAACTGGTGGAATTACATGCTGTTTGTGAGTTTTTTTCCGCAGATAGCCTCCGGTCCTATTAGTAAGGCGGCAGATCTTTTACCGCAGATTAAAGCTCCCAGAAGGTTTGATGAAAAACAGTTCGTTCAAGGCTGTAAGTGGCTATTGTGGGGAATGTTCCTTAAAGTGGTCGTGGCTGACAGGTTGGGTCTCAACGTGAACGATGTGTATATTCATATGATGACGAATTCCGGCCTGACCCTGTTTATGGCAAGTATATTTTACTCAATGCAAATATATTGCGATTTTGCAGGGTATTCGTTTATGACTGTAGGAGTGGGAGAATTGTTGGGATATGAATTAATTAATAATTTTCACCGACCATATTTCTCCCAAACTATCACGGAGTTCTGGCATCGCTGGCATATATCCTTATCTACTTGGCTGAAGGATTACATTTATATTCCCTTGGGTGGTAGTAGATGTTCAAAGATCCGCAACTATACAAATATTATGATTACATTTCTTGTCAGCGGGTTATGGCATGGAGCCAATTGGACTTTTGTAGCATGGGGAGCATTGCATGGCTTGGTACAGATTATTGAGAAACATTTTGGGCTTAACAAACAGCAATCCGTAGGATTTTTAAAGTGGATTCGAATAGTATGTACATTTATGATTGTATCCCTTGCTTGGATATTTTTTCGTATGCCAACGTTCAGTGATGCTTTTTATGTTATTTGTAAGATATTGACAGATTTATCTGGTTCTATCGCATCATGGGCTGCAAGTTTTGTTTTTGTAGCAATAGTACTTTTCAAAGACTTAATGGATGAATGTGATATTAGATCATTGCGTTTGATGCACAGTGGACATGTTATAGTGAGATGGATAACATATCTTTCTATAGCCATATTGATAATGACTATGGGTGTTTATGGTGGCCAATTTATTTATTCAGGATTTTAATGATGAAGAAGATACTCTTTAAATTAGCAATATTTGTGGCTCTGCTTATGTTGTTTGATCGGTGCTATGGTCAGTTGTGCCAATATCTCGTTTCTCACCCCAGTGGTGGTGCGATGAAATTAGACCAGTATGTATGTGATAGCGCAAAAGCAGACTTGTTGGTTTTTGGTTCCTCAAAGGCCCAGAATCAATATGACCCTAAAATACTTGAAGACACGTTGGGAATGTCAGTCTTCAATTGTGGATATCATGGTATGGGTGTAATATTCCATTATGGTCGGTGGAAGATTATTTCACAACGGTATGTACCTAAGGTAATAGTATATGAGTTTCTGCCAATCTTAGACATGATGGTTCGAGATGACAATAGCATATATATCAATCCGCTGAGACCTTATTATGGAAAAGTGTCAGGAGTGGATTCCATCTTTTGGAGCGTTGACAGAACAGAAAGATATAAAATGTTGAGCAAGACATATCAGTATCATTCTCCTCTGGAATATTTATCAAGTTACAGTTCAAAAGATTGGTATAGAAATGGGTATGGTTGTCCTCTAAATACAGTGTTGAATCCTCAAACTGTAAAATACGAAACTCCTATATATTCTATAGACTCCTTGAAACTGCACTATATGGAACGATTTATTCGTGAAGTAAGTTCGCAATGCCAGTTGATTATGGTTGTCTCACCAATGTACTCTTTCCATGAAGACTATGGTGGACTGACTAATTTGAAGGAATTATGTGCCGCGTATAATGTACCTGTTCTAGATCATTTTTGCGATGAAGAATTTGTAGACAGTGCTCAACTTTATGTGGATATGGCCCATTTGAACAGGACTGGCTCTGTGAAATGGAGTAAAATGATTGCTAGTGAAATAAAGAACAATATCATACGCAATGAATGACAATATAGATATAGTTAGCCACAAGCACCAATTGGCTATAGTTATACCGGCCTACAAGGCAAATTATTTATCAGAAACATTATCAAGTATTGCTAATCAAACTGATAAACGTTTCTGCGTATATATTGGCGATGACTGTAGTTCTGAAGATATAGGCTCTATAGTGACCAGATATAAGGGGAAATTTGACTATGTCTACAAGCGTTTTGAAACAAATTTGGGTGGAAAAGACCTTGTTGCGCAATGGGAGCGATGCATTGGGATGACCAAAGATGAGGAGTGGATATGGCTTTTCTCTGACGATGATAACATGGACGAAAAATGTGTTGAAGGCTTTTATCGTGAATTGGAAAAAAATGAAGGCCAGGAATTGCTAAGGTTTAATATAAATGTAATTAATAGTTTAGGTATTATTCAAAGTGAATGTTTGTTTCCGGCTCTTGTATCATCAACTTATCTTTTCAAAAATAAATTATTGGGAAGAATAAATCTATTTGCGGTTGAATATGTATTTTCAAGAGCTGTGTACGTGAGAACTGGAGGATTCCAGAATTTTGATTTGGCATGGGGAAGCGACACTGCAACTTGGATGAAATTTGGAGAAAAAGGCATAAGAACTATTCCTGCCTCAAGAGTTCAATGGCGAAAGAGTGATGAGAACATTACAGGAAGAAGAGAAACAAAAGAAGGCTCTTTGCGCAAATTTAGAGCATTTTGCATATTTCTGCTTTGGTCCTATGATTTTTGGAAGGAAAGACATAAGAACTATCAATTGTTTATTGATTTTATTTTT
>Ga0256869_1000658_pt1 | contig 15261 bp, 16 predicted proteins | sample RumenRJG_05RNA_FD_186096 | JGI IMG/M metagenome (GOLD analysis project Ga0256869, IMG submission 186096) | Metatranscriptome of bovine rumen microbial communities from Lethbridge, Alberta, Canada - Rumen RJG_05 (Metagenome Metatranscriptome) | ecosystem: Host-associated > Mammals > Digestive... | reverse complement strand
TGGATTTTGAAATTGAAAATTATTGGATTTTTATTGCAATATATTTATAGAATCAATAAAATAAGTACAAAGGATAAATAAATGTATTACAAACGTTATATAGAAGAAATTCTTAAAAGAAAATTAAAATCCTCCGGTGCAGTGCTTGTTACTGGACCTAAATTTTGTGGTAAAACTACAACGTCATCTTTGTTTGCAAAGAGTATTTTTAGATTAAATACGGAAAAAGCAATTTTAAGTGTTAGAATTGATCCAAAAATTGCTTTAAAAGGTGAGATACCTCATTTAATTGATGAATGGCAAGTTGTGCCAGATATTTGGAATTATGTTAAACAGGATTTGGATATTGATTATGTTTTTGGTAAATATATTTTGACTGGAAGTTCAACTCCTAGCGATAAGAAAACTATTCACCACTCTGGAGCAGGAAGAATATTTACTTTAAAAATGCGAACGATGTCTCTTTTTGAATCTAACGACTCAAAAGGATTAATTTCACTTCATGAACTTTTTTTAAATCCAGATATGGATATATCTTTTTATGCAAATGAAGGATTTAGCTTACAAGATATTGCCTATTTAATTTGTCGTGGTGGATGGCCTCTTTCGATAAACAATGATCATGAAATTTCACTTGATATTACTAAAAACTATTTTGAAAACTTGTTTAATTTTGAAAATAGTGGAAATGAAAAATTTAGAAATAAAAATCCGAAAATTTTTAAAATAATTTTAAAAAGCTATGCAAGAAATGTTTCAACTGAAGCGAGCCTAAATACGATGATGGAAGATGTTAAAAAACGAAATGAAAGAACAATGGACTATAAAACATTTGTCAAATATAAGGAAGCTTTAGAGGATTTATATATTATTGAAGATATGGATGCTTGGAACCCAAATTTAAGATCAAAAACTTCAATCACTTCAGCACCAACAAGGCACTTTAGCGATACATCGATTGCTTGCGCAGCTCTTGATTTATGTCCAGATGATTTAATTAATGATATAAAAACATTTGGTTATTTTTTTGAAGATTTTGTTGTTAGAGATTTAAGAGTATATTGTGATTTATTTAATGGAAATATTTATCACTATAGAGATAATGCGGGTTTAGAATGCGATGCAGTTATTCATCTAGATAACGGTAACTGGGCCGCAATCGAAATTAAATTGGGAAGTGAAGAATTAATTGAATATGGCGCAAAAAGACTTAATGCTTTAAAAAATAAAATACTTACTAAAAGTAATTTATCTGCTCCAATTTTTATGGCTGTTATTGTGGCTTGTGGCTCACTTTATAAAAGAAAAGATGGCATTTTTGTAATACCAATCAATTTATTGAAAGCATAAAAATATTATTTTTTATTTTTAGTTTTATTCTATTAATTTTTGCTTTCCTATTTTTAATTTTTAACCTTATAAAGTGTGCAATTTTATGCTAAAATACTACTAGAAATCGATATTTTTTAAATAAAAATCATCGTAAGAAATCTTGGAGGGACCACATGTACCAGAAAAATGAATATATTTTGCATCGTATTTATGGCGTTCTTTGTGTTGAAGATTATGAACAAATGGAATTCGATGGAAATAAAATTGATTATTATGTATTGTTTTCACCATTTAGCCAAAACAAAACTGCCAAGATTAAAATCCCAATCGAAAATTCAAAATTGCTTTCTCCTTTTCCAAATGGAAAAGAAGTTGAAGAATTATTACATAAAGTTAAAACAATAAATGCAAATTGGATTAGTGAATCTAAAAAAAGAATAAAAATTTATGAAACCGTTTTTTATGAAGCAACAATTCCAGAGATTTGGAGTTATCTAAAAGCTTTAAAAGAACATAAAGATATCGTTAAATTAACTATTAAAGACCGTGATTTTATGAGAAGAGCTGAACAAATTATATACGGGTTATTTTCTATTGCTTTAAACATGGATTATAACGATGTAGGCGACCTTTTGCTTTCAAAGGAGAAGAATTAATTTGCTATCAACTTTAGAAATTGTCTTAATTTCTATCGCTTCATTTATATTAATTTTAATTATTTTATTTTTACTCATTGGATTTTTCTTTTTTAAGGGAACTTTTTCAAGAATCGATCTAAATAAATATCATAAAAAAGAGCAAAAAGGATTAGACGACACTGTTAAACTTTTAATTGATGAAGAATTTATAAATAATCATCATTTTGAAGAAATATTTATAAAAAGTAATGACAATTTAAAACTTGCCGCTAACTTTTTAAAAGTAAAAAATAAATCACATAAATATGTGATATTTTTTCACGGTTATCGAGGTTCAGTTTTACTTGAATGGTCAAGTTTAATTCATCTTTTCTATGACCATGGATACAATATTTTAGCAATTCATGAAAGAGCAAATCATGATAGTGAAGGTAAATATTTTACGATGGGACCAAAAGAAAAAGATGATCTTGTGTGTTGGGTAAATTATCTTTCAAGTTTTGATAAAGATTCAAAAATTTGTCTTTTTGGTCATTCAATGGGTGGACATATTGTTTTACTTGGTCTTAAAGAAAAACTAAAAGACAACGTAAAATGTGCGATTTCTGATTGTGGATATGCTTCTTTAAAAGATGAAATAATTTTCACTGGGAAAAATTTAGTGAATTTAAAAAGCACTAAATTTTTAGTATCAATTGGTGAACTTTATATCAAGATTTTTCATAAAATGTCGTTAAAAGAAACAACAATGGACTCTCTTAAAAAAGCCAGTATTCCAATTTGTTTAATTCATGGTAGTGGAGATAAATTTGTGCCTTTTTATAACCTTGATTTAAATTACAACGCAATTAAAAAAGGAACCTATAAAGAAAAACATGTTTTTATAGGAGCAGCTCATTGTTCTAGTGAGTCTTTAGATAGCAAAAGATATCACAAAATTGTTTTAGATTTTGTTGATAAATTTATTGATTAATTTTTTAATAAAAAGAGTATTATAATAAAAAAAGAGGTGCTTTATGAAATATTGTATTCATTGTGGTCAAGAATTAGATAGCGATGCAGTTTTTTGCACAAAATGTGGCAAAAAACAAATATCAGAAAATAAAGGTGTTAAGCAAGAAAACGAAGGACTTGCTCTAGGAATCTTTTCAATTGTTTTTTGTTGGCTTCCAATTCTTCCTTTTGTTTTTTCAATAATTGCTATAGTTAAAGGTAGTAAACACAATGTTTTAGGAACATTAATTTGCGGATATATTGGATTAATTTTATCTATTGGCTTTTTAGCTTTCCATATATTTATGATTGTCGCAGTTTTAAGTGGAATGCTTCCAATGCTTATTGAATATCTTAGCCGTTTAGGAGAAACTTATTTTCCTAACATGCAAAATTATTTAAGTTCGTTTTAATTTATCTTGCGATATCTAAAAATTCAGCTGGAATAACTTTTTTAATGTCATCAACTTTAATTTCAATGATTTCGTTTACTTTTCCAGCACTAAAATAGATTTTTTCAAAGTCAGTGATTGAATAGTCAAAAACTGTTTTATAAAGTTTTTTCATTCCAATTGGAGAACAACCTCCATGAACATAACCACTAACTTTTAATAAATCTTTTAAAGGAATCATTGAAACACTTTTTTCATTGACCGCTTTGGCGGCTTTTTTTAAATCAAGAGTTTTACAAGCTGGAACAACAAAAACATAATAATCATTACTTTTTCCAATAGTTACTAAAGTTTTAAAATCTTGATTTGGATCAATATTTAAAGTTCTACAAACTTCATTTGCCGAAACAAAAGGATCGTCCGTGCATGAAAAAACCTTATATTCAATATTTAATTTATCAAGAATTCGCATGACATTAGTTTTGCTTTCCATTTTGTTCCTCATTTTATACAAAAAAAGCCTCCTTATGAGGCTTATTGTTAGTTTTCTTTAGTTGATTTATTGAGGGTTCGATATGCTCTAGCACTCATTCTAACTTTGTAAGGTTTACCATTAATCTCAATTTGATATGTATGTAAATTTACATTCCATCTTCTACGAGAAGTTCTTAAACTGTGGGATCTAGTATTACCAGATAATGGACCTTTTCCTGTAATAGGACACACTCTTGACATTTCGTTTACCTCCTTTAAATCAGCGTGTTTTATAATAGCACTTATTAGTAGGTATTTCAAGTGATTTTCACTTTTCGCTTAGGTCTAGCCTATTTAAATAAATATTTTTAGATAAAACACGAATTTTTTGCTAAAAATTTGCTTATATAAATCATAGCAAATTTCTCCAAAAAAATATTTGATTTTTTGATTTTTTATTTCTTTTATACTTCTTCATTATGTTATAATTTATTAGTATTTTAGGACTTAAGTGTAAATGGATTTATTTGACATATTACCTGCGAATTATTTTTCGATTTTTGCGGGGAAAAATAAAACAATATATAGTGAAAGTTTAATTGTTCTTTTTGAGCTACTCCAAAATGACGAAGCTTTGATAAATAAGCAAGATTTTTTAAAAGCCTTAAAAGATAAAAGAGCCTCTTTTGTTGAAAAATTTGATTACAGCGAAGAAGATTTAAATGATTTTGGAGACGATGAAGCTCTTTTAGTTTCGCAAAGTGTTTCAAGTAAAGCCGCTTTTATTATTAGAAGATTAGAAGAAACTGGATGGATAAATATTGCAATTGATCCAGAAACTTTTGAAGAAACGATTGTTTTACCACAATATTCAATTGCCCTTTTAAAAGCATTTAACGATATTATTTCTGATGAAACCGCACCTTATTTATCTCTTGTTCATTCAACTTATAGCGAGCTTAAAGTTGAAGATGAAGAACCAGATGAATTAATGTATGCAACGCTTGCAAGGTGCTATGAAAATACTAAAAAATTAAAAGTCGAACTTATAACTCTTATTCACTCAATTCGTATTTTCCAGACTAGACTTGGGAAAACTTTTGATACCAACACAGTTTTACATTCTTATTTTGATGTATATAAAACAAAAATCAGCGATCGATATTATCATCCCTTAAAAACTTTTGATAGTGTTGCAAAATTTAAAAGGCCAATTATTAAAATTCTTGAAAAATGGGTATCAAATAAAGAATTAAGAGAAAAGCTTGTTTCACAAGCTGCATTAATTGCTTCTAACAACAATAAAAAAGAAATTGAACGAGATGTAATCGAAAGAATTAATTATATTAGTGATACTTATGAAACAATTAATGATTTAATTGCTTCAATTGATAAAGAAAACAGCCAATATACCAAAAGTAGTGCAAGCAAAATTTTATACCTTAATAATTCTGATCGAACTATTAAAGGTCATCTTGAAAATATTTTTAAAACCTACGCAAAAAATACTACAAACGGAAGAGAACTTGCAAAAATTCTTTCAATGATGCAAGACTGCTCTGGATTTAGCGAACAAGGATATATTGATTCGGAATCTGTTTCACTTCCGCTTTTAAGAAGAATTAAATTTGATGGAACACCACTTGAAATAGTTGATTTTGATGAAGCAAGTGCCTTCATTATGGATAATTTCTTAGAAGAAACCAAAAATATTTATACAGATGAAAGAATTTATGAATTTATGGAAAAAGCCTTTGGAAGCGATAAAGAAATTACTTCAAAAGATATCTTACTTTTAAATTTTGATGCTTTTATCTGTTTAATCTTAGCAACGCTTAAAAAAGATGATGAAGCTTGCTTTTATGAAGTCACCGTTGTCGATGAGCAAAAAATTAAAAACGGCGACTACATTATTCCAAATTTAATTTTTACTAGAAAGGAATGAGTAATATATGTTTGAAGAAGAATTTATTAAAATCCCTGTAAGCGACCAAAGAGAATTCCCTCATGTTGTAAATACTTTACTTTTAAAAGGTTTTGTAGTTCGTGATATTTTTGATCAAAGAGAAAAAATGATGCGAACTAATCAAGACTATCGTTTTATTGAAAAATATTTTTCTTTAATTGAAGATTATCTTAAATATAGTGGATGGCATATCGAAAAAGATGTTATCTCTGGAGTCGTTTGTCTTACAAACGACTATGAAGAAAATCGTTTAAGACTTGATAGAGAAACTTCGCTTTTACTTTTTGCTCTTCGTTTAATTTTTGAAGATGAAAAGAAAGAAGGCTCACAAACTAGCGATGCAGTCTATATTACAACGGCTGGATTAATTAAAGCGATGTTTGATCATGGAATTACTATGCCAGGTAAAAAACTTGGAGGAAGACAAATTTCTAAATCTTTAAGATTTTTAGCAAATCATAATGTTATTTCAAAAGTTAGTGGAAGTTATGATGAAGGAAATGTTAGTTTTTATATCCTTCCTTCAATTATATATGCACTTGATAACAATAAAATTGTCGCTATGAGCGAAGCAATTGATAAAATCAATAATGAGACAAATAATCAAGATCTTTTAAATAACGAACAAAATATGGAGGGTAGATATGAAAACAATAACCAAGATAAGAATAATTAATTGGCATTATTTTTGGAATGAAACAATTGATGTTAAACCTATTGTTTTCTTAACTGGTGTAAATGGTAGTGGTAAATCAACTTTAATTGATGCTATCGAAGTAGTTTTACTTGGCGACACTAGTGGAAGAAGTTTTAACAAAGCTGCTTTTGAAAAATCTAGCCGTACTTTAAGAGGTTATTTAAGAGGTGAAATTGGTGACGATGTCGACAATAATGGGTTTAAATATTTAAGAAATGGAAGATTTACTTCTTACATTGTTCTTGAAATTTATGATGATGCAAATAAAGAATACTTCTTAATGGGAATTGTTTTTGATTCCTTTGAAGATGGCTCAGAAGAGCATCACTTCTTTACTATAAACGACAAAATGCCAGAAAATGGCTTTGTTAACAAAAAAGTTCCACTTGATTATAAAAAGTTAAGTCAATTTTTAAGTGAAAATTATAGTGGAAATTATCAATTCTTTGATAGCAATAGACAATATCAAGAATATTTAAAGCGTAAATTAGGTGGTTTGAAAGATAAATATTTTTCACTTCTTAAAAAAGCTACTTCATTTACTCCAATTACCGATATTACTTCATTTATTACGCAATATGTTTGTGATCCTCAACAAAATATTGAACTTTCACACTTACAAAGCAATATTTTAAATTATAAGCGTCTTGAAAACGAAGCTGAAAATATCAAAAAACGTGTTGATAGATTAACTGAAATCAAAAATTTATATGATATTTTTAAAGCTCACAAGGAAAATTTTGAAGTTTCAAAATATATTCTCGAAAAATGTGAGCTTGAAGCTAGCAAGTTAAAACTTGCTGCTTATAAAGATGAAGTTTTGAAATGCTCAAAAAGAGTACGTGATATCGAACTTGGTATTGCAGAATATAATGGAAATCTTGCAGAACTTGAAAAACGTCGTTTAAGAATTATTCAAGATAAAGCCGATAATAATACTATTCGTTTAACAAACGAATTAATAGAAGAGAAAAAGTCTACTGAAGATAAAATCGCTGCTATTTTACAAGATGAAGCCTTGGTTAAACAAAATCTTTTAAAATATTGCAACGAATATCTTGCTTCAACTGAATCTTTAATGAATGAAGTTTCCTCCATTAACAAAGATTTACTTGATGATGATCGAAGTAGAGAATTAACTGAACTTGAACATGACGCTAAAAAAGTTAACGATTTATGTATTTCTTTTAAAGAAATTGAACTTAGCAATGTCTCAGTTCTTAGTAAAGAAAAGCTTGAAAACTTTAGACAAGTTTTATCATCTTTTAAAGGAAAAATTTCTTCTTTAAGCGTTTCTGTTTCTAGAATTATTTTTAATATCGAAAAAAAGATTGCTTCTTTAAAAGATGATGAAGTTAATATCAAAAAAGGTAGCAAATCTTATGATAATCGTTTAGTTACCATCAAACATCGTTTAGAAGATGAACTTTTTGATAAATTTGGAAGGCGAATTGATGTTGATATTTATGCCGATTTAATCGACATTAAGGATTTAAGTTGGTCAAATGCTATTGAAGGTTTCTTATATGGTCAAAAATTTAATTTATTTGTCGAACCTAAATATTTTTTAGAAGCTTATAAAATTCTTAAAAAATTATTACTTGAATATAAATATTACGGAACAAGTTTAGTTGACCAAGAGCGAATTATTGAGAAAAATTATCTTGCTCAAAATGGCTCGTTAGCAGATGAAATTATTACAGATCATGAAGGTGCAAGAGCTTACACCAATTATTTAATTGGAAGACTTTATAAAGCAAATTCGATAGAAGAAGCAAGAAGTACCATGAATGGTATTACTAAAAACTGCGATTTATACCGTAATTTTTCTCTTCAACAAATTAATCCTCGTTTATATCAAGAATCATTTATTGGTCGAACTCTTGACAATCGTTTCTTAGTGGAAAAAGGCAAAGAATTAAAAGCCAATGTTGATAACCTTAACCTTTATAAAAAACTTCAAACTTTAATTAATAAAGCCAACGAATTAGAAGTTATTAATAGTAACGAAATTGCAAATGACTTTGTTTTAATTGAAAGAACAACTCAAATTGCCGGTTTAAAAAATACTATTAAATATATTGATGAACAATTAAAAGAACACGATACAACTTTAATTTTAAGTCTTGATAAGAGATTAAAAGATGTTGAACAAGATATCAAAGACTTAAATACAAACAAAGAACAATCTTTAATTGAAAAAGGAAATCTTATAAAAGAAATCGAAAACTTAAATAAAGAAAAAATTATTCAAGAAGAAGAAAAAATTAAAATTAAAGAAGAGAGTCTTAAAACTCAATATAATCCATTCCTTGTTGATGAAAAGGCCACCCCTTTATTTGAAGAAGAACTTGCTAAAGGTAAAAGCGTCCTTCAAATCTATCAAGACTACAATGTCTCACTTTCAAGACTTCAATATCTTGTAAATAATATTTTCAACCAAGTAAAATCACTAAGAAGAGATTATATTAATGATTATCATCTTTCTTATGATCCAAATGTCGATAATAACGACAAATTTGATGATGAACTTAAAGAATTTAGAGATGTTGAACTTCCATCTTATCAAGAAAAGATCAACGATTCTTATAATAAAGCTATTCAACAATTTAAAGATGACTTTATCTTTAAATTAAGAGCGGCAATTGAAGATGTCGAAGATCAAATCGAAAACTTAAATAAAGCCTTAGAAGCTTCACAATTTGGAAAAGATTCATATCGATTCACCGTTAAACCAAGTCAAGTCTATCGAAGATATTATGACATGCTTAAAGATGATTTAATTTTAGATGGCGATAAAGACGAAACCGAATTTATCAACAAATATAAAGATGTTATGGAAGATTTATTTAGGCAAATTGTTGATATAAATGACCGCGGAGATAAGACTAGCGAACTAATGAGCAATATTGAAAAATTCACTGATTATCGAAGTTATCTTGATTTTGATTTAATTGTTACAAATATTGATACCAAAGAAGAGCAAAGACTTTCAAAAATGCTTAAAAAAAAGAGTGGTGGCGAAACTCAAACTCCTTTTTACATCAGTGTTCTTTCTTCCTTTGCTCAACTTTATCATGTCCATGATGAAGGCGAACTTAGTAATACCATTCGTATTATTATTTTTGATGAAGCTTTCTCAAAAATGGATAGAAGTCGTATCAAAGAAGCCCTACGTTTATTAAGGAAATTTAATTTGCAAGTAATTTTAAGTGCGCCAAGTGATAAAGTTGCAGATATTTCAGAACTTGTTGACGAAACACTTGTCACACTTCACGATAAGAATAGTAGTTGCGTTAGATTATATGAAAAAAGACAAAAATAATTCATAATATTTCTAGGAGGAAGAAATATGGCTAAAAAAGTTGTCGCAATGATTCTTGCTGGTGGTAAGGGCACTAGACTTCAAGCTCTCACCAAAAAAAATTGCAAAACCAGCTGTTTACTTTGGAGGGAAATATCGTATTATTGATTTTAGCCTTTCAAATGTTGCAAATACTGGAATTTCAATTTGCGGTGTTTTAACCCAATATGAATCGGTTGTTTTAAATAATTATATTGGAGATGGTGAAAAATGGGGATTTAATGGGGTTAAATCTTTATGTGTAGCCTTGCCTCCAAGACAAACCGAAGAAGGTTTAAACTGGTATATTGGAACAGCTGACGCCATTTATCAAAATCTTGATTTTTTAGATGATCAAGATCCAGACTACGTTTTAATCTTGTCTGGTGACCATATCTATAAAACAACTTATAACGCAATGATTGAATTACATAAAAAAAATAATGCTGCATGTACAATCTCGGTTATTGAAGTTGATTGGAATGAAGCCTCAAGATTTGGAATTTTGGAAGTTGATGAAAATGATAAAATTACAAAATTTGTTGAAAAGCCAAAAGAACCAAAATCCAATCTTGCATCAATGGGCGTTTACATCTTTAACTACAAAGAACTTAGAAAAGCTTTAATTGATGATCATAAAAACAAAGATTCTGAGCATGATTTTGGGAAAAATATTATTCCTACTTTCCTTGCTCAAAATAAATCTTTATATGCTTATCGATTTAAAGGATATTGGAGAGATGTTGGAACGCTTCAAAGTTTACATCTTGCAAACATGGAACTTTTACCATCAAAAAGAAACGATGAAACCATCGATTTTGATGAATTCCCAACAATATTTAGTGAAGATACACACTCTGCTCCACAATTTATTTCAGGCGAAGGAATTGTAAAAGATTGTTTAGTAAATCAAGGAGCAGTAATTCATGGAGATGTTTATCAATGCGTTATTTCAAATGAAGTTATCATTGAAAAAGGTGCTGTTGTTAAAAATAGTGTTTTAATGCCAGGAGTTACCATTAAAAAATGGGCTTATGTCAATAATGCAATTATTTCTCCAGGAACAACCATCAAAGAAAAAGATGTTATAAATAAAGATAGCGATAATATCGTTTTAATCGATTACGAGAGGAGTTTACAATAATATGAATAACGTAGTAGCTCTTGTTAACTTACATAGCCAAGTAAATTTAGGTCTTTTAACTAAAAATCGTCCAATGGCATCAACTACTTTTTTAGGACGTTATGCATCAATCGATTTTGCTCTATCAAATTTAACTAACAGCGGAATTGATGAAATTGGAATTTTAATTCAAGACCATAGCCGTTCAATAATTAAACACTTAGGCGGTAAAAACACCTATTTAAAAAATCCAAAAACTGGATTCCAAAATTTATTTTTAAATGAAAAAGGTTTATTAAATCCACAACTTAACACCGATATTCATAACATTAAAGAAAACGATTGGTTCTTATATGATAAAAACGTTAAGTACGTCATTATTTGTCCAGTTCATTTTTTAGGAAACGTTGATTATAACGAAGTAATGAATGAACACATAAAATCAAATAGACAAATGTCATGTCTTGTGGCTAATGTTTCAAATGCTGACGATCCATCGCTTTATAGGGCAATTAAGTGCACTGTTGATCCAATTGGCGATATTCAGAAATTTGAAATCAACGAAGGAAGAATTAAAAAAGCCACAATCTGCCTTGAAACCTATGTTTTTAATGCCGATTATTTAAGAGAAATGCTTAAAAAAGCTGATGATATCTCCGAATTATTCTCAATTAACGACCTAGTAAATTATCTTTCAACTTATATTGAAAAAGTTAACGCAATTGAATATAAAAATGAATTTAAAAGACTTGCTTCTTTAAATGACTACTATAATGTCACAATGGAATGCATCGATAGTTATAAAAAAATGGATAATACTTTATTTCTAAAAGAGTGGCCAATTTATACCTTAACTCATGATACTCGTCCAGTTTTATATGGCGAAAAATGTAAAGTAACCGATTCTTTAATTGCTAATGGTTGTACTATTGATGGAACTGTAAAACACTCTGTTTTATCTCGTGATGTTGTAATTGAAGAAGGTGCAATTGTTGAAGATTCAATTTTGTTTACTAATACCATAGTTAAAAAAGGTGTTCATATAAAAAACTGCGTAGTTGATAAACATTGCGTCTTTGAAAATAAAAAAGAAGTTGGTGGAACTAAAAACAAACCACTCTACATTCCTCAAGGGGCCCATATTTAAATTATGAATATTGTAATGGTTGCAAGCGAAGCTAACCCTATTTATAAAACTGGTGGTTTAGCCGATGTAATTTATGCTTTAAGTAAACAATTTGTAAAAATGGGACACAATGTTTCAATTGTTGTTCCTTATTACAAAAAATGTGGTAAAGCCTCAAAAATTAAAGCAAAACCAATTTTCAAACTTAAAGTTAATATGAATTGGCGAAACTTTTTAAGTGAAGTTTATAACGATGAAATCGATGGAATTGAATATTTTTTCATCTCAAACGACCAATATTTTGATCGTCCAAATTATTATGGATATTACGATGATGGAGAACGTTTTGCCTTTTTTAGTAACGCTGCAATCGAGCTTTTAAAGGCATTACCTTTTAAAGCAGACATTGTTCATGTTCATGATTGGCAAGCTGGAATGATTCCTTGCCTATTAAAAACAAAATTTAAAGATGATTTACTTTTAAAAGGAATTAAAACTGTTTTAACAATTCATAATCCATTATTTAAAGGATATTTTGGAAGTAGTTCTTTATATGATTTTTATGGACTTCCTTATTCTTTATATGAAAATGGTAGTGTTCAATTTGATAATCAAGTTTCAACGCTAAAAGCTGCTATTTTTTATAGCGATAAGATTTCTACTGTTTCTCCAACTCACGCCTATGAACTTACTACTCTTGAAGGAAGTAAAGGCTTATGGTATGAAATGATTTTAAGAAAAGATGATTTTGTTGGAATATTAAATGGCATGGATTATGGAGAATTTGATCCATCAAAAGATAAATTGATTTACCAAAAATATAACGTAGAAGATGCTCTTGAGGGCAAAAAAGCCAACAAAAAAGCCTTTTGCAAAGAACATGGCTATGATCCAAAAATGCCTATATTTGCAGTAGTTTCTAGACTTACAAATCAAAAAGGTCTTGATTTAATGTTCCAAATGGCAGAATTTGTTTCTAATAATAATGGAATTTTTGCAGTTTTAGGAAGTGGCGAAAAATATGCTGAAGATTATTTCAATGGCTTAATTGCAAGAAATCCAAAAAATACCTATGTCTATATTGGTTATAGTGATGAAATCGCTCATAAATTATATGCTTCAAGTGATTTCTTTATTATGCCAAGCGCTTTTGAACCTTGTGGACTTGGTCAAATGATTGCTCAACGTTATGGCTCTCTTCCAATCGTTAGAAGAACGGGCGGATTAAAAGATAGTGTCGAACCATATAACGCTATTTTACATAACGAACAAACAGCTGACGGATTTGGATTTGATAACTATAACGTAATTGATGCAATTTCTTCAGTTGCTTCAGCCTTCATGGTTTATAACGATAAAAAAATTCTTAAAAAACTAGTAGGAAATGCCATGAAACGAAATAATACATGGGCAAAAAGTGCTGAAAAATATATCGAACTATATGAGGGTGCTTTAAAAAAATAGATATTAAAAACTAATAAAAAAATCGCACGTGGAAACAAATTCACGTGCGATTTAATAATTGGAAAAACTTTAGAGCAAGCTAAATAGAGGTGACTTGCCAAGGAATAAATTTTCCACGATCTTGAAGAGTTTTTTAACCATTTCAACAAGGCCTCCACAACATGGAACTTCCATTCTAACAATTGAAACACTTTGAATATTATTGTTTTTAATTATCTCTGCTAATTTTTCACAATAATCAATCATATCAAGTTTTGGACAACTATTTAAAGTGATTTTGCCCTACATAAATTCTTCATGTAAATTAGCAAAAGCAAAGGCAGTACAATCGCTGCAATTAAAAGCTTTGCATTTTCAAAATAAGGTGCGTTTACATTAACTAATTTAATTTGACATGGCCATTGATTAAGTCTTGAAGTTGGTTTTTTATAAACGTGCTTAGAACAAGATTCTAAAATTTCTTCTTCAGAAGAGTTTTGATTTAAAAGCATTGCTCGACTTCCAGGACAACCTTCATGATGATGGTGAGCGTTTAAACTAACGCCACCTTCTTGCATTTTCTTTTTCATCATATTTTCTTTAACGACTTCTTCATTATATGGAAGAGCTTCTCTTTCAAAAAAAGTAATCGCACCAGTTGGACAAACCGGAAGACAATTTCCTAAACCATCGCAATAATCATCTCTTATAAGTTTTGCTTTTCCATTAATTATTTGGATAACTCCCTCCATACATGCACTTGCACAAGCTTCACAGCCATTACATTTATCTTCGTCGATGTGAATAATTTTTCTTTTCATGTTTTTCTCCTTGTTAGTTATTTTTTCAATAGTTGCTTGGGCAAACTTTTATCAATTTTATTAAAACCAAGATCTTTTAAAATCTTTATTGTTTCAGGATAATCTTTGATTATTCTTGAAACTAGTTTTGAAAAATCTACAATCTTTACCATAACTCCTCACTCATATAAAGATTTTAAAATATAAATAACAAAAAAATCGGTTGCAATTGCAACCGACAAAGTAATTTTTATAATTTTAGTAGTTTAATAGTATTTTTCTTATAGATTATTAAACCATCTTTTTTCATTTTTGATAACTCTCTTGAAGGAACACTTCGATCTACAAATAGATAATTGGCTAATTCTTGACGGTTAAAGGAAAGCTTGACAGTAGAAAAGTTTTGTATTTTTGCTTCAAGAGAAAAATAAAATAATAATTTTTCACAAATTGAGCGTTTAGCAATGGCTCTTAATTTTTGAACAAGATTTTGATTTTTAAAGGCAAAAATAATTAATAAATTATTTATTACATCTTTTTGAAAATTTGCCGTTGAAAGGCAATAATTTATAAGTTTTTGAGCGTTAATAAATATGACTTTTGAATCTTCAATAGCTTGCACATCGTTTAAAAGTTTTTGATTATTTAAAAAAGCATAGGATTCAGCAAAAATTTCTCTTTTATTAATTTCTCCTAAAATATATCGATTTTTCCAAAAATCATCACTTTGAATATGTAAGGCTCCATCGACTAAAAGTGCGATATCTTCAACAATATCTCCTTCGAAGAAAACATATTCTCCTTTTTTAAAAGAAGAAATTTTTGAGTTTGTTATTTTTAATAATTTTAAAATTTCTTCTTTTGAAATATTTTTAAATAATCTAGATTAAGCAATAGTATCAATGTAGTTTTCCATAATAATTTCTAGAACAAT
>Ga0256869_1000654_pt1 | contig 15271 bp, 14 predicted proteins | sample RumenRJG_05RNA_FD_186096 | JGI IMG/M metagenome (GOLD analysis project Ga0256869, IMG submission 186096) | Metatranscriptome of bovine rumen microbial communities from Lethbridge, Alberta, Canada - Rumen RJG_05 (Metagenome Metatranscriptome) | ecosystem: Host-associated > Mammals > Digestive... | reverse complement strand
TAAAATTGTAATAAGAGCCTGAAGTAAATCAAATGCTCATATCATATTATAATTATTAGTGACTATATTGAATATTCTCTACGTCAATATAGCCTATTTAGTTACCTATAACGGTATTCTAATTTATTACCTTCTTTATCAATTACTCTATAGATTATTCTATTAAGAAAATCCTGTAGACTAGACTTAGGTATAATCATAGGATTACCGTATTTTAACCTAGCTCTAGTTTTAACTGCAGTCATTTTATCTCCTTTATATATCTTAGATTGATCAGCATATCTACTGAATTCAACAGGAACATCATTAGATAGTACTTGATATATAATAGGACCTTCAATGCACTTAATATCTTTATCTATACTATTTAATATCTCAGATATAGAAGGTAATTCATTATAATTAAGTCTAGATTGACTCACCTGACTTATTATTACGTATTCTATATCTTTTGATACCATATAATATTATACCAGTTAAAATTGATATTCCATAAATACTAGCTATAAACCCTAAAGGAAGATGAACTAAATATATAAATGCAGTTACACCTATCAGAGCTACACAAGATAAGTAAGATTTTACTCTATTAGATTTTACAGAGAGTAATTCAAATACTTCATTAGTACTATACATCATAGCTACAATAGAACTACTAAGGAAGAGTACTGCAAGTATTATCATATACCAGAATAAACCTTGATTCATCTTAATAAAATCAAGAGACATATCTACTGAAATCCAAGGTATTACTAGTAATAAAGGTACTATAATTACCATTATACCTAATTTAGATACTGAAGTTTTCTGACATGAGTTATATAAATACCGTGCAGTTGGTAATGACCATATAATCCACCACCATACAAAGAAATCTACATCAGGATTCTCCATATGATTCCATACTTCAATCTGAGCTTTAGGTAATGTAGATAGAACATCTGTATCAAATGTAGCTCCAGATATTACTGCCCATAAAGGAAGAAATAATATAGCAGGTATTAGCAGTTTAGAAAGTACTAACTTAAATTTAGGTAATGAATACATTATAATAGCTACTACTAAGGATGCTACTATAAATATCTCAGTTCTAATATCTGTATAACTAGGTAATGTATCCTTAAATAACTGAATACTAAATGCATAAGTTAAGAAAGTAGCTATACAAAATAGTATTTTACTAAGTTTAAATTCAAGAAAATGATATTTATCTTCTATGTACTTATAATAAAAGATACCTGCTAGATAGAATAACCATATCACACCTGCCCATAAACTTATTTCAAATGCATGATGATTAACTCCATACTCCTCTCCTAATACAGACATATCTGTAATAGGAGGTAACATTATAATACCTAAATCAAGTGATGCAGTAAATATAAGTCCTATCGTAGCTAGGTAACCTATATTACTTTTACCTATTGAGTCTTTAAATCTCCAAAAATATACTATTATACCTATAATAGCAATTAAAATTACAATCATGAGTTTTTAATTAATTTATTAATATATGAGTATTCAAATTGATTTTTAATAAATTGAGATTCAGTATATAAGATACTCCATAATTGTTCATTCATATCTATATCTACTTCTTCCCATTCTTCTGAGTAATTATTAAATCTATGAACTCTTACCATTAAATTATATGCAGGTAGAGACATGTCAAAATAATACATTTCTCTATTACTACGAATTAAGTAAATATCTGTAGGGTATTCAGGATAATCTTCTGAATAATTATAAAGTATTAAATGATCATGAACTGGAAGTATATTATAGAATATATACTTAAGTAAATCTGCTTGAGTTATATAATCCATACGAGCTAATACTCTAGATTCAGGTTTAACTCCTGAAAAGTGATTACTAATATGCATTAATACAGGACGATTCTCCTGACTAATAGTATCACCTTCTACAGGAAGATTATCTTGATCAGTTTCATATCCATATAAACTTAGTATATAGATATCATCATATTTACTAAATAACTGCTCATTTAATACATTTTTAGAAGTACTGAATGCTACTCTTAATTGATAGTCAGGAATCTCCTTATAAAACTCTTCTTGAGCATCTCTAATACTAGTATCAAGAATAAAGTCGATACAATTAGGTTCAGTATCATTAAGGAACTCTTCAATAGTCCTAACTTCACCTAAAAGTCCAGGGAACCCTTCAGAACCTTGAATATTACTTAAGGAGTTAGTATTATTGACTTCAGTGCATCTTACTTTTATATCTAATAATTCAGCAAGATTAATAAATTTAGATCTTTTAGTAGGTATATTTTTTAATTCAGTCCATTTTAAGAATGAATTTCCCATTAATTCACAATTTTCATTACCATTTAAGAATGATATGATTGAATTCTTAAAGTCAGTATAACTAGAATAGTAATGAGGAAATACTTCAAGACTAGCTAATCTACCATTACAGTAACCAAAAATTAGATCTCTATAAGGATTCATAATAGTTTCATCCTCAAAATCTAATTTTCTAGCTCCATCTAATATATAAATCAATTTACGCATTTTATCTCTTTATAATGAAATTGTTTATCTAAGAAAGGTGATTCGTTGTATAATATATCCCATTCTAATCTTGTCAATCTATGATCAGATTCTAATATTTTATTAGTATCTAAATCAAATATATGACAATCATTAGGTTCTCCTTCATAATACTTATTAACATTTATTGATAAGAAAGTATTATTATGATATACTATATGATGATTTACAGGATAATTTTTATTCTCTGAGTAATATCCAAATGTTACTAAATATTCTCTACCTAATGAATAAAGATTAATAGGTTTCTCTCTTAATAGACTTCTGATATAAGTACTTATATCTACTTGAGAAATAAGATCGTATTCATTATGTATCCCATGACCATCTTTTTCAAGTATAAATAAGATAGGATGAGCATGTTGATAAGGTGATCCTATCATTAATCCATCATATCCTTCATGCTCAAAGTAGTTAGTATCAGAATTATAGTCTGCATAACCATGATCTGATAAGAAAATTATGGTATCATAATTCTTAAAAGAGTCATAATTAAGCATGTAATTACTACAATGATCAAAAGTCTCTAGGAGTAATCTATCTCTATCAGCTCTAGTATTTTTAGTATTATGGAAGATTTCATCATGGAAATAGAGATCGTACCAGATATCTAGACATCTATCAGGAACTGAATTTAACATTTCTTCTCTACTAGTAAATTTTCCAATTCTTGACAACATACCTTGAGGACCTCTCGTATTGAAGTAATCAATCGCATACTTATTAGGGACTTCACTTACTCTTACTTTATAATTTTTATATATAGCTTCATTAATAAGAGTAAAATTATTAAATGCTAAATTCTCAATACCAGGATTTCTCATCCATTGATAACTACCTTGCTCGAGATTAGTACGATTATTTAAGAAAGACATTAGCCATCTATATGTACTACAATACTGAGTGAAATAATTATGGTATCTCTTAATCCTGAATCTATCACTTAAACTTAATATAAAATCTCTATAAGGATTATAATTACTATCTTTATAATCTAAATATCTATGACAATCTATAAAATATATAAGTATTCTATTAGTCTTCATACTCGAATTCTTCATAATCAAATAATTTACTAAAATAAGGAGATGTCTGATAAAGAATATTCCAATCTTCCTTAGTTAATGCATAAGGTACTAATACTTGATCATGTAATGCAGAAGCATATACATTCATATTATTATTTGCAAATATAGCCTTAGAATCAATTGAGATATATTTATCAGAATATACTATATGATAATACCTAGGATAACCTTTATCAAATATATTGTATCCATGAGTTACTATGAAAGGTCTATTAAATAAGTTAATATCAACTTTACCTTCATTTAACCAAATACGTACTATATTGAAAAGATCTACCTGATTAATTAATGAATCACTATATTCAATACCTTTTCCAGGTTGTAGTATATAGCATACAGGATTAGTATGATGATACGGAGATCCATAACCTAAATGTCCATTTACATCATGCTGAACTAAACTTCCATTGATTACATCAGAATGTCCATGATCAGCTACAAAGAGAACATAATCATATCTTGATATAGTATCTTTATTAAGAATTTCACTACTATAATCAAAAGATTCTTGCATCAGCTTAGGCATATCTTCTATAGTATTTTTAGAGTCATATATCCTCCAATGATATCCTATATCATATATGAAATCAATTTGATTATCTTTAAAATCATTCTTGATCATATATCTACTAGCAAAATTACCTAACCTATGAAAAGTAGAATCTTTAGGTAGTACATTAAAATAGTCCCATTCCTTACTCTCATATCCAGGTCTAGCTATTTCAGATACTCTAAAATTATAACCTAATCCTTTAGCTATCATAGGTAGGATAAAGGAGTTACAAGGAATAAACTCATTACCTCTAGCTTTTCTTATATCGAATCCTGCATTATCGAGCTCAGTTCTACCATTGATAAATGATAAAAACCATCTATATGTACTACAGTATTCCGAGTAATAATTATCTAATACAGATACTCTAAATTTAGTTTTAAGAGATTCTAGAAATTTTCTATAAGGATTTTCAGGATAATTCCTATAATCTATATTACGATGGCTATCTGCAAAATATATTAAAATTCTAGACATGGACTAAGATACTCTTTAAGTTCTTTTAATTTATTATTAAAATATGGTTTTCCTGTAGTAACTGACCATTGTAACCAGTAATCACAGTACATCATACATGCTAATCTCTCTAAATGATCTGTATTATCGATTACTTCATCTGCATTAATCTGATCATAGATATATGCAGATACTAAATATGATGCTATATCACATTGCTTAGGAGCCATACATGTACATTCAAAATCAATAGGTATTAAAGTACCTCTATGATTTATAACATTTATATATACAAGATCTGCATGACTAGGTACATATTCTCCTAAGAATAAAGTTTGATATTCATTACTAGGTTCGTAATTAAACTTAGCAAATAAATCATGAATAGTGTGAGTTAATTGAAGACCTGATGAATGTATCTGATGTATCATATTACGAATACATGTAATATCCTGCAGTCTTACTTCACCTTCAATATAAGGTAGGAATACTGTATTACCTTCCCTATGATAAAATTTAACCTTAAATAAGTTCTTATCAATTAACTGAGGATATACTTCATCCATCCACTCAGGATTTCCATTTTCAATTTTCTTAACTACACAATTATTAACTAAGAAATTACTATTGGTATCTCCTCCTAACTTCTTAAGTGAGGATTCCTTTATTCTATTTATGATTTCTGAGGTTGACATAAGAGTAGAACGTCCTATAAATTTCATTCTCTTCCTTCTAGTCATTACTTCATAAACTGAGGAGTTCTCAGGAAACTCACCTCCTTGGATATGAAATATTATATTATTAGAGTCATAAAATTCCTCAGTATATTTATCATTTACATCTTTAAGGGGATCTTGAATTACTCTACATCCTAATCTTTCAAATACTGTTTTTACTTGATTAAAACGTTCTTCAAAATTATATAATGGAGTTCTTTTGAATGATTCAGTATATGCATCAGTGCATACTCCAATGAGGAGTTCTGCATCCCAATCATGAGCTACAGAAATCATCCTCATCAGAGAATCTACATGAGCAATATGCATACAATCAAAAACCCCACTAGTATAAAAATATTGAGTTTTTGAGTTTTCAGTCATATAATTTATTATAATTTAATTAAAGTTACTTTATATTTAGATAAATCTTTATCATAGATAGGTTCATCAGCAGCTTCATCAATGAATGTTCTAATAGGATCTATTTTAATTTCAGGTAGTCTACCATTAACTAATTTATCACATTCACATTTATACTTAATATTATTTAAGTCAAGTTTATCAAGAATCTGATTAATTGACTGTCCAGTACCTTTTAATGTAATAACTTTAGGGTCTTCAGTTACACCTAAAGTACATACATCAAAATAATTAGTACCTAATTTAACATCAAATAGAAATCGAATCTGACGTAAATCATAAATAAATTGAGTGAAGTTTCTATAATAGAAATCGTGAATATCCCAAAGATGCTGAATATCAAAGATATTAGTTACAGAGTCATGTACAATTGCTACTGGTGCAACTCTAATACCTTCTTTACGTCCAGCTTCTAGAATATTTTCAAATCCATAAGCTGCAAGATTAGCTGAGAATCCCTGAATTACAGTATTAATACCATGACGTCTATCGATACCTCCTCCATCATCAGTTTCAATCATCTCACCCATTTCTGTATCAAGATAATAGTCATGATTAGCTGGATAAGAAGCCTTCTGTTCAATGAAATCAAATAGCACAGGTGAACGTGCCTCAATATGATTACTAAATCTTTCGGTTTCAGATGGATCCATCATTAGAGCTTCTGCAATACTCTTATTACCTCTACCATAGAGTTTACCTAATAATACAGTTTTAAATACAGGTCGCATCTCATAATGATCCTCAATTGAATAATCAGGGAAAGCCATTTTAGAGATATTAATATATGCATCAACACCTGACTCAAAGTCATTAAGCATTGCAGGATCCTTAGATAGATAAACTGCAGTACGAACCTCCATTGATGAGATATCAAAGTAAGAAAGTAAACCATCAGGAGGTGATGACATACATTTCTTTACTTCACTACGACTTGGTACTGTATGATAACCTGAACTCCATCTTAAAGAATACTGTTTAAATGCTTCATATTCAGCAAATGATTTAGTTGGATTATTATAATTCCAATCATGATAGTCAAAGTCACTCATCCAATTCTCATCAAGAGAGGAGTAATTAACATCACCTGAATAGAAAGTTCCTTTAAAATAAGTTCCGATAGATTTATAGTATTTAGTAAATAGCTTATAATATAATTCAGCAAATAATACATGAGAAGCATGTCCATAATGAGTATTACCTAATCTAGATTCTTTAACAATCCAGTCATTAAATCCAGGATAATACTTCTCCATCCATGAAATTAGGAATAAATGGTCAATCTGATATGCTGCCTTATAGTAATTATCATATAGAAGCTTAGTATACTCTTTAGCTTCTGAATTAAGTTCATCAAAATTCTCACTAAAGAACTTGAAGTCCTTATCTATAAGATCATCAAAATCAGTTATAACTTCTCCTGACTCACGTACTTTATCTGAAGGATATCTACCTACTAATTCAGTATCCATCTCATATGCTTTCAAATAGAAATAAATGAACTCTAAGTTATGTTTCATATGAGATTCATTATACATATGATCCTTATTAGTAGGTGAGTTTACATTAACATAAGTTAATATATAATCAAGTGCTTCAGCTATAGTGTATTCAGATCCATTAATAGTAAACTTCTCAGGCCATTGATCTATATCAAGACCTCTCCAGGGCATATTTAATATCTGATCTCTATACTTTTTATAGTAGAAGTAATTAACTACTTTAGTATGATCTTCATCAGATATATCAGCAGGTTTAAAAATTAATTGATCTAATCTTTCTCCTATTACTTCATGACATTTACGTTTACGTCCTGTATCGTAATTATCATCACAGTAATCCCAGAGTGTATAGATGAGTTCATTACCTATTTCATCTCCGAAATCTTCTTTAACTAAGTTATCATTAAGATACCACTCATGCTTATCACTCCAATACCTATCACTGAATAAGTATTTAGAAAGTTTATAACCTCCTAAAGTTACATCTACACACTGTTCTATTAATCTCCTAGTGTATTTATTATACTTAGTTAAATCAGTAGATACTTCACCTATATCTTTAAGAGCATAATCATAATAAGAGAGTACTTGAGAAGTTGCTGATTGAAGTAATATTTTCTCACCTAATGCTACTGCCTTAGTATAGAATTTAGTATCTTTAATCATACCTTGATGATTAATACGAGCTTCTAGCAATTTACCTTTAGCATAAGCTTTAAATCCTAATTCTACTTTAGATATTACAGTTCTAGCTAATTCTCTTATTTCTCCAAGATATACTTTATTCTTAATAACCTTTTCAGGTTCAGTATATAATAAAGTTATATTTCTATCAGACTGTTCTTTAAGAGTCTTATAGAATGATTCATCTATTCGATTATTATTATAATCCTCAAGAATTTTATCATTAAACTTCCATCTAAAATTCCAGTCACGTAACTGCTTACAACCTATTAACCAGGACCATAGAGTATAATAACAGTCGAGAATACAGTACTTACCTAATATTTTCATAGGTATAGCATAGAATCCAGTAGGACATTCTGCTAAGTACGTTTTAACTTCTTCTATCTGAGATTGATCAAAGTTATAATCACTTTCAAGATACTTAATTAACTCTTCATAATTTATAGTAACTGTACCATCCTCATTCTCTGTAATATAGTATCCTATGTCATCTGATAATGAATCAAAATCATCATCCCATGAATTTACATTACATAAACGTCTAGCTGTCCATTTAAGGTTATTCCAGTTACCTTTATTTTGTAATACATTAATTACATCAAGATCAATGAAATTGATAAATTCATGTATTACATTAGGATTATATGTAGCTATATATTCAAATTGAACTGAGAATACTACACATTTTTCACCTTCTTTAAGTAAGAAATCACGTAGATAAGATAGAAATAAGACTCTATCATCCATTCTACGTAAATCAAACCATACTCCTTTCTTAGTAGTACAAATACCTACACCTGATAACATGAAGTCAATATGATTTTTATCCTTACCATTTGACTCATAGTCGAATCCATAGAATAAGTTATTATCTGCAATCCATTGATCAAAAACTTCTTTAGCTCTTGATGCAGTAGTTACATACTCTATGTCAGTTAATTCAGGTATTAGACATTTATCAATATTAGGATCTTCTAGTCTCTTAAGTCCATTTTCTACTGAAGCATCATCTTCATAAGTAAATATAAAGGAAGTATCACCTTTAATACCTACTCTAGGTAGATCTACAGCTTTAGACCACTTAATTCTACGAAGTCCTAAGTGAACGGACTTATTTACTACATTAAATGCATCATATCCAATGCATAAATATATAGTATCTTGTTCACATTTAAAGTCCTCATAAGAAATAATCTTATAACCTAGTCCATTGACTACGTCACGACCTTTTTCACTATGACTTAATACTATAACTTTATTTGTTGCCATATTAATTAATTTTACCTTACAAGAGTAAGGGTCTGAGACGGTGTAGAACCCCGTCTAGCTAAACTATAAATTCTGACCTTGATAAATAAGTTTTTAATCTATCTTTAATATCAGGATATTGCTTAGTTAGTACCTGAATTCTTATATCACTATCTTGTCTACCTCTTACTAAGTTAAGCACTTTAGAACGATAATTTATTTTATATTCCTTATCTGATACTTTTACTACCTCACCTAATCGAGTAAAAAAATTTGTAGCATCTGTATAAATATGAAATAACTCCTCATCAAAAGTTATCTCAATCAAGTAATTACTTTCTAAGAAATAATTAAATTGACCTGAGAGTACTTTGATAAATAATTTATCAAGATTGATTTTTGCCTTGCTCATCTTCCTCTTTAATCCATTTCTTATGATAAGCCATATAATCATCAAAACATGGCTTACATATAATTATAAGATATTCCTTAGGTGATGAAGGTACATAAAACTTTCTTGCAGTTACTACAAGATTATAGGAGTCATCTATTTCTAACCATTCATGAAATGCATCAAGAGATAATTTAAGTATATTATCTATATCACGCTTTTCAAAATTAGTATTGAATAGAGCATGTACCTCAACTTCTAAATAATGATCCCAGTACATCCAAGGATATATCTCACTCCAGTTGCACTGAAGATTCATTAGACAATTCTTAATAGTAGTCTTGAATTCAGCAGCTTCTGGAGTAAGATACTTTTTATATCCATGAGCTTTATATGCATTATTCACAGATGGAATGTGATCATAGCTCACTTTTACTACAAGTGGTTTTATCTTTTCAGTTTCTTCACTCATTACTCATTACTCATAGGTCCATCAGTTCCATCATTCTTGGAGGGTTCCTTGGACTGTTCATTCTGTAAACTAGCTATCGCTAATGTTGATGCAGTAATATCTGCTGCACTCATTTCAGCTTCTTTAACTACAGCTTCACGTACTGCATCCTCTTCTGATTGAGCAATTTTAATTGATCTTTGAAGATCCCAATAATCTAGTTCACGTTTACGTTTATCACTTGAATACTTATATAAAAGAGTTTCAGGGACTTGATTAAGATAACCATCAGAAGATCTAATATATGGAGCGTATGCAGGTTTACCTCTACGTTGTAATGGTATATTTAACCATCCACATGGAGTACCTGAGTCTACATATCCACCTAAAGTTATCATAGTATCAATGATCATCTGTTTCTGCGATGATTCACCTGATACCTCATCACCTAGAAATGCTTCACTCCAGTATTGCTGCTTAGGTTGAGTAGCAATAAAAATTAACTGATTCTTAAAACCTTTTAACTTTGCTAAGATATTATAAATAATACCTCCACGTTCATACATTGAATCAGATTCATGTGCAAAGTTATAATCATAGTCAACTATTAATACATCCTCCTCACTAAGAAGAGTTCTAGCTACTTCATAGTAGTTAGAAGCAGTGATAGTCATAGCTTCTAGACAGGTAATTCTTAATCTACCTTTCTTTTCACCATGTTCATCTCTTACATATAGTACTTCTTTAGCTTCATTCCAATTTTCTACTGGAAATTCATATACAGTATCTAATCTCTTATGGAGTAATTGAGCTGACTGACGTACTACGAAGTCAAGTTTATTCAAGTCACCTATTGCAAGGTAATGAACTTTACGTCCTGATCTTACAAAATGAGCAGCTTCTTGCATCAAGAATAAGGATTTACCTCTCTTAGGTGCACCTACTACCATTACTAATGACTTTTTCAAATAACCTTTATGTCCAGCATATGACTGATTTATAAAAGGTATTGAAGACTCAACTGCATCATCTAATAACTCCTTCTTAAGAGCTTTAACATCTATTTCATCAAAATCCTCTATCTGAAAAGTTTCTGATGATAAAGATCTATACTGATATTCATCAATATACTTCTTATATTCTACAGGATTATTAGGAAATCTACGTTGAGCATCTTTAATGACTGCAAGAAAACATAACTCTTTAAGTTCATGTTTACGTTGCTCAATCATCTCTGCACTCATGCTAGAGTACTCTCGTATCTTAGCTACAATACTATTAGCTTCAGCTTCAGTACGATTTCCATTCTTTATAAGTGCACTCCTAAGAGTTAAGTTATCTAGAGTTAATACATCATAAGTACTCCATATATTAACTAGAGTTGTATATAGTAATCCTTTATCTTCAAAATATATGGATAATTCCTTGAGATTTAATCTAGCTTCAGGATTTATAACTGGGTGAAAACATGAAGCTAAGATCTCCATTAAGTATCCTTTATCTTCTTTCACCATTGAACTTCAAATGAATTATGTTCAATTAAACAATCTTTATAGTATTCATAAATCATATCTAACTGAATCTGATTAGTCTTAGTATAAATCGGTATCTTCCAGTTACCACCTGCAGTTATATACCAAATATTAAATGCATCTTGACGAGCTACTCTACCTATGTACTGAAGAACTGAGCTAGCTTTAACTCCTAGAGTTAATAATATATTATTAATACCTCTAAAGTCCGTAGCTCTAAATCCAGACACAGTAGATAATAGTAACTGAATCTGATTTTCAGATGATAACTCTTTTAGTAGTTCAAGATTTATCCATCCTTCTACTGAATGCCAATAACCTTCTCCAGTTATAGTAGCTATCTTATACTTATCTGAGTACCTATCACAAATAAGATTTATGAAATTCAGATTATTGATCGGTATGTAGAGAGATTTAGAATTTCTTAATATATAATCTATACTATTTAAGTACTCTTCATTAGATAAGATACAAGTAGTCATTTCAGAATAAAATGCATCTGAATCTCCTACTGCTTCAAAATCAATCTCTCGTAAACCTTTATTTTCAAGAAGATTAATATTAATTTTATAATTCTGAGGTTTACGAAATACAGTAGCCATCCCAAAGATATCAACTACCCATTGAGTACGTTTAGATAGTACATTCTGAATCTGATATCTAATATCAATACGTTTACCTGTACGTTCTTCAGCAGTAGCTCCTACTCCATACCAGTATTCACAATTCTTTAAACATGCAAATATAGACCACATCGATTCAGATACAGTCATTTCTACTTCATCAGCAAGCAGTACATCTACTCTTTTGAAGAAGTCATCATTCTCATCAAATTCATTAGACTGTACAAATCCATTAGGAGCTATTATATTTATATTAGAATCTGAATTCCAGTAATCAGGTAATGTTATCTCTGGAGCTTTATTATTAATACGTAACCAGATTTCATCTTTAGCTTTTTTACCTCCAGCAACTATTAATACAGTTTTACCTATAGAAATAAGATGCTGAGTTAATCTAGCTAATACTTCAGTTTTACCGTAAGAAGTATAAATTTGTAATATACCTCTTTTATAAGATAATAATTGTTGAAGATCCTCAAATTGAGTATTAATAAAATAATCAGGATTAAGATTTTTATCAAGAGTACTCACTAAATCATTATAAAGGTATTGTACACTCTCCTCATCCATCATATCTTTAAATACAGAGTAAAGATAAATACCCCAACCTTTATGAACTGAGTACTTAATACCATCTCCTTCATTCCATCCTGCAAAATGATCTACTATAGTAGTATCATAAAAACGTCCAGTTTTCCAATTACGTTCTTTACCAGGATATCTATACTCAAAGTACTGCCATATTTCTTCATCTGCAGTAACTTCATACCTAAGATGATCTAATTCTTTAATCTTAACTAACATTTTGAGTAGATATTAATCTTCTTAAAAGTTCTTCAGGATCTTCACCATCAGATTCAACTATTGAGAATTCAGTCATATCTAAGATATGACGAAGTTTATTTGCAACTTTATATGACAATTGAGATTTATCTAGGAAGATTTTTATCTCATCCCACCAGAATTCTCTCAACATCATTATTTGAGCTTTAGTTATTGTAGAACCTAATACTGCTATAGGAGTATATTCAGGATATAGTATTCTACATGCCATAGCATCAAAAGTACCTTCTACTATAATAGCTTTATTTTTAACTTCTCCACATATATAAAGAGGTTTAGTCATTATAGGTGGATTATAGTATTTAGGAACTAAATCCTTACGCCATAATTGAAAATAAACCAAATCTCCTTTAAAGTAAAAAGGTATTGCAACTGATCTATCATTAAATGTACGTAATCCTAATTCTTTATATAAATTTAATAAATAAGGATTACGTTGATAGATCAATCTTATATGATTATTAGAAAGTTTATCTTCAAGTTCTGTATAATTAGATAACTGCCATTTCTCATCTTTCATTTCAAAATCATACTCCTGAGGATCAAAATTTGAAATAAACTTAGGAACTATCATTAACTGCTCTTTAGTTAAATCTTCAGAATCAATATGAGGTGAGAAAAATGCAGTATTACATCTAAAACAAAACCCTTTACTTAAATCAGAAGTTATATATAACTTCAGTTTAATATATGGTCCTTCGTAGGACTTATCCGTTTTATAAGCTTCTAAACAATGAGGACATTGAGTAACTATATGATCATTTGTTTCATAATGATCATGATCTTCTATCCAAGATTGAAAATCTAGAATAGCATAAGGATTCCCATTTTTACCTACGAATTCATCAAACTTATAATCATTCATAGACATAACATTCTGATAGCTTTATAGTTTCATCATCTATGAATCGATCAAGGATACCAGCACCTATACAGTTAGGACTTATTACCTCATTAAGCATTAGATACTGAATCTTTTTATTTAAATTATTAAAAAGTTTAAATTTCTTATTCATAATTCTTCTATATTGACTTATAATTTATTAAAGTTGATTAGTCACGTATATACCTCAACTGATAATATAATTCTGCATACTTATGTCCACAGAGCATTCCATAATACTCAGACATTATCCGAAGCCCTTCCAAGCCTAATGGATTAGGCTCAGGTTTATGTTGAGACTTATATAATTTAAAAGCTTCACATTTCTTATTATATACCTCCTCAGATAGTGGATTAAGAATTTTACCTCCATCCTTGATAGAATATAATTGATCTGTAAACATATAAGTACCTACAGCTAGTAATTGAGGCATCCAACCTGATCTAAGTCTACAAGAACCTAAGAATGCTTTATATAGAGCTTGATGATCACTATGTTCACTATAAGGTCCACAATATACTGATGTAGGTTGATATCTATCAATTAACTTATCTATTTGATTAGTTAATTCACAGCTAGGTATCGTATCAAGTCTACCATCTTTATCAACTCCTGAATAACTATATGCAGTTACTCCTAAGAATTTCATTACGTGATGATATTCATTAATACGAGTATCTACATCAGTATTTGAACATGGTCCACCAGCTGTAAATACATGTACATATACTTCATTACCTTTTTGTATTTCCTTTATAATTAACCCAGCAAATGATAGTACTTCGTCATCAAAATGTTGAGCTAATATTAATATTCTTTTATGCTTTGACATACTTTATCTAAAATTTGTTTATAATTCTTTATATCAAAAGTTTTTCTCATATATAATTTGAAATCCATAAGAACTTCATCATATATAGGATTAATTTCTTGAATATATTTTAAAATATCTTTTCTACGTACTGCAGCTGGAATAGGTATTGTATTTCCATAGAATGACTCAAATAATTTAGAGGTTATACATTGATTAACATAATAATTATCCTGATCCTCTATAGAATCTGCCCAATAAGTATTTGTACCTAAATAATATTTACATTGAGATACTAAATTAATTAGCATATCATAATCTGTTCCATTACCTCCACATATATATGCACCTGATGCATTATCATTATATCTATAACTATAAGGACATAAAATAAATACTCTTAATCCTGAAGCTTCTAGTTCATTAACTAAATTCTTCAATTTACTTGAATTCGATATCATGAATATATCATAATACTTATTAG
>Ga0256869_1000646_pt1 | contig 15350 bp, 13 predicted proteins | sample RumenRJG_05RNA_FD_186096 | JGI IMG/M metagenome (GOLD analysis project Ga0256869, IMG submission 186096) | Metatranscriptome of bovine rumen microbial communities from Lethbridge, Alberta, Canada - Rumen RJG_05 (Metagenome Metatranscriptome) | ecosystem: Host-associated > Mammals > Digestive... | reverse complement strand
GTTTTCATGAGCCACCTTGTTTTGTTCAAATATCTGTAACAGTTTTTCATACACCATTAATTTTTACAAAACATTTATTAACTTTTTTCCATGAACCATTTATTTTCATGTACTTTCCAGTTTTAGCTCATATACCATAATATGTTTCAATAAGTCCTCAGCTATTAAGATCTTTATAATTTTTAATCTTAATGTCAATAGGTAGTTCTATTTCTATTTCATGTCCTTGAGTATCGACAACTTTTTCAGGTGGTACTGTATAAGTTCCACGATATCCATTGTTGACTAAGCTCGTATTATCTCATCCATCAGGTTTTGCATCTAATCAACCTAAAAATACGAAATCACCACTTCTTAATCGATTTGGTGCATATTTAAGAAATGCCCTATCACCTTGAGGATCTAAAGTTGCAGTATCAATATTATATGTATGTGTGTCAATTTGTTCAGATCCATCATCAGCTAAATAATAAATACATCTAACAGTATTTACATTATATTCTCATTGAGCATATAATGTAACATTATTATTTGTATATTCAGTATTAATAGCGTTATAGAATGTGTCTGGTATAAATTCATTTACTCCAATTGGAGTTATTGATTTTGTTTGATCTGATCAACCAATAAATTTATAACCTAATCTTAAAGGAGTAAAGTTTGGCGTTCTTGCACTATTTGCAGCATATGTCTTATCTGTAGTATAGTCAGATATTTTACCCATATCTTCAGGCATTTGACCGCCATTAAGATTGAATGCTATTCTATAATTTTGTGGCTCTCACTCTGGATGAAGTGTAAGATTTGATGATACTTCAGTTGAAGCATCTACAGCTCCATTATTTTGATCAAACCACATATTAGTTTTTATGTAACCTTTTTTATATACAGTTGGTAATGAACCTACAGTTTTATATACAATATTTCCATATTCAATATTGTATTGCTCTGTCATTGAAACATTTGAATTAACTAATAATGATGAACTAGGTTGTCTACCACTTCACGATACAAATGAATATTTTCTTGATTGGGTTGTTGATTTATCCCTTGTGTCTTGAGCAGGAATTCCTCCTAAAGTATTAAAATATACATATCGAGGAATATTAGTTGATGATAATGATCTGCTATATGCACTCCTAACATAAACAGTTGTTCCAGCATTTACTGTTGAAGAAGATATTAATCCTCCACCAAAGTCATTATTTTGATAATATGCAACTGTATATTGAATTGGTTTTCCACCATATAATCTAAAATCAAGATAAACATATAGAGTATAATACTCAGTTCCTTCAGTAGTTGTTACTTTAAAACTAAATATACATGTTGCAGTAGCATCTTTATAATTATTTGTATATGTATCACTTACACTGACAGTGCTACTTGAATATGTTATATTAGAATATGATGTTCAACTCAATGTCATTGAACCACTTGTTTTACTTGGTTTAAAATTAAATGAGGACCAGTTACCTGATGTATTTTGTGAAAAAGCTGTTTGAACAGTTGCTGATGTACCTGATGGCTGACCTTTTATTTTTAAATAAACTGTTTGAACAGTATATGTTTTTGATGTACTATTATAATTAACACTACAACTAGCCTCAGCTTGAATTGTACTGCCATGTCCTGTAGCAGTTTTAGCTGAAGCTGTAAATGAATTACTTATTCTTGTTAGTGACCCAGATAGATTTAAACTTATAGTAGCCATAGCTGCTCCTAATTAGTATATTTGAATCAAAAATCGCCATTCTTACCAACTTCTTGTTGAGGATTTCCTTCACTAGCATAGAATGCAACACCACTATCCATTAAATGGCCTTGAGTGATTAATGCTGCTTGTGTATATTTATAATTAACATTATTCTTTGATCCGCTTGTTTGAGGAACACCTGATGAAGATGATATTGCAGCCATAGTTCCAGATGTACTTACATAAACAGGTTGAGTAGCACTACCTACACCTCTAGGACTTGGAAAGAAGCTGTTTAATGTATTATTAAACTCCTCTGTCAATGCTACTTCATTATTATTTAATTTGCTTGAATTAATTCCATTTCCTGCTGTAAGTTTATCTTGCTTTCCATCTAACAAAGATGATACACTTCTTGTTCTATCACCTTTATAGTAAATAGAATTACTTGAAAATTTAACTTGATTAACTAATGACCCATTACTTGAAACTTGAAGTGTGTAATACTTATAATTAGTAGTATCACTTACATTAAAACCATTAGCATCAGTCGTATAAGCCAATCCTTTAAAATTGCCATTATCTACATTCTCATCTATAGTCGTAGAACTTGTATCAAAATCAACAAGAGCATTGGCACCTTGTTCAACTTTAATACCAACTCATAAATTAGGATAAGTATTTAAACTAAAACCTTCTATTTCAAAGTAATAACCATGAAGCACAACTTTTAATGGTTCACCTCTACCAAGATATTCTACAGTAGATAATACATATCTATCATAGTCAACAACTGAATTAATTATATTTACAAAATTCTCTTCACTTGTATATTTACCTTTTGTTTCTATTTTTCTATATGCAGATGGGAACATATCTACATTATTTGTTTTGAAAAAATTACTCATGTATTATCTCCTATAAATTACGATCTATTTCTCATTTGTAACTTACATATAAAGTCCATTCAATTTTTAAATTAGTATCTCCAGATACTGTTAATGGAGCAGGCAATTCAACTGTTGCATAAACTCTTCTACTCTCATCTTTACTTAATAATTGAAAACCATTTATAATAGATCCTGAAATTATTGAACTAGGAATCAGGAAGGTGATTTCTGTAGTACAGAAACCACCATCATTTCCTTCAGTATCTTGATGTGTATCTCAATATGATGCGTTAGCACCAACTTTTGAACTTACATAAGGTGAACCATTTCCAATTGGAATAGGATTGCCATCAGTACCTTTTGTAAATGGAACCACAATTCCAGGCCTTTTTGCAATTACATAATCTCCAGTCAATGCTTGAGCAATATACTCACATAGATATATAGTACCAGTATTATGAGTAACAATCTGACCTGTTTTCTTTCCACCTTTAATAAGTGTTATTTTAACATTTCCCTGAGTTACTGCATTATTTTTAATCTCAGTTTTTACTTCTTTATTTTTTTTATTACCCATAAATTATTCCTCCGGAACTCTAAATTCATCATCATAGATAAATGTTTCGATAAATTGATTTGGAACTATATTACCTTGTTCATCATTACCTGTGATACTTATCTTCTGAGATGTTGCTTTGTCAGTACCTACATACATTCTATCATTATTTGGATAATTTTCATATGCTATAACAACATCTCCACCTTCATTGACTCTTCTTTCATTGTAGTAGATATCTGTATAAACAATATCACGTAAGTTATATGATTTATATTTAACAATATTGTAAGTAAGTCCTGAAGGCAGCAAATATTTAACTAAGTCTTCAATTATACCTAATGTAAATAAATCTTCAGGAACTCTTATTGTTACATTATAATTTGACATAGTAACAACTTCATCCAATGATTCACCTACAATATTTTCAATTCTCATTAAAATATCTACACAATATTCAAGTGCTTTAACAGTACCCTTATTTCTCATTAAATATTTGAAACAAGTTGTTACTGCTTCCAGATCATCCAAATCTCATGAATGATCTGGTTCAAAGTTTAATGTTTTAGCACGTAACATTGTCAATCTGTTATCTATATTCGTATCTCAAATTGACATATTATCTATGTAAGTTTTTACATAGTTAAATAGTGCTGTATAAAGTCTAGCAATTACTTGATAATCTCTTGACTGTGAGCTATACTCTCATGGAGTTTGTTTTACTATATCAATCATTAGTAACTCCCATTCCTCATATCCTTAACAATTTCCATAACTGAATTTTGTAAATCTATTTGAGCAATAGTCATCTTATTTGCTATATTATTCTTATCCCACATTGAGTAGGCGTTTTCGAAATCTACTGTATCCATAGCAATTGAATTATCTAATCTATATGGATAGTAAGGCTTGATAGAAGGCTGATCTGATCCTTTAATAATTTCTGAGATTCTTCTATTTAAATTTTGTAAAGAAGTACCAGAATCATTATTAAATATATTAATATCAGGATTAACTCCATCTATAACACATAGATCATCAATAAATAATGATTCATTTTCTGTCTCAGCTCTTCCAGATCACTGAATACACAAATACAACTCTAATGTGTTAGGAATTCCTTGCACAGCTGAAGGCTTTAAATAATATGAAGTATTGCCGTTTAAAACTATATTTTGTGCAGGTGATGTTGCATTATAATCTGATATTTGTATTTGTGATGATGAATATGAAGGACTTCCACTTGGTCCAGTTGCTTCAAACCAAACTGTTACAGGAACTTCTGATCCAGTCATATGAATTGGAACTATATACTCTTTTGAAGATATATTTTCACAATAGAATGGATATTTTATAGGCTCTGTAATTGCATTTGTAATTTTAACTCCTCTTGCATAAGATGTTTCATCTTTTGTATAAGAGAAGAAGTTTGTTAATTGAGATAAGTTTATAATATTACCTATATTAACACAATTATTAGAAGCTTGAATATAGCAGTTAGGTCTATTTTCAGCACTTACAACAACATCAGATCCGCTAACATCAAATACAACTCTCTGTGAACTTACAATCTCTTCACTTCCAGCGTCTACTGAAGTAATTAATTGTTGTTCAATTCCAGGACCAACATTTAAATCAAGCCTTGATTTAATTTCATAGAAATTAGTTAAAGATGGTAAAGTAGTTGATGTACCATTTACTGTGTAAATAATTGATCCGTCACACATTGAGAATCCATCTTCTATATTAAGTCCTTCATTATCATTTATATAAGTGTATCCATTTCTATTAAATGCATATTCACTTATAGTTTGTCCATCCATTATTCTAGGCATATATTTAGATGACCAACCAATAATTTTGATACTATCAGTTTCACCTAAAGTAATAATATTCATCTCTGTAATATAGAATGGCGTGGCTGCAAAATTAATATTTTTTTGCCAAGGTATTGATGTTGAAACACCTGTATTAGATATTGATTCAATCGTTAATGTATTAGCAGGAATTGACCATTGAGAATCATCTGAATCTGTTCTTTCAAGTTTTGTACCAGAACCTAAAATGATCATTTCATTTAAAGATGAATTTGTATAAATGAAATATTCATTGCTTCTTAAAATTCTTGTCTTAACGTTTCCATTAAATAGTACATTATTGCCTTCAGCATCACTGTTAACAATCCAGTAGCATCATATACCTGTACTATTTAATTTTGTAGTCATTAACTTTCTCTTAGAGATTGTTTGATTTGTAGTTAATGTCTTAAAAGCTTGATCAGCATAAGTATCACCACTTACTTTATCAGTTCATGTTTTCTTGGTACCAACAGAAGCTGATTGATCTGTAGGTATTAAATCAAACGAAGAATAAACAACATCTCCAGGATAAAGAATATCAGTGTATTGAGTACCATCTTTAGAATATACTAAGATAATTTTTTCACTTGATTTAAGTGTATGGTCAGTGTTTGCTTTTATTGAATCATTTTCTGCACCAATATATCTATAATTTACATATACAGAATAAGTTGTATCTGAATAATAATTAGGATAAATAATTTGAATAGCTTCATTCTTATTAAGAGTATAATCAATATTAATAACACCTGATTCTATTGATTTAGTATTAACGTCTTTTGTGATAATAATATCACCAGCAGGCAACATTACTTTGCTAGTTGTAGTTACCAAACTGCCTTCATCTAACTTATTAACTACTTGAACTTCTGTATCAAGAGCACTAGTGAATGTAGTAGTTTTAATAATTTTATTATTATTGTTACCATCTAACTCGTAAAGAATAAATGAATCTTTTTCACTTAAAGTATATCCTGAATTGTTTGCTAAAGAGTATGATTGTGTTCCACTTCCTGACGCAGGTGGAATTATAAATGAATACTTATAATTTGAACCTGTAGATTTAAATCTAAGAGTTGATCTCTGTACGCTTGATTCACCTTCTTGTTCAGCTGTCTGGTCTGAACTTGTAGTTAATGGAATATAAAGTTCAGTTTTAACTGAATCTTGATTTTTATATGTCTCACCATTAAGCTGACCATATTCATAGTTAAATTCTTCATTGAAGTCAAATAAACAAATACGGCCTGCAAGAATATTTTTAGCAACTAAATCTAAAAGAATATCTCCTTCTACTGGAGTTTCTGTAACTTTAGTACCATTAGTCTTCATTGCTACTGATCTATATTCTATAGGAAGAATATCAACTCTTCTTACTCTTGAGTCAGAAGCAACAATTACTTTTTCAATATCCTCAACATCTAATTTAACTCCAAACTCAAGTCTTCTTGGATTGAAGTTTTCAGAAATAGCTCTACGAATATTGTCTAATATTTCATTCTTTTCAACTTCAGTTACTTTGCTATAAGGTGTAATTAAAACATTTAAAGGAGCATAGTTTTTAAAGCAATAAACATCAGAATCAGTTGGATCATTTCATGTATGAGAAATACACTTGACTTCTTCGATATCTGATTTAATTTCATCTCTTACAGCTTCTGAAATTGGAGTAAAAGAATTATTTAATGCTACTCAATATTGACTAGCATTATAATCACTCATTGCAAATGCTTTAAGTCCGTATAAAACTAAGTCATAAGGTGTCATTGCTTGAGTTAAAACTGCAAAGTCATTTAAGTTTATACTGCCGTCTTCTAATGCAACAAAATTTACAATTGAGCTTATACTAGACATATTGCAATAAAGTTTTTCATTTTCATCACAATATCAAATATCTCCAGGATTTCCTGTTGAATTCATTATTTCTGTAATTGTATCTTTTTTACCTTTAAAATGTAAAGCACAATCTTTTGTACTTATAGTTTTAAATCTCTTAAAATTATTTTCAATATCCCATGAAATAACTTGAGCAGATTTATTATAATCAGTACGTCTATCAGTTACATAGACATTAGATACAAGAGGACTATCATTATTATCAGTAAGCATGTAAATTTTATTTTCATAATCTTTACATGTAACAAGAGTGTCAAATGTACCAACTACTCTTCTGAAAGATTGATACATTTCATTTATTGTTTCAGGATCTTTACCATTAACAATTGACCCGGCATTATATACTGTAAAATTCTCAGATGATCTTTCAACTTGGTCACCAATATCAGTAAATGTAGAAGGACTCAATATCTTAGTTAAAGCTCCTGCACTTACATTTCCTTGAATTCCTGAAGTGGCAATATATTGAATCTGCAAACCATCACCAATAATATTTGCAATATCTGTAGGAAATTCAATATAAGGAAGCATTCTCGTTGAATCATAGTCAATTTTATAGACTCTTGATCCCAAAGGTTGAGTTAATAAGTAATTATTACGACTCCAGAATCCTTCATAATCTTCAGTATTTATATTTTTAATATAAATACCATTTTGAGCAACCATTGTTTCAGGTAAATACAATCTATTGTTATCATCTAAGTTTTCAAGTGAAATTGTAGATGTGTCATTAATAGATAATGTTTGTAAAGTACCTTCAATAAATCTACAAGATGATGGAATGCCTGAACCAGAAATTGCCAAATCTTCGACCTGCGTATATGATACAGTTTCATCAGCATCTGAAATAACAAAAGTGAAGGCAGGTATTGAGAATAAATCGTCATTCTCATCTCCTTCAGGTTTATTATAAACAAATGTTACTTCTCCATTTGCTGAAATATAGTATTGAGGAGTATAGCCATTCATCTCAGTAATATTTCTTACTGATCTATCCTGTGTTGCTGATGGTAAGAAGTTTTCTAGAACATTCTTATCAATATTATAATTATTATGGTCAGCAACAAATGCTCCTTCTTTAATAAGTACTACACCTGGATCAGATTCATTTGACTGGCTAGGATCTCACTTATTTGTAAGTTCCTTAGCAAGATCTAACATCTCAGGATATATAGTACCAAAATCTTTATTTGTATAACTTAAAGAGCTTATTTCTTTATTAACACTCATAATTCTACCTCTTATATACTATACTATACTTCTGCTTGTAAGAGAACAATCTCATACATGTCAGTACTAAAATCAGCTTTGTTTAATGCATTAATTTTAGCAGTAACTTCTCCTTTGCCACTTCTAAATAATTGAATATCTTTTCTTTCAACTCTTATCTGTGGCATAAAAAGAACAATTGCTGTATAAATATCATCTATTAAGATATCTACAAGAACAGCGTCATTCTGATCATATAAATATCTTTTAATACCTGTACCAAAATAAGGATCACCAAATAGTTCACCTTTTTCTGATCATAGTAACATTTTTAAGTTTTGTAATGTTGCGTCGTAATCACTAACAATGTTAGTTACTGTACGAGTAAACATTTCAGGAAATTGTATTGATTTCATTAATCATCATCTCCTTGTCATTCCATCTCTCAACCGTTGCCGTATGTTGGTTGTCCACCAAGCATAAAACTGTCTGAACCAGTATATTTAGTTTCTCAATTTGATCACACAGGTTGACCGTCAACTGTGTATGTTAATGTACGTTCATCTGTATACATATTAAATGGTTCTCATCTTTGATTCATTCTACTTGTGGAACTTGATATTCTTGTTGGAGCTTGTGGTACATCCTGTGTACCAGATTGTCCACTTCAAATATTATCTCCTCCACATTCATACATATCAGTATAAGGAATAGAATATGTTGTTATTATTTCTATTGTTTCTTCAACTCATTCTCAATGACCTTGTTGTCCTGGAGAAGGAGGATCTACTGGAGGATCATCAGGATTTCCTCCACCACCTCCTCCACCTACTCCTAGGTGAAGATATCCTTCAAAATCATATCTACCAAATAAAGCTTCACCAGCTGTAACTGTTCTTACTCCAAATGACTCATCACCTGAACCATTAAAATCAGAACACGTTAATGATGAACCATTTATAGATTCAATAACCATTACGTGACCTGGAACATAACTTCCAGTTCTAGGACTTACAGCTCCATTAAAGCATATTATGTCACCAAGTTGAGGATTTGATTTTGATTTACTTCCACCGAAGTTATCATAAAAATTTTCAGCATCACCTAATCCTGATAAACTTTGTCAATCAGCACCTAATTCTCTTCCTCTACCTACGGCGTATCATGTACATTGATGCTTACCAGTTACACCACTACTTATTTCAGAATCAGATCATGAATAACCATAAGTACCAGGTGATGGTACACTATATCTAGGACTAAATGCCATAAAATATTAATCCTCCACTCAAACTCACTGACCTGTAGTTTCATAGGTTATCTTTTCATAAGCATATACACCATTAAAACAATATTTTCGCTGTTTTCATTTACAATATAGTGATAAATCTTTATAAAAATCTTTTGTTACAGCAGGTATATAATTTAAACATCCATTGTCTTCATATCATTTTATAGCGTGTGATTTATAGCCATATCCAGGTCCTAAAGCAGCATATGATTCAACTGCAGTAGCATCTTCAGGTATATATAAATTAAAATCATTTGGTTCTATAGTACCATCAAAAATACTTTTATTATAGTCAGGATATCCTCAAACATAATTAGGAATATTATTATTTTCATAAAATCCTTCTTTTACGTCTTTAGGTCCTTTATTAATATAGGTTATTTCATATAAACCCCATGTTAAATCATCACCTTTTTTTACTTCTCTTAATTTAACATCGCCCAATCTGACACGGAAAATAGGTTTATTGCCAGTTATTATCGGCATTACTACTAACCTCCCCTGTCTTTGTATTAAGAGTTACATTAATTAACTCTGGATTAGATTTTACAACTTTAAAAAATCAATCTTTTAAAGTACTTGCATCATAAAATTTAAATTCATCCCTATAATCATTCATCTTTTTTAGTGCATGTTCTTTACAATAATAAGCATGCTCATGCGGATTATATCATTCTGCATCATTATTACAATAAAAACATCTCATCTATCTATCTCCTATACTGTTAAATCATTTAATGATTTTAATAGTTTGCATGTAATTGTATCATTATTGAGATTTATTCTTAATCTACCAAAACTATTCATTTCACCACCTGCTTCAGGAGCAACTATACCTGAACCTTGTCCATTCTTTCATGTAAATGTATAAGTATTTTCTATTGGTGAATTAAGATGGCCAGGAATAAGAACATTTATACCAGATGTATTCATTATTGTAAAATCTGCTCTTGAATAAAATCTATTATCATCACTATAATTTTCATCACTATATTTATCCATATGACTAAATACAATTATATAATCAAAATGATAATCATTCTTTAACTTATCAATATAACCTTGAAGTCTTCCGTATAAAGAACCACCTGCTATATGACTTACTGTTCTATTTTGTTGCGCTGAAGCATCATTTGATGAATCAAATCATCTGTATACTGTAGAACTATTCTGTTTATAATTTCATCTATATGTACCAGAATTATATTCTACACCTGTACCACCTGCTTCATCATCATACTGACCATATGTCTCAAATCCATTTGGTGATGGGTACCCTACGGCAATAATAGCAATCTTTTTAGATCCTATTTTTAATGTTTTACAGCCTGGAAATTCTGAATTAATTCCACCTGGATACAATGGTTCACCACTAGAATTATTTACATTACAAGCCATAAGTCCATATGCACTCATTTTATTAAGATAATTTATTGCTGTTGACATAGGAGATCATTTAAATTCCCAGTTACCAGTAGTTATACCAAAATAATCCATTCCTTGCATAACTTCTATTGCATGATTAACACATTGTTCTTCAGTCATTCCAGGACTATGACTATAGTTAGTACTCTTTGATCAGTCTCCACAATCTAATAAATATGTTGGAATATTAGCGTCTTCAAGTTTCATTTGATATGCTTTAACATCTCCACCTACTAAAGATTGTCCAGTAGATTGGTCAACATCAAGTGAAAATACTTGACTTCCTCATCTATTGCTACCAAAATCTTTTCATCCTACATGAATATCAGCAGTATATAAGAAATCAACTTCACCACTTGCAGGCATTCCCATCTTAACATCATATTGGAATGTATCAGTATCAACTACAAATATTGCTGTATATGTTTTATCTTCAGTAACAATAATTGTTCTAGGATTCGATGTATTATCATCACTTCATTTTGAAAATGAATATCCATCATTAGCAATTGCTGTTAATTTAAGTGTACTATTTTCCTGAAATCTACCACCACCTGTAACTGTACCAGTATTCTCAGGACTAACAGCACCCTTTATTGTATATCGTTTAACTGAGGGGTCTATTTCCCCTCCTTCCATTTCGTCGCTAAGGTAACGATGACAAGAAATAGAGCGTGTGATTAAATTCATCTTCGTCGAAGTCTTCACTTTCGCTACTATTTAATGTATCGTATTCTTCTCCTGTCATCACTCGAATGTGGTCAGCATAAACCTCAGTAACTTCATGTGTTTCTTCATCTTCTCTTTCAGTAGTAGTCCACTGAACATACTGACGAAGATCATCTGGATTAATGGAGCCTCCACCACCTTCTTTCATATCAACACCTTGATAGAGATTAAAAATATCTTGAGGAGTGTAATTTCCTATCTTAGTGTCTTGAGGAAGTATTACACTACCTGTGACCTCTAATTGGTTAAATAAACCAAATGCTTGGTCATTTTCTGGTATTTCTGTAAATAATTTACCTAAGATTATAGCTGTATCATACTTATCATCTTCATAAGTAACAATAACACAGTCACCAACCTCAATTCCTTTATAGATACCAGGAGAATGAGAAAGGATTGCTTCAAACTCTGCTTCAGTTTCTGTATTATCTTCCATTAAAGGAACTCTTACTGTAAAGATGTTTGAATCATCCTCTGGAACCTTAGTTACATATGCTTTAGTTGTTATCATTAAATAATCTCCTCAGCTCCTGCAACTCTTAATAATTTCAATGTAGTCTTATATCCACCATCAACTGCTATTGAGTCTTCCTGTGAAGTTATAAGATAGTATCCAGATGAAATATGTAAACGACCAAAATATCAAATATTTATCTTTACATACTGCATTAAAATTGCTGGCTTAAGTAAACCTTTAAGAGTTATACTTGCCTCAATAGGATACTCAGTTACTTTTGTCCATCAGGTTGAATCAGCTTGAGTCATTTCATAGTGACCGTTTGATAATTGAGGTGAATACACTTTTTCTATTTTACCTTCAGCATCAATTCTTGTTAAATAATCACTATTTCCTAAATCTCTATTATATTTATAAAATAAAGATCAGTTCTGATTATTTGCTATTGAAAAATCAGTTACAACATTTGCTGATGGATAACCAATATCTATATTATATGTACAAAGTTGATTTAAAGAACTTGAAGCTCTTTGAACTTTTTGTACTTTAAAATATGGACCACCATATTGATCTTGCACATCTTCATATGTCATTAAAGAATATACATTTTGTTTAATTGCTGAACTATTTGTACTTCCTGTAGGATTCATATATGAAACAAGAAAAGCAATATATTCAAGTACTGACATATTAGTACATGTTGGAATCTTAACTATTCTATCATCACTTGCAATAAAATTACTCATTTCAACAAGTGATCTGTCTCTCATTCCTTTAAATACATCAGTAAGATGGTATTTAGAATTTCAGAGAACTTGTTTTATTTTATCACTAGGCTTAGCTGTTACTGAAGGAAATGTATAAGTTCCGCTTAAAGATAAAGATGAAGTTGACACTGCTTCAATTGTATAAGTAATAGAAGCTCCATTGATATCAAAACTGTTTGTTATTTTAGTTATGATAGCTTCTTCATCTCTATATACATAATTCGGTAGCATTGCATCACCATAAGTGAATGTAATTTTAAATGTATCAGAAACAGAACTAAACACTTTCTCAAAAAAGTTAGGATCATTATCTTCATTTATCTGATATTTAATATTAAGTCAATACTGATTTACAGTACCGTTAATCTTCTTTACTTTTAAACTTTGAATGTAATTAGGATATTTTGCAGCCAATTCATAAACAACCCCATTTCTCTGATTCGCCTTAATCCCTTTACGCTCAAATACACCAAAAGAATAATTTCCTATTTGTACTCTAACAAAAGGAGCCTCAACTCTATTTGTTGAAGCTAATAATGATCCTACTCTATTTGATTCTCGTGTAATTTCTGCCATATTATAAATACCTTATTCCAGCCAATGATGGAATATTTAAAAAATTATATTGTTCATCTAGCTTAATGTATGGGTCTTGAATCCTATTAAAATCAGCAATAACTCAAAATATGTCAGGTCTTCCATAATATTTCAAAGCTAATGAATCTAATGTATCAGTATCCTTAATCATATGTATAACATACTCAGTATTTGTATTAAGATTTCCTGTTATGCCATACACATATTTCTTATCTTCTGTGTGATAATAATAAGGAAATGTAGCATAACGTGAAGTGTAATCATAAAATCTTTTTGATTTATTTACTAATACATCCATTATTCTACTCCTGTATGAGGCGGTATAAATTTAGTTGTCGATGTTCTTGCGTTCTTCTTTGGAGTAAGAGTTGCAAACTTCTTAACAGTTTCAGTTTTACTGACTCCTGATTTAGATTTTGTATTCTTTGTAACGCTTACAGTAGGAGAAGTATCTGTATCAACATATATACCACTCTTAAATGTTCTTGTTAATCCTCTAAATGATCCAGCTTCAACTACATAATCTGCATCATATGGTTCAACCTCAGATACTGTAAATTGAACATCTATGACTGCATACTTACCAGAAATTAATATTGGCTTTTTATATGTTACAGTAACTCCGCTTGTAACTACACCTTTTATGAAAATATCATTCTCAAATCTTATGGCTACCATTGGCGGTATTACTGTTTTAGCTCCAGATGAATACTCATTATATCTAGGCAATGAAGCAGCTTGTAAATATTTAATTAATGTATCTATATAATCATCACCTGAAAAATCAACTACGTTGTCTTTAAGATTGCTTACATTTCTATTAATGTCATTTAACAAATCTCTGTGGAATTCAAAGTTTACAGAAACTTGTCTAGGACCTGAATTATTATAAGAAAATACTGGTGCTGTTCTTGCTAACGCATTTGTACTAGAAAAACTTGTAGACATTACATCAGTTACATTTTCAGGACAGTCTGGCAATACACAAAACTTCTCCAAATGATAGAAATAAATATAATTATTAATCTTATTTCAAGCCATTATAGTAACCTCACCAATGTTTCTACATCTCTATCTACATAATCAAGAACATCTTGATAAACATCTATAAATCTCTTAACTGGTTTAATTTCCTCAGTTTCAGACTCAGATATATCAGTCTTTATAATTGTATTACCATATTTAAGATTAGATCCTTTTGTAATGTCAGGTTGAAGTAACAATTCATGAATTGTATTTTGAAGCTGATCATCTCATATACCATAATAACCTTTTATGTCACCGTGATATACAGCATCTTGAATTCTAGAAACGTTTTTCTGGAATTTATCCATAGGAGTTATTGCATTTTCAAGTAAATATTCAACCAATCTATTTGCAAATGGATAACTATTTTCAAGATTAGCATTTAATAATGAACATTTACTATCATATACTACTCGTTCGTTTTTTGCTGAATCATCATAAATAATATTACTTATCTGTGTTCCATCAATTACATTTGTTCAAGAAGTATAATCACCTTCTAAAATAACTATTGATGAATTTACTTCAGAAGGAATTTTAAATAACATTACAAGATTCTTTTCTTTTTGTCAACAGTCTTTTGCACAACTAAAATTAGTTGAATATAAAAATGGCTTACTAAATTTGGAACCACTAATAACTCTGTAAGATTCTTTGATTAAACTTGAAGGAACTCCTTCAACAAATATATTACTATATAAAAGAGTAACTAATTCTCATTTAATATCTGAATCAACTGCTATTGTATAATTCTGATTTAACTTTACTGGAACTACATAGTAGTTATAGTTTGTATTATCAGTATCAATTTCAAATGTAAATGTATTACTTAACTGTTGAGTATAATAAATTCTTGAAGGTCTTTTCTTGCCAAAGCAATTATACATACTCATTAAATCTACATTATGATAATCTCTTATAAACCTAAGATAGTTACCTAAATACTCATGAG
>Ga0256869_1000631_pt1 | contig 15450 bp, 6 predicted proteins | sample RumenRJG_05RNA_FD_186096 | JGI IMG/M metagenome (GOLD analysis project Ga0256869, IMG submission 186096) | Metatranscriptome of bovine rumen microbial communities from Lethbridge, Alberta, Canada - Rumen RJG_05 (Metagenome Metatranscriptome) | ecosystem: Host-associated > Mammals > Digestive... | reverse complement strand
GGTGCTTCAGTAATCGTAAAGGGAAATTCTTCCCTGGGAACTGTGACCGATTTCGATGGTAACTTCCAACTGAAGGTGCCATCAGAACAGACAACGCTGGTAATCTCCTATGTGGGTATGACCTCAAAGGAGGTGAAAGTCGGAAAACAGCGCTCTTTTAAAGTGACGCTTAAAGATGACACCCAACTGGAGGAAGTCGTCGTTGTTGGTTACGGCCAGCAGAAGAAAGCCTCTGTGGTGGGTGCTATCACCCAAACCACGGGTGAAGTGCTGGAACGTGCAGCAGGTATCGGTAGTGTGGGTGCAGCCTTAACAGGTAACCTCCCCGGTGTGGCAACTATTGCTTCTACCGGTCAGCCCGGTGAAGAGGATCCTCGTATTTACATTCGTGGTGCAGCAGCTTGGAACTTGGATGCCCAGCCGCTGATCCTCGTCGATGGTGTAAAACGTGAGATTAAGTCCGTGGACATCACGTCTGTCGCTACTGTATCAGTGCTGAAGGATGCCTCTGCTACTGCCGTTTACGGTGTGGAAGGTGCTAACGGTGTTATCCTGATTACCACTAAGCGTGGTCAGGAAGGTAAGGCAAGAATCGATATTGGTTTCAATGCAACCTTAAAGGCAGTGTCAAAACTTCCCCGTAAGTACGATTCTTACGATGGCTACCGACTTCGCAATCAGGCCATCGAGCATGAACTTGCTATTGGCGGCGATGCTTCATGGGCCTACTATCGTCCGCAGACCTTCATCAATAATTTCCGTAATCAGGATCATACGGTCAAGCCTAATTATGATGCGAATGGCGAATATCTTGGCGACTATAGTCAGGCAGAACGTTATCCTAATGTTGATTGGCAGGATGAGATGTTCAAGAGCACCGCTTTCTCATATAATACGAATCTGAACATCTCTGGTGGTACCAAGTTCGTAAAGTATTTCGTAGCTTTCGACTTCCAGAATGAAGGTGATATGACCAAAATTTGGGATAACCATCAGGGCTACGATGGCGGTTATTCTTACAATCGTTTGAATGTCCGTTCAAACTTGGACTTCCAGATCACGAAGACTACGCAGTTCAAGGTGAACTTGGCTGGTTCTAATTCTCAGAAGCAGTCTCCTCGCTTGTACGGTACTAATACCGGTGAATGGTTCCAGCAGCAGATGTGGGCCAGTGCGTACACCATGGCACCAAACCTTTTCCCGGTACAGTTCTCTGATGGTTCTTGGGGTTATTATCCAGATATTTCTAATGTTGCAAACTCCCCCAAAAATATTGCGACATCTGGTTATTCGATTACAACCAATACTCGCATATTTACTGACTTCGCACTTGAGCAGGATCTTAGCTTTATTACGAAGGGCCTTGTCGCTCGCGGTACCATTTCTTGGGATAACCAGTTCGACGAGACAGGTCGTGGTGTTACTGACGGCCACCAGGCTAAGATCGCATATATCAAACCTGAAGAAGGTAAAATGACTTGGGATGCCAATTGCGTTGTTGATAAGAACACAGGTTTCGATTTTTATGAGCAACGTACATGGGGTACGAACGGTGGTAGCGTGTCTTCTACCAGCCGTGCTACGGAAATGTCGCTCCAGCTCTTCTGGCAGCGTCAGTTCGGTGACCATAACGTTTCTTTGATGGGTAACTGGAAACGTCGCATCAATGCTTATAATTCTGAACTCGAGAATCGTCGTGAGGACTGGGTGTTCCGTACTACCTATGATTATAAGAGCAAGTACTTTGCCGAATTCAATGGTGCTTACAACGGTTCACAGAAGTTCTCTCCAGATCTTCGTTTCGCTTTCTTCTGCTCTGGAGCTATCGGTTGGATGGTGTCTGAAGAGCCCTTCATGAAGAAACTGAAGGAGAAGAGAATTGTCGACATGTTCAAGATTCGCGGATCTCTTGGTGAAATCGGTGATGACAATGCCGGTGAGCGTTGGGCTTACCTCACCAGATGGGCTGTGTTAAATGATGGTAATGGCTACAGAGTGTCTCTTAATAATAATACAAAAAGTCCGTTCGTTAGCTATCAGGAGGCTTCCATTGCCAATCCTGACCTGAAGTGGGCAACCGTATTGAAGAAGAACCTCGGTTTCGACTATGCCTTCCTCGGTGGTATGTTCGCTGGTAGCTTCGACTGGTTCCGTGACGACCGCTATGATATCTTTATCAGTGGTGGTGAACGTACTGTACCTTCTTACTATGGTGCTGCAAAGACTCCGGATATTAATAAAGGTAAGATCAGAAACTCTGGTTTCGAATTCGAGCTTCGTTTTAATAAGGTATTGAAGAATGGCATGCGTTTCTGGGTCAATGCCAACTACACGTATGCGCATAATACTATTATAGAGAAGGATGATCCAGAACTGATTCCTGCTTATCGCAAGGCTGAAGGTTATGCACATGGACAAACTCCCTCTTTCATCGACAATGGCTTTATTAGTAATTATGATGAGCTCTATAGTACGCCCGAGCGTCAGAGTAATGATGCCCAGGTTCTGATTGGTGACCATTATATCGTAGACTTTAATGGTGACGGTATCGTTGACGAAACCAACGACCAGGCTCCTTATGGCTATACGGGAACCCCAGAGCACACTTACAATGCCACCATCGGTTGGGAATGGAAGGGATTCAGCATGTTTGCCCAGCTCTATGGTGTAACAGGTGTTACCCGTGACGTAACTCTCGGTTCTTTCAATAACGGTCTGCTTTCGGTGTTTGACAATGGTACATGGTGGAATCCTGTTGATGGCACTGGCGAGGTCGTTGTTCCGCGCTACACGACTCAGGTTTCCTATAACGATGGTACACAGTTCCTCTATGACGGTTCCTATTTCCGTCTGAAGAACGTGGAAGTTGCCTACACTTGGACGAAGGGCTGGATTAAGAAACTTGGTTTCTCCAGTCTGAAGATTTACCTCAATGGTAACAACCTCTTCCTGATTACTAAGATGCCTGATGACCGTGAGAGTAACTATGGCTGGAGCGGCGGCGGTGGTGCCTATCCTACAGTTAGACGTTATAATCTCGGTATTAAGCTTAACATTTAACGTTGAACATTGAAAATTGAAAATAGAACGTTATGAAATATATGAATAACATAAAATCCCTTTTGCTCGGTTCATTGCTCTTGATGGTTGGCAGTGCATCCTTCACTTCTTGCAAAGACTGGCTTGACAAGGATCCTGAATCTATCGTAGCAGAGGATGAGGCATTCAAGAACTACCGTAACTTCCAGGGATTCATTGAGGAAATATATGACCGTATTCCTGACAAAGAGAAGATTGACTGGTGTACTTCCTGGAATTTAGGTGATGACGCTGTCCACAATGCTACTACGGATGGCTATCGACACATGGATCACCAGGTTGACCTCGGTAACTACCGTAGTGTCTGGAGTAACGGAACGTGGTATGTTAATGGTAATAGGAGTTCCTTGTGGAATAACTCTTGGTATTGTATCCGTAAGTGTAACTTAGGTATTGAGAATATCAAGTCGCTTGTAGGTACTGATGAGGAACGTAACCTGTTGCTTGGACAGTTGTATTTCTTCCGTGCATGGTGGCATTTCGAAATAATGACCTATTTTGGCGGTCTTCCTTACATTGACAAGGCCTTTGAGGCTTCAGATATTCCCAAGCTTCCTCGTTTGTCTTTCCAGGAGTGTGCTGAGCGCTGTGCTGCAGACTTTGAGATGGCAGCCAACCTTCTTCCTAATGATCCAGAAGGTTGGGATGCGACGACTGCAGGTATGCAGACTTCTGGAGAAAACGACCTGCGTGTCAATAAGTTTATGGCGCTCTGCTATCTTGGTAAATGCTATCTCTATGCCGGTTCTCCTCTTATGAAGGAGTTTGAGAAGACGAAGAACGGTGGAGCTGCTCAACTGTTGGGAGCCAGTGCTAATGGTAAGACCTACGATTATGATGTTAAATATTGCAAGTTAGCAGCAGAGTATCTTGGCAAGGCGCTTGATATGGTTCTCAAAGGAACTGTCAGTTACAAGCTTGCAGAGTATAAGTATTCTGATATCTATAATCATACGGCAGACGAAAATGCGGATCCCGACAACAACTTTTCTAACATTTTCTATACCTACAAACAGAATTGGAAACAGCCTGGTGTACGCGAGGCTATCTTCCGCGGTCTTTCTCCCGATCCAAATACTTCCAACTGGAACTGTTCAAAGATTTTTGGTCCTAAGGTGGCTGGTCTTGTCGACCATGACAATATCATTCATCACCCGACGGCTAATCTGATTGACCAGTACGGAATGGCCAATGGTCAGCCTATCTATCTGGTAAAGAATGGTGAATATGTACTTAATGAGGCCTCTGGTTGGGATCCCGAGCACCCGTACAAGAATCGTGACCCGCGTTTCTATCATGATATCGTGTTCGATGGCTTCCATTATGTTCTCCAATTTGAAGGATTTTCCGATGCGCAGAAGGCACTGATCTATTGTCCTTTGTATACTGGAGGTGCAGAGCGTGATGTTGCCAATGGTAGCAGCACAGGCTATTTCATCCAGAAACTGATTCCTCACCAGTGTAACAAAGGAGATAAATGGTATGATCTATATAACAATGGCATTCACTGCTATCTTCCCTACATGCGCTTGGCTGATATCTATCTGATGTATGCAGAGGCTTGTGCAGCCATCTCTATTGCGAACAACAATAAAGACTATAAGCAAAGACTTGCCTATTGTCCATTAATGTCTCCCGTAGAAGCCATCAATGCACTCCACGATCGTGTGAGTTCTTCCGATTGGCCTTTGGAACACGTACCTGAGCAGTTCTTGAATACTGCCAAGGACTTTATGGATGTAGTACGTCGCGAGCGTGCCGTGGAGTTGGCTTTCGAAGGTTTCCGTTGGAACGATCTTCAGCGTTGGCTGCTTTTGACTGAACCTCCTTATACGGTGAAATACTCTCATGAGTTTGAGCGTGTTGAGCCAGATAGTTGGTACTTTAATCCCACCACTTACGAAGAGAATAATGATCCGAAGGATGCAAAAGTTGCTAACTTCCGTAAAAAAGAACTGATTACTCGTCCTTTGGAGTCTAAGCATTACTGGTTCCCGCTTCCTGACAAGGATACTTATCTGTACTATGGGTTTAATCAGAATCCAGGATGGTAATGACAATGCATAATTCATAATTCATAATGCATAATTGAAAGATCATATGAAAAAGATAAAAACAAATATATTTCTCTTTGCCATGCTGGCAGCATCGTCCATGACAGTCAATGCTCAGACTACTGCCGATGCTGATTCTACCGTGGCCAAAAAGAAAGTCCATGTTGCGTTCCGCGACGTAGATGCTGACCATCTGCTCGGAGGTATCTCTTATGTAGACATGGAAGAACTGTCTAAGAAGGACTATACTCAGAGCAGCTTGGAAGACATGTTAGGACTTGTCGGTGGTTGGAACGGCAACAACCTCTGGGGTATGGACAATGACCGTTTGGACAATAACGACAACAGCAACATGCCTCTCGTAATTATCGATGGTGTGAAGCGTCCGTCTAACAATGTGTTGCCTTCGGAAATCGAGCAGATTACTTTCCTCAAGGGTGCTCAGGCTGTTATACTTTATGGTTCGAAAGCCGCCAAGGGCGCTATCCTGATTACCACGAAGCGTAGTCATGTCGACGGCCTGCAGATCAACGCCAATGCCAATACTGGTTTCCACTTTGCCAAGGAGTTCCCCGAGTATCTGGGTTCTGCTGAGTATATGACGCTCTATAACGAAGCTTGTCTTAACGACCAGCTCGTTACGGGTGCAAGGTACTCTCAGCAAGACATCTATAATCATGCTTCTGGTGCTAACCCTTATCGTTACCCGAACGTCAACTACTATTCTGACGAGTATGTCCGCAAGGCCTATAATCGCTCGGATGCAACGTTGGAGATTCAGGGGGGCGGTCAGCGTGCCCACTTCTATACGAATATCAACTACTATCGTACCGAAGATCTCCTGAACTTCGGTAATGCCGAGGACAACTACACCGATCGCTTCAGCGTTCGTGGTAATGTAGACCTTGTGGTCAATAAGGTTATCAAGGGTTGGGCGAATGCCAGTGCTACCTTCTATAATGCTCATAAGAACAAGGGCGATTTCTGGACAGAGGCTGCCGGTATAGAGGTGGTGAACGGACAGTGGGTGTATAATGGTAAATACGGTCGCCCGAACTTCCCGGAGAACGCTGCTCCGCTGATTGACATGAGTGTGATTGACCCCAATGCTACCATGGCACTCGCTACGTTGGGTAAGTCGCTCAATATTCTTGACGGAAGATATTTCCTCAGTGGTACACAACAGAATCAGAAAAATGCCATTGCTGCCTGCTATTTTGGTGGTAAGACCCAAGATATTAGTCGTCAGTTCCAGTTCGATGCCGGTATCATCTATGACATGAACAAGTTTGTGAAAGGTTTATCGTTCAAGACCTTGTTCTCGATTGACTATGCTGCCAGCTACAGTCTTTCGTATAATAATGACTATGCCATTTATGAGCCAACGTGGAGTAACTATAACGGCCAGGATGTCATTGTCGGTCTTAAACAGTATAACGATGAGGTCGTAACGGGTACGATGAGTATGTCTGGTCAGAAATATCGTCAGACGATTAGCTGGAATGGTCATTTCGACTACGAAAATACTTTTGCGGGCAAACATCATGTTACTGGTGTCTTGTTGGCCAATATGTTTACAACTACCACCAGTGGTGAATACCATCGCTATGCCAATGCCAACTTAGGTCTCCAGGCTGGTTACGACTATATGGGCCGTTACTTTGCTGAAATCGGATTGGCCGGTGTACATTCAGCACGTCTTCCTGAAGGAAACCGTGAGGCGCTCTCGCATTCTTTCACCTTTGGCTGGAACATTGCTAAGGAGAAATTCCTGAAGGGTAGTTTTGTCGACGATTTAATGGTTAGTGCATCGTTCAGTAATCTGAACGAGGATATTGATGTCTATTTGGGTGATACGTATTTCTACCTTTATTCTTCACAGTGGCAGAATAATGGTCCCCAGTTCACTTGGAATGATACCGAGGGTAAAGCAAACGCCTCTTATTCTACAGTGGGTAATAACCCGTCCCTCGACTTTGTTCATCGTAAGGAATTCTCTTTCTCGCTGCGTGGATCGTTCTTCAATAAGTTGATAAGTGCAGAACTGACCTATTTTAATACAGACATAGACGGTCTGATTATCCAGGAACCTTCTCAATTCCCGTCGCACTTGCAGGGAGGTCTTAGCGGTAGTAAGTTCATGTCAGCTATCAACAACAACGTCCAGAATCGTAAGGGTCTTGACTTCAGTATCACTGCTCAGAAGCAGTTTGGCAAGGTACATGCACAGCTGGGTCTGGTAGGTACCTATCTCAAGACTGAGTGGAAGACATACGATGAGACGATTGATTCGGCTGCTCCTCACAAGCATACTCAGGGTCAGGCTCTTGATGCCATGTGGGGCTACAACTGCGTAGGCTTCTATACGGTAGATGACTTTAACATCACCAAAAGCGATGACGGTAAGTTGAAATATACTTTGAAGGATGGTGTTCAGAAATCAGCACTCGGTGGCGCTATCCAGCCTGGTGACTTGAAGTACGAGGATGTGAATGGTGATGGCACCATCAGTGATAAAGACCAGGTCGTTCTCGGTAAATGGGGAACTTATGGTTCTCCCTTTACGTTGGGTATCAACCTCACATTGAAGTATAAGAACTGGACGCTCTTTATGTTGGGTAATGGCCAGTTCGGTGCTGAAGCAATGAAGGCCAATGGCGGTACCAGTTACTACTATATGAATGGTGATGCTAAGTATTCTGTCAATGTTCGTGATCACATACAGTACACCTATGATGAAAACGGCATTCCCAATGGTTTCGTGAATCCTAATGCTTCGCATCCACGTCTGACAACATCAAGTCATGGAAACAACGCTGCAGCTTCTACTTTCTGGATTTATAGCACAGACCGTTTTAATCTCCGCAAGATACAGCTGACCTACGACTTCCCGTCAGAAATGTTCAAAGGCAAGTGGGTCAAGGCACTCTCTGTCTATGTGAACGGCAACGATCTCCTTACTATTGCAAAGAATCGTAAGATCTTGGAGACCAGTATCGGCTATGCACCACAGACTCGTTTCTATAATATCGGTGCTAAAGTAACCCTCTAATTCTAATTGACAATTGAAAATAGAAAATTGATAATTATGAAGACAAGAAATATTATATTATTTTTGATTGGTCTCCTTGCTTTCAGCTCCTGTCAGGACATGTTTGAGCCTGCAGATCTCAACAGACGACAGCTGAATGATTTGACCGAAGAGTCTGCTTATGCATATGGTTTGTTGATATATGGCTATGACCGTCTTCCATATCTGACAACCACTGAGACCGATGTCGCCACAGATGATGCCGTGATCAACTCGAAGAGTGGTTCATATTGGAATATGGCTACAACGGAGAAGTGGTGGCGTTCTGACAACGATCCGATGTCTCAGTGGAAAAACTGTAAGGATGGCATTCAGTATATCAATCTTTTCCTTACTATTGTAGACAATGTGAAATGGGCTCCTAGTTCAGCTTCCAAGCAGCAGATGTTCGTTGACCGCTTGAAAGGTGAGGCCTATGGCCTGCGCGCACTTCTGTATTACTATCTGCTGATGGCTCATGGTGGCTATACCAATGATGGTGAGCTCCTTGGTGTTCCCTTGCTGACAGCTCCTGAGGATGGTAGTTCTAACTACAATGTACCTCGTGCTTCATTTGCAGATTGCATCAATCAGATTTTTGCTGATTGTGATCAGGCTATCGAATTGTTGCCCTATGATTATAAGGATGTAAGCAGTATTGCCGAGATACCGGAAAAATATAGGGAAAATGCTCAAGTGGCAGGTTTCAACCTCGTGTTGGGTGATAAAGCAAAGAACCTGGTTTCTGCTAGGATTGCCGAGGCAATCAAGGCACAGGCAGCTTTGCTCGCAGCAAGTCCTGCTTTCCGCGACAAGAGCGGTGTAACTCCAGAAAAGGCAGCCGAGTACTGTGCTAATGTGCTTAAGCATAATGATGGCTTAGATGGTTTTGACGAAACGGGTAATGTTGACTGGTATATGTCTTCTTATAAAACCGTGATAGAAGGTACTTCGGATATTAAGGAAATTCTTTGGCGTGCCGACCGTGTCAAGAATAATAGCCAGGAGGGTACCAACTTCCCGCCAACATTGTTTGGTAGCGGTCGTGTCAATCCTTCCCAGAATCTGGTGGATGCCTTCCCCATGCGCAATGGTTATCCCATCAGTGATGATGTGAACTCTGGTTACGACAAGAATGATCCCTATGCTAACCGTGACCCGCGTCTTGCCAATACGGTGATCTACAATGGCATGAAATACAGACAGTCTGAAATTATTTCAGGTACTTATGCCAATAACAAGGATGAGACGGATGACAACTTAGAAAGAACCAGTACTTCTACACGTACCGGCTATTACCTGAAGAAGCTTCTTCGTGAAGATTGTAGTGTGCAGTCAAGTAGTCCGCTTGAACAGCAGCATATTTATCCTCGCATTCGTTATACAGAAATCTACCTCGCTTTTGCTGAGGCTGCCAACGAAGCATGGGGACCGAAGGCAGATCCGAAGGGTTATGGCTTTACTGCTTATGATGTAATCAAGAAGATTCGTCAGCGTGGTGGTATTGGTAAGAACGAGATTGGCATCTATCAGGGCGATCCTTATTTGGATGCTTGTGCTGAGAGCAAGGATGAGATGAGAGAGTTGATTCGCAATGAGCGCCGTATTGAACTCTGCTTTGAGAACAAACGCTTCTGGGACCTCCGTCGTTGGAAGATGGCTTTGGACGAGCCTGTTATGGGTATGAAGATTGAAAAGATAGATGCTGATAAACCTGCTGATCCCAGTAACCTCACATATACCCGTATCGAAGTCGAAAAGCGTGAGTTTAATAACTCATACCAATGCTATGGACCTATTCCAAAGGAAGAGGTGCTTAAATGGGATCAGCTGAAGCAAAACAAAGGCTGGTAATAAGCGCTTCGTAAATGAAAAGAGAATAGAGAAAAGTGAATAGTTAAAACAATTATTATGAAACTGAAGAAATATATATATGGTGTAGCTGTGGGAGCGCTCTCTCTCACATTGGCATCCTGCTATAATGCAGATAAAGAGTTCCCGGACTATGAAGGGGGTACTACTGCCTATTTCGCCTATCAGTTCCCGGTACGTACAATCATTCTGGGTAACGACATCTATGACAATTCGCTCGACAATGCTCATAAGTGTCAGATCTGGTCGACGATGGGTGGTGCATACAGCGGACGTAATGCGGTGGTAGATTTTATCGTTGATGAGTCTTTGTGCAAAAATCTCCATTTTGAGGATGCTGGCGGTAACGCTGGAGCTGATGTGCTTCCAATGCCCAGCACTCATTATGAGCTCCTGGGTAATACCATTCCTTACAATGGTGATACTCGTGGCTATGTAGAGGTTCAGCTGAAACAGGCTTTCTTCGACGATCCCAAGTCTATTGAGAATACCTATGTGATTCCTCTGCGCATGATCAGTGTTACAGGTATTGACCATATTCTCACGGGTAAACCCCGTGAAGGTCTCGATCCTGTCCGTACTGATTTGGAAAGTTGGGAGACGCCGGCCAAGGACTATGTGCTATACTGCGTGAAGTATAAGAACCCATGGGATGCTAACTATATTCGTCGTGGTGTTGACGAGATTACTGAAAACGGAAATGTCACCAAGGATGTCCGTAAAGATTTCTCGTTGGTCAATTCTGATCTTGAGCATTATACCGAGAATCCCGTTAATGCGAAAGATGAGAGAGTAACCCTTTACACTGTAAGTGAAAAAGTGGCTCGCTTTAGTCCTTCTTTCCAGACTTCTGGCGTTTCTATTCCTTGTAACCTTCTTCTTACCTTCAATGGTAACAAGTGTACTATCTCTACTGACGATGCGAATGTGGAAGTTACGGGTGAAGGCGAATATATCACCAAGGGCACGACACTGCCAGAATACAAGGATTACATCTGGGGACATAACAATGGTGAACAAGTTCATCGTGACATTCTCCGTTTGAAGTATACGATTGATTTCAAAGACAAGAACATCCAGGTGTCTACCAATGATACATTGGTTGTTCGTGACCGTGATTCAAACAAGAAAGTAACCTTTACTACCAAATACGTTGTTAACCCATAATTAGGAGGCTGAGTATATGAATAATATTTTTAGAAACATCTCTTTGATGGTGGCTGCAGGAGCATTTGCAGTATCTTGTGCCGACTATAATGAGACCAATAATTTCACGGCCGAGCCTGATCCTACATTAGTGCAACCCTATGGCGACTTGAATCCTGTTAAGTCATACATCAATAGGGCTAAGTATCCTAACATGTCTCTTGGCGCAACGCTGGATGTGAGTGAATATAATAAGCAGCAATTGGCTCACTGCGCTGTCCAGACCAATTTTAACAATGTTGCATTCGGCAAGAGCTTGATGGCTGGAAAAATTATCAACGACAAAGGAACCATGAACTTCTTGGACATGATTGATTTGTTAGACCATGTCGACGAAATTGGTGGTGAGGTATACGGCAGCCCTCTGGCAGCCAATGCCAACCAGCCTGACGGGTGGTTTAAATTGTTGACGGCTCCTATTGAGATCTCTGTTGATGTCATCAAGGATAAGGAAGTAGACTATACCACGATGGAGACATTTACGGGTACCAATCTTGGTGATACGAAACCAGTCATTGTTAAGAATTATGAAAGTAGTGGTCAGAATGCTCTTAAGCTTCCTAAGGAGACGGTGATACCGAAACCAAAATATACTAAGGTTTATATAGCTGAAGGTTTTGAGCCTGATGTACTGGGTAAATATACGATTACTTTCAATGCCAAGGCTGATAAGGATGTGTCGTTTAATGTCACTTTCTCTGATAGCTTGATCATGGAGAAGAATGAGGAGGGAGCCGATGCCAAAAAGTTTAGCCTTAAGGCTGGCAAATGGACCAAGATGGTAGTTGAAACAATGACTGCTGCTAAGTTCCAGGCAGGTTATGTGATGATTAGCGGTAACAGAAACTCTGACATTTATGTTAGAAATGTAACGATTACGCACGAGCCCGACAATCATCGTCCACAGAAAGACCAGGAAGTGAACGATACGATTCACTATGCACTCAATGCCTGGTGCGACGGCTTTATGAAGATCAACAAAGGCCGCATCAAGTCGTTCGACCTGATTGATGAGGCTATTGGCACGAAGACTTTGGAGGGAACCGAATACTACGATCTCAAGCATGCTGCCGATGCAACATCTACTGCTGATAAGATTTTCTGGCAAGACATCTTCGGCAGTGAGAATTATGCCCCCACAGTATCTAAGGTAGCAAGTGAAGCCTTTACGAAGTATGGCGGTAACGCTGCTGATCTGAAGTTCTTCATCAGTGAGAGTGGCCTTGAAGATTCCAAGAAGATGGAGAGTCTGAAGTACTGGATGGGCATCTGGGATGGCAAGGGTGCTAAAATCGACGGTATTAATGCTAAGCTGAATCTTTCTTACAGTGAAGATGCCGCCACGCAGAAAGCAACTGAGGACGCTTTGGACGCTCTCCTTGACAACCTGGCTGCTACTGGCAAGCTCATCCGTCTCTCTAACCTCGACATCGTTTATAAAGATGCAACAGGCTCCAAGGTTGCGGTGACAGCTATCACCGATGACCAGCGCCAGCAGCTTGCTAACTTCTATGTCCATGTCATTAAGCGCTATATGGCTAAGATTGCTCCAGACAAGCAGGCTGGTCTCTGCAAGACCAACTTGGTTGATACAGCGTCTGATCCTGTAGGTCTCTGGACGAGTAAGGTCCTAAATCCTGCAGCCACCAAGAAGGTGTCAGACTGGGTACGCAATGCTAACTACAAGGCATTCTGCGATGCGCTTAGTGGAGAATAATGAACTAACTGGAAGATAATTGCCAGTGGGCAAAAGGAATCTTTGTTCCTCCTGGCAGTTATCTTTCAAATAACCTCTGAATCACATTATTATTAATTATTTTATTTAACTAACTCTTTTTATTATTAATCTAAATTATTTCTATTATGAAGAAATTATTTACACTGGTTGCTCTCTTGGCATGTTTCCTGGGAGCAAAGGCAGAGTGGGTAGAAGACAAAAAGGTTGATTTCTCAACTTTTACAGGCTTCCCCCACTATGTGATGGGTTATGTACCTGAGTGGGTTGACGGTGTCATGACCGACTACGGTGCAGACTACAGGTATGCAACACAGAAAGTCCTTGACGAGGGAGATGATCAAGGTAATGGCAAATTGGCAGATGGAGAATCTTCTGTTGGTACCGTTAAGACCCAAGATGGAACAGAGTATCAGAAGGTAACAGGTGCTGGTCCATATTGGCATCAGTATCACCTTTCTGGTAATTTCCAAACAGAACTTGATGGCTCCTATACGGTAAAGGCCATGGTTAAGGCTTCAGCCGCTTGTACCATCGATGTCGATCTCGCCTGGGGATGGAGTAGTGATAAATCACTTAATGCTAAAGTTAATATCGGTACAGAATGGGAAGAAGTAGAATGGACCTACAACAACGTTGGAGGTACAGAGTGCTGGGTTACCGCAAAGCCTGGTACATGTGCAGCTACCATCGAATGGAAGTATGTAATCGTTGGTCACAATGCTAAAGCTCAGGCTCCCACTGTATGGCAGGAGTGGCTCACCAATGATGGTAAGCCTATCGTTCCTGGTGTTGCAACTGAAAGCATCTATATGGGTAATGCTGAGACTGCTTGGCCTGCATGGGCTATGGAAGGTACTCCCAACGAGAATTGGAAAGGTGATAAGACCGGTTTGATTTGTGCTTGGGGAAAGACCAAGGGCAGAAATCTAGGCCCGAACTTTAACGGTGATGGCGAAGGTTATAATCCTTTCCCCGCTGACATTACAACTGATCCTGACGATCCTAACAACAAGGTATTCGTAGTTCATGGTGCTGTAGCTGACACCGAGGGTGGCCCTTCTGCATGGGATAACCAGTTCTGGATCCAGTCTCCGAAGTCTTGGAAGTCTGGTGAACAACTGAAGATTCACTTCCGCTATAAGTGTTCAAAGGCGAGTGTTCAAACCGAAACTCAGATTCACAAGCAGAACCCATCTGAGTACCTGATTTGGCATGCTATCGGTGACGTTACTTTCACAAACGAGTGGCAGACCTTTGATGGCACTATGACTATGGGAGACGATATGAATGGTGGTTGGTCAATCGCATTCAACCTGAACGCTAAAGACAAGGAAGCTATTGATTTCTACTTTGATGATCTTTCTTGGCAGAGCATGGTACTTGAAGAGGGTTACTTCGTAGCAGGTTCTAACTCTAAGGCTGGTCTTGACTATGACTTCGCCAATGCTATTAAGTTCGAGCAGATTCCGGAAACAGCTATATATAGCGCCACTATCGGTGAGGCAGGAAAGAAGGATACTTATGTTTCTGAGATTATGATTTCTACCGTTCGCGGTAACGACGCATCCTTCAAGGCCAATACTCTGAAGCCTAACGGCACTATCTCAAGCGATGTGGACAATTGGTTAGACTATGCTCCAGCAAGTGTTGCTAAGCTGAAGCTTCCGATGGCAGGTGTTTGGAGCATCTATATTGACACAGATTTCAAGGCTATGGCATTTTACTGCGAAGAGGGCGAGGAAATTGTGATTAAGCTTGAGGATGTTGTTACAAATCCTGCAGAGATTACTGTAAATGCATTGGAGCGTGACTGGCGTGGAAAAGATAATGATGGTAACCTCATTGAAGAACAAGAGGGTACTGGTCAGCCTTGGGACAACCAGTTCTGGATTATTGCAAATCGTACAATTGAGGCAGGTGTGGCAACTGTTGTGAAGTTCAAGTATAAGGCTACTAAGGAGGCTAAGGCTTCTACACAGACCCATGGTGAGCCAGGTGCTTATATTCACTGGGCAGCTATTGGTGATGTAAACTTCACTACTGAATGGCAGGACTTTGAAACGACATTCACAGTTCCTGCAGAGGCCAAAGACGGAATGAAGTCTATCGCATTTAACCTTTCTGAGATTAAGGCTGCTAACGACTATAGCTTCAAGGATTTCCAGTGGTATCTGAAGAACGATACAGAAGGTAAGACAGAGGAGAATCTGATTAATGCTACAGGTGAAGAGAACTTCGCTTGGAAGGTCTTAGGCGGTGATATCATCACAGGCATCAGCACAGTAGCAAGCAAGAAGAACGTTGGTTCTGCTGTTATCTACAACCTCGCTGGTCAGCGCGTATCTAACGGCTTCAAGGGTATCGTTGTTAAGGACGGTAAAAAGTACGTGAAGTAATTCAAGAAGTAATCT
>Ga0256869_1000614_pt1 | contig 15569 bp, 8 predicted proteins | sample RumenRJG_05RNA_FD_186096 | JGI IMG/M metagenome (GOLD analysis project Ga0256869, IMG submission 186096) | Metatranscriptome of bovine rumen microbial communities from Lethbridge, Alberta, Canada - Rumen RJG_05 (Metagenome Metatranscriptome) | ecosystem: Host-associated > Mammals > Digestive... | reverse complement strand
GTGGATTGTAAGCCCTGAATGTTGAACTCATAATAATAGTTGGAATTGGCGCATTTCAGTCCAACAGCTGGAATGGAATCGTATCATTTTACTCTAACTATGCGAGGTACAACATGGACACCAGGAACCTTTCACCCGAAGAGCGCTATGAATTGATCCTTGAATGCCGAAGCAGTGGTCTCACTGATCATCAGTGGCTCGAAGAGCACGGCATTCGCAAGAGCACCTTCTACAACTGGATATCCACCTTTCGAAAGAAAGGATATCCGAATATACCTGAGCCCCTGCGGCAGCATTCACGCCACAAGCCGCAGATCCAGGAAGTTGTCAAACTCAACATTGCACCGGAACCTGTATATATGGACCAAAATGTTCCAACTCCAACAGCCGGAGCGGGAGTGGAACCTGTCATGGAGATCATATCCGGTCAGACCATCATACGGCTTTCAAATGGTGCTGATCCCCGCCTTCTGGAGACAGTGCTCCGAAGCCTTGGAGGCGGCATATGATCGGTGACATCTCCCTGGCTACGAACATATACATAATCACCGGCTATACGGATATGCGCCGCTCCATCGACGGACTCTATGCCATAGTTATGGACAAACTCGGTGAAGAACCCGACAGGCTATCCATATATCTGTTCTGCGGAAAGCGCTGCGACCGGATCAAGATCCTCCTCCGTGAGCAGGATGGTTATACGCTCCTGTACAAAAGACTTGACCGCAATGTGCGCGGCAGGTTTCGCTGGCCGAGGAACGCAAGTGAGGTCAGATCCATCACATGGCAGCAGCTCGACTGGCTGATGACAGGTCTTGAGATAGAACAGCCAAAGGCTCTTCGGATAGCACAGTGACGATGTGGTTTTTGTCGCTGCATGCAGGCCTCAAAGCCTTGAAAATACTGCATTTCATTAACTTTTTATTTCCCGAAACTCTTTTTTTGCTAATGCATATTTGGTAAAATATATGCATAGAGAAAAGGAGTTTTATGCCATGTCACAGTCGGCGAAAGATGTCCAGTTCCAGGAACTGAAGGACATGATCGCACAACTGAATAATACGATCAGGACTCAGAGCAAGACCATCGATGCGATGACCAATATGCTTGCTGAGAAGGACCAGCGTCTTGCCGAACTGACGGAAGAACTGCGCCTTCTGAGGCAGAAGATATTTGGTTCCTCAAAGGAGCGCAGCGCTAAGCTTGCAAATTCCGATCAGATCAACATGCTCGCAGAGCTTGGTCTTGAGCCTGAACCTGAACCGGAACTTGTTGACGCCGAGTTCATAGAGGTCAAGGCTCATAAGAAAGCTAAGAAGAGCAAAGCCACCTTTGACGAGCAGTTCGAAGGTCTCCGTGTCGAGCAAGTCATAGTTGACACACTCAGCGATGAAGACAAGACCTGCCCTAACTGCGGTACTAAGATGAAGCCGATCGGTACTGAACGCATCAGGCGTGATGTGGTCCATGTAAAGCCTGAGATGTATGTGATCGAATATATCGCCACCACATATGAGTGTCCGAAGTGCAAGGATACCGAAGATCCGCAGTTCATCAAGGACGAAGGTGCGCCGCCAAGGCTGCTTGACCACAGCTACCTGACTCCGTCACTTGCAGCATGGGTCTTCTACCAGAAGTTCGTGCTCGCAGTCCCGTACTACAGACTCGAGAAGAGCTTCGAAGAACTCGGTGCAAAGATCAACCGGACAACCATGGCAAGCTGGTCTGTAGACTGCAATGATCTGTACTTCAGGCCGATGACGGAGTTCTTCCACAGGAAGATCCTTGAAAGGATGTTCATCATGATGGATGAGACCCCGATCCAGGTACTGAAAGAACCCGGCAAAACGCCTGAAAGCAAGTCGTATGTATGGCTGATGCGGACGGGCGAAGACGGACTTCCGCCGATAGTCTATTACCAGTACTCACCGACAAGGTCGGGAGATACTGCAGTAGACCTTACAGCCGGGATAGCTCCCGGGACATATGTGATGTGTGATGGCTTCTCCGGTTACAACAAACTAAAAGACATCAGGCGATGCACCTGCTATGCCCACATAAGGAGATACTTCTATGAAGCCATCCCTAAGGGTCATGGCAATGACATAACTGAACCTGCTGTGCAGGGCGTTATGTATTGCAACAAATTGTTCGAATACGAACGTAAATATGCTGAACGCGGCTACAGGCCTGAGACCCGCATGAAGCGCCGCCTCAAAGACGAGAAGCCCGTGATCGAAGCCTTCATTGCCTGGGCTGACAAGCAGAACGTCTCAGGCAATGGAAAGTTCGCAAAAGCTGTAACATATCTTCGCAACCGCAGGGACTATCTGATGACCTATCTTGAAGATGGCCGCTGCAGTCTGTCCAACAACTGGAGTGAGAATTCCGTCCGTCCGATCACAGTCGGCAGAAAGAACTGGCTGTTCAGCACTTCCGTTGATGGAGCAAATGCCAGCATGGGCATCTATACGATCGTTGAAATGGCCAGCCTGTACGGGCTGAGCCGTTACAAATACATTGAATATCTGCTTGAACATCGTCCATCGATGGACATGTCCGATGAGGAGTTGGAACATTTTGCTCCATGGGATTCGGACGTTCAGGCAGCATGTGCTAAGAGCGGTAAGTAGCGGAGTTGGATCAAAATGATCTAAGTCCAATTGGACACCCTGTTACTTTGCGCTTACCCTTAAACAACCCTAAAATACCAGATTCAGTACTTTTTTACAGAGTCCAAAAAGAGGAGACATGGTCTCCTCTTTTTGTTAATTTCTGTGTTCCGGATAGTTATAAGCCTTTACGACTTATTCCTCGTCCTCACGGCGTCTCTTGATGTAGAGTCCTGTGCCGCCAGCTGCTGCCAGTGCCATCAGTCCAAGCCAGCCAAGTACATTGTTGTTGTCGCCTGTATCCGGCTTGTCAGGCTTATCCGGCTCTTCTGGTTCTTCAGGTGGCTCGTAGTCATTCTGGAATACGATCTTCTTGCCGTTCGGGCTAGTCCAGTTCACTTCGAGTGCGTTGCCGGTGTGCGGGTCAGTTACTGTAGCTACAACTGTGTATACTGTTGTGTCATAAGTAACGTCCTCAAGATCGCCTTCAACCTCGACGACTGTGAATGTGTACTCTCCTACCTTGTCGAATGTGCATGGCGGGAATACAACTTTGCCGCTGGCATCGTTCCTTGCCTTGCCGACTACATTTCCGTCGCTGTCGATCAGGTAGAACTCAAACTCGTTCTCTTCGAGGTCTCTGCCTGTCAGTTCCTTTGTAACAGGGATCTGATCTGTAACTGACTTCTTCCCCGGAGGTACGTCGTATGGGTTCTCGATCTCAGGATTGTTTCCCTCTACGCTTGCCTTGAGCACGCCGTCCTTGTCAGGGTCTGTGATCTTGATAGTGACTGTGTACTCTGCACTGTCGTATGTGTAACCAGGTGTGCTTCCTGCAGCCTCACGGATCTTGAAAGTGCATGTTCCGACCTTACTGAAGGTCATTTCTGAGAACTCTACAGGTCCGCCCATCTTTCTGCTTACAGTCTCAACTACATCTCCGTCAGAGTTGACGAGTTCGAATGTAAATGTCTCATCCGGTGCGCTTCCGGTCTTATCGGTAACGATCTTTGTCGCTCTCAGCTTTACCTTAGCATCCTCTGGGTCGTAAGTATTGACGATGTCGATCGCAGTCGACTCATCAGTGCTTTCGCCCTCGCCATATTTGACCTTAGCTTCCAGATGTCCGTCCTTATCAGTTACTGTAACTGTTACATTGTACTCTGTTGTGTCATAGATGTAGCCCTTAGCATCTGCAGCTTCTTCCTTTACTGTATACTTGAAGGTTCCAGCCTTCTCGTACTTGATCTCAGCAAATTTCACGCTGCCTTCGCCTGTTACGGATGCCTTGTTGTTCTCTGGCATCGGAGCTCCATCCTTGCCGGTCAGAGTGAATGTGAAGGTCGTATCATAAGCACTTCCGGATGTGTCGTTGATAGTCTTATTGACTGTGATGTCGGATACTGTTGTAGGTTCAGCCTTGTATACGTTTGTGATCTCGAGCGTTGTAGCTGTCTCATCACCATCATATGCTACGCTGTCCTTAACGAGCTCGGCCTTCTTGAGGTCATCCGAGATCTTTATGACTACAGGGTACTCTTCCTCGTCATAAGTCCAGCCGTCCTTCTTATCCTCTTCCTTAATGCTCTCCTGGATGTAGTAAGTGTACGTGCCATCCTTTTCAAACTTCAGAGCATCGAAGTCTACGCTTCCGGTGAAGTCCTTAGTTGTAACCGACTTCTCATCAATTACTTTCTTGTCAGAATCCTTCAGTACGAATGTGAATGTAGCATCTTCAGCACTGTCGGACTCATCCTTGATCTTCTTAGTAACATTCAGTGTTACCTCGGTTGGCTTGATCTGGAAGTCATTGGTTACCTCAACGCTTGTCTTAGTATCTTCGCCGCTGTCTGCCGATTCCTCAGCGTACTTGACTGTAGCAACAAGCTTACCGTTAAGATCGTCTTCTACCTTGACTGTTACAGTGTACTTATTGCTGTCGTACGTCATACCGGCTTTAGTACCGGCCTCTTCTGTAACTTCGTACTTGTAAGTACCAGCCTTTGTGTACTCGATCTCGTCGAAGAGTCCTGTTCCTTCGCCGTTCTTTGTAGTTACTGTAGTTTCTAATGTATCCTTGCCCTCCGGCATTGGTGCGTTATCGACTGGTGTCAGGATCATCTTAAACTCGCCGTTTACCTCATCTGCGGTTGGCTTGTATCCTGTGATCTTCTTGTCTACCTTAATCTGCGCCTTTGTCGGTTTTGCAGTATAAGTATTGACGATTGTAGCATTTTCAGGAGTGTACTTGACCTCAGTACCGATCTTGCCGCTGCCAAGGTCTGTCAGCGTGACTACAGCCTTAACGTCAGCTGACTTCGCTACTCCTGCAGGCAGCTCGGAAGTCTCGCTGATTGTGTATTCCTTTGTTACCTTAGAAGCATACTTACCTTCAGCATCCTTCATATCTGCAAGTGAGTATGTGAGTGCCTTGAATGTTACCTTATCGTTCGATGTAACAGCCTTCTCCTCGAGAGTCTTGCCGTTGCTGTCGATCAGTGCGAATGTAAATTCTTCGCCTTCCTTCCAGTCTCTGCCTGTGAGGTTCTTGCTGGCTTCAAGGACTACTTCACCTTCAGCTGCATAGGTATTTGTGATCACGGCATTCTCTGGCGAGTATGTGACGTCGGTCTTGAGTGTGCCGTTACCGTTGTCACTTACTACAACTGTAGCTGTGACATCACCGGAGCCGGTCCAGCCTGTGCCGAAGCCGTCCTCACTGATAGTGTAGGTATAGGTCTTGCCGATATCTGACTCATCATATGTGATAGCATCGAATTCTGCTACACCTGCGGACTGCAGTGTGACAGTCTTTTTCTCTGGCAGTGTGCCGCCTTCTCCTGCAAGTGTGAATGTAAGAGTCTTGCCCTTTGGCCACTCTGCGCTGCCTATAGCCTTTGTTGCATGCAGCTTAACCTGACCTGCAGCCTTATAAGTGTTTGTAAATGTAGCATTTGCCGGGTCGTATGTAACCTCAGTCTTGAGTGTTCCATCACCGTTGTCTGTTACAGCAACTGTAGCTTTTATTGATGCAGGTGATCCTGTCCAGCCTGTGCCGAAGCCATCCTCAGTGATAGTGTACTCATATGTTTTGCCAACATCCGATTCATCATACTTGATTTCACCGAATGCTGCCTTACCTGCAGCTGTGAGAGTTGCAGTCTCTTTGCCCTCTGCTGGCATTGGAGCGTTTCCTCTGCCGGCAAGAGTCAGTGTGATCTTCTTGCCTGCAGGCCATGCTGCTCCAGCTATAGCCTTTGTTGCCTCGATCGTTGCAGTACCGGAAGCCTTATAGGTATTAGTAAATGTTGCGTTTGCAGGGTCGTATGAAACCTTGGTGCTAAGAGTTCCATCACCATTGTCTGTTACAGCAACAGTAGCTGTGACCTTCTCAGGTGATCCCGTCCAGCCTGCGCCAAAGCTTCCTTCAGTGATTGTGTATTTGTATGTCTTTCCTGCGTCAGCTGCAGTATATGCAATTGCGCCGAATGTTGCCTCACCTGCTGCACTCAGTGTAGTAGTTGTGGCGGTTGGCATTGGAGCGCCTTCCTCACCGGCAAGTGTCAGTGTCAGGCTCTTGCCTGCAGGCCATGCTGCACCGCTAATAGCCTTTGTGACCTTGAGTGTTGCATTACCGCTAGCCGCATAAGTATTAGTGATTGTATCTGATCCAGGTGTGTATGTTACCTCTGTGCCGAGTGTTCCATCACCATTGTCAGTTACCTTAACTGTAGCAGTTACAGCACCGGAGCCGGTCCAGCCATCACCGAATCCATTCTCACTGATAGTGTAGGTGTATGTCTTACCAGCGTCAGCCTCTGTGTAAGTGATAGCACCGAATGTTGCCTTACCAGCCTTTTCCAGAGTTGCAGTCTCTCCGCCCTTAGCAGGCATCGGAGCATTCTCTGTACCGGCAAGAGTCATTGTCAGCTTCTTGCCTGCAGGCCATGCTGCTCCTGCCAGAGCCTTTGTGACTTCGAGAGTAGCAGTGCCTGTTGCCTGATATTTGTTGGTGAACTTAGCTTCTTTTGGCGAATAGGTCACTTCTGTATTCAGATTACCCTTACCATCATCAGTAACCTTAACAGTTGCTTTAATGGATTCAGGTGAACCTGACCATCCTGCACCGAAGCTGCTCTCTGTGATCGTGTATTCGTAGCTCTTACCTGCATCGGACAGCTTATACGCGATAGGTCCGAATGTAGCACTTCCTGCGGCATCCAGAGTAACTGTCTTTGCCTCTGGCATCGGAGCGCCATTTGCACCGGCAATAGTCAGTGTAAGGCTCTTGCCCTTTGGCCATGCTGCGCCTGTGACCTCCTTGCTGACTACGATGCTTGCTTCACCTTCAGCATTGTATACGTTAGTAAATCCAAGCTGCACCTGATCTGTAGTCGGGTCGACTACCAGTTTACCGGTTCCGTCATCTGAAACAGTAAACGTAAGTGTCTTACCTGTTGATGCAGCTGAGTCGTTAGTAACGCCATCTACCTTGCCGGACTCAGTAACTTTATATGTATAGGTGCCAGGCTTGGTGAATGTGATTTCTCCAAACTCATAGTATCCGGTCTTACCCTTTACTTCATTAGCTGCAACATTTGTGATGCTTTTCTTAGAAGGCATCGGAGCGTCAGCCGGACTTGTTGCTGCAATTGTGAATGTGAAGTCTCCCTTATTATAGAGAGCATCATTGCCTGTGATAACCTTCTGTACCGGTGGATCTACAGAAACCGGAGTCGGGTTGTATGTATTGGTTACAGTGAATGTGACTGTACCGTCCTGGGCAGTCGTCTTCTCTACCTTCTTATCATAACCTGCAGGAACGGCTGTCTCGTCAGCTGTATATTCGATCAGAGTGCCATTCTTATACTTAGGCAGGTTCTCCCAAGTATATGTCCACTTGTTATCCGCATTGAGTGCAACCGGATCACCGGAAGCTTCTCCATCAGCATTGAGCTGTGCATTGATCGAAGCCGGACGGATTCCACCGATATTATTGGAATCATCCCAAACCTTAACAACTTTTACCTCAGTTGTTTCCGGGGTATGAGTATTTGTGATTGTTTCATGATCCTTAGCCGGGCTTCCAGTTGTGGAGTAACCGATGTCTTCAAGTGAAGCTTCAGCTACGGTGTACTCTACTTCCTCTCCATTGTTGAAACGAGGAAGTCCTGTGTATTTAATTGTGTAGGTGTTGTCGCCATTATCTGTAACAGTAGCTTCCTTGCCCTGAACTGCAGGTGAAAGAGTCAGCTTTTCCTTGAGCTGTGCCGCTGTCAGACGCTTGCCGTCCTGGTTGTTAGCATCAACCCAAGTCTTAGTAATCTCGAGGTCAGTGAGCTGATAGTCATTAGTGTACTTGACCGAGTAACTTGTCTTTGTATTCTGAATCGTACCAGTAGTGGTCTGATCTCCAGAGAATGTGGTATCAGTTCCCTGAGTAAGCTCTGATTTATTGAAGGCAAATCCTGTAGGAAGAGTTCCTTCAGTAAATGTGTATGTTGTGCCTGTTGGCAAGTTCAGGAAACGCAGACCCCAGCCGGCACCGATTTCTATATTGAAAGTAGTTCCATTTGGTGCGTAGTAATATCCGCCTGAATCCTCAACAACTTCGCTGCCCAGATCAAGTCCGGTCACTCCCTGTCCGTTTTCGTCACGAACTGAGAGCCAAATCCAATAGTCAGAATCATGACCAGGATCTTCAGTCTGAGAAGGTGCGGTAGCTGGTGCCTTCGAATTATTGACTGTTAGTTCAAACGGGAACTTAGCATCTGCAGGTGCATCTTCACCCGTAACGACCTTCGTCAGGTTCAAGTTAGAACGACGATGGTTTGTTGCCTTAAGACCTGCAGCTTCTTTGTCTACATAATAAGTAGCGCCATTAATTGTATATGTATCTGCGCCCGATGGAGCCTGATGATCTTCATCGACCTTTATCAGCATCGTCTTGGTTCCATCGATGAGCATAGGGTGAACTGTAGGTGTTTCCAGTTCCCAGTGATACTGAGTATCATCAAGTTCTGCGAATTTGAAGTCGTGGCCTTCAGCTCCTGGAAGTACCTTTCCATTCTTGATGATACCAATGGAGATAAATGATGATGTTGACCAGCCATCTGCCTCAGTCATCTCAGTAGTATGGAATTCCTTATCATCCATGAGAACGGTCATATCAAGACTCTTTGTGTCTGCCGATCCGCCTTCCCACTCCTTGGTTGCTGCCAGTGTCTCTGCATCGGTAGCCACAGGATCAGGATTTTTATATCCTGCGGTCTGCTGTCCAGCATCATCACGGGTATCATCATAGCTCAGAGTAGCATTTGTATTCGTGCGGAGTGAATATGACCCGTCACCGTTGTCAACGATGTACTTCTTGATTTCAGAATCAAGATCAGCATACTTGAGATCTCCGTTTTTGAGCTTAGCAATAGTATCATACGTCTCCTGGCTCGGGTAACAATCGAAAGTTACGGTGTACTTTACACCATTCTCCAGAACGCCCTGTGATGCAAGATCCCATTCGACCGTACCATCCGTAAACTCTGCTTCAGGAGCATCTGCCCATGCCTGCATATTTCCGTATGATCCACCGCTGCGATAGTATTTGAATGAAGATGTATCTACTTCAAGAAGTTCAGCAACTTCACCGGAAGATGTAGTTACCTGATTTGTTGTACCATCATCAATCTCAGTATTAGCAATACCTGACATCTCGATCTTAGCAAGAATGTCAGCAATGGCCTTATTCAGAGCTGCAGTATCGCTTGCGCTGTAGTAGTTAGTGGATGAATCTGATCCTGCATCGACAGTCAGCTGCTCCATACGATCGACATTACCGAATGCGCCGATGGTGAAGAAGTTCTTAACTCCAACCTTCTTAGCAAGTGCCTCCGCATCGTCAACAGCAGTCGTGTAGCAACGCTGAACGTTCGTGTCAGTTTCCTGACCAGTACCATACTGCTGATACTGGTAGCTCCAGTCGTTCCAGCCGTTCTGCGTTGTACGGAACGTAGGGTTTCCATCAGATACGAATACTGCGAATGTCTGGTCATTATCGTCAAAGTTTACATCATTGGCTGTCTGCAGAGCAGATTCCCAGTTGGTTCCACCGTTTCCGCTATTGCCCAGATTGCTAACAGCAGATTTGAACGTTGCAGAACTATTCGTAGGCCGCTGTGCAACATTGGATGACGTTGCAAAGCGTACAAGTGCCATCTCAACAGTATCCGGCGCACTTGTAGTATTATAAGCATACAGTGAGTCTGCCAGACTGTTGACTGCCTTCTTCGCAGCCGTCATTCTCTGCTGTGTCATTGAGCCTGATGTATCAACGATAACAATAACATTGACATTATTAGGCTTTTTCACCGCATCACCAACTACATCAAGCGATATGGTATAAGTACCATCCCCATTGTCGGTGATTTTCTTTGTGTGTGCCGGGGTATCGCCCACTGCTGCATAGGCTGTGATCATTGACATTGGCATGTATGTCAGGACCATTGCCAGCGACAGCAGCATTGTCACACACCTCTTCAAGAGATTCTTCATGTTGCTCCTCCTTGTACCCCCCCTCAGACCGTCCGAAAACGTGCATTTTTCAACGCTTTGGCGGTCCTGATGAATAGTTTTTCAAACGAAATAGCACGTCGTTTTGCTATTTCGTTTCAGAAATAACCGACGCACTTTGAAAACTGAATAAAATACACCACCAACGATGCTTTAAATCATCATCAGCTTCATCATTTTGTTGAATCCCAGGAGGTTTCTGGACCGTTTCATGTTGTAGGCTATAACAGAGAGCGCAAACTCTCCGGCCACTTTCTCCAGTCCATTGAGGAGGAAGTAGTCAGCTCCCATTGAATGTTTGATCGTTCCGAATGGATGCTCCGAGAGGCATAGTCGCTGAGACATCTTTTCGCGATCAGGCTTGAGTTTTAGGACCACGATCTTGATCTTCTCAAATCTGCCTTTTGGGATCTTCGTTGTCTTGGCCGGTTCTTTACCTTCGGCCTTGAGCCAGTCCCTGCATGGTTTCTCAAGCGTATCTTTATTGAAGTCGATCTCTTTCCATTCATTTTTGCCCTTGTAGCACTTGTTTCGGAAAGGACATCTGCGGCAGGCCGCCTTGTTGGCATAACGGATATCTCCGCTCTTCTTGATACATTTTTGCCTTAGGATCTGACCTGCAGGGCAGTACACAAGATTGCGCTCTGGATCTCTGACGAAGTAGCCTTCCAAAGCTCTGATTTTCATCTCTTCTTCGGTTCCATATGGTGACTTGACAGGCTCTGCTTCTTTGGCATCTTCGTTGACCTTGCGGCGGACAGTTTTGACCTCAGCCTCCTTGATCACACTCTTGTAAGCATCAGGGATCCTGCCGGCATGGAGACACTTTGAAAGCTCTTCGCTTTTTGTGCTGGATGTGTCACACTCGGACTCAACATATTCGAGTTCAAGTTCGTATTCATCCTTGCCATCAGGCAGGATCACATGAGGTATGATCCCGTCCTCAAGGCACTTGATCATGTCTTCCTGGTTCTCATAGCCTCTGTCGGCAACAACATCGAGGACTTCGTCCTCATTGCGTATGCCTGAAGCAGTAGGAGCCATCAGCCCATGATCTGTGACCTGATTGGTCATGTTGAAGTCTCTTATGAGGTGAGTCTCGGAGTCTACAGCTGTCTGAACATTGTATGAAACCTGAAAGCCGTTTTTGTTCTTCATCAACTTTGCATCTGCATCAGTGATCGACAGCTGGGAGAGTCCGTTCTCTTCCATATATTGGCGATAGCCTTTGTATCTTTCGAGACGTTCCTGTGCTTCCTGCAGCTTCTGTTCAAGGGTATCTCTGCTGAGCATCCCCTCAAGCTCCATTTCCTCGGCCGTCTCTATGGAGTCGATCGCATCCATCTGCCTGAGATATTCATCGATGTGAGCGTCCAGCCACTGTATACGGTCATCGAGCTTGTGAGATGTGAAATTGTTGTCCTTTGAATTGTTGGCTCTGAGCTTGCTGCCATCGACAGACACATATCCGAATTCGACCGCCTTGGCGATCCGCTTGTTGAACTCATGGAGGATAGTCTTGAGTGCAGTGATGTTGGCCTTTCGGAAATCTGAAATAGTCCTGAAGTCCGGAGTAACGGCTCCTGTCATCCAGCGTACCTCAACGTTAAGTTTGCAGGCTTCTGCCAGCTTTCTTGATGAACGGATGCTGTGCTCGGCACCGTATATATACAGTTTGAGCATGCTTCTTGGATCATAAGAAGGCCGACCTTCAGACGCAGCTTTGGACTTCGTTATCTTTAGCTCTTCAAGATCAAGGCTGTCGACAAATGCATCGATAAGTCTGGCATCGCTTTCCTTATCTACAAAAGAATCGAGCGAACACATCATCACTTGATCACGATCAAGGCCTTTCACATAGCGCATGGGATCCTCCTTCAGATACATGAACTACCTGTTCAAATTATACCATAGAGGAGGCTCCGATGCCTGAAATTCCAATGGTTTGGTGCGTTTTATTCAGTTTTCAAAGTGCTTTTATCTTACTCTTCTCGCGCGAGTTGGGGCGGGCTCCAGTTTGCAATGGGGCGGGCTTAAACGAGCGCGAGCAGTAGTAATTCTATGTGTTAGTGCTTAGGGAGCTAGTTTTCGGACAGTCTCCCCTGCTCGCACTCCGCTCCCGTCTTGTTTTTTTGTTTCTTTAGCTCTGTATCTATTGATTTTCCAGTGCTTTGTGCATATAATACGAACAGGCGTTCGTATAGCGATGCTTGTGTAAAACTAAACTCTACATATGCAGATCAGCTTGACTTCCAAAGTGCGAATACTTCCCGATGAAGAGCAGAAAGAGCTTCTTCTCAGGACCATGCATGCATATACATCTGCTTGCAACTATGTTTCGGTGCATATCTTTTCTACCGGGTGCATGCATCACAGACGTCTGCATGATGAACTCTATTACGAGCTGAGAACGAAGTTCTCTCTTCGCTCCCAGATGGCAGAGTCTGTCATCCGTACTGTACTTGCGAGGTACAGGACTTTGGATTCTTCTCACAAGCCGTGGGTACTTATACGATTCAGCAAACCACAGTATGATCTCGTATGGAACAGAGACTACTCTCTCAAAGGAGACACCTTCTCTGTCAACACACTTGATGGTCGGAAGAAACTATCTTTTGCAAAGCCGTCTTCGTCACTTGACGGTAAGATCGGTACTGCTAAGCTCGTATACCGCCATGGCAAGTTCTATCTGCACATATCTGTCACTCACGATGCTCCTGATGTATCCGAAGAGGATACATCCTGCGTAGTCGGTATAGACAGAGGCATACGTTTCCTTGCGACCGCCTATGACAGTAACGGTGACACATCTTTCTTCTCGGGCGCAGCTGTAAAGTCCAAACGTGCTCATTACATCGAGCTCAGAAAAGAGCTCCAGAGAGTCGGTACTCCTTCTTCAAGGAGAAGACTGAAAGCCATCGGTCAGCGAGAGAACCGTTGGATGCGTGACATCGATCACCGCATCAGCAAGGCACTCACTGAGTCTTATCCCGAGGGTACTATGTTCGTTCTTGAAGATCTTGCCGGCATACGTTCCCAGACTATAAAAGTCAAAGGAAAACACCGCTATTTCTCTGTATCCTGGCCTTACTATGATCTTGAGCAGAAGATCATTTACAAGGCTGCTTTAAAAGGTCAGATGGTCATCAAGGTGGATCCTGCATACACATCACAGGTGTGTCCTGCATGTGGTAAAAGAGACAAATCGAGCCGTGACAAGGCGAACCATCTCTTCAGATGCCGCGAATGCGGATATACTTCCAACGATGACAGGATAGCAGCGATGAATCTGCACAGCATGGGAATGAAGTACCTGGTGCAGTGCGGTAAGAGCATGCCTCTTTCCGCCGGGGCGGAGTCAGCCGTCCCTGATGTGACGCCAGCCATGCAGGCTATGCCTGTGTGTGCAATAAATGCAGGAGGCAAAAGCCGCATACTGCAGGGCAGTCACAAGCCCCCACTTCAAGGCGTCAGCCTAAGTGGTGGGTAGTTGACGGTGTTCACCTGTCTTTCGCAATCAGGCAGGACCTTTGTAAACAGGTCAGATTTACGCAAAAAGTATACTTCACATGGCCACGAATGTGCAAGGATATGGTACAATGGCAGGTGTGATAAGGACGGCTGCCGCACGGCGGCTGTCCCCGGAACTATCGCTTAATTGTTCAAATAATAAATGGAGACCAGACATGTTTGACAAACTTATCGAAAAAGTAAAAGCAGAACCTAAGACTATCGTTTTCACAGAGGGTTCGGACGCCCGTATCCAGGAGGCAGCTTCGAGACTGCTCGCAGAGGGACTCATGAACGTAGTCCTCGTCGGAAACGTTGACGAAGTAAAGAACGCCGCAGCTGAGAAGGGCTTCGACGTAAGCAAGGCTGAGATCATCGATCCTGAAGCTTATGAAGGCATGGACGAAATGGTCGCAAAGATGGTAGAGCTCAGAAAGGGCAAGATGACCGAGGAAGAGTGCGCTGCAGCTCTCAGGAAGGGCAACTACTTCGGAACTATGCTCGTAAAGATGGGCAAGGCTGACTGCCTGCTCGGCGGAGCTACATACTCGACAGCTGACACTATCCGTCCTGCACTCCAGCTCGTAAAGACTAAGCCGGGCGCTCACCTCGTAAGCTCCTGCTTCATCCTCACAAGAGACTTCGGAGACGAGAACCTCAGAACGATCGCTATGGGCGACTGCGCTGTTAACCTCTCGTACGAGGACAGCAAGGACAAGGAAGGCAACGTTACATTCACAGGCGCTCAGAAGCTTGCTGAGGTAGCTGTTGAGATCGAGAAGTGCGCAAGAACATTCGGCATCGACCCTAAGGTCGCTATGCTGTCGTTCTCGACAAAGGGATCCGGCAAGGGCAACACTGTAGCTCTCTCCGCTGAGGCTACAAAGATCGCCAAGGAGCTCAACCCTGATATGGCCATCGACGGCGAGATGCAGTTCGACGCTGCTGTTTCACCGACAGTCGGCCAGCTGAAGTTCCCTGGATCGCCGGTCGCAGGATATGCGAACACATTCGTATTCCCTATCATCGAAGCCGGAAACATCGGATACAAGATCGCTCAGAGACTCGGCGGCTATGCTGCTTACGGACCTATCCTGCTGGGACTCAACGCGCCGATCAACGACCTCTCCAGAGGCTGCGACGCAGAAGAAGTCTACAAGATGTCCATCATCACAGCTGCTCTGTAAAGACAGCCGGCGACTGCAGTTAGACACGACTATGACGGTTTCCTATGGTACTATGTGGTCATAGGAAGCCGTTTTGCTTTTGCTGAAAAACGGCCGGACCTGTTACTGAGCCGTGAGTGCAGATGCCGTATATTGTAGGCGAAGAATGCATAGGGACACATCATAAGTGGTGATGATCCAGAGAGAAAAACATGAAAGGAGGCCGCAAATGATTGGACGCCAGGTACTGCTTGTAAACAGGCCCTTCACATTGGAGGAGCTTTACGACTTCATGAAAGAAAACTGGAATGCGGAAGAAGCCGGCGAGTTCGTTATAGGACGTCCGACGGCAGCATCTATTGAAGAGTACATATTGCTTCCGGCTACCGCAAGATTCATGACAATAGTCTACCCGAGGACGGCAGGAGGACTTTTTTCGAAGGAGAATAAGGTTATCCTTGCGACCGCAGATACACCGTCGGGAGCTTTCGAAGGTCTTGCGCAGACTATCCCGACCGGAAATATCTTTGTGGGGATAGCGCAGATGACCAGTCTCAGTTCCTCAGAAAAAGAGAGGAGAGGTCCTGCGGAAGATGTGCTCCAGCGATACACAGCATACATGAAGGAACTTCTCGCGAAAGCGGGCTATCTAAAGTTGAAGAAATAGTGCGGATCATATATTGTGGGCAGACAGGCCATTTGACAGAACAAACTG
>Ga0256869_1000607_pt1 | contig 15614 bp, 17 predicted proteins | sample RumenRJG_05RNA_FD_186096 | JGI IMG/M metagenome (GOLD analysis project Ga0256869, IMG submission 186096) | Metatranscriptome of bovine rumen microbial communities from Lethbridge, Alberta, Canada - Rumen RJG_05 (Metagenome Metatranscriptome) | ecosystem: Host-associated > Mammals > Digestive... | reverse complement strand
GCTGCGACGAAAAGACCGCCGGAGCCGCCCGTACCTTCGCTGAGCTTCTGAAGGAGGGCGCCCTCAAAGAGGATATTCCCACTCTGTTCATGGGATTCACGGAGGCGGAGGCGGTGAAGCTCTTCGCCAACACCTACCTGGCGTTGCGCGTGAGTTTCTTCAATGAACTGGATACCTATGCAGAGATGAAAGGCCTTGATACCCAATCTATTATCGAGGGTGTTGGCCTGGATCCGCGTATCGGAACGCACTACAACAACCCGTCCTTTGGTTATGGCGGATACTGCCTTCCGAAGTACACCAAGCAGTTGCTGGCGAACTTCAACGACGTGCCGGAGAACCTGATCAAGGCCATCGTGGACAGCAATCGTACTCGAAAGGATTACATTGCAGACCAGGTGCTTACCAAGGCGGGATACTATAGCGCCAACAGCGCCTACGACACGGCTAAGGAAAAAGAAGTCACTGTGGGCGTTTTCCGCCTGACGATGAAGTCCAATTCCGATAACTTCCGCCAAAGCGCCATCCAGGGCATTATGAAGCGCATCAAGGCCAAGGGCGCCAAGGTGATTATCTACGAGCCCACGCTGGAAGACGGCACCACCTTCTTTGGTTCGCGTGTTGTGAATGACCTGGATGCCTTCAAGGCCCAGAGCGATGCCATTATTGCCAATCGGTACGACACCTGCCTGGACGATGTGCAGGACAAGGTGTACACAAGGGATATTTTCAAGAGAGATTAGTTGATATGAAATACACTTTTATTACCCTGGCCATGAGCCTTCTCGCCGTTTTCGGCTGCACTGCGCAACCTACAGTAGATAATTCCGTTTCCGGAGACCTTCAACTCGAAAAATACCTGGGCGACTGGTATGAAATTGCCCGCTTCGACCATTCCTTCGAGCGCGGCATCTCTTTCTGCAAAGCCAACTACACCCTCCGCGAAGACGGTATGGTTCAGGTAGTTAACACCGGCATCAAGAATGGAAAACCCAAAGAGTCCAAAGGAAAAGCCAAACGGACGGAAAACGCCCGTATCTTGCGCGTTTCCTTCTTCGGCCCTTTCTACGGAGACTACCGCATCATGTTGCTGGACTCCGACTATCAGTGGGTTCTGGTGGGCGGCAGCAGTGAAAAATACCTTTGGATCCTCTCCCGCACACCCCAGTTGACCGACGATACCCGTGTAAGCATCCTCGCCGAAGCCACTCGTCGCGGCTACGATGTGAGCAAACTGATCTGGGTGGAGCAGTAATTTTTCCGGGGTATTTTTGAGCGATGCGAAGAAGTTGATTTCATGATACAACTTTCAGATAAAGACCACGATGCGCAGATGGCGGACATGAAGATTGATATCTATCATGGTTCAGACCACATCATCGAGCAGCCGGTGTTCGGTGAAGGTAAGCCTTACAACGACTACGGCCGTGGCTTCTATTGCACTGAGCTCGTAGAGTTGGCCAAAGAGTGGGCTTGCTCGGCCGACAATGATGGATACGCCAATCACTATACACTTGACTGCAACGGACTAACTGTTCTGAACCTCAACGCACCAGAATACACCATTCTGAATTGGCTGACCATTCTCCTTGAAAACCGCAAATTCAATGTGGCCGATGGTCTGCCGCAGCGGGCAAAGACCTATCTGCTAGAGAACTTTATGGTGGACTATAAGAAGTACGACGTTATCATTGGCTACCGTGCCAATGACTCCTATTTCTCCTATGCTGGTGATTTTGTGAATGGGACACTTTCGTTGTCCGACCTGTCGGAGGCTATGCGGTTGGGCAAACTGGGCGAGCAGGTCGTGTTAAAGTCGAAGAAGGCTTTCGAGGCACTCTCCTTTGTAGAAGCTATCAAGGCCCCCCGGCTGGAGTATTTTGCCAAGTACAAAACTCGCGACGAGGAGGCTCGTGCCAAGTATCGCCAGATAGCCTCCAAACCTATGGCGGAGAACGAGAAATATATCATTGATATAATAAGAAATAATTGGAAAAATGGCCAGGGCATATAAAAAGACATACCTTAACGGCGCCATGCGCAACCTTGCCGTGATGATGGATTGCGGTGTACGAAAGTATGGCTTCACCCTTGAGGATTTCTACCAGAAGTTCCTGTCGAGCCAAGTTGCACGCCAATTTGCAGCGGGCAATCCCCGTTATCTGGTTGGTATGTCTGGCGCCGAGTTGGCCGACACTGTGGTAGAAGCCACCGGCGGAACCGTTCTGAAAGAGAACGATGGCACCTATTCCGTTGGCCCTGAATATTGGTCCGGTTGGGCGTTGGCTTACTATCATTGGCTTACCCGTCGCAGTTTTGCCTATATGCACCGCAAAGGATTGGGTATCAGCGAGGTTGTGGCTATGTATCATCCTCTTCATGAGGCTGACCTGTCGAAGTTCGCTGCGGTTGCTGATGATATAATAGAAAGAAACAGAGAGCCGTAAACTAACACCAGGACCTGGATAACACGCATCTGGGGCAGCGGAGTGCTCAACCAGGTGAGCCTTGACTTCCGGGCCGCGTTCCCTGAAGCAAAGGGTTTTTCGAAGGATAATCTCTATCGCATGGGTCAGTTCTACCGGTTTTATTCCGGCCAAAATGAAATTGTAGCACAAGTTGTGCGACAATTACAACCCATTGAGAATAAGGAAAATACATTTGTGGCACAAGTTGTGCCACAAATTAAGGACGCACTGGTTGTCGATGCCGATAGCGCACCGGTGGACGCGTTCCCTTACTTCCTTGGAATGATACCTTGGGGCCATCATATCGAGATACTGCAAAGCTGCAAAGACGTCAAGGAGGCCGTGTTCTATGTCGAGAAGACCATCCAGAACAACTGGAGCCGCTCGATGCTGTCGCATGCCATAGCCGCCGGGTTCTACAAGGATGCCGCCAAGCCGCTGCACAACTTCGCCATCACGCTGCCCAAGCCCCAGGGTGACTTGGCCGCGGAACTGATGAAGAGCGAGCTGAATCTGGGTTTCCTGCGCCTGAAGGAAGGCTATAGCGAGGCGGATCTGGAGCATGCGCTTGTTGGCAACCTGCGCCGGTTCCTGCTCGAGATGGGGCCCGACTTCCTGTTGAAAGGCGAGCAATATGAGTTCACCGTCGGGGGCGAGAGTGGCAAGATAGACGCGAGAAAGACAACCCCACATGGTTAAGGGTTCGGGTTTCTTGAGAGATGGAGGAGATGACGAAGAGAGATAGAAGAGAAATAGAAGGGAAGTGGGATGATATAAGGGGGAAGATGTAGGATGTAAGAGGGCTGAAGGCATATGTAAGAAGTGAGAATTCTGTAGTAATACACAACAAACAGCGTTAAATGACATTAATTTGTCGTTAGATTGCTTAAAAAGCAGTATTTTTACAACTTGGAATAATATTTTTATTAGAATGATAGAGAGCATCAAAATAGATAATTTCAGGGGCATTCATCGTTGCAAGATCGAAGGCCTGACGCAGGTGAATCTTTTCTTTGGGAAGAACAACTGTGGCAAGTCGTCATTGTTGGAGAGTCTTTTTCTGGTATGCGGCCAGTCCAATCCGCTTCTCCCCGCCACACTCAACGCCATGCGTACCTACACCCGTTTGACCGAGAGCGACATCCATTATTTCTTCTATCAGATGAATGCAGCGAGCGAGATACAGATAGAAACCACAGGAGCACAGGAACGTCATCTGGCTATCACCACTTTTCAGGAGGCCGCCGATGTGAGTGCCGGGAATGTCTCCACCGAGTTAAACCATCGCTATGGTCTTCGTATGAAGTATCACACTACTGATGGTGAACTTACCTCCGAGGTACATTATGACCTTGGCAAGACCAATCAGATTGAGCAGCGCCATCAAGTAGATAAACGATATACCGAGCAGTTGAAATGCGTCTATCTCAGTCCTCGTTATGACTCCAACGCCTCGATGGAAGGTCTTCAGAATATCTATCTGAACAAAGACGAGTCCTTCTTGTCAGAGGCGCTGAAGGTGCTGGAGCCCGCAGCCCAGAATCCCGTGTTCATGGATGGCGTGATGTTGGTGGACACAGGTTTGCCCCAGCGCATACCCATCAATCTTATGGGCGATGGCATTCGCAAGATAGTGTCGTTTCTCACCAGTATCTATGCCTGCCGTGGCGGAGTGGTGCTGATTGATGAACTCAGCAATGGTTTCCACTATTCTGTCATGCGGCCCATGTGGGAGATGGTCATTCGTGCAGCCATCAGGAACAATGTGCAGATATTCGCCACTACTCACGATGAAGATGCTATCCGTGGCTTCCAGCAGGCAGCCCTTAAAGTACACACCGAGGAAGGTCGCGACGTCGCTTCCGGCTTCAAGTTGCAGCGGATAGGCGACGATGAGTTGAAGAGTTACCATTTTTCTGTGGCACAACTAGGTTATGCCATGGAGCAGGAAACCGAGGTCAGATAAAGGAGGGGCGCGTAATGGTAAAGATATTCATAGAAGGCAAGAACAAAAAAGTGCCAGAAAGCGAGTTTCTTCGCGCCATATTGCGGCATATAGGTGTTGATTCAGACCGGTATGAACTGATACACACCGACGGCTACAAGAACCTGTTGGACTCCGCCATCACCTCCAATATCGGGATTATGCAGGCCAACAGCGATGCCGGGGCCAAGAACCTTGTCATTTTTGATGCCGACACCGCTGTCAATAATGGTGGCTTTGTCGTGCGGCGAGATGAACTCCTCAGGCGTAAAGACGAACTGGGATTGGATTTCGAACTCTTTCTCTGGCCCGACAACAAGAGTGACGGCGATGTGGAGATACTGATGGAGAGCGCTGCCAGAAAAGACCTCTATCCCGAGTTTTTCGACTGCTTTGGCAAGTACGAGCACTGCATGTCACAGCGCAAGAACGAGCAGGGCGAGCCATTCTACACAACACCAAACCGAAAGGGTAAATTGCATACCTATTTCAATGCCATCCCCATCTCCAAGACCAAGAAAGACGGGTTTGGCAAAGGCTCCTGGCGGTGGGATGATGCCGAGATTTGGAATCTGGACGCAGAGAGCCTGCTTCCGCTTAAAGATTTTCTGTTAAAGAATATACGATAATGGACATGAACGTTTGGACAGCAGAAACCGTTGTCACGGCTGTGACACAGGGCAATCCGAACCTTGAAGTGGTTGTAAGCAACTACTTCAAGGCGTTCATCGAACGTTTAGCGTATTTCCAAATCAATTTGCAGAGCGTGAGCACTGCGGAAGAGCTCAACCAAAAAGTTCTGGAAGGAATAGCCCAGTTAGAGACACAACGGAAAGAGGTTCTTTCTGTTATCGAGATGTTTGCATTGAGCAATCACCCTTGCTTGGAGACCTGTCTTCCTGCTTTCTTCAGGAATCTGATTACTTTTTACGAAGAGTACGGTATTAATCTTTATTCCGGCACATCAGCAGATGTATTAAGAAACGACCACTACCGCTTCTTCAATCAGTATCTGTTCATTTCTGTGGCATCAGTACTATTGGAGAATCAGTGCTTTGAGGCGCTGCGGTTGATTGTTCAGGATAAGTATAAGGTTATCAACCAGTCTTATGGTCTGGCACGCGACATGAACTTTATCCGTTTCCGTGCCTACAACTACACGCTCAACCAGTTTATGAATACCGGTTCACCTCAGCGAATCAGCGTGACCGCCGACTATATAGACAGTTTCTCCGGTCCTGTGACCTTTGAGAAACTTATCAGAGCCGACATATTGCTATATTATCTTTCCTTGTGGAATCATACTAACGACGTGCTGGATGCTTACTGGTTTCCCGAGTTGAGTGTTTATAACCGCAGCAAAGACATTTTACCCTATATGGTTTCCAAGACCTATTTCGAGAAGGCCAAGGTGCTGTTTGGCGTGGATACAGTTGAGCAGTACAGGCAGCTTCTCGTTTCAACCCCTGATACGTTGGAGCGCAACGGTCTCTATCGTGTACCGATGCTGCCCGTGGGCTTGATGAATGACACTGTAGGGAGTGAAGCTTGAACATACACCAGCTTATATTCCTGAGCACCTCTAAGAATGATTAATGAGTCGTCCCTGCAATAGTCAAAATTAATTGATATTCAACAAAATAAGTTCAAGAAGTGCTTGATTTATTTGCAGAAAATGCTTATGTGGTGCCCCGAAAACCTTGGCATTAAACGAACGGATTATGCAGAGTAAAAGAGAGATGTGGTCACTCAAGTGATAATCATGGTTATCCGCGCCATTGAGTCGGGAATCAGGATGCAGACGATAGCAGGCACGTTGGGGCTTTCATAGGAAAAGTGTGAGAGATCCGGTCGCGTTCCAATGTCGACATCAAGGTCGTGACGGCCTATCTGCAAATAGCGACAACATCGCAAAAGAAAATGATGGCGCAAGTCGTGCGGTCAAGTGGAGGAAATGAGTTATCTCCGCGGAGGGAAAGCCTCGGTGACGCCAGGCAGACGCTCCGCCGCTGGATACTGGCAGCGGATATGGGATTGCTTGGAGAGTATTATCCGATGGCCTCCGTTCAAAGCCACACTACGATGCGACGGAAAAGCGACAATGGCACCACCAGAAAGGAACTGGAGGCCTTGATATAAAACGACGAGTTGGATACGGCAGCAAACATGGGATGGCTCCCGACCGGCTCAAATTGAAAACATTAAACGACAATCCCTAACTAAGCCGCCACAGGCGGCAATCAGATGGTAAAGCCAAACTAGTTTAGAGGTCAAAAAGAAAGTGTATATGAGTACTAAGGTTATCGAAAAAACATGCCCAAAGTGTGGCGCAACTGTGAGAATAACCATCACAAATGGGATCTGGCCTCAACGAGATAGAGAAACAGCAGAATGTCCAGTATGTGATACTTTGCTCTATAGTGAAAATATCACAGGTGACATAGAAGTAGAATTGATTTCTAAAGGTAATAGCTGATTATGAAGCAAAACGATATACAAATTTCTCTGACTGAATTTGTTAATTTTATCAATGCCTCTGGCATGGCAAAAATGACAATTGTTTCTAATGCGAAAGCCAAGCATGAGGAGCAAGAGGGCAATCCGTACGATTATTGGAAAGACTTCAAGGATGAAATAAAGAAACAACTTAAGCGTCAAGGGGCTAAAGAAGATTTGTGGGAACTAGTAGAGAATGTACGTGAGGAGATGCGTGAGAACTATAATCAGATGATATCCGGTTACTTGAAGTTTTGGAAACCTACACGTATGCAATGGCTTAATCCTGTAAAAAAGATGATTCATATAGGCGGTGTAAAAATGATTCTTAATCCAGAGATTGGTATCAAGTGGCAAGGTAAAGACTATATGATAAAACTTTATCTAAAAGCCAATGAGAACCTTGATAAACGCCATGCTGATATCATTCTTGCTATGATGGAGAGCGAACTTCGCGATAAGGTAGGGGAGAATGTTGAATTTGCTATGTTGGATGTAAGACGTGGTAAGCTTTTCACTTATGTAAATGATGATCCGCGATTGCTCATCCTACTTAAATCAGAAGGTCGTGAGTTTGCTGAGATGTGGAAGGAATTATAGTCAAAGTAAAGGAAAAACAGAATATGTCATTTGAGTATACTATTTATGGTGATGTAATGTTTGAGTTTAAATACTCAGACCAAGAGTTAGGTGATAGAATTCTAAACTACATTAGGTCAAAAAGAGAGGATGGCTTATTTACCTATCTCAAGTTGTGCCGTTCTTTAATTAGTTTGGCTATCCAAGAGGAATGCATGATTGGAGCAGAGAAACATGTTTACTATCAGTCCCCACAGTTGAAACCAGCACAGTATACGCGAGTTAGTAAATTGCTTTGGAAGTATATTTTAGAGGGGAAAATATTCATTGATTTTTATAATAATGAATATGTGGCTCATTCACCTAACGATACTACTTTTGGTATTAATCAAGACGCCGTATGAAAAACGATAGAACACAAGTACCTGTTGAATCCTTCTATCGCGACAGGGCGGAATATGCTATAATAGGATTGACTGGTGTGGCTGGTAGTGGTTGCTCTAGTTTTGCCAAGTTGCTTGAGGACCATAATCTGCTTTTCCAAGTTTCGCGAAAACCAGAAGATATAAAGGTAAAGTATCCAGAGGAAACAAACACCGAGAAGCAGAAACAACTAAAAAATGTGGATGTTAACGCCTCATTAGAGAGTTTTGTCACCAAAAAGAAATATGAGATATGCTATAATTATTTAGCTGCAAACCCTACGAATTATGATGTAATTAAATATACTAAACTCCTGTGGCTTTACCTGCTTCTTTATACGAAGCATGATATAAAAAGCTTGACTGGTGCGAGCCTCGCAAAATCTGTAACAAGCGTTCTTGCAGACAAGTTTATGCCTAGCACAAAGCATGATGTTCAACTCAAGGAGGCTACAGGTTATACTCAGGAAGCACGAAATAAGGAGATTGAATCAATAATAACAGGCTTTCAAGCATGGGATGAGTTAGCAGGAAAGATAAATGAATTGAATAATGATTGGGTTGATAAGAAGTTTCAACCGTCTGAATCCCGTGAATTAAAAAAAGAATTAGCAGGATTCTTTTTTGGAGAGAGATCTTTCCTATACTTTGTTGATTATTTCATTAACCAACTTGCAGCAGTAGATTATTATTCCAGCTGTTTCTTCTATCATCGATTCGCCACGCAGGTACGTTCTATTGGAAATCCGTTTATACCATATAGCGAATGGTTCAACGGTGAAGATAGGGGAGGTTGTGAAAACCTATATGTTGTCATCCGTCTTTTTGTCTTGTTGCTTGATGGAAGAAGAGAATCCGGAGGACATCGCCGGGTTGTAATAGATTCTATTCGCAATTCAGCAGAGGCAATCTATCTCCGTGAGCGTTATTCGGGTTTTTACCTTGTGGCTATTCATGATGAGAACAGTGTCACGCATTTGAAAAGCAAGGTTACGGAACTATACAAGCATCACGGTTACCCGGATGCTATAGTTGAGTTGTTTTATAAGAGCCTATTGAAACTTGATAAGGTAGAGTCAGAACAGGATGATTTTGAAAAAGGTATCTTTTCATCTCCTGACACTGACCGAGTAATTGAGAGGGCAGAGATTCATATCCAGAATATTTGGGGGACTCCAATCCCCAATGGCTTAGAGTCGCTGCGATATATGGCAGAACAATGGATTCGATATGCTGCATTAATTCTGCACCCAGGATTGGTAACTCCTACGACCGCTGAGCGTTGCATGGCAGTCGCTTATACTGCCAAATTGAATTCTGGTTGCCTTTCCCGTCAGGTTGGCGCAGCTATTACAAATAAGGACGGCTCTGTGCGTTCTATTGGCTGGAATGAAGTGCCTCATGGTCAAGTTTCTTGTTCCTTAAGAACGATTGACGGCATTGAACAAACAGACGAATGTGCAAAGTGTTCCTATAGCGAATTTGAGATTATGGGAAACACGAAGTACAAGGATGGCAAAACTTTTATTGAGAAGTTAAAGGATGATTTTGGCCCTGATCTGTCTGCTGTTCCTGCGCAATTACACGGACTTCCGTTCTCGTATTGCTTCAAATCACTTCATAATTTATATGAAGGGGAAAAGAATCAGGTTTTTACCCGCTCGCTCCACGCAGAAGAGAATGCTATTATACAAATGTCAAAATATGGAGGTGAAGCGCTGAAGGATGGTGTAATATATGTAACTGCCAGCCCATGTGAACTCTGTTCCAAAAAGCTTTATCAGATAGGAGTACGTCAAATAGTCTATATTGACCCATATCCTGGTATAGCTCGTCAGCATATTATTTCTGCGGGATTTAAACAACCTGATTTGAAGGTTTTTGAAGGTGCTATTGGTCCTACTTATTTCAAGTTGTACCAACCTTTCATGCCATACAAAGATGAGGTAAGTATCCTTACAGGTGGAAAGCATGGGTTGAATTCCTCGAAGACCCTTCTGAAGAAAATGCTTAAGGAATTAGGGGTTGAAGAGCAGCCCACGTATACTGACGCCCAGATAGAAGAGATATTAGAAAAATTGAAAGAGAGAAAGCACTAGCGGCTACCGCTTTTTACGCGCAAGCGGAGCTGCTTCAGGGGTAGATTAGGGCATCCGCACACTTTGACTACCTAGTTATAAGGAGTGAAGGCCCAACGGGATTCTCTCATAAGAAAAGGTTCAATAAGATTCCGTTGTCCCACTCTTTAAAACAGAAAAAGCAGATATTCTGATTGCGAGGAATTAGTTAAGGTACTTGTGCACAGATGTAAGAAGTTAGATGATAATAGTTCAGATAAATAAAATATCAACCCTCCGCCATCTTCCATCTCGCAACACATCTTCCATCTTACCTCGTCCATCTTACATCTTAGTAGGTTTACTAAGAAGGTGGCTGATTTGACTGAAGATAACAAAAAACTACAGCAGCAAATTGATGAACTGCTGAAACAGATATATGTTGGAAGAAAGGTCTGTTTTTAAGCTTTCTCAGTCAAAATTAACAGTTTAAGAATTATTGGATATTATATGATTAACATCGAAGAAGCAATAAAAGAACTTGAAGGGTTAAAGAAGCAGTGGAATGAAAAGGAAAATGAACTTTTCGACCATGTAAAAAGTTATACGGGTAAAAACGATGCTGAGTATATCAATGAATTCCAGGAGAAACTCAACACGATTAGGGAAGAGTTGAAGTCTATTGGCAAAGAGTATCATCAGAAAGTAGATAGAATTGCGGATGACATTGTAGAAGATCATAATGATAATCCTATTATCAAAACATTGATGGATGGTTTCAAAAGTGATGTGGATAATAATTGGAATCTCTATCATGGTAATAGAGAAGCTAGACTAAAAGATTTGGCTGAGATTATCGATATGTTTGATAAACGTTCTTGAAAGGAATGCTGAAGGAAATACTTATAGGTGTTTTTAGTGTTACCGCCATCGTTGGCATCATTACGTTCCTTATTCGTCAGGGAATATGGACTCGTTATATCCAGCCTTTGGTCTCGCGTAAGCCTAAATATGCCCTGCTTTTCGACAATGGGCAAGATGTTATTCGTATTCCACAGAGCCAGCCTAGAGATATCGAACAAGCTGTTTCTGAATCAATGCAGGCGGAACAGTCGGAGCATGCATTCATGAGATATACAGAGCCATCTTTCCAGAATCCGTTTCCTCAATTGTATGAAGGCCCGTCTGCGAATAAGAAGATATATAACGACCTTTTATCGTCATATCTCGAAGAAAAGGAGTCCGAATACAGAAATATCAATACTGGGACAATAGAAGACGAATTTATGATACCGGTACACCTTACACTTCATAATAATGGAAGTGTAGCCAGCGGCAGAATAAACCTTCATATCTCTGTTGAGCCTACAGGTCATGTATTTCTTAGTGATGCAAAGGAAATTAAGAGTAGTGATACCATAGAGCCACCGATGTATATGCCAGAGGGGTGTTTCCCTCTGTTGGCTTATAATCGTGTGCCATATCAATATGTCAAGTGGAATTTCAGCAAACCCCTAACTGATGCTTTGCATTTAAGTATTGATTTCCTCAATCACCATAGTAAGAACGATGCACTCATACCTGTTTTCTATGTCGATAGCAGAGCAGAATGTAGAATTACAATAAAGGCAAAAATCATTGACTCTTCTGTTTTAGAACCGTTCGATATAGAAACTGTTATTATAGTTGAGAAGGAATAACCCTTCGCCATTCACCAAGAACCCTGAACCCTGAACCAAACATTATGATGGACATCAACAGAATACAATCAGCATTGCAGTCACTTAAGGAAGAGCGTGCGCATATAGAGGAATATATCCAAAATGCAGCTGAAAGGAAGAAAGAACTGGATAAAGGGCTAGAAGTTACTTTCGATAATATAATCTATAGATTTTAAAACGATTTCAACAAATACATGAATATACTCGTAACAGGCGGAGCCGGATATATAGGTTCTCACACAATCATTGAGCTATACAAGGCTGGTCATACAGCCGTTGTGGTGGATAATCTAAGCAACAGTAATCCAGAAGGATTACGACGTGTTGCGGAAATTATAGGAGTGAAGGAAATACCCTTCTATGAGGTGGATATTCGCGACCGTGAAGGACTTGAAAAGGTCTTTGCGGCATACACCTTTGATGCTTGCATTCACTTTGCTGGCCTCAAGGCTGTGGGTGAGAGTGTAGAGAAACCCTGGGAGTATTATGAGAACAACATTGCAGGAACACTTGTTCTTGTTGATGTAATGAAGAAGCACAACTGCAAAAACATTATCTTCAGTTCTTCTGCCACTGTTTATGGTGATCCTGCAGAGATTCCCATTACAGAGAATTGCCCCAAAGGTAAATGCACTAATCCATACGGCTGGACAAAGAGTATGTTAGAACAAGTGCTGATGGATATTCAGAAAGCAGATCCCGAATGGAATGTTGTTCTGCTTCGCTACTTCAATCCTGTTGGAGCACATCCAAGTGGACGTATAGGTGAGAATCCTAACGGTATCCCCAATAACTTGATGCCATATATCACCCAAGTAGCAGTAGGCAAACGCAAGGAGCTTGGTGTGTTCGGAAACGACTATCCTACGCACGATGGTACGGGCGTACGTGACTATATTCATGTTTGTGACTTGGCCGCTGGTCATGTGGCCGCTTTGAAGGCTATTGAAAGCAAATGCGGTCTAGGAATCTATAATATGGGAACAGGCCACGGTTATAGCGTTCTAGATATGGTGAACGCCTTCATTAAAGTTAATGGCGTTAACGTGCCCTATACCATTAAACCTCGTCGTGCAGGCGATATTGCCACTTGCTACTGCAATCCCGCTAAAGCTAAATTAGAATTGGGTTGGGAAGCTAAATACGGCATTGATGAGATGGTACGCGATAGCTGGAACTGGCAAAGACAGAATCCAGAAGGGTATTGACATTTATTTACTTGAATACTCATGGTTCCTCATTGTGTAAAGCCCACTGTAAGAACCTCTTTTATTTTGTTTAATGCCTGTTTTTCTTCAAGTAATAAATAATATTTATATGAGCATAAGTTTTCCCATTGTGTTTATTATAACTTAATATTCAACGAGTGACACGAATCAAACCCCTGTTACCCACAAGAAGAATTCGATTGAATGCGAGTTGAATAAGATACAGGCGTTCCGTTTGCAGGTGCAGGATAAGTATGTTTGTGTAGAATATAAAGAAAAACAATTTTGAGACAGTTATAGTATGTTTTAAGTCTACAGCATAGACAATTGAATATATAGACTTCCAGTGTTTTAAATTAAATATGAAAGAGCGACTGACATATATCGATAATCTGAAAGGTTTCCTTATTTTATTAGTGGTTTTGGGGCATGTTATACAAAAAATGTATAGCCCAGAACACTTTGATAACAATTTGATATTTCGGATGATCTATTCCTTTCATATGGCTCTTTTTTTTATGGTTAGTGGATTTGTTACCAAATTCGCTCCAATATCGATAGAAGTGCTAAAGCAACGATTGGCCAAAAGATTTATGCAGTTGGTAATCCCTTTTATTGTATGGGGGATAGTCTGGCACTTTACGTTTAATGAGACGACCTTACTGGGCTTTTTTAAGTCTCCAGATTGCTCTTTGTGGTTTTTATGGGATTTGTTTTGGATTGTGGTCGTTTACAGTGTGTCCATGTTTCTTTGGCATATATTCCCTAAAATACCAGGTTATATTTGGTTGCTTATTTCACTTATAACCTTAAAACTGGGGGGGGGCACTTTTAGGTTCTGCTTATGGTGTGCGTGGTATAGCTGACTATTACTTATTCTATTGTTTAGGCGTTATCATAGGCACTTATAAAGAAAAGATATTGTCAAGGAATAACATAGTCATTACAGGAGTTTTACTTCTTTTATTCGTATTAATGGCAAGTGTGTGGTATAGAGTGCCGGCTAATATTCCAGAAGATGTAAATCAGTGGGTTGTGTTATTAAATAATAATGGTGCTTATAGATTGGGGACCCGACTTGTGGGCTGTTTTGCATTTTTGTCATTGTTTTATTGGACAGGTAATAAAAATACAAAAGTTTTGTCATATCTCGGAAAGCGGACATTGCCCATTTATGCGATTCACCAAACAGTAATATGGGTTCTTGCTCAGGTGTTTATTAATCAAGCATATCTTTTTGAAACAATATTAGGACTGCTAATATCTTTCTTGGTAGTTTTGGGTGTCAGTTTAGCGGTCATGTATGCTTTGCAATTGACACGATTAACATCATTGCTGTTTCTGGGCATCAAATAAGAATAAATTAAGTCTCATTTATGTCGGCAGATTTTCAGAAAACAAATAATAGAACTATTATAAAGAACACTATATTCCTTTATATTCGAATGCTGGTTCTACTAGTCGTAAGTCTTTACACTAGTAGGATTGTGCTAAAAAATCTTGGAATAGAAGATTTCGGACTCTATAATGTGGTAGGGAGTGTTGTTCTCTTTATTTCATTTATACAAGGGTCTCTATCAACATCAGCATCTAGGTTTCTATCCTTCGAAATAGGTAAAGGAACGAGTGATTCGCTGCGCCGTGTTTTTTGTATGATATTGAATAATCATATCATCATCTCATTAGTCCTATTGGTTATTTTTGAAACAGTAGGTCTATGGTATATTTGTAATAAACTCGTAATTCCAGATGGCCGCGAGAGTGCAGTAATGATAGTATACCAACTTTCAATTGTAAGTACAATTCTTACTCTGATAGTTGTTCCTTATCGAGCGGTTATCATATCACAAGAACGAATGAAAGCTTTTGCCTATTTGTCAATAATTGAGGCTTTCTTGAAATTGTTTGTGGCTTTTTGTTTGGCATACACGTCCTTTGACAAGCTTGTGGCATATGCCTTTTTATTATGTTTGATAAGTTTTCTTGTAAACATATTGTATTATTATTATTGTAGAAGGCATTTTAATGAAACCAAATATACTTTATGCTGGGATAAAAAATTATTTAAAGAAATGTTTTCTTTTACAGGTTGGTCAGTTCTCTCTTGAATACGTCAGTTAGCAAGCTAACTTCCTCACCTTCAATTCAATATGCGATTACCGTTACATCAATCGCTCAACCAGTTGCACATAGCCCCAAAATTGGACAACATTGGACACTATTGCTACGCTGCTGCCAGCCATTTTAAAGACCTATCCGTTGTGCGTGTTTCATTGCTCGGTTGTGCAAGAAACCAAGCCATTACGCTCCAAAACCAACCGCAAGATACGAATATTTTTTCAGCCATAAAAGGCCTGTTTCAAAGAAATCGCTGAAATTTCCAAGAAACCGAACGCAATCGAACATTAACGTCCTCCTTCACGGACACCCTATATACACCGGAAGTAAAAGACCTGAACACCCTTCGCGAACACTTCCAAGATGAGCTCCGAAGCTCACTAAATAAATACAAGAAAATTCGTTCAAAAACTATCATATAAATTACGCGAATATAAATTGTAACAATTCGCACTGCACAGATAAGTAAGATAACTCAATCCTCCAAGAACTAGTTATCGGGTATTATGTACACAACCACCATACACACCGACTCTATTGTCTTTCTAGCCGTGACTTTAG
>Ga0256869_1000596_pt1 | contig 15677 bp, 31 predicted proteins | sample RumenRJG_05RNA_FD_186096 | JGI IMG/M metagenome (GOLD analysis project Ga0256869, IMG submission 186096) | Metatranscriptome of bovine rumen microbial communities from Lethbridge, Alberta, Canada - Rumen RJG_05 (Metagenome Metatranscriptome) | ecosystem: Host-associated > Mammals > Digestive... | reverse complement strand
GTTTTTTTATTTATTTAACTGTTATAATTAAACTAATTCAACAATTGCCATCTCAGCTGCATCGCCACGACGTGCACCAAGTTTAACAATTCTAGTGTATCCACCACCTTGTCCAAGTTTCTTAGCTCTTTCAGCATACTTTGGAGCATAAACGTTGAAAACTTTTTCAATTAATGGATGGTTGATCCCTTCAGTTCTAGCAACGTATGAAGCTTTTGTTTCCTTTTCGCCTCTTACTTCTTGAACATCAAAGAGATATGACATAAGTTTACGTCTTGCTTGTAATTTCTTTGGTCCATCGTTGAGAACTTCTTTCTGAACTTTAACACCCTTTTCATCTTTTACTTCTTTAACAACTTTAACAGTGTCTTCGTAAGAGTTGATAGCGGCTGTTAAGAGTTTTTCAGCGATACTTCTAACTGACTTAGCCTTAGCAAGAGTTGTTTCAATCTTCCCATTCCAAAGAAGGTTTGTCACTTGATTTCTCAAAAGTGCATTTCTTTCTTTTGATGGTCTTCCTAATTTATCGTTAGCCATTTTTTTCTCCTTTTTGATTACTCTTCGTCTTTACGAAGTGAAAGTCCATAACTTTCAACTTTTTGAATAACTTCTTCTATTGATTTTATTCCAAGATTCTTAACTTTTAACATGTCAGCTCTTGATTTCTTTACAAGATCTTCAACAGTGTTAATTCCTGCACGTTTCAAGCAATTGTATGAACGAACAGAAAGGTCCATTTCCTCGATAGGAAGTTCCATCAATTTAACTTGCTTATCTTCTTCTTTAGCAATTAAGATATCGCTATTTCTAATTTGATCGCAAAGATCTACAAATAAGTTGATATGTTCAACTAAAATCTTTCCTGAAAGACTAACTAATTCGCTAGCTTCAACTGTTCCGTTTGTTTCAACTTCAAGAACAAGTCTATCGTAGTTAACTTTTTGTCCAACACGAGCTGTTTCAACACTAAAGTTAACTTTCTTAACAGGTGAGAAAATTGAATCCATAGCAATGAAGTCAATATCTGTAAATTTATCTTTGTTTTCTACGTTAGAAACGTATCCTCTTCCATTTCCAACCATTAAATCCATATCTAAAACAGCACCTTCATCCATTGTGCAGATATGAAGATCTGGGTTTAAGATTTCGATTTCATCGTTTGGTTCGAAATCTCGAGCAGTAACTTCTCCAGGAGTGTTTCTTCTAATTCTTAAGAATGTAACGAAGTCTTTATCTTTGTTTGCACTCTTTAAAGCTAATGTCTTTAAGTTCAAAACGATATCAACTACGTCTTCAACTACTCCTCTGATTGTTGAAAATTCGTGTGGAACACCAGCAATTCTAACAGCAATAGGAGCTGTTCCTGGAAGTCCTGAGAGAAGAGTTCTTCTCATACAGTTTCCAAGAGTGATTCCATAACCCTTTTCTAATGGTTCTACTATAAATCTAGCAAAACATCCATTTTCTGCTTCTTCGCAAGTAATATTTGGTTTTTCCATTTCCATCATATTATTTAATCCCCCCTTATCTTGAATATAACTCGATAACAAGTTGTTCCTTAATATCAGCGTCAATGTCTTCTCTTACTGGAAGAGCAACAACTTTTCCTGTAAGTGTGTTTGTATCAAATTCAACCCACTTAGGCATAACAACTTTCATACCTTTAAGAGCCTTAACAGGTTCTTTCTCAAGCTTGTTTTCTCTGATTGAGATAACATCTCCTACTTTAACTATATATGAAGGAATGTCTAACTTCTTGCCATTAACAGCAATAAGTCCGTGGTTAACCATTTGACGACATTGAGATCTACTTGCACCAATTCCCATACGATAAACAACATTATCAAGTCTTCTTTCGATAAGGGATAGCATGTTCGCACCAGTTACACCTTTCATACGAACTGCTTCTTCATAATAACTTCTCATTTGGTTTTCAAGAAGTCCATAGATTCTTTTAATTTTTTGTTTTTCACGAAGTTGTGTTCCATATTCAGTAAATGTTACTCTTCTCTTAGTTGCACCATGTTGTCCAGGTATAACTGGTCTTCTTTCCATAGCACATTTCTTAGAAGTACATCTTTCTCCCTTAAGGTAAAGTTTAACACCTTCGCGTCTGCACTGACGGCAGTCTGGTTCAATAGTTCTTGCCATTGTTTTCTCCTTTTAACCTTATATTCTTCTTTTCTTAGGAGGTCTGCAACCGTTATGAGCGATTGGTGAAACGTCCCTGATAAGTGTTACGTTAAGTTCGCAGTTAGCAAGTGCTCTAATAGCAGATTCTCTACCGCTACCAGGTCCTTTAACATAAACTTCGACATTTTTAATTCCGTGTTCTTTAGCAATTTTTGCAGCTTCTTCTACACATGTTTGAGCAGCAAATGGAGTGCTTTTCTTTGATCCTTTAAGACCAAGCTTTCCTGAGCTGCACCATGACAAAGCATTTCCATCACAATCTGAGAAGGTAATGATTGTGTTGTTAAATGATGTCTTAATATGAACTTGACCGTTAGAGATGTTTTTAGAAACTCTCTTCTTAGCCTTAGTAGCTGTCTTCTTAGTTGTTTTTGTTGCCATCTTTATTCTCCTTATGACCCTTTCTTAGAACTTCCAGCAACCACCTTCCTTGGTCCCTTTCTTGTTCTAGCGTTGTTTCTTGTGTTTTGTCCTCTTACAGGTAATCCTTTACGATGACGAATTCCACGATAACATCCGATTTCGTTTAATTTTTTGATATCTAAACTAACTTTCTTTCTTAAATCTCCTTCAACGATAACGTTGTGTTCGATATAGTTACGAAGTTTAGCAACTTGATCATCAGTTAAATCTTTAACTCTGATATCTGCGCTAATGTTTGTTTCTTCACAGATTTTATTGGAAATAGCTCTTCCAATTCCATAAATATAGGTAAGTCCTATCTCAAGTCTTTTTTCTCTTGGTAGGTCCACACCAGCAATTCTTGCCATTTAATTTTCCTCCATTCTTTGAAAATTTTAACCCTGAGTTTGTTTGTGTTTAGCACTCTTAGGGCAAATAACCATAACTTTTCCGTTTCTCTTAATTACCTTGCATTGATCACACATAGGCTTTACGGATGCTCTTACTTTCATGATTTTTCTCCTTGTTAACCCTTATCTCTCCAGGTTATTCGGCCCTTCGTAAGATCGTAAGGGCTCATTTCGACTTTAACTTTATCTCCTTCGATGATTCGAATACAGTGAACTCTCAATTTTCCAGAGATATAAGTAGTTATGACATGACCATTGGCAAGACGAACTCTGAATGTGCTGTTTGGAAGAACTTCTTCTACAACGCCTTCAAATTCAATTACATCTTCTTTTGACATATCATCCTCCTTTATAAATTTTTAATAAATTTTCTAATTGAAGCGTTCACTTTCTCGTCATTAATCTCTAATTCTTCAATAGGAAATCTTTTTGTGCTAACTTTTTGAATATGTTTAACACTTTTCTTTTTTGGCTTATCCTTTTTTAGCCTTTTGCCATCTGCTATATAAGCATAATTTTCTGCTACATCAATTACTACGAAAACCTGGTTCTTTTCTTTCCCAGCTAATGCTTTTACGATCATACCTTTTTCCATAATCACTCCTATAATGTCAATATTTCTATTCCATTCTCAGTGATTAAAACTGTATTTTCATAATGAGCAGCTGGAAGTCCATCTCTCGTCACTATTCCCCATCCGTCACTCAACATGCCTACTTCCTTTCTTCCCATGTTAATCATAGGTTCAATAGCAATGCAAGCATTCTTTGTAACGATAGGTCCGTCTGTCTCCTTTCCATAGTTAGGGACATTAGGTGGTTCGTGCATTCTTCTTCCAATGCCGTGTCCAACCAATTCTCTTACTACTGAATATCCATGCTTTTCAGCATAGACTTGGATAGCATGAGACATTTTTCCCAATCTATCACCAACTTTTAAGTGTTTAATTCCTTCGAAAAAGCACTCTTTGGTGACTTGAATCAATCTTTCCTTTTGAGGAGAGATTTTTCCAACAGGGAAGGTTCTCGCAGCGTCGCCGTTGTAACCTTTATAAATTACTCCGACATCAATACTCACGATATCTCCTTCTTTAAGAACGATATCAGCGGATGGAATGCCATGCACAATCACGTCATTTACTGACGCACATATGCTAGCTGGGTATCCATCATAATTTAAGAAGGAAGGTATCCCACCACGATCTATTATATACTTTTCAACGCATTTGTCAAGTTCTAAAGTTGAAATACCTGGCTTAATCAACGTTTCTGCGTAGTTAAGCGCATCTCTCGTCATTTCACCTGCTTTCTTCATTAAAACAATTTCTGCTGGTGTCATGCAATTCACTTTCTTGCCTCCAAATTCTCTAAAAGTATTTTCGCACGGGCATATACTTCGGCTGGTGAACCACTTCCATCCAGTTTATATACCCTATCACTATAGAAATCTACAAGTGGTGCTGTTTCTCTATCGTAGATTTCTAGACGATTCCTAATTGCGGCTTCCGACTTATCGTCATCACGTTGGTAAAGTGGCGCCCCGCATTTGCACGTTGGATCACTATAACTAGATGTATTGTAGATCTCGCCACAAGAAGAACATACTCTTCTAGTTAAAATTCTTTTTATTATAACATCAGAAGGAATTTCCAAAACGAATACTGCGTCGATCTTTGCAATTTCTTTCAAAGCCTCCGCTTGTTCCTTCGATCTTGGAAATCCATCTAATATATAACCATTTTTACAGTCTTTACGACTTATTCTATCTTGTAAGATTTTTAAGATTACATCAAGAGGAACTAATGAACCTTTATTTACATAACTCTTGGCAAGTTTACCGAGCTCTGTCTCATTCTTCATTTGCTCTCTTAAGAGATCTCCTGTTGAAATTTGAGGCAATCCAAATCCTTTAGTAATTTGTCTTGCTAGTGTTCCTTTTCCAGAACCTTGAGGTCCCATTAAAATAATGTTCATCAAGTACTCCTTTTTCTTAATCTAAAAAGCCCTTATAAGTTCTCATAATCATTTGAGCTTCTAGCTGTTTGTCGAATTCCAACGCTACAGAAACTATAATCATAAGTCCTGTTGCACTGAATGAGTTAACCAGTACTGAATTAATCCCAGCTGTTCCAATAGCTTTAAAAGCTAAGCTTGGAATAAGTGCAATTATAGCTAAGAAAATTGCTCCAAATAATGTTATTCTTTTTGAAATTTTCTTTAAATAATCAGCTGTAGGTTTTCCTGGTCTAATACCTGTGATAAATCCGCCCTGTTGTTGTATTCTCTTTGAAATATCTTCTGTGTTAAACATAATTTGAGCATAGAAGAATGCAAAAGCAAAGATCAATACAGCAAGTACGACGATATAAATCCAAGAACCAGTTCCTAACCATGTTTGATACCATTGCTCAGCACTTGAGCCTGGCCAGAACATACTAATAATTAATTGTGGGAATGTAATCAAAGCTGAAGCAAAAATAATTGGCATTACGTTTGTCCCATTAACTTTAATTGGAATGTAAGTGCTTTGTCCACCATACATTTTTCTTCCCTTAACTTGTTTTGCATATTGAACAGGAACTCTTCTTTCTGCACAATCCACAAATACAATCAATGCAAAGATGGCGATCATAACAGCGAGGAAAATTAAAATTGTCCAAAGGTTTGTTATGTCACTTCCGATTGATTTAATTGCTGTTAAGATTCCATTAGCACCTGTTGAAAGGATACCTACAAAGATTAATAAGCTCATACCGTTTCCGATACCAATCTCTGTAATCTTTTCACCAAGCCAAACGGTGAACATTCCGCCAGCAACCAATACAAGAACAATACCTGTAGCAATGAGCCATGTAGGAGCTCCAACCCAAAGTACATTTGATGTATCAAGTGAACTTTGATAGGAAATTACGATGCCAACTGCTTGAGCAATAGAAAGTACTAAAGCGGCAATTCTTGTATATAGATTTATTTTTTTTCTTCCATCTTCACCTGCTTTTGAAAGTTTTTCAAGTGCAGGAATTGCAACCGTCAATAGTTGTATAACAATAGACGCAGTAATATACGGAGAAACACCAAGAGCCAACAATGAACAGTTGCTCAACGCTCCACCGCTTATCATATTCATAATACTAAAGATACTGTAGCTATTACCTGCGATATCTTCGCCGATCTTAGCGATATCAAATCCAGGAATTGGCAACCAGCATCCGACTCTATATATAAAGAGAAGAAGAAGAGTGATAAATATCTTCTTTCTTACATCTTTTACCTTAAAGGCGTTTGCAATGGTTTTAAACATTTTTACTCCTCAACTCTTCCGCCAGCTTTTTCGATTTTTTCTCTAGCTGTAGCGGTTACTTTATTTGCTTTAACGATAAGAGGTTTTGTTAATTCTCCATCGCCAAGAACTTTCAATCCATATGGTTGTAATTTACCAATTAAACGAAGTTCATATAAAAGTTCAGCAGTAACAACTGTGTTTGGTTCGAATCCTTCGAGATCCCCAACGTTGATTGTTGCATAAACCTTCTTATTATTTTTATTATTGAATCCACGGATTGCCATTTTTCTGATAAGTGGAATATTTCCGCCTTCAAATCCAGCTTTTACTCCACCACCACTACGTGCGTTTTGACCTTTATGGCCCTTTCCACTAGTTTTACCAATTCCGCTTCCGATTCCTCTACCAACTCTAACTTTCTTAGTAGTTGCACCTTGTGCAGGTTTAAGATTCTCTAATTGCATAATTTCCTCCTAGTTTTCCTCTTCGACTTTTACAAGGTGTTTAACATGGAATAAACTTCCTCTAATACTTGCGTTATCTGGTAAAAGTCTTGTTTGACCTAACTTTGTAAGACCAAGTGCTTCTAAGATTTTGCTTTGTTTTTTATTGTATCCGATAGCACTTCTTACATATGTTACCTTAAGTTTTTTATCTGCCATTTTTCAATCCTCCTTAAATCTCTTCAGGAGCCTTGCCACGACGAGCAGCAATCTCTTCACGAGTTCTAAGAGCAACAAGACCATTCATAGTTGCTTTTACACAGTTAATTTTGTTAGTTGAACCATGTATTTTTGTAACGATATCTTTAATTCCTGCAAGTTCAAGAACAGCACGAGCTGCTCCACCTGCGATAACTCCTGTACCAGGTTTAGCAGGAAGCATAAGAATTTGAGTTGAACCAAACTTTCCAATGATTTCGTGTGGAATAGTTCCGTCTACTACTCTAATCTTATTGATGTTTTTCTTAGCTGCAGCTGTAGCTTTGTCGATAGCAGCTGGAACTTCTTGAGATTTACCAATTCCAAGACCAACTCCATTCTTACCATCTCCTACAACAACTAATGCAGAGAAACGAAGTGTACGACCACCCTTAACAACCTTAGTTACCTTTCTAACGCAAACTAATTTCTTTTCGAAACCTTCTTCTTCACGTTTTGGGGCAGCTTTACGATCTGTTTTTGGCTTTCCTTCAAATTTTCTAGCTTTTTTAACTTCTTTAACTTCTTTAACTTCTTCGCTCACTTTGTCCTCCTAAAACTTAAGCCCAGCTTCTCTGGCAGCATCAGCAAGAGCTTGAACTCTTCCTGTGTAAAGGTATCCACCTCTGTCAAATACAACTGTATCAATCTTCTTTGCTTTTGCTCTTTCAGCAATTGCAGCACCGACTAATTTAGCTTGTTCTGTTTTGTTCTTTCCTGCACAATTCTTAGCAATTTCTTTTTCTAATGTTGATGCGCTAACAAGTGTTGTTCCTGTAACATCATCAATGATTTGAGCATAGATTTGAGTTAAACTTCTGTAAACGTTAAGACGAGGTCTTTCAGCTGTTCCAGAAAGCTTATTTCTAACTCTGTTATGACGAACTTTTCTGTCAATATTTTTATCACTTTTGTTTATCATCTTTCTAACTCCTACTTCTTGCCTTTACCTGCAGTTTTTCCGACTTTTCTAATTACTACTTCGTCTTTGTAACGAACGCCATATCCGTGATAAGGTTCAACTGGACGAAGATCTCTAATATTTGATGCAAATTGACCAACTTTTTGCTTATCAATTCCGCTTACAACTAATTCAGTTGCACTAACAGCTTTAACATCGATATCTTCTGGGATATCAACATTAACGTCGTGTGAGAATCCAAGATCTAATGTGAGTTTCTTTCCAGAAACTGTTGCTTTGTAACCTACCCCGCTGATTAAGAGTCCTTTAGTAAATCCTTCAGAAACTCCAATAACCATATTGTGGATAAGTCTATTGTAAAGACCTTGTTTTGCGTTAGCTGTTGAGTCTTCTGTGTTAGCGATAACTGTGTGGATGTCGCTTCCTTTAATTTCAACGGCTATACATTTTTCGATTTTTTGTTTTAATGTTCCTTTTGGTCCTGAAACTGTAATTTCATTTCCGTTAAGGGTTGCTGATACTCCAGCAGGCATAACGATAACTTTACTTCCTATTCTAGACATATCCTACCCCCTTACCATACATAAGCGAGAACTTCGCCACCAACGTTAAGTTCACGAGCCTTCTTATCAGTCATGATACCTTTGTTTGTTGAGATAATAGCGATTCCAAGTCCGCTTATAACATATGGAATTTTATCTTTTTGTGCATAAATTCTAAGTCCTGGTTTAGAAATTCTCTTAAGACCTTGAATAACGCTTCCTTGTTCATCATATTTCAAAACGATATTGATGTTTTTGAAATTTCCAGCGTCAACAACTTCGTAAGAAGTAATATAACCTTCTTCTAAAAGAATTCTTGCGATTTCCATTTTTTCCTTTGATGCAGGAACGCTAACTGTTTCGTGTTTTGCTTTTAAAGCGTTACGAATTCTTGTGAGCATATCTGCAATTGAATCTGTAGTTAACATATTTCCTCCTTACCAACTTGCCTTCTTAACGCCAGGAATTTCACCTTTGCTTGCAAGTTCTCTGAAACAAACTCTGCAAATGCCGTATTTCTTAAGAACAGAGTGAGGTCTTCCGCAAAGCTTGCAACGAGTATATTCTCTTGTTTCGTATTTTTGTTTCTTTTGTTGTTTTTCTTTAAGTGCTTGTCTTGCCATATTCCACTCTCCTTATCTATTGAAAGGCATTCCGAGTGCCTTCAAAAGTGCCTTTGCTTCAGCATCTGTCTTTGCAGTAGTTACAAAACATACATCAAATCCTCTTACTTTTTCTACTTTATCGTAAGAAATTTCAGGAAAGATTAATTGTTCTTTGATTCCCATAGCATAGTTTCCTCTGCCGTCGAATGACTTATCAGAAACACCATGGAAGTCTCTAACTCTTGGAAGAGCGATAGCTGTTAATCTATCGAAGAATTCATACATTCTGTCTCCACGAAGAGTTACTTTAGCACCAATTTTTTGTCCTTGACGCAATGTAAAGTTAGAAATTGATTTCTTTGCAACAGTTGCTACTGGCTTTTGACCAGAGATAGCCATAAGTTCATCTAAAGCAATGTTGAAGCTCTTTGAGTTACTCTTTACGTCTCCAAGTCCCATGTTAAGAGTAATTTTTTCAAGTTTTGGAACTTCATTAATATTCTTGTATCCGAACTCTTTGATAAGAGCTGGAACAACTTCTTCTCTATATAACTTGTGAAGTCTATTTAATTCTTTTGCCATCATTCAACTCCTAATTATTTTCTGCTGTTTTGGCTTTCGACTTTTGTTTTTTAGCTGCCTTCTTTGAAGCTTTTACAAACTCTTTATCAAGGCTTGCATTACATTTTTTGCATGAACGAACTTTCTTTCCGTCCACTTCTGTGTGAGCAACTCTTGTTGCCTTTCCACATACAGGGCAAACTACCATTACGTTTGAAGCATCGATTGCAGCAGGCTTCTTAGCAATTCCACCTTTATCTTGTTGAGATCTTGGTTTATTGTGTTTTGTAACGATGTTTACGTTTTCAACTAGAACTTTTCCGTCTTTTGGAGAAACTTCTAATACTTTTCCAGTTTTCTTTTTATCTTTTCCAGCGATAACAACTACATTATCACCTTTCTTAATAGTTAAACTCATTTTTCATTTCTCCTTTTAAATAACCTCTGGAGCGAGAGATATGATCTTCATATATCCCTTATCTCTAAGTTCTCTTGCGATAGGTCCGAAAACACGAGATCCTCTAGGTTGTTTTTGGTTATCAATGATAACTGCTGCATTATCATCAAATCTAATATGAGAGCCATCTTGACGACGAAGTCCCTTAACTGAACGAACTATAACCGCCTTAACAACATCTCCTTTCTTAACTGTTCCACCAGGAATAGCTTTTTTAACAGAAGCAACAATAACATCACCGATATTTCCGCTTCTTCTAAAAGATCCACCGAGTACTCTGATACACATAATTTCTTTTGCACCAGTATTGTCAGCAACTTTTAATCTTGTTTGAGGTTGTATCATCTTATTGCCCTCCTTACTTAGCTTTTTCTATGATTTTAACAAGTCTGTAGTATTTGTCTTTTGACATTGGACGAGTTTCCATAATAAGAACTGTATCACCAACACCGCATTCATTGTTTTCATCATGAACTTTGAATTTTTTAGATTTTTGAACGACTTTTTTATAAACTTTGTGGTTTACTCTGGAAACAACGTTAACAACAATTGTCTTGTCCATTTTTCCAGCACTTACAACAACACCAGTTCTGGTAAGTCTTGAATTTCTATCTTCCATTGTTTCCTCCATTAGCCTTTTCAGCAACTTGTTTTTCTCTTAAAACAGTCTTAACTTTAGCAATTTCTCTTCTTACGTTTCTAATTGCAAGTGGGTTTGCAAGATTTCTAGTAGCGTGAGAGAATCTAAGGTTGAAGAGTTCATTGTTTAACTCTTTTACTTTTGCATTAAGTTCATCGATGCTAAGACATTTAATTTCACTAGTTTTCATCTTTCACACCACCTTCTTCTACAATTTGTTCCTTTTTTACGAATTTTGTTTTGCAAGGAAGTTTATGTCCAGCCAATCTGAAAGCTTCTCTCGCAACTTCTTCAGCAACTCCTTCTACTTCGAAAAGGACTCTGCCTGGTTTAACAACAGCAACCCAGAATTCAGGATTTCCTTTACCGGAACCCATTCTTGTTTCTGCTGGTTTCTTTGTTACAGGTTTATCAGGGAAAATCTTAATCCAAACTTTTCCGCCTCTCTTAATATAACGAGTTAAAGCGATACGAGCAGCTTCAATTTGATTTGATTTAATCCAGCAAGGTTCTGTAGCAATCATTCCATACTCTCCGTATGCAACTGTGTTACCTCTTAAAGCCTTACCTGTCATTCTGCCTCTGAAAACCTTTCTTCTTTTAACTCTCTTAGGCATTAACATTATTCTTGTCCTCCTTTGTCAGCTGACTTACTAGGTAAGATTTCACCTTTGTAAATCCAGCACTTAACTCCCAACTTACCGTAGTTAGTATAAGCAGCAACTGTTCCATAGTCAATGTCCGCTCTGATAGTGTGAAGAGGAAGAGATCCTTCCATGTAATGCTCAGATCTGTGAAGAGTGTTAGCTCCGTCGATAACACCGTTCAATTGAACTTTGCATCCCTTAGCACCAGCTTTCATAACTCTTTGGATAGCCATCTTTAATGCTCTTCTCCATTGAACACGTTTCTCAAGTTGAGAAGCGATTGATTCAGCAACTAATTGAGCATCTAAATCAGGTTTTTTAACTTCTTTTACGTTAATAACAAGGTTTTTAACAGGTCTGATTAAACCAGCAACTTCCTTCTTAATAACTTCAATACCTGCACCTTTTTGACCAATGATCATACCAGGTTTAGCAGTGTAAACATCAACAACTAATCTTGCATCAGTTCTCTCGATTGTGATTTTAGAGATTGCACAAGCATAGTATTTTTTCTTTAAAAATTTCTTAATTTTTTGGTCTTCAACAAGATTGTCAGCGAAATCAGCTTTCTTTGCATACCAAGTAGCATTCCAATCTTTGTTTACACCAAGTCTAAGTCCAATTGGACTAACTTTCTGTCCCATGCGTTCCTCCTTATTTCACTTCATCAAGCACAATTGTAATGTGTGATGTCTTCTTTAAAATTCTATCTCCACTTCCCTTAGCTCTTTGAGAAATTCTCTTAAGCATTGGGCCTGAAGTTGCGTAACATTCAGCAACGAATAGGCTGTCTCTATTCATTCCTTTGTTGTTTTCTGCGTTTGCGATTGCAGATTTAAGTACTTTTACACTTTCGGCAGCAGCTGAATCTGGCATATTTTCTAATATAGCAACAGCTTCATTAACTTTTTTACCTCTAATTAAGTCTAAAACGATACGAACCTTTGATGAGCTCATTCTAATATAATTTGCTTTTGCAAATGGGCGAATGTCTTTCTCTTTGGCTCTTCTTTCTGCTTTTTGTCTAATTCTTGTAGCCATTTCTCACCTCTTCCTACTTTGCTTTAGCAGCCTTTGCTGCTTTCTTTTCTGCATGTCCCTTGTATGTTCTTGTTGGAGCAAATTCTCCTAATTTGTGTCCAACCATATCAGCTGTTACATAAACAGGAATGTGTTTTTTTGCCGTTATAAACAGCAAATGTAAAGCCGATAAAGTCAGGATAAATTGTTGAAGAACGTGACCATGTTTTGATAGGTTTCTTTGTTCCAGAAGTTAACATTTCATTAACTTTCTTAACCAAACTTGCATGAACATAAGGTTTCTTTAATGTTTTACTCATTGTGCTCTCCTAATTAACTCTCTTAACCATCAAGCGGTTAGAGCGATTTTTTCTCTTTCTAGTTTTAAGACCAAGAGCAGGTTTACCCCAAGGTGTAACAGGTGACTTAAGTCCAACTGGAGACTTACCTTCTCCTCCTCCATGTGGGTGGTCGTTAGGGTTCATAGCAACACCACGAACTGCTGGTCTAACACCCATATGTCTCTTTCTTCCTGCTTTTCCAAGTGAAACTAATTCGTGATCAATATTACCAACTGTTCCGATTGTAGCTCTGCAAGCAAGTAATACTTTTCTCATTTCACCACTTGGCATTCTAAGTGTAGCATAATTGCCTTCCTTAGCCATAAGTTGAACTTCGGCACCAGCAGAACGAGCAATTTGTCCACCTTTCTTAGGTTGAAGCTCGATGTTGTGAACTAAAGAACCAACTGGGATGTCTGATAATGGGAGATTATTTCCGACTTTTATTTCAACGTTTGATCCACTCATAAGAACGTCACCAACTTGTAATCCTACTGGTGCGATGATGTATCTCTTTTCACCGTCAACATAATTCAATAATGCGATATATGCTGTTCTATTTGGATCGTATTCAATACCAACAACTTTAGCTGGGATATTGTCTTTATTTCTCTTAAAATCGATAATACGATATTTTTGTCTGTTTCCACCACCTTGGTGTCTTACAGTAATTCTACCTTGAGCGTTTCTTCCTGCATTCTTTTTCTTAACAGCAAGGAGTGATTTCTCAGGTTCTTTCTTTGTTACCTCATCAAATGTAGCAGAAGTATAGAATCTTCTTCCAGCTGATGTAGGGTTTTTAGTCTTTATAGCCATTGTTAACTCCTCCTATTATGATAAGCTCTCAAAGAATGCGATTGGCTTTGAAGATTCTTTCAAAGTAACGATAGCTTTCTTGTAATCACTTGTCTTGCCAACTGTTCTTCCGGCTTTTGTGTTCTGAGCTTTTGTTTTTCCTTTAACGATAGCAGTATTAACTTTTTCAACTTGAACGTTGAAGATTTTTTCAACTGCTTTCTTGATTTCAGTTTTTGTTGCTCTCTTGTCAACTACGAATGAGTAAACTTTGTTTTGAATACCAACATAGCTTTTTTCTGTTAAGAGAGGTTTTCTAATAATTTCATATGCTTCCATTATTCTGCGTAAGCCTCCTCTATTGATTTGATTGCAGACTTTGTAAGAACAACGTTTTTGTTTGCAACAACTTCATAAACATTAAGAAGATCAATTTCTTCGATGTCTAAGTTTTTGATATTAGCAGTTGCTCTCTTGATCTCTGCGCTATTTTGATCATTAACAACAACAGTTTTTCCAGCGAACTTGAATGCGTTCATGAAAGCTTGAGCATCTTTAGTTTTTGCACTAGCGATTTCAAATTTATCAAGAACTGTTACGCCACCCTCAGCGATCTTTGTGCTAATTGCAGAAAGAAGTGCGAGTCTCTTTGCTGTTTTGTTCATCTTCTTTGAGAAGTCTCTTGGCTTTGGTGCGAATACAACTCCACCACCAGTCCATTGTGGACCTTTTGTTGAGCCGTGACGAGCACGTCCAGTTTTCTTTTGTCTCCAAGGCTTCTTAGCATGTCCCCTTACTTCACTTCTTGTAAGAGTACTTTTTGTTCCCTGTCTTTGATTAGCGTTGTAAGCAACAACAGCTTCATGGATAAGGGCTTCATTATAAGGAACTGCGAAAAGGTCGTCTGATAATTCAATCTCACCAACTTCTTTAGCAGCCATATCATATACTTTTAACTTTGCCATTGTTGTCTCCTTTAAGCTTTCTTAGACTCACGGATTGCAACTAATGTTCCCTTTGGTCCTGGAACGCAACCCTTAACGAGTAAGATATTTCTATCTTTGTCGACTTTAACTATTTCTAAATTTTGAATTGTAACTCTTTCACAACCATAATGACCAGGCATATGTTTGTTTTTGAAAACTCTTGATGGTGTTGAGTTTGCACTCATTGAACCAACTTCTCTGTGAACAGGTCCTACACCGTGAGTCATTTTTAATCTTTGTTGATTCCATCTCTGGATAACACCAGTGAAACCTCTACCTCTTGTTGTAGCTGTTGCATCAACTTTATCTCCTTCAGCGAAGATTTCACAATTGATTACGTTACCGACTTCATAATCTTTTGCATTTTCGATTCTTAATTCTCTTAAAACCTTAGCAGGTTCAACGTTAGCTTTCTTGTAAACTCCAAGTTGAGCTTTGTTGACTCTTTGTTCTTTTTGTTTTCCGAAACCAACTACTACTGAATCATAACCGTCTTTTTCAACTGTCTTAACTTGAACTACATCACAAGGACCAGCTTCAATAACAGTTACAGGAACTACTAAGCCGTTTGATGAGAAGACTTGAGTCATTCCAAGTTTTTTACCTATAATTGCTTTTTTCATAAATCAGCCTTTCCTCCTTATAATTTAATTTGAATATCTACCCCAGCTGGAAGGTCGAGCTTCATAAGAGCGTCGACAGCCTTTGTTGAAGGACTGTAGATATCAATCAATCTTTTATGTGTTTTGCTTTCGAATTGTTCTCTACTATCTTTGTCTTTGTGTGGAGAACGAATTACTGTAACCACTTCTCTGTCTGTTGGAAGTGGAATAGGGCCAGCGACTTTAGCGCCGAACTTCTCTACTGTATCAATAATTCTCTTGCAAGCATTATCGATAAGTGAGTGTTCATAGGCCTTTAATTTAATTCTAATTTTTTGTGTTGCCATTTAATAAACCTCCTGTATAGCAATACCGACTCACATTTACTTAATTTTCCCGCAATATGCGCTCTTTTTGTTCAAATACTGAACCCTCGAACACTAACCCGGGTGTATCATGCTGTAAGACTTAAAAAAATGTGAAGTTGTCGGCCGCCTTCAATCTTTGTTGAAGACTTGTCCGTATAAGTTCTCTTTGATTGCCGGTAACCAAAGTAACCTCATACTTCAAC
>Ga0256869_1000589_pt1 | contig 15718 bp, 14 predicted proteins | sample RumenRJG_05RNA_FD_186096 | JGI IMG/M metagenome (GOLD analysis project Ga0256869, IMG submission 186096) | Metatranscriptome of bovine rumen microbial communities from Lethbridge, Alberta, Canada - Rumen RJG_05 (Metagenome Metatranscriptome) | ecosystem: Host-associated > Mammals > Digestive... | reverse complement strand
GGACGTTGTTGTGACTGATGCCGAAATTTACAGTGATCACGATGGCGTTACACACCTTACGATAGATGCACGTCCGAACTCATGGAACCGGAACAAGTGCCCATTCTGTGGACGTAAAAAACTCGCTCTGGTGGGCGAGCCACAGCAGGATCCCCGTGTTTCATGATCTTTACAAGAAGATCAAGCGACATAAGGAGCACATACCGAACACCATAAAGTTCGGGCTGTGCAACGCCAGGATCGAGGCTACTAACAACAAGATCAAGCTGATAATCCGCAAGGCCTACGGGTTCAGGAACATACAAAATATGCTGGATATGGTCTACCTGGTATGTTCGAGTATCAGGATACCACTTCCTAACAGAAAGTCGAGGAATAGATGACCGCAGTGATACTCAAAAGGAATGGAGTTTCTTACCCACAGAGACTACCGAAGAGCCAAATAAAAGGACTTATAAAAGTACCATGAATTCGGTTCCATCGGAAGTAAAGGCGTTTCTTAAGTTTGGAGAATTCAAGGATCTAGAAAAATTTAAAAATAGCTCTGTGTATTTTGGCAAAGCAGAGCATTACAGAGAACTTGAGAAGCAAATAAAAGGACAGGGCGACAAAAGAGAAGGGGCAGTAACTTTTCCAGCTGTTAAAGCAACTCTATACGATAAAGATGGTAGTGGAAGAATTTGTCATATTGATGGACCGATAAATATTCTAGCCGTTATACCTGAACTTAATAGAGTTCCTATCTTCTGTCTATTTGCTGTATACGATAAAGATATACAAGCTGGGAAGATAGTACTATCTAAAGAAATCAGGAGTACAATACGATCACATTTTCCGAAAGCAAATGCTGTTGCTGTTGTTAAGAATCCTGTTGATTTCAATCATAGACTTACTGATAAATGGGAATATGCCATTAGTACTGGATATAATGTCGAATCTGACATTGTTCATTATTTCAATTTAGAAGGCTATGATACTGTTGATCCATCATCTGGAAAGGTTGTAACGGCGGTAGACGAAAGGTATCTTGACTATCTTAGAATCTCAAAAGCATATAATGTAAAAACTGCTTATAAGACATTATTTGCTAAAGATGAGTTCTTTCAGAACGAACAGGAATATAGATATGTTATTCCTAAGGCTTTATTACCCGACGGTCAGAATGGAGTGGCAATTAAGGCTAATGTTGGTGACTTAATAGAACTAGAGAATTTGGACGAATTCTTTGATAGAATGACCTGAATGAGTCGGTCATTGTTTTATGAGCAGACATAATACACAATCACAAGTAAATAATCAGATTACCTCATCTAAATGGCAAAAGGATAAGGACCTTGATGATAATCTAATGATAAAAATTATTTCCATCTTCACTTTCATGTGATTGGTGATGCATTCAATCATTTTATTAACGAAATTGAAATTCAGGAGAAAGAAACATCTTTTAAAAACAACTGGTTTCTGAATGGTAATGCTTCGTACCTTTATGAAATGCTTTTTGACTTGTCGTCGTTTACAGGTTTCTTTTATGCTTATAAGCGCGATGAATATGCTCGGTATGATGGAGCAAAGAGATTAGAGAATATAAAGGTTATTAACCCAGACTCGTATTTACTATTCCTAGGAAATAGACGCATTCCAAGTAAAGTCTTTTATGATCATGCACCGCTTGAATCCATTCCGCCAGGAGAAGAATGGACTACGGAGTATGAATCAAACAGCAGGAAACTTGTTGATTATCTTGATTCTAATGGGGCAGGTTCAACGCTGTATTCAACCACTATCAGGTGTCTTACAAAACTGTATGAGTATCTTAAACAGGAACATATTTCCTACAGTCCTCCTTGTGATTTGTTGAAATCAGTATAACTTTTTTGCAAGAAGGTTATAAGTCTGCTATAATAAAAAAGATTTGTGACAGAAAACACAGGGGTGTCCGTGATCATCGCATAAAGCGTGTCATGAGATGGACCTGTGATGATATTTTTGTAAAGAGCGGGAGGACGTACAGAGTCCTTCTGATGGCGAAGCTATAGGAAAATGAAGGGAGGCATGGTATGGACAGCTGTGAAATTGAAGACAATAATGCAGTAGAAAGTGAGCTGAAACGTATTTTTCCAGAGTATTTCAGTAAGTTTTCCCTGCCAGAGGGTGCTCATGAAGAGCGGATACTGGTTTATCGCGCCTGCAAGACAAACAAATGTGATAAGAAATCCTTTACTCCTACTTATGAAGAACAGGGATGCCAGGTGAGAGACTGTGATGATCCTACTGATCCGTCATTATACTCTTTATCAACATACGAAAAGCCGAGGGATGTCAAGAGATTCGCGATTACCAATTCTGACATTCGTGAGCCGTTCAAGATTGCAATGGGATACACGGAACCATCATGTGGACTGGTTCAAAGGACAAGGGAGCGTACCGGTCGGAGAACATCTCACGTTGATTGGTTGCTTTACGTAGATGCAGAGCCTTACAAATATTTTGAGATCATCGAAGATTTTGCAGACTATCTGGAAAAATACAAGAAAGAAAAGGCAGGTGAATAGATATGGAAAAGGAGAAGTTTTTGAATGTTACAATATGTGATATAGGGCAGCTGTATTATGAGAAAGTGTTTTTTGAGGGAGCGTACCCCATCATCTTCACCTGTGTGGATAACAGGAGAAATAGATATCTATGTGTATGCTGCCAGAACAATAAGGAAGGACGAAGGTGGCTGATCAGCAGTACGACTCCAACTACGGTAATTGCAATGCTCCGTAATCAGATTACTCTGCGTGATGCTTTCCTTAAATCGCATAATGTCAGAGTATCAGCATTTTTAACGAATGGAACTCTGGAGTGCACGAATAACGATTCTTACATATGGAGCGATGATAGCATATATTTACCTAAAAAGAGGGAAACCATCGATGCCGAAGATGGAGAATTTGATGAAGAGATTTCATTCTACGAAGGACTTCTGATATCGGTAACACTTGAATTCGTTATTAAAACAATTAAAGAGGCCGTAATATCTTCTGTCGCATATAAGATGGAAGATTATGAAAAAAATTTTCATTCGTCTGAAAGTGCCACGGAAATCACCTTGAAGAAATCAGATGATAATAGCTATGTGTTTGTCGGTCACGATGGATTAAATGATGCAGCGTAGGCATACAGACTGTGAGGACTGAATATGGGAAAGGAAATATTTAGCGAACTGAGACTTGAGAATGTCGTGTTTGACCACATTGAATTTGACCGGAAGGATTTCAAAAAGACTAATGCAGATCCCGAGATTAGGCTCAAGGTTCAGGTTGGAGAAAATGAGGACTCAGTTCATAGGACAAATCTGATATGCATTATAACAAAAAAAGACGAGTATGATATCAATATAAGCCTTTCTGGATATTTCACCTTTCAGCGCGACAGCTCTCTTGATGAAAAAAAGAAGAAGGACATTATTGAAAACAACACGGTATCAATCCTGATGCCATATCTGCGGAGTGAGATAACTCTCCTGACAACCCAGCCGGATATGGAACCAGTGGTGCTACCGGTTATTAACGTTAGAAACCTGATGAAAAATGATAAGTAGGCCGTTCTGAATAGTACACTTTTCGGAACGAAAGAATACAGGAATGATAGTTGAACTGATGGCAAGAGAAATCGGGTCTGGTGAATTATGAAAAAAACTTGCTTTGTAGAGGCGGCCTTCGGGCCGCCTTTTTTGCGTTATTTACAGGAATAATACTTTTGTGATATACTTGAAAGAGTCAGTCCGAGGCAGATGCATGTCGTCATAGGCGCAGTATTCTGACTCGTATGGTCATATTGAAATTAGTTAAGAGGGCTTTTTGACAGGTAGGAGTCCTATGGCGAAGCATACTCAAGAGCTATAAGTTACTGACGAAAAAATCGTAGGGAAATGAAATCATGCAGGTATGGGAAATAGAACAGAGAAGATACCAGAATAAGATATGCTAATTCGACTTAAAGACTGGCTACGACCTCTCTTTCAGACAATTATTATTCTTCTTGTGATAATTCTTGCATTTATTGTTGATTTTGCAAAGATTCTCGCAGAAGCCATAGTCAAAGCACAGTTAGAAAAAGACTGGTCTTATGTCAAGATTTAGTACAAGTTAAAATGAGAAATTTGGCTCTTCGGTAGTCTCTGTGGGTAAGAAACTCCATTCCTTTTGAGTATCACTGCGTTCATCTATTCCTCGACTTTCTGTTAGGAAGTGGTATCGTGATATTCGAGCATACCAGGTAGACCATATCCAACATATTCTGTATATTTCTGAACCCGTAGGCCTTGCGGATTATCAGCTTGATCTTTTCATACAGATCATGGAACACAGGGATCCTGCTGTGACTTGCCCACCAGAGCCAGTGATTCAGATCCGCTTCGGCTTTGCCATTGGATAATGCCTTTACTTTGTCGACAGCTTTATGCCATCTCTCAGCACGTAGTTTGTCAAGAGCCTCCATTGCCCATTCAACCACATGGAACGGATCGACACATCGTATACAGTCAGGTGTGAACTCATTAACACAGTCTGTTATCCAGCGTGCTCCATCGCCTGTAACAACCTTTATGGTGGCTTTCTGCTCATCTGTAAGCTGCTCGTAGAGTTGAGTCAGGACATCCTTCCCGTGCCTCTCAGCAGCCCATACGACCGTATTTGTATCGTGATTAACGATAACAGTGATGTATTTGTGACCTTTGCAGTAGCTTGTCTCATTGATCCCTATACGGACAAGCCCATCAAGACGCTTTGAGAGATCCGGTTCAAGATCCCTGAGGCTGCGGCTGATACAGTTTCCTACAGTCTTCCAGTCAATCCTCATGTAGTTTGCAACGGCACTCCTTGGCAGATATTTTGCCAGCCACGCAGCAGTCATATCGAAGGCTTTAGTAAAACCACTGTTGGGATATGCCCATGGGACATCGGCTGTAACAATTCCGTGTTCAGGACATACCACCCGATGCGTATGTGATACGATCTCAACAAGCACTCCACCAAAATCCAGGCATCGCCATGATCTGAGATTCTTCGCTGGCTGGTCATACCTCGGAAGTTTCTTTCTTCCACAGCATGGACATTTGTTGGCATTCCAATGATCTGGTCGGGCAGCGATTGCCGGGTGTCTGACACCGTTGCTGTCATCATAAGTCCTGCAGTCTGTGATCACGATGTTCTTGACACCTATCAGGTTTTTGAGTAAATTATTGGCAGAGGTCATCTCGTTTCTCCTTATCGTTGATGTTTGGTCGCTGATAATGATATCGAAAACGAGGTGATCCTTCAATATTCAGTTGTTTTTGGCCTAGGATTTACCCACAAAGTATCCCGAAGCCTCAAAAAACGTGATTGATAAAGCCAGTTCAAACCCACCCGAACTTGAAATCTGGAGTAGTCCTTTTGAAGAAAAAAGTTGATAATCCCAACGTCCGGCAGACCATCGCATCTGCCTTATCAGTATTTATAATATCACTGATCGTATTTGCTCTGGCATATAAGCTCAGCGTGATCCCATATCTTACGATTGTGGCATGTTGTGCAGGTCTGGTATGCGTCTATGCCAGAACGATCAATGTAGTGAGACTGGACAGGACACTGCAGACAACAATAGCCTTTGCTGCAAATATTCTGGCATTTCTGATAATAAAGCTTGTAAACGGGCGCAGTTTCAGACAGATACCAACCGACAGATGGGTAGCAATATTTATCCTTATGATGATAATAGCTGCTGAAACAGCATATATTGTGCATAGCACGCGTAATTATGCAAAGAAGGATTACACCGAGGAAGCATATAGAGCAGGGAGAAAAGAGTCCGGTGACAGGATAAGATTTAATGAGGATACGCTGCTTCCATCACGAGAATCTGATTATGAGAAACTGCGTCAGCTGATCCTTAAAAATAATATAGTCGGAGCAGAAGGAGAGTGGGGATCAGGCAAAAGCTATATCGTAGACAGTCTCACAGAAGAACTCAAAGAAAGCGGATTTGAAGTGGTTCCGCTAAAAATGTTTGAACTCAATACAGATGATGTGGTAAGTGTTTTCTTATGGACGATAGATAATCTGCTCCGAAAGCATGGAATAGCTACCAGACATTCAAGGATACTTTCACGAATGGTTGATGGCAATAAATATCTGGCAGATTTCCAGAATGCACTGTTTCCGGATTACGAAAGCCTGGATTCAGCATTAAATAGCATCAGGGAATCACTGAAAAGTATCGGGCATATAGTAATATTTGTTATAGAGGATATAGACCGGCTTAAGGATTCCGAAAAGGTACGGACGGTTTTTGATCTGGCTGACCGTCTGTCTGATGATAAAGTCAGATTCATCATGGAGTATGATAGAAATGCTCTGAAGAAGCTTGACGACTCTCTGGACTATAATTTTCTGGAAAAATATATACCGGTGTATATTCCGCTGAGTCCGGTAAAGCTGGAAGAAGCAATAGAAACACTGACTACAGGTACTGTAAATGACCCTGCTTTTGTCACATATGACGAGATCAGCAATATCCGTATATCAGCTGTAACATCAGTCAACCACCTGCTTTCCCGGCTGGGTTCAGGTATCAGCCTGGAAAACAGGGACGGATATATCACGTCGATAAGGGAAGTAAAACATTTCCTGAATGAGCTGTATTATGAGCTTGTACTGAATAAAGATTATTATAATGACAAAGTACGCAGGCGTGCAATCATATCAGTCCTTCTGATAAAACATTTTTCACACGATCTGTATGAAGGATTTGAAAAAGATCTAAGCCCGTCCAGGTCAATGTATGTAGAGGTCTGTGGTAAAAGATTTACAACGGGGATGCTAGGCAGGCTGGCAGATCTTTTTGATAAAGAAGAAAAGAATGCCCATAGAGACCATAACGACAGTAATCCGGATAAAACACATCTGAATGATAAAAAGATCTTTGGAGAACACCTCGATGAAATTATAAAAGAAGATTCTTCAGACGACAGACCTCATGATATGGCAGAAGACTGTACGAATAACCTGGCATTTACTGTACAGGATGATTCATATTATCGTTTATCTAAGGCTGTAGAAATCTTTCAGGCCTTTTATATGCTTGGGTACGAACCCGTCCCGGAAAAGTATCTGAAAAATCCGCATGCAGTCTATGAGGCCAGAAATAAACAGATCTCAGAGGATGAAGAGCACTTCCTGAATCACTGGATCAGCAAGGAATATTCCAATTCAGAGATAGACAGGGTCGTATGGCATGAGCTTGCAACGGGATCCTCTGAATATACAGACGAAGAGGCCTTTGTCAGAGCAATGAAAAAAGAAGTGCTGAGCAAAGATACATTCCTTGAGCAGGAAGCGGCATTTCACAGACTGCATAACCGGATGTGGTACGGACATCTGTTCAAAGATGCAGGCACTATTGACAGAGTGGGAGTTCCCATGCATGAGACCATGAGCAGGGCATATAGAGCAGTCGGTGCTTCAGATCAGGACTGGATCCGGCTGATGGATTTCATAGAAAACTATACTCTCGACAACAGAGCCAATGACAGATTTGATATCTCAAAGTTTGAAACGCTCTATGTGATAGGCTCATGCAGTGATGAGTCAATGCTTATACGCGCCATGAAACTTTTTCTTGCCTGGCAGGCGGATGCGGATTACACCAGTGAGCAGTCATACAGAAGATTCATTGCGGAATATCTTAAGCGGCTGGTCTATACCGGACTTGCAGATAGCGGATTCTATTACCATGCATTGGATTATGAGGAATATGTAGGCAGCGACGGACATGATTATAAGGATATACTGCGGAAAACGCTGCAGGAATTCATAGATGCATCAGAAAGAAGACTGGCAGAATACGAAAAAGATGGTTCAGAGCGGGCAGTCAGTGAAACTGCAACAGTCATCAGATTTTTACAGAAAAACAAAGAAATGACAACGAATACCAGGCGTTATAAAGAACCTTCTCATATATCAACCTCATTCAGCACAGGCGAATATCCACATAAAAACCCGGATCTCTATAAATCCCTCGAACAGGATCCGGACAGCGATAAAATAAATGAAGCATTCGATAGTGGAAAGATCGATATAAGAGAATACAATACCCTAAGGCTAAGGACAAAAACGTGACAAACTCATGCGATACCTTTGCCACATCGACACAAGGCACGATACCAGAATAAAACATAGCGAGGAAGCACCAATGCGTGAAATTAATATCGGAGCACAGGTCTTCGAGGATATAAGAACACATGGGGATTTCTATGTTGACAAATCCCTTTTCATAAAGGAATGGTGGGAAAACAGGGATACCGTCACTCTGATTACCCGTCCTAGGCGCTTTGGAAAAACGCTCAATATGCAGATGCTGGACTGTTTTTTCTCAGAAAGATATGCAGACAGAGGTGAAGAACTCTTTGGAGATCTTGCCATCTGGAAGGAAGAGAAGTACAGACAGCTGCAGGGGACATATCCGGTCATTTTTCTTTCTTTTGCAAATGTGAAAAAGGATACGTTTGCTGATGCAAGAGAAGGGATCATCGGTGTTATTGAGAATCTGTTCCAGGGTTTCAGGGATCAGTGGGCTGATGATTCGCTGGAAACGAAAAAACGTTATGCATTTATGTCTCTGACGAAAGAGTCTTCGAATACCGAGATTTCTAATTCACTGCATGAGCTTTCATCATATCTTGAGTTCCGGTATGGAAAGAAATGTCTAATTTTCCTTGACGAATATGACACTCCTCTGCAGGAGGCATATGTCAATGGCTACTGGGATGAGATGTCATATCTGATCAGGGATCTGTTCAATTCGACATTCAAGACAAATCCGTCGATGGAACGGGCCATAATGACCGGTATCACAAGGGCCAGCAAGGAATCAATCTTTTCCGGCCTAAACAATCCGAATGTCATCACGACGACAAGCAGGCAGTACGAGACTGCATTTGGTTTTACAGAAGCAGAGGTTTTTGATTCACTTGACGAATATGGCCTTTCTGATATGAAAAAAGACATCAAATCCTGGTATGACGGTTTCACTTTCGGTAATACCCCGGATATCTATAATCCGTGGTCGATAGTTAATTTTCTTAAGAAAAAAGAACTTCAGCCATATTGGGCAAATTCCAGTAACAACAGCCTTATCAACAGGCAGCTGCGGCTGGCAAATGCGAGTATCAAGAATCAGATGGAAACTCTGATGAATGGCGGAAGCATTGAGACCGTGCTGGATGAGGAAATAATCTTTTCACAACTGGATAAAAATCCAAAAGCTATATGGAGCCTGTTCCTTGCTGGCGGCTACCTGAAAGTGGTGAAGCGCGAATTTGACGGAAGCTGGTTTCATTACACACTCACCCTTACAAACAAGGAAGTCCGGCTGATGTTCGAACAGATGATCACCGGGTGGTTTTCTGAATCAGAATACTCCAACAATGAGTTTATATCTGCCATGATCAATGGCGACGTTGAAGGCATGAACGTATACATGAATAAGATCACCAGTATAAGTTTCAGCAGCTTCGATGTAGGAAACAAACCTTCCGAAAGTACAACTCCTGAGCGCTTCTATCACGGTTTCGTCCTTGGACTTCTGGTAAGTGAACAGAACAGATACATCATCAGGTCAAACCGTGAGAGTGGATATGGAAGATATGATATATGTATGTACCCTAAGAAACCCGATCTTCCTGGCATCGTTATAGAATTTAAGGTACAGAATGAAAATGCTGACGAGGCTACACTCGCAGATACAGCTGACATGGCATTGCAGCAGATACAGGCAAAAGACTATGCATCCGACATGAAATCAACAGGAGTCGGAAATATACTGGAATATGGTTTCGCTTTCGCAGGTAAGAAAATTCTGATAAAGAAAAGTGAGAAACTCAGCTGACGGATTCAAGCATCATTTGAGTGTCACATGTCATAGAGAAAGCATAATGGTATCCGCAGGCGAGATTCAGGATTATGACTCGAATATACGTAAGAATAGATGATAACCAAGCCAGTTAACACTTTAATGGGGTTTTGAAAACTGTCAAAGACATCTCTGTCATTGGCAAAAAAGAAGTATAGATTCGATAAATAATAAGACGCATCTGCTGAAAGCCGATAGCGAAAAACTTCTGTAATGTGGGATGCATCCTACGAAACTTTATAGTTTAAATTTGAATAATTAGGAGGATTCACTGTATGAGTGCATTTAACAATAAAACCCTAATGATCACCGGCGGCACCGGCTCTTTCGGTCACGCCGTACTTAAACATTTTCTGACCTCTGATATTGGTCAGATCCGCATATTTTCACGTGATGAGAAGAAGCAGGATGATATGCGGCAAAAGAAAGACACTTAGAACATAAACCTTGGCGGATATGATAAAAACGCCTTTAGCGATGGCACGGCAGTCAGCAGTCTTGAAAACCTGTTTTACAACAGCTTTATCCTGGTGCCACATTTCAAGTCAGAGGATAAGTGGTGTTAGAATATAAATAGTACAAGTTAAAGTCTCTCGGGTGCGTAGGATGGATTCAAGCATCTGTGGATGAGCAGGGTGGCAACATCATCATTACGGTCAACATTGGACAGGAGTAGACAAGATTTCCTTCCAGTCTTTAGGAAAACCTATAAACGAGAGTATGACTACATCCTGGTATTTGTTCATGGTTTTGTCGATATCCTTAAGAAAAGATTCCCATTGTTCATTCCCATGTAGCATCCGTCTAATTACGAGAAAAACAGGAAATACCTTGTTCTGTTTTGAACGATATTTCAAATTTTCTTTATAAAGATAAGGTGTTTGCTTCAACGGCATGTTGTACAAACGGTTATAGTGAGCACAAATATTCCTGATTTCGACAAGAGCCAGCATCCAGCTTTTCAAGTGGTTCGGTGAAGTTCTGTAAAATGAGGAGATGTATTTCTGATCTTCCGGCTTCATAATATCAAAAATGGATGTGATGTTTCCAAATGTCATAAGTTCAACGGCAGCCCAGATGGGAAAATGTCCGCCATATACATCCTGATGATGCTTGACAAATGGTAAATTTTTACAATGCTGTACTTCTTTCTTAAAGGATTCCAAAATAGTGGCATGTATGGATTTGCCGTCATGATTTTTCATGTCATTAAAATTGCTGACCTCGACATATCCTTCTGGACCATATTTTATTGCGAGATAATATGAAATTTGAGTACGAAGTTGTATTTCCAATTGCTCTACAATGTGAATGATATCATTGCGAAATTCGCTGTCAAAACAATAGAGACGAAAAATATTTTCCAAAGTAATATCATCGCGATATTCTTCGGGAGCTGAAGCTTTTTTGAGGCCAATGCCATAAGCACTAAGACGATAGTAATTTACCTTTTTAAGAATTTGCAAAGCTAAATCTTCGTTAGCAATAGTGAGATTATGTACTTTTTTAAGTCGCTCTATCTGCTGCTCGAAGGTAAGCGCTGGCTTTAAAGGCTGTGGTATATTTGTACTCATATTTTTCTCCAAAAAAAAGTCCCAACCGTGGTCCGCAGTGCGTTTCCGCCTTATGCGTGGTGGGCTCTTTCAATAACAGTATAACAAAAATAAAAAAAAAATCAAGAGCTTTGTGAAAAAATGGCTGGACGAATTAATCGAATCTTGTAGCTTTTTTCCAACCTGAAAATTGTAGGTCTGAACATATAAAAATAGCCTTATTTAGCTTTCCTGATAATATCAGATGGCTAGATAAGGCTATTTTGATGTAAAGAATTACTGCTTGCTTTCGGCAGCAGCCTTTTCGGTTTCTGAAGAGGCGGCAGTTTCCTCGGTTTTCTCCTGCTTCTGTACTTTTATGGTAGTTCCCTTGCCTTCAATAATGTTTCTAATCAGCATAACTCTTTCCGGTCCATTGAGCTTGTCAAACCATTCAGCGGGATCGACGTAGGAGAGTATGATCGTAGCATATACCTTGTAATTGGTATTCAGTTTCTTGTTCTTATTCACTGGGCGGAACACATAGTTTTCATGGAGTGTTTCTCTTTCGTGAATGAAGTTATAGATATTTGAAGTCAGATCTTCGTCGTAGATATTTTTTCCTGCGAAGTCACTGATCATCAGGCAGTTTGTAGCAAGGCACTTTTTATAATTGTCGATTGCTTTTTTATTATCCGCACCATTAAGGTTGTGATGCGTAAGCATCTCAGCGAAGTCATGATAGTTTATCACGTACACGGTGAAGTCTTTCCGGCAGAGTTCATCAGCCAGACCTGAGAACATCACATCGGTTTCGCCGGGGATTCCGTAGATCAGGCAGTTTGGATTATATCCGAGGATAGGGCGGCCAGATTTGTATTCGTTCAGTCTTTCCGCGTTATCTCCATCAATGTAATCCTCATCAAATTCGCCAAGTCTGTGATGATATGGATAGCTTGGGATGCAGGCATTTTCAATACGCTTGTTTATTTTGTCGTTTACGAGTGCTTCATGGGCTTCCTGCACATGGAACAGAATTTCATCGTAAAATTCGGGATGCTCTTCAGATACGGAGAGCAGTACATTTGACAGATAGCTGTTTTTGAAGTCTTGCAGAATATCTGTCATCTCGTTAAAATACTTGTTTTCATTTAGATCGTTGGTTTCTGTAGACATAAATTACTTTCTTCTTTCCAATTGAATTTTTTACCTTTGTTGCCGTTATGATCCGTGATGACCTTGCTTCCGAAGACATCAATAGCAATAGATATCCATTCCTTGATACCACGACGCCTTCTGTGGTGCTTCTGGCGGATAGGTGTACGGTCGGATGTCCTTCCATATCTGGCTCTGACGAATGCGGGAAGGTTGCGTTTCCCGAGTAAGATTGGATGACCAGGATCCCCGTTCAGCACAAGGAAGAGAGTATTCTCGAGATCAACCACATGTCCTTCAGCGCCTGAATGGATGCTGCTTACACGGTACACATAGCCATGATAGTAGACGCTGCCATCGCGAGTAACCTTGACGGTGTTATTCTCAAGGAATGGAAGATCAGGAAGCGGAGAAAGGCCTTCTGACTTAAGGCGTTCAGATGGTTTTTCTCCAGTTGTTCCGTGGATGCGGTCGTTGGCATTTTTACACCAGAGCTGACCTTCTTTATTAAGGTCGTCGAGATCAATTCCGGTTTTCCAGAAAAATGATTGATTACCTTTGGAGAAATCCTGAGGCTAGAATCATGATCGAAGATATGATGAAAAGTGAAAAATGAAAAGTGATTTTTTAGCCGGAGTTCAACGCCCCGGCGGTTAGTATTTACTTTTCAGTTTTTCGCAGATTTTTATGTCAGCGAATTCGTGAAAGTACATGGTATCGGAATCTTCATTTCGAAGATCATGGATGAGCCTGCCGACCACGATTGGGGTTTCAGGAACAATGATATCGATGAGCTTTTGACATGTGCTGATCCAGAATCCATTGAAACCACTTCCGGACAGGGAACTCCGTAATCAGAAATGCTTCGTTGACAGTGAGATAGTAATCATACATGCAGCACCTCCTGTATTTTCATTGTGAGGGGAACTGTATTTACTGTAGTAAATTCATGATAACAGACAAACAACTATTTTGTCAACATGTATTTACAAAATAGATATATTATGCTATCATGTTATTCAGTAGAATTGACGGTCTCTGATTCGGAGGATATTTATACATGTTGAAGATATACTTTGGTTACGATGAAAACGCCGTCCTGAGCGTGGACACGTATTTTAATAACACTTACGAAGACGAGTGGTTTGATGATGCGTTTGTTAAGAAAATCGTAAAAGTAGTTGATGATTCAGAAGTACGCGATCGACAGCTTATTGTTTCACCGGTTTTAGGACAGATTCCGCCGGAAAGACTTTCAGGAGGGGCAAAAGCACTCATCCTTCTCTATGAAACGAATAATTTCTATACTGATTTAATCGTCTGCGGCAGTAATTGTGAAGATCTGCTGCTTGATATTGGAGAGAAAAAGGATATCAGATGCTCGTTGAGCGGCTACGATCTGTCTCTTGAAAGCCTGGGAACGGGAGACCATCTTACGCCAGTCGAGTGTGAAAATGATGGCACATTGCTTCATACTCATAAGGAGTTTGTCATGAAGATGTTATCGATCATGGGAGGCACTGATGAAGGGTAAGCATATAGTCAGCATTACTTCCAGACGGGCAGAATACAGGCTCGAGCTTGAGAGAAAAATTACAGTCATCAAGGGAAAAAGCGGCACCGGCAAAAGCTCTGTGATCCGCCTTGTTTCGGACTATCTGGAACTTGGCAAAGATTCCGGAATAAAGGTTACCGTAAGTTCATCGACGAGGCTTCTTGTACTGACGAACTCATCAGATTGGGACACGGTTATGCCATCACTTCGTAATACGATCATATTTTTTGATGAGGACGTAAGGTACATATATAATGAAGCATTCCAGAAGGCACTTTGGACGGCTGACTGCTATGCTGTTATTATATCGAGAAGTGGACAGTTCACAGGTCTTCCCTTTGCTGTTTCAAGCATTTACGAACTTGTAACGGAAAGGAATGGAAAGAATACAATTACTTCAATGTATCATCTATACGAAGAAAAGCATAAGCGAAATGATTTCGACCTGGTTGTGACGGAAGATTCCAATTCCGGATACGAAATGGCAAAGTATGCCTTTGACTCGGAGAAGATGAGAGTTATTTCCGCGGGAGGAAATGCTTCTGTTTATAGAACCCTAATGAAGAACGGAGGGGAAAATGACCAGATTTGCGTGGATGTCGACGGAGCGGCATTCGGTCCATATATAGAACCGGTTCTAAAGTTTGCGGAGCTGCAAGGTACAATCTCGGTTTCAGCACCGGAATCATTCGAGTTCATTCTTCTGCATTTGGATTCGGTAATGAAGCATTTGTCTCTGGATCATGGTGAACTCTCAAGGACATACGATTTTTGTGACAGCAAGGATTTTATTACCTGGGAGAGATATTACGAAAATCTTTTGAACGAGATTACTACGGAGCATTTGGGATTTTCATATGGAAAGAGCAAACTAAATCCATATTTCCTGAATGGACGATGCGCTGAATTGTTTATAGAGCAGATTTGTAAGTCTTTTATAAAGCGCAGAGAATAGACATAAGCGTCCTGCAACAGGGATGCTTTTTTAGTATCCCAAGATGATGTGAAGAAGAGAAGGAGTATCAATTTGAGCAGGACGACAGAAGACCCGATTGTTATTCGGATTATAGAATTAATGGCCGCGCAGCATATCACGCAGAGGACATTGACAGCTGAGCTGGGACTTACGAATGCGGCATTCACGAAGTGGAAGAATGGCGAGAACAGATCATATCTTAAATACATGGACCAACTCAGCAAGATTCTGAATGTATCGGTAGAATATCTGATGTATGGAGACAAAGATTCGGACGGAAGTGATTCTGCCACAAGCAGAGAGCACCTGATCAAAGCTATTGAAGGGCTGACAGAACCAGAGAGACAGTACTTCCTGGAAATGATAAAGGGATATAAAAAGTTGAAATGATGAGTCGACAGGCTCTATTTTTTTGCTGTGTCACCGTATTCTATCTGCGAAAAATACCTGCTTCAAGTGCGGGATTTAGGATGTGATGCCAAAGACATAGTAGTTTATGAGGAGATTAGTGACTCAAAAGCTATTGTTGACAGGCTTATTGAACTCAGAACAGCTCGTGGGCTT
>Ga0256869_1000587_pt1 | contig 15723 bp, 7 predicted proteins | sample RumenRJG_05RNA_FD_186096 | JGI IMG/M metagenome (GOLD analysis project Ga0256869, IMG submission 186096) | Metatranscriptome of bovine rumen microbial communities from Lethbridge, Alberta, Canada - Rumen RJG_05 (Metagenome Metatranscriptome) | ecosystem: Host-associated > Mammals > Digestive... | reverse complement strand
GTACACAGTCTTTGCAGCTGACCTCTGCGAAGGCCAAGTGCCTTTAAATAAAAACTACTGATTAATGAGGGAGGCTATAGAATGGCAAAAAGTGGAAGAGTATTGTCGATAGACATTACTAATGAAAGTATTACCATAGTTGATATTTCTGCACAGGCTAAGAAGCAGACATATATCCATAAGGTAATGATCTTTGAAACTCCTGAAGACTCTTACGAAGATGGTCAGATAAGAGATCAGGAAAGGATAGCAGCTGAAATCAGAAATCAGCTTGCATCAAATGGTGTAACAACCAAACAGGCAGTCTTCGTTATGAATTCAACAAAGATTGTTAACAGAGAGGTTGAAATCCCTGCAGTAGCTACAAAGAATGTTGGCAAGATGATCAATGCTAATGCGGCTGATTACTTCCCTGTTAATAATATCGAAGATTATGTTATCGAGCATTCTGTTCTTGAAAGCTTTACAGCTGCAGATGGACAGAAGAAGATGAGAGTTATGGCTGTTGCAGCCCCTGAATCAATGGTTGCATCATATTACAGCCTTGCTGCAGCTGCAGGTCTTAAGTGCCAGGAGCTTGATTACATAGGTAATGCTATGCTTCAGCTTATAAAGACACAGACAACAGAGCAGTCAACAACTATGGTTATTCAGCTTGGAAGCGAGTCTACAGTTCTTAACGTAGTTAACGGAGATAAGCTTCTCCTTCAGAGAACTGTTCCTTATGGAACAAATCCTGTAGTTAATACAGTTATGCAGGAGAAGGGTGTTGACGCTACTACAGCTATGACAATGCTCCAGAATGATAAGATTATCACAGTTGATTTTGATGATAATGAAGCTACAGGTGCTTTCAGATATCTTATTAATAATATAGGAAGAGTTATGGATTTCTATGCATCAAAGAATCCTAACAATCCTATTGATGATGTATTCCTTACAGGTGATGGTGCTCTTATCAAGGGCATCGATGGACTCTTCAAGATACAGCTTAATGTATCAACAAGAATTATGGACAGCCTGTATAATGTAAAGTTTGATCCTACTATAGATCAGAGAGTATACAGCCCTGTATATCTTATATCTTCAATCGGTGGTGCCCTTGCGCCTATGGGATTCCCTCTTGGAGGATCCAAAGCAAGTGCAGGTGGTGCTGGTGCTAGTACAGGTGGAGTTCCTGCAATCGGTATTGCTGCATGTCTTATCGCGGCACTTATTGCAGCCGGACTTGTATTCTATCAGAAGAATAAGGTACAGAAGCTTGAGACTAAGAAGGCTCAGCTTGAAAGTGATATAGCAGCGATTGCTGATATCGAAAGAATCATTAACGAGTATGAAGCTCAGAAGGCAGCTACAGCCGATATCCTTAATATGTCAGCTTCTACATATGAAGTTAATGAGCAGTTCCATGAGTTTATAGATCATCTTGAAGCTACTATTCCAAGTGATATAAAGCTTATATCATTTGCGGCTAGTGGAGCAGGAATCACACTTCCATGTGAATGCGCAAGTTACGATTCAATAGCACAGTTTATTATGAACCTTAAGGCACTGGATATTGTAGAAGATGCTTATGTTGCATCAGTTACTCAGGCAGAAGATCAGGAAACTGGTGAGATTAAGTTCCAGTATGTTCTTACATGTAACTACACAAATCCAAATGCTGTTGAAGAAGCACCTGTTGAATCAGGTGATATCGTTACAGAAGAAGGGGAGGAATAAACTATGAAGACAAGAGACTTAAATATTATATTATGCTTGTTAGCTATAGGTATTCTTATTGCAGGTTATTATCTTCTCTATAGACCTGAGAAGGATAAGGAAACAAGACTTACTTCTGAAATTAACGAACTTCAGGCCAGATATGATGACCTTAAGGCTAAGGAAGCTCATAGAGACGAGTATATAGCTGAAACTGCTGAACTTAAGAAGCAGTTTGAAGAAGAACTTACAAAGTACCCGGCAGATCTTAATCAGGAATCAACCATTATGTTCTTAAAGGGAACAGAGGATAAGTTTGATACATGGCAGAACGTATCTGTAGGACTTCCAAGAGAGACAGTATTCTATACATTAGGAAAGACACCTGATACATCAGATGTTGCTGTTGGCGATGATGCTTCAAATAACAGTTCTGAGCCATATGTTTGTACAACAGCTCAGTACCCAATTGTTTTCAAGGGTTCTTATGATCAGCTTCAGGAGTATGTTGATTATATCGCAGCTTATAAGTATAGAATGAATATTTCTTCTATTAATATGAGCTATAATGAAGATGAAGAAGAACTTAACGGTTCTATAGCTCTTAATGGATATGCAGTAAGCGGACCAAACAGAGTTCCTGATGAACCAACACTTAATCAGCCAACTGGTGAAGACAACATCTTCATTGGTGGAGAAGGCGCTCCAGTATCAGATAGTTCTAAGTATTCTGAAGATGATGGCGCTGCTATCGTATCTTCACATAACTTAGTAATGTTACTTAACAATGCTAAGAATGATACAGCTTCAGGTGTAATCGTTGCAGCATCTGAGAATGATGAGAAGACATATGTTACTTCAGAAAGCAACGACGTAGCTGATGTTACAGTTGAGATTTATTCAAGTGATGACAAGAACTTTATAAAGTATTCTATCGGAAGCAAGAGCTATGAGACAGAAGTTATAACAGAGGATGTTACAATCTATGTAAAGTCTTCTGAAAGAGTAGATTCTGACGATAAGAATGGTGTTAACGTAAAGATTTCTAATACATCTGTTCTTCCTGTATATATCAAGGTTGCAGATGATGATTCTTCTTCACCAAGATTTAAGCTTGGAGAGAAGTCAGGTACAGTAAAGGTATATTAAGTATTAACGTATAGGAGTGATACGATATGACCCGACAGAATAATAAAGGTTTCAGCTTAATAGACGTAGTCATAGCGGTTGCTATACTGTCTATTCTTCTGGCTCCGATTCTTCGACAAATTGTGCAGACGCATAAAACGAGTGCTCAGTCAAAGGAAAGGCAGTATGTCCTTGATAATGCTGAATATGTTATGAATTATTTCCAGAGTGTTAATATGCGAGATCTTGCTACAAAGACAGATGCTATTAATATGAATGAGAATAATGTCAAGGTTTCATATTCTTATACCGAAGATTTAGATCTCTCAGATTCTGATGATGATACTAAGTTTGATTGTACATTGTATGATGAAGAGGGTAACTCCACCGGAGTTACCCTGACATACAATGTCAAGGTATATCAGCTCGAGGATGCAAAGCTTGGACGTGATGATAATGAATATGATAGAAAAGTTGTAATATCCGATCTTGCCAATAAGATTATGGCACAGGAAGATCCATTAGATTCTTCAAAGTCATATAGGGTAAATTATTCTGTCGCTGATGCTAAGAAGGCAAATCTTGAGACTAAAGGATTTATTGAAATGAATGATGGTAGTTTTGTAAAATATACTACCAAATCTTTTGATGGACATAATTTTGATCTTATATCAGCAATAGTTGTAAAGAACAAAGCTAATGATAATTACATTGATCCTAATGAACAGCCAATTGGTTCTATACAGGATCTTGACAAGGATAAGGTAGCACTTATTCAGGGATCAGCTTCTGATTTTGATAAGGCAGCTGAGAGTGATTTCTTTGCTGCGATGATGACAAATTATAAGACTGTTAATACAGCCGGATATCAGAATGCTATTGAAAATCCAAATTTCTCATTCTCAGGTATGGTTGGTGATGCAAGACCTGAAAAGTATACAGTAGTCAGTGTTACAAAGAGCCCTACAAAGGATGAGGATAATAACCTCGACTATTATCTTGTACAGTGCGGAGTTTACTATACATATACATATTCTTTAGGAACTTCTGAAACATTTACAAGTAAATTATATTATCCAGTATATTCAAGAAGATTTTTTACAAAAACTGCACCGGACGTATATCTTATATATGAACCGTTTGTTACAAACTCAAGTGTAGAACCGGGACAGTTTATGTATGCAACAAAAGACTTTATAGTAACATATAATGATGCTAATACAGATGGTTCTGATGGAAAGCATGCATCTAAGTTATATCTTTATAGACCTGATCTTGATCAGCTGCATGTTGATTACCAGAATGTTGGTGCCAGCGTATTTAATGGTACCAGAACTATGATGAAAGACGAAAGAGTATTCTATACTCCGGTCGGTAACAGTAATTATGATGCTGTTGATATTCATATAATTCAGGCTAAGTCTGGTTCAGCTAATCCAATGCATGTAGTTACAAATATTACATGTAATGAAACAGCTGGTAATAAGTTCATGAGTCTTACTCCAAAGAGATATTATGATGCTACAAAAGATGATATAGACCATGTTGTACAGTCAACTCTTAGTGGAAAGGCACTTGAAAGTGCTGGAAATGTATTCAGTGTTACATCAGATGCAAATGAATTAGCCAATGCAAAGCAAGCAGTTAAACAATTGGGCTTTGCTGGAGCTGATTGTGCAGTATATACAGGTAATCCTGGTGATGGAATATATAGTGATGAGAATGCTGCAACACCGGATCTTATCTATATGGTTCCGGATGATACAGATGAAACAGGAAGATTATATACAGTTACTCTAACACTTACTAATAAGGAAGACGGAAGTGTAACAATGTATACCGGTTCGAAAGGAGCTGATCATTAATGAAAAAGTTCTTTGATAAAATTAAAAAACTTAAGAATAATATCGGTTCCGGAATAATCCTTGTTATTGTGGCAATGGGATTTATAGGTATTCTTACCGGAGCACTTCTTACAGCAGTAGGTTATGCTTATAAGCAGAAACTGTATGATTATAATGCTAGAGATAATTTCTATTATCTTGAACAGGCTATGGATGAGATTAACTCTGGTGTAGGTAATAGTACAATAGAATGTCTTCAGAAAGCCTATCAGGATACAGTTGAAGCAATGACTAAGTTCGATTTTGACGAAAAGGCATATGTTTCAATTGATGAAAAAGAAGCTAACAGAATGTTCAAAGAGAACTTCATGAAGAGTATTAAGGAAAACTTCTATGATCAGATAATTGCTGATCTTGATGCTTTCACTGATACTCTTGAGTCTTATATATCTAATGATACAGTTGTATTAGATAAGTCCAATATCGCTGTTATCATGTATAAGTCAGATAATACTGTATATGTTCCAAACGGTGCTAACTTTAATGAACTCGATAGAATCGTTATTAGAAATGTAACTGTTTCTAGAACTGTTAATTATAACAGATCACAGGCAAATGGTACTTTTGAGCAGAAGCTTTCTGCTGATATAGTTATAGCAAAACCTGACTTTGATGTTAAGTTTTCAAACATTCTTACAAATTTCTCTACAATTTTTGATTATGCTGTTATTGCAGATATGGGTCTTGAGATTACTCAGCCTGCAGCTACACCGCTTACAATTAATGGTAATGTATATGCAGCATCCGATTATTACAATAAGCAGTATAATTTAGCAAGTGGTGACTTGAATAGAAATTATTCTATTACATCATCTAACGAGCCAGGAACAACTTCAACTATAGAGAATCCTCAAAAGGTTCTTGATGATTATAATGATGCAGCTACTCCTGTTGAAGATGGAGAAGAACCAGAAGAAGCGGATCCTCTTGCAAAATATAAGAAATCTGTTTATTCAGAAGATTATGAAAGCAGTGGTACAACTTATACAAGAACTACTATGAACTATAAGTTGACTCCTGTTACAAGTAAGTCTATAGCATTTTCATCATATGATGCTACAGCAGTATATTCAGATCAGACAACATACTTCAATACAAATGAATTTGGAAAGTCTGCAAACAGACAGCTTTCAAATTATGACGGAATTAATGTTAAGAGTAGAAACTCCGGTTTATACATCGGAGGTTCTGATGTAACAATAGTTTCTGATATGCTGATAGTTCCGGGAACTATTGCAGTCATGGATAATGCTAATCTTTCAACATTTGGTTCAAAGGGTAATCAGGTACATAGAGCTGAAATCTGGGCTGATAACATTGTTCTTGGCGGTGAGAAAACTGCTGCAGAAGATAAGCCTGGTTCATCAGCTACATTCAATGGTGATGTATATGTAAAGGATGACCTCGAACTTAATACAAAGGATGCTCAGTTTAAACTTGTTGGAGCTTATTATGGATATGGAGATAGTACCAGAAGAGATAACAGAGTTTTCACTCCGATGGTTAATCCGGATGATTTCAAAGAGAAGAACAGCGATGATAACAGAGGACATTATAACAGTAGTGCTATTATAGTAAATGGTGATAATGCAACTCTTGATCTTTCAAAAGCTGATTCAGTTTTCATAGCTGGTCGTTCATATGTTGAACTTTCAAAAGATACAGAGAATCATACAACTGATACAGGAAGAACTTATACTACATATAAGTTTGATAATGAGACAGCTGATTATAGAACAGGAGAGTCTATTTCAGTAAAGTCAAATCAGATTGCTTATAAGTCTAATGGTAATAAGTTTGAAGGTGTTGAAGTTGCTAATACAGATGGAACAGTAACTATTAAGCCTTTTGAAGTTGATGTATATAATGAATTAGGACGTAGAGAGCATACAGCATATTATTATAAGGCGTACCTTAATGATAATCAGAAGAATTCAGATCTTTTCCAGAAGTTCTTCACTGATTCTAGTGGAAAGCTTGAATGGGTTCCTGTAACAAAGATTGTTAAGAAGGATAAGACAGATTCTTCTAAGGATCAGGCATATTATTATTACAATTTTGAAGCAGCTTATGCTTTAGGTCTTGGAGATACAGAGCTTCGTACTCAGCTTACAGGTACAGCTTATAATCCTGAATCAATTGCTCAGCAGTTTATCATTGATTATAACTACTTTGTTCAGAATGATCCTGACTTTGATTCAGTTGTAAGTTCACTTGATGACGAAGAGAATGGATTCCAGTCAGGTGATGTAAAGCTTGCAGGAAGTCTCAATTCAGATCAGACAAGAATAGCAAGTGGTAATATATATTCAAGTGGTGCTCTTACATTAAAGAGTGAGACAGCAGATACATTTAATATTGTTACATCTAATAGTACAGCAACATATAATCTTGAACAGGCATTAGGAAATAATAGTCGTACTGTTAATAACTGGGTAGACGTATATGGACTTGCTTGGGGATTATCAGAAAAATATGACAGTGTTAAGTTCTCGTTGACAGATAATGCACTTAATGCCAACGCACAGCTTACAGCACTTTCAAAGAATATTGTAAATAAGAATACATCTCAGAATAAGACAGATTATGCTATGCATACACTTGTTCAGGGTGGTGCTGATGATAGTGGTAATACTGGTGTATTACATGGTGAGAGTGCAATTACACCTATTAATACTTATATGAACTTCAACAGAATTACACCTACATCAACAGCAATATCACCAGCAAATCTTGATCTTGATTCAGAATATAAGGTTTGGGTGAGTTATGGTGATCTTACTATAAATGCAACAGGTAAAGTAAGTGGAATTATAATCTCAAAGGGTGACGTAATCTTTGGACCAGATGTTACAGAGTTTAATGGACTTGTAATCTCGGGAAGTAAGGTTTATGTAACTGATGAGAATAATATTACTAAGATCAATGCTAATAGCGAAATCTGTAAGGCCGTTATAAGAGCACTTCAGTTAAACGGAACTGATGAAGCAAAGTATGTTTTATCACTTTTTAAGGATTATGAATCTGCTGAAGTTATAAAGGATAAGGCTGATATCACTGAAGCTATTGAAATTGGTAAGATTGATTACACAAATGTAATGAGATACGATAATTGGACTAAGAGTGTAAGATAGGAGGATCGATATGAAGAAGAATTCATATAATCAAAACAAGGCTTACTCTCTTGTGGAAATGATTATAGTAATAGCTATAATTGGCGTTATATCTGTTATGGCTATGGTAACTGTTAGTATTATAAGATCTGCTAGGGCAAAGGATGCAGCCATTAGATTTGATAATGAGGTTGGAACATTAATCTCAAAAGCAAAATATATAAAGGCTAATCCTTCTGATCCTACCAAAGATATGTTCCATGCTATTAAGCTTGAAAAAGATGGTTCTAAATATTACGTAATATATGGACTTGCGCAAAAAGACGGAACTGACTTCGAAGAAGATACTTCAGAAAGAAGAATATCTCTTTCTCCATATTGTGAAGTTAAGTATTCTCCGGAAGAATCAGGTGGTTATGGAACTGAAGTTGACGCTGATGGAATTGTAATAGTCTATAACAAGTCAGGTTTATGCTTGAACGGGGCTGGAAAATATGCTTTCTATAAGAGTAGAACTGATGATGTAATGGCAAATGACTTCGTAAGAAAGAATGGAAGTCATCAGTCGAGATAATAATATTGATCAGAGAGGTGAGGGTCGTTTATGAACAAAATAAATAATGACAGAGGTATATCTCTGATAGAGATTGTTATAGCTCTTGCTATTATGTCTCTCTTAATGACGGCAGTTGTATCTTTAATGTCTTCAAATACAATTGTATTTCGAAAAACCAAAAGTGATATAGAAGTACAGAATCAAGCTGAAGCAACATTTAATGCAATTGCAGATTCAGTTCATTCTGCAAAAGCTATATACGCTGAAGGATACATATTGGATGGTGATAATGAGATTAAATTTAATTCAGACGACCTTCCTATAGATGCAAGTACTTTTCAGGTTACAGATGATTCTGTAAAGAGTTTTGCTCAGGGTACAGATGCTCTGTCAACATCTGCAAGTTTTGAAAGTCTTGATGGTACAAAGATAAAGAAAGTATATCTTACTAAACTTGTTATTCTTTATGCAGCACCGATAGATTTTCAAAAGGATCTTGGGGCGACAGTTACAACTTTAGCTGATGGTACAAAAGTTGCTGAATTCACAGGCAATGGAACTCAGGAAGTAACGCAAAATCTTACAGATCCGGGTGATCCACATAATGGAATAGATCTTATGAATGATAGCAGCCTTACAATAAATGCTGCTGCTGGTACATTTGATCTTAATCCAAAGACGGGTACACATAAAGCATATGTTGCTGATTCAGATTACTGCGTAGTTACATATGAATTTGATGAAAATAAGATATATGTATCAAGAAAGTATTTGTATAATACAAGCTTAGATACATATGCAACTACTGATAGAGATTTATTACTTTTCTCTAGTGATTTAAGTTATGCTAAATGTAAAAATGATGTTATAGTTCCTGGAGTTGTAGCAGCATTTGATGCAGATAATGGTTGTGTTGGCCTTGAGATGTATTTCAATTATGAAAATATGACTTATGGTGTTAACCAGCTTATAAAAGTAAGAAATTCATTTGTTTTAAAAGAAGCAAAGTAGAAAGGATTTGAATGACATGGCTAAAAGATATAATAAAAAATTATTAATATTATCGCTCGTGGCATTGATAGGATTTGCTTCTATAGCAACAATTTTTTCTTATATTCTTTCAAGGGCTGCAGAAGGTGGTACAGGTGTTGGTTCTGATACTCCTGAAAATAATAGAATTAAAACCAATATCGATTATATTATTGATTTTTCAAATAATGGAGATGATCCGGATACTGAAAATTTCATTGATGATAAATATTATATTGTAGAAATTGGTGCCGGTAATGAATCTAGTCTTAAGGGCTTTTCTGCAGGAGATGCTGATAATCCTTCTGGATTTAATAAGTATGTAGTTACAGGAAATAAAACTGTTGCTATTCAGCCAAATGACATGAGAAATGGTAGTGTCGATTATTCATTTTACTCACTTTCTAGTTTACAGACTGAAGGCGGTAGACAGGCTGCACTTACAGCAATTGCTAATGCTGATTTGATATATCTCAGTATGGATCCTGATACTAATCAAAAGTTTGATAAGAATCATGATCTTCCCGAAGATGTTAGAATTGCTTTAGATAGTCATGCTATAGCATATTATAAACCGTTTATTGTTGATAGTCCTAGATTAACAAATCAGATTAATCCAACTGATGTAAATGGTATTGCAAATCTTGTAACAGAATATAGACAGTCTGGATCTTCTAGAGGAGCTTTTGAGTGGGATACAACAAGCTGTTCAACAGCTAATGAATTCTTCTCGAGACAGGGTAATTCTCTTTATGTACAGATTAGAGGAAAAGCTGATAACTGGTACCCTATATATGAAGCTGTTCAGTCACAAGATGGAGACGGTAATGATATAGGTTATAAAGAGGTTAAGAACTCCTCAGGAAATGAACTTCCTACAAGTATGACAAAAGTTCTTACTATCACAGGTAGAAGCGATGATGATGATATATCAAAGAGGGTATTTGCTGGAATGACTAAAGAAGATATCATCATAGCTGACGAAAGTGCAACAATAACAGAAGTAGAAGGCGTTAAATATGCTTCAGCTGTAACAACTGTTAATGATGTATATAAGATAAATGGAGATCCAACACCGGATACATTTTATAATGCTTATTATCGTTATGGAGTTCATCCTGATTATGTAAAGCATGATACTATAGTTTATGATGTTGCTTCCAGCAATCTTAAGGATGTTGATTTAGACCAATATGATATGATTATCATAGAGGGCAGCATGAATGCCAAGACTCTTGTATCTGATGCTAATGGTGTTGATGATTATTCTAAGCTTCTTGGTGCAATGTATGCATCAAAGCAGATTTTATATGCAAGTACTCTTGATGGAGTTACAATATCAAAAGAATTGCGTCAGAAAACTGGTGCTGTAAATTTTGATACTCTTTACGAAAAGATTGTTTCAAATAACGACAAAGCAAGATATGATAATATACTTGTTTCAAGTCGTAAGAAAATGAACGTTTATACAAGTGCAGAGATTCCTTCTGCTGAAAAAGATATTGTTAAGATTATTAACAATGGTAGATTTAGAGGAATTGGTTCTGGAGGAGAGGAATCTACAAATAAGTTTACAGTACTTGAAATTCAGCCGATGTATCCTATTGATACTGAACTTGCTTCTAGACTGACTAAGTATATTGGTGTTGGAGCTAATAGTGCTGGTAAGACTGATTTTATAAAAGGTCATAGTGAATTTTATGATCCTGGATTCTATTATCTTATTACTGATGGTGTGTTAAATGACACCACCTCAGATGAGATAACACTTGATGGAACAACATCACTTACAGAGATGGAAAAAAGTGGTGCTGCTGCATTACAGAATTTTATAGATAATGATGATGCAACAAATCCAGATTCTCCTGTTGCTGCAAATAATTATTATCAGTGGGAGTGGTCAAGAGCAAAGGTTTTACATCTTATTAATCAGATGCCTGAATTTGCTGATTATACATATGATATGGTTAAAGTAGTACATATGTCTACTCAGGAGTTTAATGCTTCAAAAGCTACTTTAACAGATAACTATGATATGATTTATATTGGCGGAAATAATTCTGCAATTAAGTCTGAAGGCTATTTCCAGGCAAATCCTAACAATGTTAAACCAGATCAGTTAAGTTATAAAAATTATTCCGCAAATTATTACAATATGTATTATCACATTGGTGATATAGGTCATTTTGATACAAAGTATTTTAATGAAAATGGTGGAGAAGTAGGTGTTGAATTAGGAAATGATATTACATTACTTAAGAAAGAAGCTCTTGAAAAGTATGTAAAAGCTGGAATGATGGTTGTTTTCAGTAATGATGTTTGTGAAGCATATAGAACGGCTGAAGCACAAACATATAATCAGCATAAGATAGATCCGGATTCAAATATCTATAAATTCTTTAGTGAATGTATAAGTACAAGCGGTGTGTATTATGGACTTGAAAACGTATTACTTGACTTTAACCAAAAAGATATTATACAAATTCCAAATCCAAATAATGCATATGGAAATACATACTCAGGATATGTAACTGTATTTGGTCCTGGAAAGTCCGGAGAAACTGATTATCAGAATAATCTTCTTGGAACAGTAGATAATGGTATAAATGAAAATGATCTTCTTGGAAGATTATTTGTATCATCATTTAGACCTAAATTTACAATTGTTTCGGCTCCTACTCCTTATAATGAATATGATCCATCTACATTTATAAAAGGTAATAAGTTAGTATTTAAACTTGATATGATATCAAAGAATTCGAATTATGTTGCTAATGTTTATTATGATGATAATGGTAACAGTAGATTTGAAGAAAACGAATGTGTAGTTGTTGAATATCCAATTAAGAAAGGCGAAACAACAACAATCGAGTCACCTATAGCTGATGGTTTCCATGAAGGTGTTTATTGGAAACTAGAGGTTGTAGATAAGGCTGGTAAGGCTACGTCTTCAACAACAGGTGTTTGTAAGATGGCTAAAGAATCTGATGAAAAGATTCTTATTGATGTTCTTGAAATTGTTCCGGATAATGGGCGGGCATTTGGTACACAGGGAGATAATACTCTTATGTTCTGTACAGAATGTCAGAGATTTAACACATTATTTGAAGGCAATGTTGGTATGAATTCTGCAAAATGGTATACCAATCAAAGTCATCAGGGACAAACAACGGCACTTCAAGGTGACATAAATAATACAGGTGATCATTTCAGAAGTATTTCTCAGCCAACAGCTGTTGTAAATAAGTTAAAGAGTTATGATTCTTCCTATGAATATAAAGGAAATGCATTAGGTGTACATGATCATAGATTTGGTATTGTAAAGTATGGTACCGATTTATCATGGAAGGATTTTGATGATTGGTCAAGTAACTGGGCAGATAATCTTTTAGATGAATATGATTTCAATCTAAATATTATTGGTGTATCACAGTATGATGATCTTATGACAAAGATAGCTAATGAGTATTCTTCATATAGTACACTTGATGAAAAGTTAGAGCATAGAGATAAGCTTCTTAGTGGATATGAAGAAAATGATCAGAAGATAGAGGGTGCTGCAGATTTTAGAAATTATTATCTCTGTATGCATTACATTATGAGTGGTCAGTTACAGGTTTCTGTTGATGTATCAGGTAAATTGGTATGTACAGATACAAAAGGACTTGTTACAGATGAGGACTTTGCTAAATTTTCAACAAAGCTCGCTGCAATGAATATTGCACCAGCTGATATGGTTACTTATTCAACTTCAAAAGGAAGACTTGATACGATTATTGATAATGAAGTTATTCCTCAGGCTAATGAGTTAGCTCCAATGCAACAAACTGCACAGTTTATGGAGACATTTACTCATGATTTAACAGCTATGAAGAAATATGATACATATTACAATTTCTTCTCATTAATCAATGAAGCAAAAGATGGAAATACAAGTGGTTCAGCTATGAAGAGCTATATTCCAGCTTTTATGCAGTGGAGAGATGGAAAGATAATTGAGTCATATTTCAAGAATAAGTGGACTGAATTACAGTATATATGCAGTCTTGATAATGATGGAAATGTTGATTTATCAGGAATGTACAGTACTATAATTGTTGGATGTGCTGAGTATTTTGCTCATCAGGATTTATCTGTTGAATCATGTGAATCATTAGTAAATTATACTGAACATGACGGTAAAATATTACTTTTACATGATTCTATAAATGGTACAACAGAAAATACAAATCTTTCAAAATATTTTAGACAGTTAGCTGGACAGGATGCGAGACATCTTAATGTAAAGTATACTTCTAATAATATGCAGCATAGTTCTAATACTTTAACATTTAAGGTTGGAAAAACAACACAGACATATACATTAAATTCTAATGTAGGTACAATGTCCGGAGAAAATGCTAATTCATTAAATGTAAAAGTAACAACAGGTGCTGCAAAAACGAAAACGACAGTACCAGTTACTATTGGTGCATGTCATACAGGTGGTGGCTGGGAGGTTGTTCATGGTTCTAGAACAGTAAACCTTGATGGAACAAAAACTGATTATGAAATTGCTGTATATATTGGTGGTCAGTCTCTTGATAATGTCGTTGTAAATGATGTCAGTGAAGGATCTAATAATGATGCTCATGATATAAATATTAAATTTACAATTTACAGCAAGGGATGGGGAAGCACATATAATGAGCTTCCTAATGGATCTAATGGTTCGGATGCAAATGTTTCTTTTGTTGGTATTATTACAGATGGATCAGATCCTGATTCACCAGCTAGTTATACACCTATAAAGAGTAGAAAGATTAGTACAGTACCAAATTATGAAATGGGAGATGCAACTATTACAGTAACTCCTAATGGTGGAACTTTAGCTAATACATTCTATGGAACACAGGTTATTACAGTAGATTCACCTGTACCGGTTACAGTAACAAGTAATAATAATCCTGTTAATGATTTAGGTAAGGATAGTAGTGATAATCAGTTATTTGGAGTAAATAACTATATTATCCCAGCATCAGGCGGATCTACTCCTGTATTTGATGTTAAGGATTCATATCTTAAGTGGTATGATGGAGAAAGTTATACGTCTGCTGATAAGGAAGCTGCTCTTAAAAAGTTTTATATTAGTAAGCTTAGTCCTTCTGGTGAGGTTAATTATACAGTTGAGCCAACTGCACTTACTATGAAATCATATCAGACATATCCTGATAATGCCGGCCATAAAGCAGTATTTATGACTAAATATTCAATCTATTATGCTAATGACTGTGAAGGTGTTCAGGCTCAGGATAAGCAGTTCCCTCATGCGGAATTTCTTCAGCAAGGAAAGGTCATGACTGATAGAGCTAAACAGAATAATAAGGCATTAGTTACATCATATCCATTTGCTATTAGTGATTCACTTAAGTTAGGAGGAACTCACTCACAGACATATGCACTTGATCTTGAGGATGATGATTTAACAGTTTGGTATTCATTATGTGGTGGTACACATGGTACAATATCATCTTCACTTGCTGCTAATCCAATGGATGGACAGAATAGTTATTATATTTATACATATAATAATGTAACATATTGTGGAGCTGGTCATATGCCTCTTACAGGTCATCAGGCTGAAAATAATGATGAGAGAAGACTTCTTATAAATGTTATCATTAACAATGCGCGTAAGTCAGCAATCGGAACAAGAGTAAATCTTTATGATCCGGATGCGACACAGGATAGTATAGGAAATCCTGATATCAATAATAATAAGAAGATTATTGATAACGGTGATGGTTCATACTTACTTGAAGTTTCTGACGAGCTTGCAATGCCAGAATTCTCATTCGTAGCTACAGCAGATACAAAGAGTGGTTCACAGATTAAACAGGTTCAGATTTATTATGATCTTGATCTTAATAATGGTATGGAGCCACATACATATACAGCAGATGATGAAAATCATATACTTGTATATGATACAAGTAACCTGCTTGCACAGAATGTAGACTTTAGTGGTATACTCAAGTATGCTACATACGATGAGAAGAATAGTTACTTTAAGACAACTACAGGTAATCCGGTTACAGCTACTACACCTCCTGCTGAGTTACAGCTTAAGCTTAAGCCTGGATATATCAGAACTCATTCAGATGGTGAAGATTATACATATCTCGTAGTTAAGGTTGTAACTACTAAGGATGGTAAGGATACAACAGTATATCGTAAGATAAAGATCGTACCAAAGCCATTCCTGTTCGATCTCACATAACTTAATAACTTAGGAGTAATCCTTAAGAAAGGG
>Ga0256869_1000582_pt1 | contig 15749 bp, 32 predicted proteins | sample RumenRJG_05RNA_FD_186096 | JGI IMG/M metagenome (GOLD analysis project Ga0256869, IMG submission 186096) | Metatranscriptome of bovine rumen microbial communities from Lethbridge, Alberta, Canada - Rumen RJG_05 (Metagenome Metatranscriptome) | ecosystem: Host-associated > Mammals > Digestive... | reverse complement strand
CAAAATTTGGGTTGACGCATGAAGTTACTTGTTTCCTAGCAAGCGGAAAAAGATAATTTATGCCGACAAGTTCTGCTTAAAGCGGAGCGACCAACAAGGCCTTTTATTTTAGAAACCACATACAAACACACGGAATAGTGTTAAAGTCCAGATAAAAGGATTACTTAAAAGTAAAACTTGTTGGCAAGCACAAAACAACAGGAGGTTAAAAATGGCAGCACAAAAACTTAGAATCAAATTAAGATCATACGATCATGCACTTTTGGATCAAGCATGTGTAAGAATAGTAAACACAGCGACCAAAAGTGGAGCCAAAGTCGTTGGTCCTGTGCCACTTCCAACAGATAGGGAAGTTGTTACAGTTATTCGTTCACCACACAAAGACAAAGACAGTCGTGAACAATTTGAATCTAGAACACACAAAAGAATGATTGATGTGTATCCAACATCACCAAAGCAAACTGATGCATTTATGAAATTAGATTTGCCAGCTGGTGTAGAAATTAAAATCGAACTATAAGGAAGGAGAAGAAAATGGAAAAAGCTATAATAGGCAAGAAACTTGGAATGACACAAATCTTCACACCTGATGGTTTGGTTGTTCCGGTTACAGTTGTAGAAGCTGGTCCTTGCAAAGTTGTTCAAGTTAAAACAGCAGCAAAGGAAGGCTACAATAGTGTGGTTGTTGCTTTTGATGAAACAAAAGAATCAAGAGTTAACAAAGCACAACTTGGAACATTTAAAAAAGCAAATGTTTCAGCTTACAGAGTTTTAAGAGAATTAAAACTTGATAACGCACAAAATTATGAAGTTGGTTCAGAAATACTTTGCGACATATTTAATGAAAAAGACAAAGTTGATGTAACTGGCTTAACAAGAGGTCGTGGATTTACTGGTGTTATTCAAAAGTGGAATCAACACAGATTAAAAATGACACACGGTACAGGCCCTGTTCACAGAGAAGTAGGTTCTATGGGTGCAAACAGTACTCCATCAAGAGTATTTAAAAACAAACACCTTGCAGGACACTATGGTCACGAGAGAGTAACAATTCAAAATTTGGAAGTTGTTAAGGTCGATTCTGCTCGTAATATATTACTCATAAAAGGTTGCATACCTGGTCCAAGAGGAACAGTTGTAACAGTTAATGAGTCAGTTAAAGGTTAAAGGAGTTAACTAATGAAAGCAAAAGTTTTTAATATGCAAAATGCCGAAGTTGGCTCAATAACACTCAAAGACGAAGTATTTGGTGTAGAATACAATGAACCACTTGTACACGAAGTTGTAGTTGCATACAATGCAAATCAAAGACAAGGTACAAAATCAACACTCACAAGAAGTGAAGTTGCTGGTCATGCAAAGAAACCTTACAAACAAAAACACACAGGTCATGCAAGACAAGGTTCAACAAAAGGTCCACAATTTATTGGTGGTGGCGTAGTATTTGCTCCAAAGCCAAGAGACTTTTCTAAGAAAGTTAACAAGTTTGCAAGACGTGCAGCATTTTTATCAGCACTTTCTCAAAAACTTGCTCAAAAAGAAATTGTTATCTTGGATGAGTTTAAACTTAGCGAACCAAAAACAAAAGAAGTACAAGCATTCTTGGATGCATTCAAGTTTGATGCAAGTACACTTATTGTTTTAGATGAAAAAAATGCTGATGCAATGCGTGCAACAAACAATTTACCAAAAACAGAAATCACAACTTCTGATTTGTTAAATGTTTATGATGTAGTTGCAAACAAACAACTTGTTCTCACAAAGTCAGCCGTTAAAAAATTAGAGGAGGCTTATGCAGAATAATGAAAGCACACGACGTTATTATTAAACCTATACTTACTGAAAAGTCTTATGCTGGAATTCAAAACAAAGTTTATGCATTCAGAGTAGCTGAAGGTGCAAACAAAGTTGAAATTCGTAAAGCAGTTGAACAAATATTTAATGTTCAAGTTGAAAAAGTTAACACAGTAAAGGTTAAAGGAAAAGAAAAATCACAAAACACAAGACAAGGAAGAACTGTTGGTAAAACAAGTGATTACACAAAAGCAATTGTAACACTTAAAAAAGATTCAAAGCCAATCGCATTCTTCGAAAGTCTATCATAAAAGGAGATTAATTAGTTATGGCAGTAAAAGCAAGTAAACCTACATCAGCTGGTCGTAGATTTTACACCTCAGCAACTTTTGAAGAAGTAACTAAATTTGCTCCTGAAAAAAGCTTACTTAGAGTAAAAAAGAAAACAGCTGGCAGAAATGTTAGTGGAAAAATCACTGTTCGCCATATTGGTGGTGGAAACAGACAAAAATACAGAGTTATTGATTTTAAAAGAAATAAAGATGGTATTCCTGCAAAAGTTATTGGTATAGAATACGATCCAAACCGCAGTGCTTATATTGCACTTTTAAGCTATGCTGATGGTGAAAAGAGATATATCTTGGCTCCACTCGGACTTAGTGTAGGAGATACAGTATCAAGCGGTGCAGATGCAGAAATAAAAGTCGGAAATGCACTTCCATTAGAGTATATACCTGTTGGTAGTACAGTTCACAATGTTGAACTTAGTGCTGGCAAAGGTGGACAACTTGGAAGAAGTGCCGGTGTAGAAATTAGCCTTATGGCAAAAGAGGGCAAATATGCAACTCTTAGAATGCCAAGTGGCGAAATGAGAAAAGTTTTGTTAACTTGCAGAGCAACAATTGGAACAGTTGGTAATGTAGACCATGAACTTGTTTCACTTGGAAAAGCTGGAAGAAAAAGACATATGGGAACTCGTCCAACCGTTCGTGGTGTTGTTATGAACCCTAATGATCACCCTCATGGTGGTGGTGAAGGAAAGAGCCCTGTTGGACACAAGACACCACTTACACCTTGGGGCAAACCTGCTCTTGGCTTGAAGACAAGAAAGAGAAACAAAGCTTCAAATAAATTAATTGTTAAAAGAGTTAACTAGGAGATATAAGTATGAGTAGATCATTAAAGAAAAAACCATATGTTTACCCAAGACTCTTAAAAAGAGTTGCAGAAATGGATCCAAGTAACAAAAAACCTATCAAAACTTGGTCTAGAGCATCTGTAATTTACCCAGAATTTGTTGGATATACATTTGCAGTTCACAATGGCAAAAAACACATTCCTGTTTATTGTACAGCAGAAATGGTTGGACATAAACTTGGTGAATTTGCACCAACAAGGACATTTAAAGGCCATGCAGGTAAAAAGTCGACAGTAGGTGCAAAATAGGAGTAACATATGGCAACAAGAATTAGAGAAAAAGCAGAAGCGAGAAGAGAAGCAAAAGACTCTCGCCCATATGCAGTAGTAAAATATGTAAGAATGAGCCCTTCCAAAGTAAGAATTGTACTTGATACAGTTCGTGGAAAGAAAGCTGAAGAAGCTTTGGCTATTTTAGAAAATTCAACAACAGCTGCAGCAGAAGTTTGTTTAAAACTATTAAAATCTGCAATAGCTAATGGTGAATACAAAGGTTTAAACAGAGCAGATTTGTTTGTTGAAGAATGTTACACAGGTGCTGGTCCAACTCTTAAAAGATTGGATATCCGCGCAAGAGGTAGAGCAAACAGATTATTAAAAAGAACATGCCACATTACCATGATACTTGGTAATGTGAAAGCATAAGGAAAGGAGGCAAAATAATGGGTCAAAAAGTAAGTCCAGTAGGATTTAGAGTTGGAATTAACAAACCATGGGATTCAACATGGTATGCAAGCAAACAAGATTTTGCCAAATTCCTTCTTGAAGACAGCAAAATTAGAAAATTCTTTGAAAAGAATTACAAACAAGCCAATATTTCAAAAGTTGGCATCGAAAGAACAAGTGAAAGATTGGTTCTCAATATTTATTCTGGTCGTCCAGCAGTTCTTATTGGACAAAAAGGTGCAAATATTGAAGTAATCAAAAAACAACTTTCAAAAGTTATTAGTCCAGTAAAAAATCTTGTAATCAATATTAAAGAAATTAAGAAGCCAGATCTTGACGCAACACTTGTTGCAGAAGGAATTGTAGCTCAACTTGAAAAACGTGTTGCATACAAGAGAGCTTTAAAACAAGCACTTCAAAAAGTTATGAAAGCAGGTGCAAAAGGTTGTAAAGTAAGAGTTAGCGGTGTTGTTAATGGTGCAAATACTATTGGAACAAGCGAAACATACATGGAAGGATCACTTCCACTTCAAACAATCAGAGCAGACGTTGATTATGCTGTAACAGCTGCTTACACAAACTATGGGAAACTTGGTGTTAAAGTTTGGATCTATAAAGGCGACATTTTAGAGAAAAAATCTCAAAATGACAAAGGAGGACAAGACTAATGTTAATGCCAAAGAGAGTAAAAAGAAGAAGAGTACATCGTGGCAGAATGACAGGTGTTGCAACAAGAGGCAATACACTTGCTTATGGTGACTACGGTCTTGTAGCAACTGAGCCATGTTGGATTAAATCAAATCAAATAGAAGCTGCCCGTATCGCTATGACAAGATATATTAAACGTGGTGGTAAAGTTTGGATTAAAATTTTCCCTGATAAACCGGTAACAAAGAAACCTGCCGAAACTCGTATGGGTTCAGGTAAAGGTTCACCAGAATTCTGGGTTGCTGTAGTTAAACCAGGTAGAGTTCTCTTTGAAATGCAAGGAATAAGTGAAGCTATTGCAAGAGAAGCATTAAGACTTGCAAGTCATAAACTTCCTTGTAAAACAAAGTTTATAAAGAGAGAAGAAGGTGGTGCTGACAATGAAAATTAAAGAATTAAGAAGTTTAACAGTTGAAGAATTAAATCAAAAACTTGTTGACTTGAAACAAGAATTATTCAATCTTCGTTTTTCACAAGCAACCGGTAATTTGCCAAACCCAATGCAAATTCATAATGTTAAAAAAGACATTGCAAGGGTTAATACATTATTAAAAGAGAAAAAGGCATAGGAGGAAGATATGGAAAATTTAGAGAGAAATGATCGTCCAACAAGGCAAGGAACTGTTGTAAGTGCTGGAAAAATGGATAAAACAGTAGTTGTAGCCATTGAATCTAGCAGAAAACACCCACTATACAAAAAAGTCGTTAAACAAACAACAAAATTCAAAGCTCACGATGAAAACAATGAATGTGGTCTTGGTGATATTGTAGAAATTATGGAAACAAGACACCTTTCAAAAGACAAATACTATCGTGTAGTAAGAATTGTTGAAAAGGCAAGATAGGAGGAAAGCATTATGGTACAACCACAAACAAGATTAAAGGTTGCCGATAACACAGGTGCAAGACAAATTATGTGTATCCGTGTTCTTGGCGGTTCATATAGGAGAAGTGGTAACATTGGAGATGTTATTGTTGCTTCTGTAAAGAGTGCTACTCCTGGCGGTAGTGTTAAAAAAGGTGATGTTGTTAAAGCAGTTATCGTAAGAACATCAAAAGGCATCCGTCGTCCAGATGGTTCACACATCAAATTTGATGATAACGCAGCAGTTATTATTGATAATCAAAAACAACCAAAAGGTACTCGTATCTTTGGACCTATTGCAAGAGAACTTAGAGATAAGGGATATATGAAGATTATATCACTTGCTCCAGAGGTTATATAAAAGGAGAATCGTATGGCAAAATTATTTGTTAAAGCAGGCGACTCAGTTGTTGTAGTTGCAGGTAAAGAAAAAGGTAAACAAGCCAAAGTTTTGGAAGTTTCTCCAAAAGATAGCAAAGTTCTTGTAGAAGGTGTAAATGTTGTAACAAAACACCAAAAACAAAGATCACAAGAAGACAAAGGTGGCTTAATCAAAAAGAGTGCCCCAATTGATGCTTCTAATGTTATGGTAGTTTGTCCAGATTGTGGAAAAGCAACAAGAGTTGCTCACAAAGTTGTAGACGGCAAAAAGGTTAGAGTTTGCAAAAAATGTGGAGCAAGCCTTGACAAAGCAATGGCAAAAAAAGTAAAAAAACAAGCTAAAGAAGAAAAAACTTCTGAAGTAAAAACAACAAAAAAGTCAACTGCCAAAAAGGCAGAAGCTAAGTAGGAGGAATAATGAAAAGCAGATTAGCAGTTTTATATAAAGAACAAGTTGTTCCTGCTCTTAGGGAAGAATTTGGATATAAAAATGTAAATGAAGTTCCAAAATTGAGCAAAATTGTTCTCAATATGGGACTTGGAGAAGTTAAAGACAACTCAAAAAGTTTTGGAATTGCTGTTGATGAATTAACAGCTATTGCAGGACAAAAAGCAGTTGCTACTCATGCTAAAAAAGCTATATCAAACTTTAAAGTTCGTCAAGGAATGAAGGTTGGTGCAAAAGCTACTCTTCGTGGTGACAGAATGTATGAATTCTTGGATAGATTAATTTCTATTGCTCTTCCAAGAGTTAGAGACTTTAAAGGCGTAAGCACAAAAGCTTTTGATGGCAAAGGTAACTATGCTTTGGGTATAAAGGAACAACTTATATTCCCAGAAATTGAATATGACAAACTTGATAAAATTAGAGGTCTTGATGTTATATTCGTAACAAGTGCAAAGTCGGACAAAGAGGCAAAATCTTTATTAGAAAAATTAGGTATGCCTTTTAGAACAAGAGGTTAAAGGAGATAGATATGGCAAAAAAAGCTTTAAAAGAAAAACAAAAAAGAAAGCAAAAATTCTCTACAAGAGAATATACTCGTTGTACAATCTGTGGCCGTCCTCATGCTGTTCTTAAAAAATATGGCATTTGCAGAATATGTTTTAGAGAGCTTGCATCTAAGGGTGAAATCCCAGGTGTTAAAAAGGCTAGTTGGTAAGGAGGAAAAGGTATGATTTTAACAGATCCAATCGCAGATATGCTTACCCGTATTCGCAACGGCTTAACGGCTAAGCACAAAGAAGTTGTTGTTCCAGCTTCAAAAGAAAAGCTTTCTATATTAAACATTCTAAAAGAAGAAGGTTATATTAAAGAAGCTGCTCTTAAAGAAGAAGGACACATTAGAAACATAGTAGTTTCACTTAAATATGACAATAATGGAGAAAGTGTAATTCAAGGACTTAGAAGAATTTCTAAACCAGGACTTAGAGTTTATGCTGAAAAAGATAAGCTCCCAAAAGTTATTGATGGACTTGGAATTGCAATTATCTCAACAAATAAAGGTATTTTAACAGACAAGCAAGCTCGTGCACAAAATGTTGGTGGCGAAGTTTTGGCTTTTGTATGGTAGGAGGAAAATATGTCTAGAATAGGTAGAAAACATATCGATTTGCCAGCAGGAGTACAATTTGAAGTTAACAACAATGTTGTTACTGTTAAAGGTCCAAAAGGAACTTTATCACAAGATTACGATAGCAAACTTATTACTGTTAAAGTAGATGGAAGTTCAGTTGTGCTTACAAGAGCAAACGAAGATAACGAAACAAAGGCAAAACACGGCCTTTACAGAGCACTTTTTGCTAATATGGTAAAAGGTGTTAGCACAGGTTTTGAAAAGAAACTTGTTATAAATGGTGTTGGTTACAAGGCTTTAAAGCAAGGTAACAAACTTGTTCTCAATTTGGGATATTCTCATAACATAGAAGTTTTAGAAGAAGATGGAATTACAATTGAATGTCCATCAGCTACTGAAATTGTTATTAAAGGACAAGATAAACAAAAAGTCGGACAATTCGCTTCAAAAATAAGAGATTTTAGAAAAGTTGAACCATATCATGCTTATGGCGTTCGTTATGCAGACGAAGTTGTAATCAGAAAAGTTGGTAAAACAGCCGGAAAAGGCAAGAAGTAAAAGGAGCAGTAGATAATGTTTAGTAAAAGAGATAGAAATGAAGAGAGATTAATTAGACATGCTCGTGTAAGAAAAAGACTTAGTGGAACAACAGATACTCCAAGACTTTGCGTTTACAGAAGCAATGCTGAAATTTATGCTCAAATCATCGATGATACAAAAGGTGTAACTCTTGCAAGTGCATCAAGTGCCGATAAAGATTTAGAAAAAGCTTTAAGTGGCAAGACAAAAACAGAACAAGCAAAACTTGTTGGTGAATCTATTGCAAAAAAAGCCTTAAAAGCAAAAATAAAAGTTGTTGTTTTTGATAGGGGTGGATACATTTACACAGGACGAGTTCAAGCATTGGCAGATGGTGCCAGAAGTGCTGGACTTGAATTTTAGGAGGTTATCGTGGCAGAACAAAAAGAATTAAGAAAATCCAGAGGCCCAAGAGAAGAAAGACCAAGACGTGAAGAAGACGGATTTGACAAGAACCTTGTTGCAGTAAGACGTGTAACAAAGGTTGTTAAAGGTGGTAGAACACTTAGATTCTCTGCTGTTGTAGTAGTTGGAGACCATAAAGGTAATGTTGGAATGGGAATTGGTAAAGCTAAAGAAGTTCCTGTTGCAATAGACAAAGCAACTATGGCAGCTAAAAAAGACATGAAGCCTATTAATATTGTAAATGGTACAATTCCACATGAAATTACTGGAAAATATGGTACATCAAAAATTTTGATGTTACCAGCTAAACCAGGTAGTGGAATTATTGCAGGTGGTGGTGCTCGTGCGGTACTTGAACTTGCTGGTGTACAAGATATTGTGACAAAAATCCATGGTTCTACAAATAAAATTAATTCTGTAAGAGCAACTCTTAACGGACTTAGAGCAGTTAGAACTAAAGAGCAGATTGCAGCACTTCGTGGCAAATCTGTAGAAGAGATCTAGGAGGAATTATGGCACAAAAAAAACAATTAAAAGTAACTTTGGTAAAAAGCCCAATCGGATATAATAAAGAGCAAGCAAAAATTACCGAAGCATTAGGACTTAGAAAATTAAATCAATCAGTTGTTTTACCAGATAATGCTAGTGTTAGAGGAAGTATATTCCATGTTAAACATTTGGTAACAGTTGAAGAAGTATAGGAGGAAAAAAATGGATATTCAAACACTTTCTCCAGCCAAAAATTCCAGAACTAAATCAGTTAGAATTGGTCGTGGAATAGGCAGTGGTATTGGAAAAACTAGTGGTAAAGGTCACAAAGGTCAAAATGCAAGAAGTGGTGGTGGAGTTAGACCAGGATTTGAAGGTGGACAATTGCCTCTTTCAAGAAAACTTCCAATTAGAGGTTTTAACAACTACAACTTTAAAAAAGATTATTCAACTTGCAATGTTGCTGACCTTGAACAATTTGAAGAAAACTCAGTTATTACACTCGAACTTTTATACCAAACAAGAGTTATAGGAAAAATAAAACCATATGGCCTTAAAATTCTTGGAAATGGCGAACTTACTAAACCTCTTACAGTAAAAGCTAAGAAATTTACTAAGAGTGCTGTAGAAAAAATAGAAAAAGCCGGTGGAAAAGCTGAGGTGATCTAATGTTTAAAACCTTTATTAATGCTTTTAAAATAAAAGATTTAAGAAGAAAAATGTTAATTACTCTCTTACTTTTGTTTATTTACAGAGTAGGTTGTTGGTTAACAGTTCCGGGCATTAGCCCTGGTGCATTAAAAGAAGCTGCAACTATGACAAATGGAAGCATCACATTTTTATCGCTTATGAACTCCATAAGTGGTGGTGCTCTTTCAAATGCTTCAATATTTGCTCTTGGTGTTTCACCATACATTAGTGCATCGATTATTATTCAACTTTTGACAGTTGCTATTCCTTCACTTGAAAGACTTTCAAAACAAGGTGAAGAGGGTAGAAAAAAGATAAATTTATACACTCGTATATGTGCATTGGTTCTTGCAACAGCACAAGCAATAGGTATTGTTGTATCATATGCAAATACAGAAGGATTTATTGATACAAGAATGCTAGGTGCATCAACTCCTGTATGGATTTCTTGTGCGTTTATTGCATTAGTGCTTATATCTGGTGCAATGTTCACTGTTTGGCTTGGTGAAAGAATTACAGACCTTGGAGTTGGCAACGGATTATCTTTATTAATCTTTGTTGGTATTTTGTCAACAGCTACAACAGGTCTTTATACAGCTTTCCAAGGAGTTATTCAAAATATTGATTATCTTTGGACAATCCTTGTGTTCTTGCTTGCAGTTATCGTTATTTTTGCTCTAATTGTATTTATTGACAATGCTGAGCGAAAAGTACCTGTGCAATATGCAAAACAAGTTAAAGGTAGAAAAATGTATGGTGGACAAACCACATATATTCCTATCAAAGTTAATGCAACAGGTGTTATTCCAATTATTTTTGCAAATGCGATTGTATCTTTCCCACAAATGTTAATTAGCATTTTCTGGCCAAGTACTCCATTTGCTGATTGGTGGACAAAATATATGGGAACAGGATCTTGGGTATATATTGTTGCAACAGCATTACTCATTTTGTTCTTTGCATATTTCTATTCACAAATTACATTTAATCCAGAAGATGTAAGTAAACAAATTCAACAAAATGGTGGATTTATTCCTGGTATTCGTGCTGGTAAACCTACTGCTGAATACTTGGGCAAAATTTCATCAAGACTTACATTGTTTGGTGCAATTTATATTGCTGCAATAGCACTTATACCAAGTTTGGTATTTAATGCACTTGCAACAACAGCGTTGGATTCTACACTTATTAATGCATTTAGTGTTACAGGACTTATGATTTTAGTTTCTGTTGCACTTGAACTCGACAAACAACTTGAAGCTCAAATGCTTATGAGAAATTACAGAGGATTTTTAAAGTAAAATTGTTCGGATACAAAGGCGGTTTCGCTTTTGTATCCAAAGCAAATATTTTATAGGCAGGGTTATGAATTTAATTTTTTTAGGTGCTCCTGGTTCTGGTAAAGGAACTATGGCAGAAATGATGCATAACAAATATGGCTATGTGAGCATTTCAACAGGTGATATCATAAGAGAAAATATTGCCAACAAAACACATCTTGGTCAACTTTTTGATGGATATATAAGCAAAGGGCATTTAGTTCCTGATGAACTTATTATTGAAATTGTAAAAGACAGACTTTCAAGAGATGATGTTAAAAATGGTTTTATTCTTGATGGTTTTCCTAGAACTGTTGTTCAGGCACAAGCTTTGGAAAAATTTGCAAAAATTAACAAAGTAGTGTTACTAGACACAGAGTATGAAGTCATAAAAAACAGAATATTATCTAGACTTACTTGTCCAAAGTGCAAAAGCGTTTTTAATACAAACACCTACAAGCAAGATACTTGCGATAAATGTGGTACTAAACTTACAAGAAGGTCAGATGATAATGAAGAGACAATAAAAGAAAGATATTACGTTTATAACAGCCAAACAAAGCCTCTTGTTGATTTTTACAAACAAAAAGGGATTTTACTTGTTGTTGATGGTAACAAATCAAAAGAAGATGTTTTTAAAGAAATAGAGGATGTTTTAAAATGATTTGTAAAACAGAACAAGACATAGAAGGAATGCGAAAGGCAAATAGGTTAGTGGCAGAAGCATTAAAATATGCAGAATCACTAATTTGTCCAGGTATTTCCACTTATGAACTTGACAAAAAAGTAGAAAAGTTTATAATTGATAATGGTGCTATTCCATCTTTTAAAGGTTACGATGGATACCCAGGTAGTATATGTACTTCTGTAAATGAAGTTGTGGTACATGGTATCCCTAGCAAAGATGTAATTTTAAAAGAAGGCGATATCATCAGTGTTGACATTGGTACTTTGCTTGATGGCTATAATGGTGATGCTGCAAGAACATTTGCAGTTGGCAAAATTAGCGCAGAAAAGCAAAAGCTTATTGATGTTACAAAACAAAGTTTTTTTGAAGGTGTAAATAAATTAAAAGCCGGAGTTAGACTTGGTGAACTGAGTAATGCAATTCAAACTTATGCAGAATCTTTTGGTTATGGTGTAGTTAGAGAATTGGTTGGACATGGTATTGGTCATAATATGCATGAAGAGCCAGAAGTTCCAAACTATGGTCAAAAAAACAAAGGAATCATTGTAAAAGAAAATATGTGTTTGGCTGTTGAACCAATGATAACTATGGGCAAAAGATACATCTATATGAAAAATGATGGTTGGACCATCGTAACACAGGACAATCTTCCTGCTGCTCATTATGAAAATACATTAATTGTTACTCGTGATGGCGTAGAGATATTGTCATTATATTAAAGGAATCTTTATGCTGGAAATAAATGTCGGTGATGTTGTTCAAACTGTTTGCGGAAGAGATAAATTTCAACCTTTTGTTGTTGTAAAAATTGAAGGTGATTTTGCGTTTCTTGCAAATGGTAAAAATAGGACAATAAATAATCCAAAAGCAAAAAAGCTGAAACATGTTAGGCTTACAAGCATAAAAATTGACACTATAAGGAACAAACTTCAAAACCATGAAAGGGTTCTTGATAGTGAAATAAGAAAAGCAATTGATAATTTAAACATAATCTAAAAGGAGTATGTATGTCTAAATCAGATGTAATTGAATTTGAGGGTGTTGTAGAAGAAGTTCTTCCAAATACAGCATTTAAAGTTCGTCTAGACAATGGTCATGAAATAACTGCTTACATTAGTGGCAGACTTAGACTAAATTACATTAAAATTCTAGAAGGTGATAGGGTAAGAATAGAAATGAGTCCTTATGACTTAACAAAAGGCAGAATTACTTACAGAATAAAGTAATTATGGTTAAATTATAAATTGAAAGGAGAGAGATATGAAAGTAAGACCATCAGTAAAACCTATGTGTGATAAATGCAAAGTAATTAAGCGTGAAGGCAAGGTTATGGTTATTTGTTCAAAAGACAAATCTCATAAACAAACACAAGGTTAAAAAGTAGAAAATTACGATTCACAATCGCGGCAAATTTTTGTGATTCGAGAAATATATATTTTATTTATTTAATTTAAAATTTCGGAGGAAAATATGGCAAGAATCGCTGGTGTTGATTTACCCAGAGAAAAAAGAGTTGAAATTGGTTTGACTTATATCTACGGAGTAGGTAGACATACTGCAAACAAAATTTTGGCTGAAACAAAAATTGATCCAAACACAAGAGTAAAAGATTTGGACGAAAATGATGTTGCTAAACTTCGTTCTTATATCGAACACAACGTAACAGTTGAAGGAGATCTTAGAAAAGAAGTTTCATTAAACATTAAAAGATTAACAGAAATTGGTTCCTATCGTGGAACAAGACACCGTAAAGGACTTCCTGTTCGTGGTCAAAATACAAGAACAAACTGCAGAACAAGAAAAGGTCCTAAAAAAGTCGTAGGTGGATCTTCAAAGAAAGGTAAATTATAAGAGAGGATAAAATGGCAGATAAAAAAGTTACAAAAAAGAAAAGAGTTAGCAAAAATATTGACAAAGGTCAAGTTCATATTAAATCTTCATTTAACAATACTCTTATCACATTTACAGACCTTGAAGGAAATGCTCTTTCTTGGGCAAGTTCAGGAAAACTTGGATTTAAAGGTTCAAAAAAGAGTACTCCATTTGCAGCTCAACAATGTGTAGAAGATGCAGCAAAAGTCGCAAAAGAACATGGAATTAGATCAGTTGAAGTTTATGTTAAAGGACCTGGTAATGGTCGTGAAGCAGCTATAAGAGCACTTGCAACTGCAGAAATTGATGTTACTTTAATCAAAGATGTATCTCCAATCGCTCACAACGGTTGCAGACCACCAAAGATTAGAAGAGTTTAAAAGGAGAATAACATGGCTAAAATGATGGGTGCAGATTGCAGACAATGTCGCAGAGAAGGATGTAAATTGTTCCTTAAAGGCGAAAGATGTACTAGCAAAAAATGTGCAATAGAAAGAAGACCTGTTGCTCCTGGACAACATGGTGCAGGTAGAAAAAGAGTAACAGAATATGGCACACAATTAAGAGAAAAACAAAAAGTTAAAAAAGCATACGGAATACTTGAAAAACAATTTAGAAGATATTACGAAGAAGCTGAAAGACAAAAAGGTGTTACAGGTGAAACAATGTTATCTTTAATTGAAAGAAGACTTGATAATGTTGTTTACAGAATGGGCATTGGTGCTTCAAGAAGTGAATGTCGTCAAATTGTAAATCACGCACAAATAACAGTTAACGGCAAAACAGTTAACATTCCATCTTATCAAGTAAAAGTGGGAGATGTTATCGCAGTTAAAGAAAACAAAAGAGAATTAGAAATGTTTAAACAACTTAAAGGTATGAAAATAGTAATGCCAAAATGGTTGGAATTTAACAGTGAAACACTTGAAGGAAAAATCTTAGCTCTTCCAACAAGAGAAGATATTGACCTTAACATTAAAGAACACTTGATTATTGAGTTGTACTCAAGATAGTATAGGAGGAATTAATTTTATGATGGAAATGGAAAAACCAAGAATTACTTGCGAAGAAACCGAAGGGGGTTCATATGCAAGATTTATAGTTGAACCACTAGAAAGGGGTTTTGGTATAACTCTTGGAAACTGCATGAGAAGAACCTTACTTGGATCTCTTCCTGGTGCAGCCCCAATCGCAATAAGAATCAATGGGGTTCCACACGAATTTTCAACTGTTCCAGGAATAAGTGAAGATGTTGTAGATATCGTTCTTAATATTAAATGTCTTGCTGTTAAAACAGACAACAAAGAAAGTGATTTTACAACAATTCTTAGAATTAACCACAAAGGAGCAGGCGAAATTACAGCTGCAGAATTTGAACCAAATGATGAAGTTGAAATTCTTAACCCAGATCTTCACATCTGTACAGCAGATAGTGACGCAAACTTCCAACTTGATGTTTTGATTGGAAGAGGTAGAGGTTATGTTCCAAATGTTCTTAACAAAGAAAGAGTTGATACACTCGAATATATAGCAATTGACTCACTTTACTCACCAGTAAAAAAAGTTAATTATAGTGTAGAAAGTGCCAGAGTTGGTCAAAGTATAGACTATGATAAATTAACTTTGGAAGTAGAAACAAATGGTACAATTACTGCAAGAGAAATTGTAAGTTTGGCAGGAAAGATTATTCAAGAGCACATTGCACTCTTTGTTGATCTTTGCGAAGAAATGTCAGGAATGAATATTTTGGTTAGCAAAGAAGAAGATGAACAAACAAAAGTTCTTGAATTACCTATTGAAGAAATGGATCTTTCTGTAAGATCATACAATTGCTTAAAGAGAGCAAACATTAATACTGTTGATGATTTAATTAAAAAATCAAAGAGTGATATGTTAAAAGTTCGTAATTTAGGTTTAAAATCTATTGATGAAGTTGTTCAAAAACTTGAAGCTTATGGTTTAAGTTTAAGAACAGAAGAAGAGTAAAAAGGAGAAGACAATGGCTAACGATAAATTAGGTAGACCAACAGACCAAAGAATGGCAGTTCTTAGAAATCAAGTTTCAAACTTGTTTAAGTATGGCAGAATTGAAACAAGTGTAGCAAAAGCAAAAGCTGTTCAATCAAAAGCAGAAAAATTGTTAACACTTGCTATTAATTCATACGAAGACAATGTTAAAGTAACAAAAACTGTAACAGAAAATGGTGCAAAAGTTAACAAAGAAGTTGTTAATGATGGTCCAAAGAAACTTGCTGCAAGAAGAAAAATTATGGCTTTTGTTTATGATATGCCAGAGGAAAGAAGAGAAAAAGAAAGCTTAGAAGCATACAGAGCAAGAACAGAAGGTATCAATCATCCTATCGTTGAAAAAATATTCAATGTATACGCTCCAAAATATGCAGACAGAGCAAAAGAACTTGGTAACTTTGGTGGATACACAAGAGTTATCAAAACAAGCACTCGCCGTGGCGATGCTAGCGAACTTGCAATAGTTGAATTAGTTTAATAAAATATAAAAT
>Ga0256869_1000572_pt1 | contig 15859 bp, 29 predicted proteins | sample RumenRJG_05RNA_FD_186096 | JGI IMG/M metagenome (GOLD analysis project Ga0256869, IMG submission 186096) | Metatranscriptome of bovine rumen microbial communities from Lethbridge, Alberta, Canada - Rumen RJG_05 (Metagenome Metatranscriptome) | ecosystem: Host-associated > Mammals > Digestive... | reverse complement strand
CTGAAGCATGACGGCATCGGTTTCGAAACCGCCGTCAGGGTGTTCCTCGACAACAAAAGAATCGAAAAATATGATGAGAAACACTCTACTCTCACAGAAGAACGCTGGAATGTAATCGGTTTGGTACTAGATATCCTGTTCGTGGTTTATACGGAGAGAAAGGACTCCGTGCGGATCATCTCCGCAAGAAAGGCAACAAAGGAAGAAGAAAAAGAATACTATGACAACTATGACCTTAGATGAACTGAAGAATCTGCCTCCCCTCACCGAAGAAGAGAAACAGACAATCAGAAACGCAAAACCCACTCCCACTGATGACTGCCCTGCAATGACGCAGGAAGAATTGAAGCAGTTCAGGCCTTGGTATATAAGGGAGAAGAAGCCTGTCACCATCAATCTGGACACCAGGATACTCGCGTACTTCAAGGGACTTGCTTCGGAAACGGGAATATCCTATCAGAACCTCATAAACATGTATCTGATCCAGTGTGTAAGCGAGAATAAACGGATTCATTTCTCCTGACAGATATATTCCTGAAACCATAGCATGGGGGTTTTGTACTTAAAAAATAAGTCTGAAAACCATAATCCGGGGTCTGCAGGCTTATCTCGATTATTGCCAGAACCAAATCAGCACAACTCAAATTCATTCCATTGTCGTAAAACGCGGAAAAAACCGAAATAACGACAAGATTTGACAATTCAAATTGCACACAAGGCACTGTCATTGGTCAAGTTAGGGGATAATTTTTAAATAAATTATGAATTTTACCCCCCTAACTCTGCAAATTTGTGATAAGTCTCAGTTGTTTTGGGCATAAAAAAACCGGAGTCATTGCAACTCCGGCTTTGCCCGTCTGTAAAACAGCTATGCAGGGCTTGTTGAAGGAAATCAGGCTCAGTCCTTCTTGGCGGCCTTCTTGTCTTCCTTCTTGTTGTCCTTGGCTTTCTTCTCAGGCTTTTCAGTCTTCTTGGTCAGCTCAAGGATTGCCATTTCGGCGGCATCTCCGAGACGGTTTGTCGTCTTGATGATGCGGGTGTATCCACCGTTGACGTCAGCATAAAGCGGAGCGATCTCGGTGAACAGTTTGTTTACAACTGCCTCGTCGAAAAGGACGGCAGATGTAAGTCTGCGGTTGTGCACATTGTCAACCTTGGCTCTTGTAATCATCTTCTCTGCCATGCGCTGGACTTCCTTGGCCTTGGCCTTGGTTGTCTCGATTCTCTCGAAGCGGAACAGGCTGGTGACCATGTTTCTCTTGAGAGCCTTGCGTTCGGCATTGTTTCTGCTCAGAGCGTTGAATCCAATCCTATGCTTCATTGTTCTCTTCCTTGTTGCCCGGAACCCTTATCGAGTTCTTGAGGACACTGTAATCTGTCATACCAAGCCCGAGGTTCCACTCCTTGAGCTTTTCCTTGATTTCGGAAAGCGACTTCTTGCCGAAGTTTCTCGTCTTGGCAATTTCGTCTTCCGTCATCTTTGTGAGGTCGCCGATTGTTCTGATGTTGGCGTTCTTCAGGCAGTTGCTTGAACGGACGGTCAACTCGAGTTCCTCGACGGAGGTGTTGAGGATCTTTCTGACCTGCTCCTCTTCCTCGTCTACCTCGTCGCTGCTGCTGACCATGCTCTCATCGAAATTGATGAAGATGGAAAAATGGTCCTTGGCAATCTTGGCAGCCTCCGCCAATGCGTTCTCCGGGGTGATGGTTCCGTCTGTCCAGATCTCGAGGATGAGCTTGTCGTAATCGTTTCTCTGGCCTACGCGTGTGGGCTCGATCGAGTACTTCACGTGCGTGACCGGCGAGAAGATTGCGTCGATGGGGATGGTTCCTATTACCTCGACGTAGTTCTGGCTGATCTCGGCGGGCACATAGCCGCGTGCGAAATCAATCTGAACTGCCATCTCGAGATTGGTGTCTTCCATCATGTCGAAGATCTCAAGATCCTTGTTGATGACTTCAACGCGGTCTTTCTCGAAATCCGCTCCGGTGATTGTACCGGGGCCCTTGCACTCGAGGGTGATCGTGGTTGACTCGACCTCTTCCGGCATTGTGAGTCTGAGCTTCTTGAGACGGGCGATGATTTCGCAGATGTCCTGCTTGACACCCGGAATAGCCTCGAACTCGCTGGAAATCAGATGAGAAGTTCCGTCCGCATCGTAGTAGGTGAACCATACGGCAGTGATTGCATATCCCTGGATCGATGACAAAAGAACCCTGCGAAGTGTGTTGCCGATTGTGGTTCCGAAACCTCTCTCGAAAGGAAAGGCCGTGAATTTTCCATAATTGGCTTCAACTTCACTGTGCTCCATTGAAAACGCTTTGGGCTTCTTGAAACCCTTCATTAGGTTCTTGCGTGCCATTGACACTCCTTTACTTGTCCGGAGCGTGCCTGAAAGAGCACTGCCCCGGGAAACGAAAACTCAATGCTTATCTGGAATACAACTCAACAACAAGCTGCTCGTTGACTCCCTCAAGCTCCTTAACCTCTTCCTTTCTCGGAATGGCGTTGAACTGACCCTTCATGTTGTCGGCATCGACTGTGAGCCAGGGGCACACGCCGCTCTTGCTGACCTCGATCAGGTTCTCCTTGATCACGATCATGTTCTTGCTCTGCGGAGCGATCTCGACCTCGTCACCGATTCTGAGTCTGTATGACGGGATGTCGACACGCTTGCCGTTGACGAAGACATGTCCGTGGCTCACAAGCTGTGAAGCCTGCGGGCGGCTGCATGCGAAATGCATTCTGAAGACAACGTTGTCAAGTCTGCGCTCGAGAAGTCCGATCAGGTTGTCGCCGGTCTTGCCGGGAAGTCTGTTGGCTTCGTCGAATGTGAGCTTGAACTGCTTCTCAAGCATGCAGTATGTTCTCTTGAGTCTCTGCTTTGCCCTGAGCATCAGTGCGTAGTCGGTCGGCTTCTTGGCGCGGGCCTTGGGATCCTTTCCCGGGAGGCCGCACTCAGCCGGATTGTTCATCGGGCACTTTGCGGAAAGGCATCTTGATCCCTTGAGGAAAAGCTTTGCTCTTTCTGCTCTGCAGTATCTGCACTTTGGTCCTGTATATCTAGCCATATTCTATTATCTCCTCGTCAGATTCTTCTGGTCTTTCTGGGTCTGCATCCGTTGTGCGGAATGGGGGTCACGTCGCGGATGGAACGGACCTTCAGTCCCAGCGTTCCAAGGCAGCGGATAGCGGACTCACGTCCCTGACCCGGTCCCTTGACGAAGACATTGACCTCACGGAGACCGAAGTCCAGAGCCTTCTTGGCTGCAGTCTCACAGGTTGTCTGTGCTGCATAAGGAGTGGACTTCTTTGCACCGCGGAATCCCAGACCGCCGGCGCTTGACCATGAAATGGCATTGCCGTTGAGGTCGGTAATCGTAACGATTGTGTTGTTGAAAGTAGCCTGGATATAGACATTGCCCTCAAATACGGTCTTCTTGACCTTGGCTTTGCGCTTTGTGTTTGCTGCCATATTCTACTCCTTACTTCTTCTTTCCTGCGATGGTCTTCTTCTTTCCCTTGCGTGTACGGGCATTGGTCTTTGTCCTCTGGCCGTGTACGGGAAGACCCTTTCTGTGTCTGAGACCGCGATAGCATCCGATATCCATCAGTCTCTTGATGTTGAGGTTGACCTGTGTGCGGAGTCTTCCTTCCACGGTATAGTCATTCTCAATCACCTTACGGAGTTCGGCCAGAACATCTGCGCTGAGGGTGTTGATCCTTGCATCGGGATCGACACCGGTCTTCTTGCAGATTTCCTCTGCCGAAGTTCTTCCGATTCCGTAGATATATGTCAAAGCAATCTTTGTAGCCTTGTTCGGTAAATCTACACCTGCAATTCTTGCCATCAAAGGCCTCCCTAATTATTTCTGTCTCTGTTTATGCTTCGGGTTCTCGCAGACAATGCGAACAACACCGTTTCTTCTGATAACCTTGCATTTGTCACACATAGGTTTAACACTTGCTCTAACTTTCATGATCTGCTCCTTCGCGATTATAAATTCTTGGATTTCATTTTCTTCACACCGAGAAAACCTTCGTGGTGGTGCATCTTCATGATACTCTCGATCTGCTTGACGGTTTCGATCTCGACACCGACAAGGATGATCAGCGACGTTCCGCCGAAGAGCATTGCGACATCGGTCGGGAACTTGAAGATCAGCTGGATGAGAGTAGGAATCAATGCAATGAAAGCGAGGAACAGCGAGCCGGGAAGGACGATTCTGTTGAGGACCTTCTTGAGGTACTCCTCGAGCTTCTCAGTTCTGACTCCGGGAACGCTTCCACCGTTTTCCCTGATCTGCTTGGCCATCTCAACGGGGTTGAGAGAGACCTGGGTGTAGAAGAATGCAAAGGCAATAATCAAGACGGTGTAGATGATAATGTAAGGGGCACCCTGAGGATTAAGCCAATTTGCAAATGTCTGCAACCATTTGACGTTGGAACCCAGCGCGCTGGCAATCTGAAGCGGGAATGACAGGATGGCGGAAGCGAAGATCACGGGAATAACGCCGGAGGGGTTGATCTTGAAGGGAATGTAGGAGCTCTGTGCACCGTACATTCTTCTTCCTACGACTCTCTTTGCGTAGTTCACGGGGATTCTTCTCTCGCCGGCCTGTTCGCAGACGACCAGGGCGACAACTATGACGAACATGACGAGAACGATGACCAGGTAGACCGGGTTGATGTAGTCGGAAGATCCGCTGCCTGCCGCGATACCCCTGATGAGGGTGCCGATTGCAGACGGAATTCTTGCGACGATACCGGCGAAGATCAGCAGCGAGATACCGTTTCCGACACCGAACTGTGTGATCTTTTCACCGAGCCAGATCAAAGCCATTGTTCCTGCTGTTACTGTCAGCATTGAAATAAGTGTGAACGGCAGGATATCAATCGTCAGGACGCCGGGAATGCTTCTGGCGTAGACCGTGACGACGAATGACTGCAGCAGACACACGACGATTGTACCGTATCTGGTGACTTTCTGGATCTTCCTTCTTCCCTCGGCATCCTCGCTCCACTGCTTCATCTTGGGAATGATAAGCATAAGCAGCTGAACGATGATCTGCATCGAGATGTAAGGCATGACACCCAATGTGAACAATGAGAAGTTGGAGAACGCACCACCAGAGAAGAAGTTCAAGTACTCTACGATACCCAGGGTCCCGGAGGATGACTGGGCACGGAAGTAAGCCTCAAGAATGCTCGGGTTCACGCCCGGAACGGGAATGACCGTTCCGATTCTCGTGATAGCGAGGATCAGGAGCGTGAACAGAATCTTCTTCCTGAGATCTTCCATTTTGAACATGTCGGAAATGGTGTTTGCCATCAGAAACCTTCCTTATTTGATTTCTCCGCCGGCTGCCTTGATCTTCTCGGCAGCTGCTGCTGAAACCTTCACACCGTCAACGATGACTTTCTTTGTGATCTCACCGTTTGAGAGGATCTTGGCCTCCACATCGCCCTTGACGATGCAGAAGTCCTTGAGGGACTGGAGGTCGACCGTCTCTCCGTCCTGATAGACCTCATTGATCATATCGAGGGAAACAACGGCGTATTCCTTCTTGAACGGATAATTCGAGAAACCTCTTCTTGCCGTGCGGCGGTACAGGGGCATCTGGCCGCCCTCGAAACCGAGGCGGACTCCGCCGCCTGAACGGGCATTCTGTCCGTTCGAGCCCTTTCCGCAGGTTCTGCCCTTGGAAGAAGCGCCGCGTCCGACAATGGTCTTGTTTTTATTGGCACCAGCCGGTGCATGAATCTGTCCCATCTTAAATCTCCTCAACCTTTACCAGGTGCTCGACGACACGGATCATACCCCTTGTGACGGGTGTGTCATCCTTGACGACTGAGCTGTTGATCTTTCCGAGGCCAAGAGCCTTGACTGTGGCTCTCTGCTTCGGAAGGCAACCTGCAAGACCTTTCACCAATTCAATACGAACCTGTTTTGCCATGACTTACCCCCAGATTTCCTTGAGGCTCTTGCCCCTGTCTTCGGAGAGCTTCTTGGCTGAGAACAGATGCTCGAGTCCGTCGAAGGTAGCCTTGACGGTATTGATCGTGTTCTTGGATCCAAGAGACTTGCTAAGGATATCCTTGATTCCGGCTGCATCACAAACGGCACGGACTGCGCCGCCGGCGATGACTCCGGTACCAGCTGAAGCGGGCTTCAGAAGAACGCATGCGCTCTTGAAGTTTCCTGTGATCTCGTGGGGAATCGTGGAATCCTTGAGATTGACGGTAATCAGGTTCTTCTTTGCTGTCTCTGTTGCCTTGCGGATTGCATAGGAAACGTCATTGGCCTTGCCCATGCCGTATCCGACTCTGCCCTTCTGGTCGCCTACGACGACGAGAGCCGAGAATGATCTGCGTCTTCCGCCCTTGACGGTCTTGGAGACTGCGTTCAGCTTGATGAGTTTCTCGATGAACTCCTTCGGCTGGTTCTCTCTTTCTCTTCTATCTCTATTTCTTTCCATACTAACCACCTTAGAACTTCACACCGGCTTTTCTGGCGCCATCGGCGATAGCCTTCACGACTCCGTGATAGAGGTAACCGTTCCTGTCGAAAATAACAGTCTGGACACCCTTCTCGAGACATCTCTGTCCGAGGATCTCTCCGAACTTTGCGGCATCTTCCACATTGTTCCTGAGGTTTGCGAGGTCCTTCTCGACTGTACCGGCGCTGACCAGTGTTCTGCCTGTCGTGTCATCGATAACCTGTGCATACATGTGCAGGTTGCTTCTGAAGACAGTCATTCTGGGTCTCAGGGCTGTTCCGGAAATGGATTTTCTGATATGAAGCTTTCTTCTTGCGTGTTTTCTGTTCTTGTCGATAATTCTATTCATATCTTCAACCCGCCTTATTTCTTACCTGACTTTCCGCTCTTGGAGCGTACAACTTCAGTATCGTACTTGACACCCTTGCCTTTGTAGGGCTCAGGCTTGCGAAGACTGCGGATTTCCGCAGCGGTCTGTCCGACAAGCTGCTTGTCGATTCCGGAGACGGAGATCTTCGTGGGACCGTCCAGGGCAACCTTGATGCCCTCCGGGATGACATACTCGATGTCGTTCGCATAACCGAGAGTCATGATCAGGATGTTCTGCTTGAGCTCGGCCTTGTAACCTACACCGACGATGACGAGGTTCTTCTGATATCCATCGGAAACACCTACGATCATATTGCGGATCAGCTGTCTCATGAGACCGTGATAGGCTCTTGTTGCCTTCTCGTCGTTCTCTCTGGTGACTACGATCTTTCCTTCCTCGAATTCGACTTTGATTGCAGGACAGATCTTCTGAGACAGTTTGCCCTTCGGTCCTTCAACGGTGATGATTCCGTCAGCGATGGAAGCCTTGACCGTCTTAGGCATATCAATCGGTAATCTACCTATACGTGACATGGTTCCTCCTCTTACCAGATGGAGCAGATCAGCTCGCCGCCGACCAACTGCTCGGATGCCTTCTTGCCGGTGATGACGCCTGCAGAAGTCGAAACGATGACAATGCCGTAACCGTTGTAAACACGGGGCATCTCCCTGTATCCGGAATAGACACGGCGGCCGGGAGTGGAAATTCTCTTGATGCCGTGGATGACGGGAGCGTGCTCGTCGTCATACTTGAGGAATACGCGGAGATATGTGGCACCGTCTTTGGTGACTTTCTTGAAATTCTTGATATAGCCCTCGTTCTTCATGATCTTGACAATCTGGAGCTTGAGCTTTGAATTCGAAATGTCTACTTTCTCATGCTTTGCCTGACTGGCATTTCTGACCTTGGTCAGCATATCAGCAACTGGATCACTTACTGCCATTTCTTCACTCCTACCAACTGGACTTTGTAACGCCGGGAATCAGGCCTTCGTTAGCCAGCTTTCTGAAACAATGTCTGCACATATCAAACTTGCGCATATATCCACGGGGTCTTCCGCAAATTCTGCAACGACGCACGGTTCTTGTGCTGAACTTCGGCTCTCTCTGAGCCTTTACAATCATTGACTTTTTTGCCATATCCTACCCCTTACTTGCTGAACGGCATGCCGAGCTTCTTGAGCAGGGCGAATCCTTCCTCATCGGTCCTTGCCGTGGTGACGATTGCAACGTTCAGTCCGCTGACACGGACGATCTTGTCGTAATCGATCTCCGGGAAGATGATCTGCTCTGTAATGCCCAGTGCATAGTTGCCGTGACCGTCGAATGCGTTCGGCTTGACACCCTTGAAATCCTTGACACGCGGAAGTGCGATGCAGATGAGTCTTTCAAGGAAATACCACATGTTGTCGCCTCTGAGAGTGACCATTGCGCCGATCTCCATGCCCTCGCGGAGCTTGAAGTTTGCGATGGACTTTCTGGCCTTCGTCTTGACAACATGCTGACCGGTGATCTGCTCGAGTTCCTTGACTGTTGCATCAAGATACTTCTTGTCGGTGATTGCATCGCCGACGCCTGCCGATACGACAATCTTCTCGAGAGCAGGAATCTGCATCTTGGAAGTGTACTGGAAGTCCTTGAACAGCTCCGGTGCTACTTCCTCAAGATATTTTCTCTTCAAGTTCGGTATAAACTTTTCCATCAGATTACCTCTCCGGTCTTCTTTGCGTAACGGACCTTGTTTCCGTTAGCATCCTTCTTGTAACCGAGCTTGCTGGTCTCGCCCTTCTTCGAAGTGACGATTGCAACGTTGGAAACATGGATCGGAGCCTCGATCTTCGAGATTCCGCCCTTGTCCTGCTGGTTCTTTTTCTTCATGGTCTTCGAGACCATGTTGGCACCCTGGACGTAGACACGCTCGTTCTCTGTGTCTACCTTGATGATCTTGCCGACGACGCCTTTGTCCTTTCCGGCAATGATCTTGACTGTGTCGTCTTTCTTCAGTTTCATACTGGTCTCCTACAACACTTCCGGTGCGAGTGAAACGATCTTCATGTAGCCGTCACGGAGTTCACGTGCGACCGGCCCGAAGATACGCTTTCCGCGTGGGTTATTGTTGGCATCAATGACAACGCATGCATTGTCATCGAACCTGATGTATGTACCGTCAGGTCTGCGGTATTCCTTCTTTGTTCTGACAATGACTGCCTTCAGGACGTCGCCTTTCTTGATGGCGCCGTTGGGAAGGGCATCCTTGACAGCTACTACTACAATGTCGCCGACGCCGGCCACGTATCTGTGGCTGCCGCCGAGAACCTTGATGACCTGGACAAGCCTGGCGCCGCTGTTGTCAGCGACGTTCAAATAAGACTGCATCTGTACCATGACCGATCCTCCTTACTTGGCTCTCTCGATGATCTGGGAGAGTCTCCAGCACTTGTCTTTGCTGAGATGGCGGCACTCGATGACACGCACTGTGTCGCCGACATGGGCATCATTGTTCTCATCATGTGCCTTCAGCTTCTTGGAGCTGTGGACGTACTTCTTATAAAGCGGGTGCAGGCTTCTGTTGTGAACAGTGACAACGATGGTCTTGTCCATCTTGTCGCTGGTAACCACGCCTATAAAACTTTTCTTTCTGGATTCCATATCTCACCCTCTTACTTTGCCTTGCGGATACCCAAGGTGTACTCATGGATAATGGTGTTCAGCCTTGCGATCTGCCTTCTGATGTTTCTTGTCTGAAGGGGATTCTCGACGTGGCCGAGGACCTTTTCCATTCTCATGTTCAGATAACTCTTCCTGAGCTCATCGCGCTTGGCGACCAATTCGTTGTATGACAGCTTTGCAAAAGAATTCTTCATTACTCTTCAACCTCTCTCTTGCAGACAAACTTTGTCTTGATCGGGAGCTTGGAAGCAGCAAGTGTAAGAGCTTCCCTTGCGACCTGCTCTTCGATGTCTGCCATCTCGAACATGACCGCGCCCTGCTTGACGACTGCGACCCAGCCTTCCGGTGCACCCTTTCCGTTACCCTGTCTTGTTCCGATGGGCTTTGAGGTGTACGGCATATCCGGGAAGATTCTGATCCAGACCCTTGCGCCTCTCTTGGCATGACGTGTCATTGCAACACGGGCAGCCTCGATCTGGCGGTTGGTGATCCATCTCGGCTCGAGAGCAACGAGACCGTAGTCTCCGAAGGAGAGCTGGTTGCCGCGATGAGCGACGCCGTCTCTTGTTCCTCTCTGCTTCTTTCTGTACTTTATTCTTTTAGGACTAAGCATTTCTGATTACTCCTCACCTTGTCTCGACAGCGTCGTCTTCGTTGAACTCGGGTGCTTTCCTGACGAGAGCGCCTGCATCGTCCTTCTTGACTCTGTCATAGATCTCGCCGTTGTAGATCCAGACCTTGACGCCGATGGCGCCGAAGGTGGTGTTTGCAACTGCGAAACCGTAGTCGATGTCGCTTCTGAGGGTATGAAGGGGAATTCTTCCTTCCTTCACCCATTCAGAACGGGAAATCTCAGCTCCGCCGAGACGTCCGGAAACTCTGATCTTGATTCCCTGGACTCCGGCTGCCGTTGCCTTCGTGACAGCGTTCTTCATAGCTCTCTTGTAAGCCGTGCGGCCGACAATCTGCTTTGCAACGCTCTGGGCAATCAGCTGGGCATCCTTTTCTGCGTGCTCAAGACTCTTGATCTTGACCTGGACCTTCTTGGTGGAAACCTTCTGAAGCTGCTCGCAGATCTTCTCGATGTTGGCACCCTTAGTTCCGATGATGACACCCGGGCGGCTTGTGCTGATGAGAACAGTCACACGCTGCGGCTTTCTGCTGATCTCGACATTGGAGATCTCGGCGCCCTGGACCTCAGGGCACTTCAGCAGGGCCTTGCGGAGCTGAAGATCCTCATGCAGTGTGTCTGCGTACTCTTTCGGATCCACATACCACTTGGATGACCATGTTTTATTGACTCCGAGACGGAATCCTATAGGATTGACTTTCTGTCCCATTTGCTCACTCTCCCACGCTTTCTGCGACTTCAACGGTAATGTGGGACATTCTCTTGAGGAGGATGTCGCGCTTTCCGTGAGATCTTGCCCAGACTCTCTTGAGAGACGGGCCGCCGTCAATGTAGATTGCCGAAACCTCGAGCTGGCTTTCGTCGAGCTTGTTGTTTCTGTACATTGCGTTTGCGCCTGCACTCACAAGAACCTTGAGGATGAGACGTGCTCCCTTCTGGGGCATTGCCTTGAGAATGCCGTAGGCTTCCTCATAGCTCTTTCCCCTGACCAGGTTTGCGACCGGACGGACCTTGCTCGGGGATACCAGCAGATACTTTGCACAAGCTTTGTAAGTTGTAGCCATACCTTTCCTCCTCAAGCCTTCTTGTCCGATCCGGAGTGTCCGCGGAAGATTCTTGTAGGAGCGAACTCACCGAGCTTGTGTCCTACCAGGTTCTCTGTAACGAATACCGGTACCCAAGTCTTTCCGTTGTACACGGAAATCGTAAAACCTACCATATCGGGAATGATCACGGAACTTCTCGAATAAGTCTTGATCATGTCCTTCTGACCTGCGTCGTTGGAAGCCTGAACTCTCTTGAGAAGCTTGGCATCCACAAACGGTCCTTTCTTAATTGATCTAGCCACGTTCCAACTCCTACTTGCGCTTCTTCACGATGAAATTGCCTGAAGGTTTCTTCTTTGAACGAGTCTTGGCACCCTTGGTCGGTTTTCCCCAAGGAGTAACCGGATGACGTCCAGCTGCGGTCTTTCCTTCTCCACCACCATGCGGATGGTCGACCGGATTCATGACAACTCCACGGACCTTGGGTCTTCTTCCGAGGTGACGGCTTGCGCCGGCCTTTCCGAGAGACACGTTCATGTGGTCCTCATTTCCCAGTGAACCGATTGTGGCATAGCACTCACCGAAGACCATTCTCATCTCGCCGGAGGGCAGGCGAAGAGTAACATAGTCGCCTTCCTTGGCAATGATCGTGGCACCCAGACCTGCACTGCGGACCATCTGTCCGCCGCGGCCCAGTGTGAGCTCGACATTGTGTACTGTCAGACCAAGGGGAATGTTCTTGAGAGGAAGTGCACAGCCTGCCTTGAGGGGAGCAGAAGGTCCGCTTACGACAACGGATCCGACTGTGAGTCCCTTCGGAGCGAGAATGTAGCGCTTCTCACCGTCTGCGTAGAACACCAATGCAATATTTGCACTGCGGTTAGGATCATATTCAATTGTATTTACTGTGCCCGGGATACCGACCTTGTCGCGCCTGAAGTCGATGACTCTGTATGCGCGTCTGTGTCCGCCGCCTCTTCTGCGTACGCTGACGTGACCGAAACTGTCACGGCCTGCGGTCTTGTGAAGGTTCTTTGTCAGAGACTTCTCCGGCTTGTCTGCGGTGATTTCGCTTCTTACCAGGACTGTCTTCTGGCGGAGACCCGGTGTATTAGGTTTGTAAGATTTAAGTGCCATACTCCGTCTCCTTATACGCCTTCAATGGCGGAAATTGCTTCGCCCTTGGACAAAGTAACGATTGCTTTCTTCCAGGAAGAGGTGTAGCCCTTGATGTAGCCGCCCTTTCCTCTGGAGAACTTCGGCTTTCCGGCCATGTTCATGACATTGCAGTCTGTGGGATTGACCTTGAAGATCTCCTTCACGGCTGCCATGATCTCGAACTTGTTGGCTCTCGGATCAACCTTGAATGTATACTTCTTGCACTCCGATTCACGAGCGATGTTTGATTTCTCGCTGAGAATGGGTTCAATAATTACCTGATCTGCTCTCATTCAGTCACCTCTCAGTCGCCATAGAACTCGTTAAGGTTCTTTGCTGCAGTCTCAAGCATGACAACCTTTCTTCCGTAGAGAAGCTCCTTTGCGGAGAGCTTGTCATAAGCAAGAACATGCAGATAAGGGATGTTCCTTGCGGCACGGCGGAGCATTGCATCATCATTCTTCATGATGAGAACAGTTCTCTTTCCGTCCTCAACGAAATTCTTGAGAATAGCAACAAGCTCACGGGTCTTGCCGTTCTCGCTTGTGAAATCCTCAACCACAACCAAGCGCTCTTCCTGAACAGAAAGAGAAAGGAGGGACTTCATGGCCAGGCGCTTCACCTTCTTGGGAAGTGTGTAGCTGTAATCTCTGGGCTTCGGCCCGAAGATCGTTCCTCCGCCGACCATGACGGGAGACTTCTTGTCACCTCTTCTGGCATTACCAGTTCCCTTCTGCTTGAAAGGCTTGGTATTGCTGTAATTCACTTCAGCACGTGTCTTTGTGCATGCGGTACCAACACGGCGGTTGGCAAGCTCGTTGTTTACAGCATGATAGATAGATCCATCGCTGACCTCGATTCCGAAAACATCCGGATTAAGGTCGATGGTCTTGATTTCCTTGCCGTTTATTGAAAAAACTTTTGCTTCCATCGTGTTACCCTTACTTCTTCACCGCTTTCTTCACAACAACAACGCTTGCTGCGGGTCCGGGGATTGCACCCTTGACCATAAGAACCTGGAGATTCTCATCAACGCGGACGACTCTGAGATTCTGGACTGTGACTCTCTCGAATCCCATGTGACCGGCCATCTTCTTTCCCTTGAAAGTTCTGGACGGAGTCGAGGACATTGCCGTACCACCCAGATCTCTGTGGAACTTTGAACCGTGGGTCTTGCGTCCACCGCCGAAGCCGTAGCGCTTCATACCACCCTGATAGCCCTTACCTTTGGACGTTCCCGTGACGTCTACGAATCTGACGTCCTTGAAAAGATCGACACCGAGGACCTCACCGACCTGGACTTCCTTCTCGTAATCGCGGAACTCCATGAGGGTTGCCTTCGGGTCGCCGTCGAACTGTCCGGCATATGGCTTTGTTGCGCGGGAGGCCTTCATATCGCCTGATCCGAGAACTGCAGCCTTGTAGCCGTTCTTGTCCTCGGTCTTCTCCGCGACAACTACGTTGCCTTCAATCTTAATGACAGTGACAGGTGTCAGACGACCTTTCTCGTCGAAGACCTGTGTCATGCCAACTTTCTTTCCGATAAGCCCTAACATCTCTTACCTCATTACTGCTTTATCTCTACATCAACACCAGCCGGCAGCTCAAGCTTCATAAGAGCTTCCATGACCTTGTCTGTAGGATCTAAAATATCAATCAACCTCTTGTGGGTTCTCATCTCGAACTGCTCGCGTGACTTCTTGTTTACGAACGGAGACTTGAGAACAGTGATCTTGTTGATGCGGGTTGGGAGAGGTACCGGTCCGGAAACCTTTGCTCCGGCCTTTACAACTGTCTGTACAATGGACATTGCGCTCTGTTCTACGAGCTCAACATCAAAACCTCTCAGTCTAACGCGGATTCTATCGTTAGCCATTTTTCCTCCAAAAAATCGGGCTTTGCCCGGGCATTCACCCGGACAAAGCATTCGAATTCAATACTCAGTCGATAATCTCTGTGACCTGGCCGGAAGCGACTGTCTTACCACCCACACGGATAGCGAAGCGGAGTCCCTTGTCCATTGCAACCGGGTGGATCAGCTCGACGATGAGGTCGGTGTGATCTCCGGGCATGACCATGTGAGTTCCCTCAGGAAGGCTGACTGTACCGGTGATATCGGTTGTTCTGAAATAGAACTGCGGTCTGTAACCTGCGACAAATGCGCTGTGGCGTCCGCCCTCTTCCTTGGAAAGAACATAGACTGTTCCGATGAACTTTGTGTGCGGAGTGATTGTCTTGGGCTTTGCAAGAACCTGGCCCTTGACGACTTCCTTCTTGTCGACACCTCTGAGGAGAGCACCGATGTTGTCACCGGCCTGACCTTCGTCGAGAGTCTTCTGGAACATCTCAACGCCTGTGCAGACTGTGTCTCTTGTCTCCTTGATTCCGACGATCTGTACGGGATCGTTGACATGGATGACACCGCGCTCGACTCTACCTGTAACGACTGTACCTCTACCAGAAATGGAGAAGATATCCTCAATCGGCATAAGGAAGGGCTTGTCGACATCTCTCTCCGGGAGCGGGATGTAAGAGTCCATGGCGTCAAGCAGCTCCTGGATGCACTTTGTTGCTTCGGGGTTGTCGGGCTCAGTCATGGCCTTGTATGCGGATCCTCTGATGACCGGGCAGCCGTCGCCGTCGAAACCGTAGCTGTTGAGAAGATCTCTCATCTCCTCTTCAACGAGGTCAGCGAGCTCGGGATCATCAATCTGGTCACACTTGTTGATGAAAACGATGATTGCAGGTACACCTACCTGTCTGGCGAGAAGGATGTGCTCCTTTGTCTGAGCCTTTGCACCATCATCTGCAGCAACAACGATGATAGCTCCGTCCATCTGTGCAGCACCAGTGATCATGTTCTTGATGTAGTCTGCGTGGCCCGGGCAGTCGACGTGAGCGTAGTGTCTGTGGTCAGACTGATACTCGACGTGTCTGGTGTTGATGGTGATTCCTCTGGCCTTCTCTTCCGGTGCGTTGTCGATCTGATCATAGCTCAGAAGCTTGTCACCGTACTTTCTTGCGCAATACATTGTAATTGCGGCTGTGAGAGTTGTTTTACCGTGGTCGACGTGACCGATGGTACCAACGTTTACGTGTGGCTTGGTTCTCTCAAACTTTTCTTTAGCCATCATGTCCTCCTTGTGACCTTTTTGTCACAAATCCAAAAAATAAATGAATGTGCTCTAAAGGCACAAAGCCTTTACCTGTTACCATCGAGACAAACCTATTCTATTTTGGAAGTTAATTAAAAGAAGGAATCCAGCGGTCGGGAGTCCAACGTCTTGGACCGCGACATAGCACAATTTTGTAAAAACCGTGTTTCTGGAACCACCTTATCACCCCTAAAATGATTGGTTTGGCTCTAGAATCCTGCTCTTCCGGTATTTTTAGGGCATACCGGTGGCAAGACACCTTGGCAAATATAGTACAAAAAGCAAAATATTGTCAAGCATCGGATAAAAATATCGTAATTTCTTCTGAG
>Ga0256869_1000553_pt1 | contig 15963 bp, 32 predicted proteins | sample RumenRJG_05RNA_FD_186096 | JGI IMG/M metagenome (GOLD analysis project Ga0256869, IMG submission 186096) | Metatranscriptome of bovine rumen microbial communities from Lethbridge, Alberta, Canada - Rumen RJG_05 (Metagenome Metatranscriptome) | ecosystem: Host-associated > Mammals > Digestive... | reverse complement strand
TTTTTTAATATTTTTTAATTTTTAGCAATTAATTATATTAATTGAACAAGTGCCATTTCGGCATTGTCACCACGTCTTGCACCAAGTTTTAAAATTCTTGTATAGCCACCACCTTGGCCACTTTCCTCTTTACGCTTTGCGTATTTTGGTGCATAAACATTAAATATTTTTTCAATAAGTGGATGTGCAACTTCTGCTGTTCTTTTTTCAAAATCTGCTTTACTTTCTTTTTCAGCTTTTTGTTCTTGAACATCATATAGGCTTGCCATCAACTTTCTTCTTGCAGCAAGTTTCTTTGGTCCATCATTTAAAACTTCTCTTTTAACTTTTTCACCTTTTGCATTAACAGATTCTTTTGTAACTTTAACTGTGTCTTCATAAGAATTAATTGCAAGAGTTAAAAGCTTTTCTGCATAACTTCTTACAGCTTTTGCTTTTTCAAGAGTTGTTTCAAGTTTTCCTGTCCAAAGGAGTGTTGTTGCTTGATTTCTTAAAACTGCCAATCTTTCATCGGTAGGTCTTCCTAATTTTTTAACTGATGCCATATTTATTACTCCTCATCATTTCTAAGCCCTAAACCATAGCTCTCAAGTTTTTGTATAACTTCTTCAAGTGATTTAAGACCAAGATTTCTTACTTTTAACATATCTTCTTTTGATCTTTTTGTTAAGTCTTCAACAGTGTTAATTCCTGCCCTCTTTAAACAATTAAAGCTACGAACAGAAAGTTCCATATCTTCAATGCTCATTTCTAGCACTTTTTGTTGTTTGTCTTCTTCCCTTGTTTTAAGAACATTTAATTCTTTCATACTTTCAACAAGTTCAACAAAAAGTTGAGTGTGATCTTGAACAATTTTTGCGGCCAAACTAGTAACTTCACGAGAAGAGAATGTTCCATTGGTTTCCACTTCAATGGTGAGTTTATCATAATCCATACTTTGACCAACACGAGCGTTTTCAACACTATAGTTAACCTTTTTAACTGGTGTGTAGATTGAATCTACAGCAATCCAGCCAATATCTGTAACTTTTGTTTTGTTAACATCTGCAGAAACATATCCTCTGCCTCTGCCAACCTTAATCTCCATTTCAAAACTTGCATCTTCCATTGTGCAAATATGCAAATCAGGATTAAGAATTTCAACTTCTGGGTTAGGTTCTATATCACTTGCTTTAACCTCGCCAGCAGTATATTTTTTAATATACAAGGTTGTGGTGAAGTTTGGGTCTAAACTAATTGTTTTGAGTGCCAAACTTTTAATGTTAAGAACAATATCAATAACATCTTCTGTAACTCCCTTAATGGTAGAAAATTCGTGTTGAACGCCATTAATTCTAATAGCGATTGCTGCAGCACCTGGAAGTGCAGAAAGCAGTGTTCTCCTAAGAGCATTGCCTAATGTTAAGCCATATCCTCTTTCAAGTGGTTCAACAACAAATTTTGCATATTTGCCATTGTCAGTTTCTTCGCAAGTAATTCTTGGTTTTTCAATTTCCATCATAAAAATATTTTACCTCCAAAAACCCTAATAATTATTTAGAATATAATTCTACAATTAATGTTTCTCTGATGTTTGCATCTATGTCATCTCTTTGAGGTTTTCCAATAACTTCACCTTTAAGATTTGCGATGTCAAGTGTTAGCCATTTTGGGCAAACAACTTTCATTTCTTTTAAAGTTTTAAATACTTCATATTCTTTTTTATTTTCCTTAACAGAAATAACATCTCCTACTTTAACTTGAAATGAAGGGATATTAACAACGTGACCGTTAACTGTTATTAAACCGTGGTTTACAAATTGACGAGCTTGAGCTCTTGATGCTCCAAAACCAAGACGATATACAACATTATCAAGACGTCTTTCAATAAGTGAAAGCATTTCTGTACCTGTAACATTTTTTGATTTTTGAGCTTTATCATAATATCCGCGGAATTGTTTTTCAAGAAGACCATAAAGCCTTTTAACTTTTTGTTTTTCTCTAAGCTGAATACTATATTCACTTGGACGCTTCATAGATTTTTCAGCACCATGCACACCAGGAGGTGTTGGACGCCTTTCAAAAGCACATTTTTTTGTTAAACATCTATCGCCTTTTAAGAAAAGTTTGCAACCTTCTCTACGGCAAAGACGACAATCTGCATCTATATATTTTGCCATTTAAATTTTCTCCTTTATATTCTTCTATGTTTTGGTGGTCTGCAACCATTGTGTGGAATTGGAGATACATCTTTAATAAGTGTAACTTCAAGTTCTGCAGTTTGAAGTGCTCTAATAGCGGCTTCCCTGCCATTGCCTGGCCCCTTAACATAAACTTCTACTGATTTTATTCCGCGTTCCTTTGCAAGCTTTCCAGCAACTTCTGCTGCTTGTCCAGCCACAAAAGGTGTGCCCTTTCTTGAACCTTTAAAACCAAGTTTTCCGGCACTGCACCAGCTAATTTCATTGCCGGCATCATCTGTAATTGTAACAATTGTATTGTGTTTTGTTGCTTGAACGTGAACAATACCTTTATCTGAACGACTTGTTACTTTTCTCTTTTTTTGTGTTTTTTTGTGTTGCCATAATTCACTCCTTAATTCTTCTTGGCACGCTTTTGTGCGATACCTTTAACTGTATGAGCATTGCATCTGTCGTGTTGACCTCTGCAAGGAAGATGTTTTCTGTGCCTTATTCCTCTATAACAACCAATTTCTTCTAGAGTTTTGATGTTCATAGCGATATCTCTTTTTAAGTCACCTTCAACAACAATTCCATTTTTATCAATATATTCTCTAATTTTTGCTGCGTCTTCATCAGATAAATCTTTTACTCTTGTATCTGGATTAACGCCTGTTGCCTCAAGAATTTTTTGAGATGTTTTAAGACCAATACCATAAATGTATGTAAGTCCAATTTCAATTCTCTTATCTCTTGGCAAATCTACTCCTGCAATACGAGCCATTTTTCCTCCATTTTGTGCTGTGCACTTTTATTTATTATATTTTATTTTTTTAAACAATTCAAGTAATATGAAAACATTTCATATCAGCCGCCTTGAATTGGGGATTTAATTATGTTCATATATAAAAGTGTGGAAACAACTTCCAAGAGAAATTAATCTTGTATATGAACATAGGTTTTTAAGACTAACCTTGTCTTTGATTATGTTTTTTGTATTTGCTGCAAATAACATAAACCTTACCATTTCTTTTAATAACCTTACATGCATTGCAAATAGGTTTAACTGATGGTCTAACTTTCATAATCTATCTCCTTTTTGGCTAATTTTTATCACGCCAAACTATTCTTCCTTTGGTTAAATCATATGGGCTCATTTCAACGCGCACTTTGTCACCTATCATAACCCTAATGTTGTTAATTCTAAGTTTGCCGGCCAAATAGCCTGTAATAACGTGACCATTTATCAATTTGATTTTGATGTCATCTTTAAATATATCGGTGACAACACCTTCAATTTCCAAACAATCTCCTTTTGGCATAAGTTCTCCTTTTATTTTGTTTTGAATTTTTTAATTGCGCTATAAATTTCAGCATCAAACACTTTTTGATTTAATTTTAACTTCGTTGCTATTTTTTCACATACTTCATTCATATCATCAATGTGCTTAATATTTTTTGTCTTTGGTTTATCCAATGTTTTGCCATTGCCATCAACAAGCTGAACACAGCCAACTAAAATTTCTTTAACTATATAGATATTATCTTTGTCCCTGCCTTGATTTGACCTAACAAAAGAACCAATTTCTATCATTTTTATCTCCTACAAGGTTAAAATTTCAACGCCATCTTCAGTAATTGCAATTGTATTTTCATAATGAGCTGATGGCTTTCCATCCAATGTTCTGGTTGTCCACTCATCGTCATCAATTTCAATTTCCTTTTTGCCCATATTAATCATAGGCTCAACGGCAATAACAAGACCATTTTCTATTTTTGGACCAAAGCCCTTATGACCATAATTTGGAACCTCTGGATCTTCGTGCAGATGTTTGCCAATGCCGTGGCCAACCATTTCTCTTACAACCGAATAGCCAAAACTTTCAGCATATTTTTGCACTCTTTCACCAATATCACCAATTCTATCGCCAACTTTGAGTCCCTTGATACCTTCAAAGAAACTTTGCTTTGTAACATCAATAAGCTTTTGCTTTTCTTCGCTAATTTTACCTACGGGAAAAGTTCTTGCAGCATCTCCATTAAAGCCACGAATCATAGCACCGCAATCAATGCTTATAATTTGACCTTCCTTTAAAATGATGTCTCTTCTAGGAATTCCATGAACAATTACGTCATCAATACTTGCACATATTGAACCTGGAAAGCCACCATAGCCCTTAAAATTAGGTATTGCTCCTTGACTTCTACAATAATCTTCTGCAATTTTGTCAAGCTCTAAAGTGCTAATTCCTGGCTTAATATTTTTTTCAACAATATCAAGCATACCTTTTGTTATTCTGCACGCTTCTTTAATAAGTTCAATTTCTCTTTTAGTTTTTAGATAAATCATATTTTTTCACTTTTAATTATTTTACAAATTTCGTCAAAGACTAAACTTGTGCTTTGTTCGCCATCAATTTTATGATAGCCTTTGTAATTTTTAAAATATTCAATAATTGGATAGGTCTTCAACATATATTCATCAAATCTTTCTTCAGCAATTTCCTTGCGATCGTCATTTCTTTTTAAAATTTCACCCCCACAAATGTCACAAGTTTTATTGCTTGTTTGTGATAGCAAAAATGACTTTCCACATTTTTTGCAACAACCTCTATCTAAAACTCTTTTTATAGCTGAATTTTTAGATAGTGAGATTTCAATTATATAGTCTATTTTAACTAGATTTTCCAAAGTTTTTGCTTGAAAAACTGTTCTAGGAAATCCATCAAACAAAATTCCTTTTTGAGAATTTGTATCTGTTTGAGAAGTAATCTCATTAAGTTTGTTTTTAACTACTTCGATTATGAGTTCATCTGAAACAAATTGACCATTGTCTATAAGAGATTTAATCTTATTAGCAAGGCTAGTTTGTTTAGATGAAATCTCACGAAGCATATCACCTGTTGAAAGGTGTTTTAACCCAAATTCATTTTCAAGAAGTTTTGCTTGAGTTCCTTTGCCACTTGCTGGTGGCCCTATCAAAATTATATTCATTATTTCAAAAAGCCTTTATAATTTTTCATTAATAGTTGCGCATTAAGTTGTTTATCAATTTCCAATGCAACACTAACAACGATTATCATTCCTGTTGCGCTAAATGCAGATACAAGGCCTGTATCTCCAATTGCTTTAAAGATAAGTGTAGGAACTATTGTAAGGAATGCAAGGAAGAATGCACCAAAGAATACAATTCTTTTGTTAATTCTGTTCAAGTATTCCGCCGTTGTTTTACCTGGCCTTATGCCTGGAATGAAACCACCATTAGATTGAATTTGTCTTGAAATATCATCTGGCTTAAAGCTCATATAAGATGTGAAATATGAGAAGAATAAAATTAATATTCCAACAATCACACTATATGCCCAGCTACCCGCACCAAGATAAGTGTTATACCATGTTGCGGCACTGCTTGTTGGCCAGAAAATACTCATAATGATTTGTGGAAATGATAACAAACTCATTGCAAAGATGATTGGAAGCACACCTGTACCCATAAGCTTTATAGGAATATTTGTACTTTGACCACCATACATTTTTCTTCCACGAACTTGTTTTGCATATTGAACTGGAACTTTTCTTTCTGCACCATCCATCAAAACAATCATTGAGAAAATTATTATAAGTGCAACCATAAATGCAAGTAATTGCCATAGTTTGTTTGGATCACTTGTACTTTCAACAATTGTGTTGAAAATAGCTGTACCAGCTGTTGATAAAATACCAACAAAGATAAGAAGTGACAATCCATTTGCAATACCTGTATCAGTTATTTTTTCACCAAGCCACATTGTAAATAATGCTCCAGCAACTAAAACCATAACAACAACTGCAGATGTTAGCCAGCCTATTCCAAAGAATAATCCTGTATTAATTGCACCCGCATTTGAGAATGATACAACAATTCCAATTGCTTGTGCTGTTGCTAGAATAAGTGTTAATATTTTTGTGTAGCCTGTAAGTTTTTTTCTACCTTCTTCACCTTCTTTACTAAGTCTTTCCCAACTAGGAATTGCCATTGAAAGAAGTTGAACAACAATTTGTGCTGTGATATAAGGTGAAACGCCTAGTGCAAGAATTGCACCATTTGAAAGCGCACCTCCTGTTATACCAGAAAGCAATGATAAAAATGTTTGGCTTTCAACTGATGTTTGAAATTGGCTGGCACTAATGCCTGGAACCGGAACCCAACAACCCAATCTAAATATAACCAATAAACCCAAAACAATAAAAATTTTTGTTCTTATTTCTTTGTTTTGAAATGCTTCTTTGAGTGTTTTAAACATTATAACACCTCGATTGATCCGCCTGCATTTTTAATTTTTTCAATTGCAGATTCGGAGAATTTGTTTGCTTTTACATGAAGTTTTTTTGTAAGTTGACCATTCCCAAGAACTTTTAAACCAGCATTTTTTGCTTTCTTTAAAAGTCCATTTTGAGAAAGTAACTCAAAATCAACAACAGTTTCATCTTCAAATCTGTTCAAGTCTTCAACATTAACTGTTGTGTAGACTGTTCTAAATTTATTTGTAAATCCTACTTTTGGAAGACGTCTAAGTAGTGGCATTTGTCCACCTTCAAAACCAAGTCTAACGCCACCACCGCTTCTTGAATTTTGACCTTTTTGACCTTTTCCGCTAGTTTTGCCAAGACCTGAGCCTGTGCCCCTGCCAAGACGCTTTGCATCTCTTTTGGCACCCTCAGCGTTGTGCAAATCGTTAATTTTCATAGCCTTTTGCTCCTTTATACGTTTTCTACAACGACTAAATGTCTAACCTTGAAAATCATACCACGAACGGCATCATTATCTGGCAAAACATTTGAATCATTAAGTTTTCTAAGTCCAAGACTTTCTAAAACTTTTGCTTCTTTTTTATTATAACCTATGCAACTTTTAACATAAGTAACTTTAATTTGATTTTTACTTTTTGCTACTGCCATAAATAACACCATCCTATATCTCTTCAACTGCTTTTCCGCGAAGTGCAGCAACTTGTTCTTTTGTTTTTAGAGAAAGAAATCCATTAAGTGTTGCATAAATAACATTGATTTTGTTTCTTGAACCATATGATTTAGAAACAATGTTTTTTATTCCAGCCATATCTGCCATAGCTCTAACAGAGCCACCAGCATCAACACCTGTACCTTCTGGAGCTGGCATTAAAAGTACTGAACTTTTGCCAAATTTTCCCCATACTTCGTGTGGAATTGTTGAGTTAACAATTGGAACTGTTACAAGGTGTTTTTTTGCATTTTGGAAAGCTTTGTCGTTAGCCATTGTAACGTCTGCAGCTTTTCCACTACCAATACCAACTCTGCCTTTTTTGTCACCAACAATCATGGTAACAGAAAAATGCATTTTCTTTCCACCTTTAACAACTTTTGTAACTCTTCTAACAGCAATAGTTCTTTTATCAAACTCACTGTCTACTCTTTCTTTAGCAAATTTTTTCTTTTTAAAATCTGGTTTAGATTTTTTAAAGTCTTTGCCACCTTTTTTAACTTCTGGTGAGTCAGCTTCAACTTGTTCTTTAATTTCTATTTCTTCAGCCATCATTTCCTCCTAAAACTCCAAGCCAGCACTTCTTGCACTATCTGCAAGAGCTTTAACTCTGCCTATATATAAGTAACCACCTCTATCAAAAACAACTTGTTTAAGTCCGCTTTTAATAGCTCTTTCTGCAACTACTTCACCAACAATTTGTGCTTGCTCTGTTTTTGTTTTTCCTTGAAGTTTTGGTTTTACTTCTTTGTCAAGTGTGCTAGCACTTACAAGTGTAACACCCTTTTCATCGTCAATAAGTTGAGCATAAATTTCACTTGTGCTTCTGTAAACGCTAAGCCTTGGACGAAGAGAAGTTCCGCTAATTCTGTTTCTTACTCTGCCATGACGTTTTTGTCTTGCAGCGTTTTTGTTTTGTCTATAAATCATTTTCTCTTAACCTCCTTATTTCTTACCGCCTGAAGCAGCCTTCTTTCCTTCTTTCTTTGTTAATTTTTCATAGTCATAATGAACACCATATAAGTGATATGGTTCAACTGGTCTCAAATCTCTAATGTTAGAAGCAATTTTTCCAACAAGTTCATTGTTGATTCCAGAAACCACAACTGTGTTGGCATCTTTTGTTTCAAACTTGATACCTTCTGGAGCAACTACTTCTACTGGATGAGAATAACCCAAATTCATTGTTAATTTGTTTCCGTTAACTGTAGCTCTATAACCAACTCCTGAAATAACAAGTGTTTTCTTAAAGCCTTCGCTAACACCTTTAACCATATTGTTTATAAGTGCTCTATAAAGACCGTGAAGTGCTCTTTCATCTTTTTCGTCACTATTTCTAGAAACTAAAATTTGATTATTTTCTTCTTTAATGTTAATTCTTTTATCGTATTCTCTTGATAATGTGCCTAATGGTCCTGTTACTGTAACTTTTCCGTCAGCAACTTCAACCTTAACACCGCTTGGGATATTTATAGGCATCTTTCCAACTCTACTCATTATTTATTTTCCTCCTATAAATTACCAAACATAAGCAATAACTTCGCCGCCAAGATTTTTTGCGCGAGCTTCCTTATCTGTCATTATACCCTTGCTTGTAGATATAATTGCAACACCAAGACCATTAAGAACTGTTGGTAATTCATCTGCACCACAGTAAACTCTAAGGCCTGGTTTTGAAATTCTTTTTAATCCGCTAATAACCTTTTGACCGTTTTCAGCGTATTTAAGAACTATTTTGATGTGTTTTTCTACACCTTCACCTTCATATTCTGCGCTTGCAACAAAACCCTCGCTAACAAGTAGGTCTGCAATTGCTTTTTTGATTTGAGATGCAGGAACTTCTACATAACTATGCCTTACAACTAAAGCATTTCTAATTCTTGTAAGCATATCTGCTATTGGATCAAATTTCATAACTACATAACCTCCTTACCAACTTGATTTTTTTACTCCAGGGATTTTACCATCGTGGGCCATTTCCCTAAAGCAAACTCTGCAAATGCCATATTTTTTAAGAACAGCATGAGGTCTTCCACACATAGAGCAACGAGTATATTCTCTAGTAGAAAACTTTTGTGTTCTTTTTTGTTTATTAACTAATGCTTTTCTTGCCATTTTCTATCTCCTTACTCTGTAAATGGGAAGCCAACTTCTCTTAAAAGTTGCTCTGCCTCTTTATCATTTTTTGCTGTTGTTACAACAACAACATCTAATCCCCTAATCTTTTCAATTTTATCAAATGAAATTTCAGGGAATATCAAATGCTCTTTAACTCCAAGTGCGTAATTTCCATGTCCATCAAAGCTTTTTGATGAAATACCTTTAAAATCACGAACTCTTGGAAGTGCAACTGAAATCAATTTATCCAAAAAGTCGTACATTTTGTCACCACGAAGTGTAACTTTTGCACCAATATTTTGGCCTTCATGAATTTTGAAGTTTGAAACTGACTTTCTTGCTTTTGTTACAACAGGTTTTTGACCTGCAATAAGTCCAAGTTCTGCAACTGCACCATTTAAGCTTTTTGAATTATCTTTAACATCTCCAAGGCCCATATTTAAAACAACTTTTTCAATTTTTGGGCACTCGTTAACGTTTTTGTAACCATATTTTTCCATTAGAGCAGGAATTACTTGTTCTTTATAAAACTTTTTTAATCTGCTCTCATATTTTTCAGCCATTATTTATAATTCCTCCCTACTTTTCTTCTTTTTTAGAAGTTTTTGCTTTTGTTGTTTTCTTTTCAGTTTTAACTTCTTTTTCAGTTTTTTTTGTTGATTTTTTTGGTTTTTCTTCCTTAACTGCTGGTTCTGGTTTTGGAGATTTATCTTTTGAAGCTTTTTTAACTTCTTTCACAAATTCCTTATCCAAACTAGCACCGCATTTTTTACAAACTCTTGCTTTTTTGCCATCAACTTCATGGTGAGCAACTCTTGTTGCTTTACCACAAGCTGAACAAACTACCATAACATTTGATGCATCAATTGGTGCTTCAATTTTTATGATTTGACTTTTTTCTTGAGCAGACCTTGCCTTTTTGCATTTTGAAACTACATTAACGCCTTCAACAACAACTCTATTTGTTTTTGGACTAACAGCAAGTACTTTTGCTCTTTTGTTTTTATCCTTTCCGGCAATAACCAAAACCATATCGCCTTTTTTTACACTAAGTTTACTCATTTTGCTTATTACCTCCTTATAAAACTTCAGGAGCAAGTGAAACGATTTTCATAAAACCTTTTTCTCTAAGTTCTCTTGCCACTGGTCCAAAAATTCTTGTGCCTTTTGGCTCACTATTATTATCTATAATAACTGCTGCATTGTCATCAAATTTAATGTGAGAACCATCTGGTCTTTGAACACCCTTATGAGTTCTAACAATAACAGCTTTTACTACATCACCTTTTTTTACAGAACCACCTGGAAGTGCGCTTTTAACACTTGCAACAATAACATCACCGATATTGCCACTTTTTCTGAAAGAACCGCCGCGTACTCTGATACACATAATTTCTTTCGCACCAGTATTATCTGCAACTTTTAATCTTGTAAATGGTTGTATCATACATTCATCTCCTTACTTTGCTCTCTCAATAATTTTGCTTAATCTGTGATATTTGTCTTTGCTAAGTGGTCTTGTTTCAATAATTTCAACAGTATCACCAACATGACTATCGTTATTTTCATCGTGAACTTTGTATGTTTTTGTTCTTTTTAAGTATTTTTTATATTCTGGGTCTTTATATGTTGAAGTAACAGAAACAACAACAGTTTTATCCATTTTGTCTGAAACAACAAGGCCAACTCTTTTTCTTCTTCTATTTCTTTCTTCCATATTTTAACTCCTTACTTACCCACAGCGCTAAGTTCACGCTCTCTTAAAATTGTTTTTACTTTTGCAATATCTTTTTTTGTTGTGTTAAGTGCTATTGGGTTTTTTAAACCGCCTGTTGCATGAGAAAATCTAAGGTTGAAAAGTTCTACTTTAAGAGATTTTAGTTTTTCATTAAGTTCTTCATTTGTCATTTGTCTTAAATCTTTTGTTTTCATTAGTTCTCACCTTCCTTTTTAGATTCCTTACTAGCTTCAGCTTCTACATCTTTTCTAACAAATTTTGTTTTGATAGGAAGTTTGTTGCCAGCCTGTCTCATTGCTTCCTTAGCAATTTCTTCTGTAACGCCAGCAATTTCAAAAAGTACTCTGCCTGGCTTTACAACAGCAGCCCAGTATTCAATATCACCTTTACCTGAACCCATACGTTTTCCAATAGGTTGTTGTGTAATTGGCTTGTGAGGGAAAATATTTATCCATATTTTTCCGCCACGTTTTGTATATCTACTAATGGCAACACGCGCAGCCTCAATTTGATTTGAAGAAATCCAAGCTGGTTCTAGCGCAACAAGTCCAAATTCACCATAAGCAACTTTGTTACCTTTTGTTGCCTTTCCAGTCATTCTGCCTCTTTGTTGCATTCTTCTCTTAACTCTTTTAGGCATTAACATCGCTAGCTACCTCCTTTGTAGATTTCTTCGCAATGATATCACCATTGTAAATCCAAACTTTTACACCAATTGAACCAAAGGTTGTTGCAGCAGTTGCTGTGCCATAGTCAATGTTAGCCCTAAGTGTTTGAAGTGGAAGTGAACCTTCATGAAAATGTTCACTTCTTGCAATTTCTGCACCATTAAGACGACCACTTACCATAACTTTTATACCCTTTGCACCATCTTTCATTGTTTTTTGAATAGCCATTTTACAAGCTCTTTTAAAAGCAACTCTTTTTTCAAGTTGAGATGCAATTGACTGAGCAACAAGTGTTGCATCGATGTCTGGTCTTTTAACTTCTTTAATATTTATTGTGATATCTTTTTGTGATACTTGTTTTGCAACAAGTTTTTTAATAACATCTATTTCAGCACCTTTAACACCAATAAGCATACCAGGTCTTGAAGCATAGATATTAACTGTTAATCTTTTATTTGTTCTCTCAATAACTACTTTTGATATTCCACACTGTGCATATTTTTTACCAATAACTTCACGAATATTGCTATCCTCTAAAAGATATTGTGCAAATGTTTTTTTATCAGCATACCATTGAGAATTCCAATCTTTATTAACACCAATTCTAAATCCATTTGGATTAACTTTTTGTCCCATTAATCAATTCTCCTTTTTTACTTAGCAGTGTCTAAAACTACTGTGATATGTGTTGTTCTTTTTAAAATTCTAACGCCTCTGCCTTTTGCTCTTGGCATCATTCTTTTTAACATTGTGCCACTGTTTGCAAAACATTCAGCAACAAACAAATCATCTCTGTTCATTCCTAAATTATGTTCTGCATTAGCTGCGGCAGAATTCATAACTTCTTTTACAACTTCTGCACTAGAATATGGAGCAAGTTCCAAAATAGCAAGTGCATCTTTATATTTTTTGCCACGAATTCCATCAAGAACTCTAGCAACTTTACTAGGACTCATTCTTACAAAACTTGCTGTTGCACGAGGTCTCATATCTTTGTTTGCAAGTCTTTCTTCCTTTTTTTCTTTCATTCTTTTTGCCATTTTTTACCTCACTCTTATTTATTTTTATCCTTTGCACTTACTGGATGACCTTTAAATGTTCTTGTAGGTGCAAACTCTCCTAATTTGTGACCAACCATGTCTGCTGTGCAATAAACAGGGATATGTTTTCTGCCATTGTGAACAGCAATTGTGTGACCAACAAATTCTGGATAGATTGTTGAACTACGACTCCAAGTTTTAACAACTTGTTTTTTGCCGCTTTCGTTCATATTAACTATTCTTTGTTTAAGCCTTTCCTCAACGTAAGGCATTTTCTTTAATGATCTACTCATACTTCTTCTCCCTATCTATTAATTAACACGCTTGATAATAAATTTAGATGAATTTTTCTTCTTATTTCTTGTTTTCTTACCAAGTGCTGGTTTTCCCCAAGGTGTCATTGGACCTGCATGACCAATTGGATTTTTACCTTCACCACCACCGTGTGGATGGTCAACTGGATTCATAACTGAACCACGAACTGATGGTCTAATACCCATATGACGGCTTCTTCCAGCCTTACCAAGTGAAACAATTTCGTGATCAAGATTTCCAACCTGTCCAACAGTTGCACGACATTTTAGGTTAACTGTTCTCATTTCACCACTTGGAAGTCTAAGTGTTGCTCTGCCATTTTCTTTTGCCATAAGCATAGCTTCAATTCCAGCACTTCTTGCCATTGCGCCACCTTTACCTGGTTGCATTTCAATGTTGTGAACTGTAATACCAACCGGCATATTGTCAAGTGGCAAGCAGTTTCCAACGCTTATTTCAGCATCTGCGCCACTCATAACAGTAGCACCAACGTTTAAACCTTCTGGTGCTAAGATATATCTCTTTTCACCATCAGCATAGTTTAAAAGTGCAATATATGCTGAACGATTTGGATCGTATTCTATACTTACAACTTTTGCTGGAATTCCATCTTTGTTACGTTTGAAATCTATAACTCTATATTTTTGTCTATTTCCGCCACCAATATGACGAACTGTTATTCTGCCATAAGAATTTCTTCCACCAGTTTTTTTGCTTGGTTTAAGAAGACTTTTTTCTGGTGCTTTTTTTGTCAAAACAGAAAAGTCAGCAGTTGTGTACTCACGCATAGCAGGCGAAGTAGGTTTTTTTGTTATTATAGCCATTATTTCTTATCCTCCTAATTATGATAGACTATCAAAGAATTCAATTGACTTGCTGTCTTCTGTAAGTGTTACATAAGCTTTTTTGTAACTAGCAGTAAATCCGTGAGTTCTTCCTCTATCTTGTGATTTTTCTTTTCCGCCAACATTTGATGTGTTGACTTTTTTAACTTTTACTCCAAAAATAGCTTCAACAGCTTTTTTGATTTCTGGTTTTGTTGCATCTTTTTTAACAACAAATGTATATTTTTTGCTTGCAATGTCGGCATAACTTTTTTCTGTCAACACTGGCTTTATAATAACGTCATATTGTTTCATTTAGTGTATGCCTCCTCTACAGCTTTAACTGCGCTTTTTGTCATCAAAACATTTGTGCTTGCAACAACTTCGTATGTATTTAAAAGTTTTGCATCAACAACTAAAAGGTTTTGAATATTTGCGCTTGCTCTTAATAAATCTGCATTTTCACCATTTACAACAAGCAATGTTGGTTTTGTGTACTTAAACGCATCAAGTATTGCTTGAGCAAATTTTGTTTTTGGTGCTTCAAGTTTAACTTCATCTAAAACTGTTAGTTCTTCTTGACTAAGTTTTTGACTAAGTGCACTTTTAAGAGCAACTCTTTTTGCTTTTGCATTTACTTTAAGACTAAAATCTCTTGGCTTTGGAGCAAATGCAACACCACCGCCAGTGAATTGTGGAGCTTTTGTATCTCCATGACGAGCTCTACCTGTATGTTTTTGCGCCCAAGGTTTTTTATGATGACCTCTAACTTCACTTCTTGTTAAAGTGCTTTTGTTGCCTTGGCGTTGATTTGCAAGATATGCTACAACAACATCGTGAATGAGTGCTTCCTTATATTCTACACCAAACACTTCATCGCTTAAAGTCATAGTCCCGCAAGCTTCTGCTTTTATATTATAAACTTTAACTTTTGGCATAATTTGTAACTCCTTTACGCTTTAACAGCACTTTTAATTTTAAGTATTGCACCTTTAGGTCCTGGAACAGAGCCTTTTATTAAAAGTACATTTCTATTTGTATCGACTTTAACAATTTCAAGGTTTTGAATTGTAACTTTTTCGTTACCATAGTGGCCTGGGCCTTTCATACCTTTTAAAACTCTTGACACTGATGATGTTGCACCAAGTGAACCTGGAGCTCTATGAACAAGTGAAACACCGTGTGTCATTCTATGACGAGCTGCGTTCCATCTTTGGATAACTCCTGTAAATCCTCTACCTCTTGTTGTGCCACTAACATCAACTTTTTCGCCTTCTGCGAAAATGTCACATTTAATTTCGCTACCAACTGCCAAGTTTTCATAATTATCAAACTTGAGTTCAGCAACATGTTTTTTTGGCTCTACATTAGCCTTTTTAAATTCGCCAAGTTGTGGTTTGTTTTTCAAACTTTCTCTTGTGTTTAGGAATGCAACCTTAACTGCCTCATAGCCATCTTTTTCAACTGTCTTTCTTTGTAAAACACTGCATGGTCCAGCTTCTACAACTGTAACAGGAATAATCAAGCCTTCTGGGGAAAATATTTGGGTCATTCCAAGTTTTTTTCCTAAAATTTCTTTCATTTTTTGACTCTCCTAACTGATTATAGTTTTATATTGATATCAACACCAGCTGGAAGGTCCAATCTCATAAGACCATCAACGGCTTTAGCATTTGGTGAAATAATATCAATCACTCTTTTATGAGTTCTGATTTCAAATTGCTCACGGCTGTCTTTGTGTTTGTGTGGTGAACGAATAACTGTTACAACTTCTTTTTGTGTTGGAAGTGGTATTGGTCCACTAATTTTGCAACCGAGTTTTGTTGCTGTTGCAACTATTCTTGTTGCCGCTTCATCAATCAAGCTGTGATCAAAAGCTTTCAATTTGATTCTGATTTTTTGTGTTGCCATCTGTATCCTCCATTATTTTATAAGCAAGTTCGCTTGTTATTTACACCGCTCCGTGTGTTTCATGCCGTGGACCTTAAAAAAAGTGGGAACGATGTGGTCTTGCCTATTCGCCTAGATTTTTCTAGACTTGTCAGCACAAGTTTTCTTAAAGCCATAATGATACTTTAAGTAACCTTCTGCCTCAACCCATG
>Ga0256869_1000550_pt1 | contig 15979 bp, 8 predicted proteins | sample RumenRJG_05RNA_FD_186096 | JGI IMG/M metagenome (GOLD analysis project Ga0256869, IMG submission 186096) | Metatranscriptome of bovine rumen microbial communities from Lethbridge, Alberta, Canada - Rumen RJG_05 (Metagenome Metatranscriptome) | ecosystem: Host-associated > Mammals > Digestive... | reverse complement strand
GTTATGATATTTCTGAACCCTCATCATCTACAAAGAATGATATCTGAACACCGTCCTCCAGTGAAAAAACATATATCATTCCATTTCCGGAAAGAACATTGCTCCATGCAGTGTAGTCGTACTCTGACTCACTGGGATCGCCGTAGATACTGGTTAGCTGATTTACCCAGTAATCATAATCTCCGGCATTGTAATCGAAATAGTTGATGCCAACCAGACCGAGACTGGTAAGGCAAAGTACGCAGTCGCAGTTTTTGCTGAGATACGGTACGTTCTCGTACTCCATAATGAGTTCCCAGGGCTGACCAGGTTCTTCGATACGGTACTCATATAACTGAGTGTATTTGCTCATGTTATCTCTTACTGTGTTTGGCTGCTGATAGAATTTCAGAGAGGTTTGCAGGTAAGTAATTTTACGGTCTACCTCTGCTGCCTTTGTAGTCGTTGCCGGGGCAGCAGTTGTTACAGCAACAGTGGTCGCAGCGGCAGATGTTGAAGTAGTACCGGTATTTCTGGCAGAAGAAGCGGTAGTATTCTTAGTGCTTACGGTTGTTGTCCTGCGGTTTACTGCCGAAGTAACAGCCGTGGTACTTGCAGCGGAGGTGGTTTCTCCTGAAGGATTTGTGGCTGCCTCCTCTGCTTCCTCAACTTCGTCTTCCTCGTAGGTGACATCATCAGGTAAAGTTTCATTTTCACCAAGACGATATCGGTTTGTCAGTTCGGCATCAAGCGTTGTCTTTTCAGCAGAACCATTTGGTGCGGAAGTAGTCTGAGGCACTGGTTCATCAACGACCGGAACAACAGGAGTGCGTATTTCAGGCGTGGGGATAATGTATTCCTCATGCTCTTTATCTTTCTCATAATTCTTATCCGGTGAATCCGAGGTTGCGTAGAATGACACCTGCACGCCCTCCTGCAAGTTGAAAAGGTACACCGCTGTATCCTTGCCCAAAGGTGACTCATACCAGACAGCCATACCTCTGCCCTGTTCAGTTGGCAGACCGTAGTCTGTTTCCAGAGACTCATACCATTGTTTGTAATTCTGGTTGCGGTCGATATCGTGGTAATTGAATCCCACAAGCCCGGAATCCGTAAAGCAAAGTGTCAGGTCGCAGTTGATCTCATAAAGCTGAGCGCCGGAATAGTCGAGCATCTTCTGGCTCACATTCTCGTTAGAGTTGTTTCGTTCCTTGATAAGCGTAAGGTTATCCATGCTCTCCTTAACCTCATCATACCCTGCGAACCAGTTAAGTCCAAGCATAGGTTTAATATGGTCATCGTTGCTTTTTCCGCAGGAAGTCAGCAGAAGTGTGCAAAGAACTGATGTGGTTATAATGATCTTGCTGAATTTCATATTCTCACTCCTCCGCTCTGGCTGCCCTCACTGTAACACGGGTCTGACCGCTGAGTGTACAGGTGAACAGTGTCAGATCCCAGTCGTCTGCATCACCGAACTGCATCTGTTCCACCGCAGTACCGGGCAGTTCTTCCATATTAATAACGGTATACCTATAGGTTTTTCCGGTGACATCGGTGAATATTATCTCAGAATCGGTGTGCAGATTCTTGATAGTTCCGAAATGGGTGTTGTAATTGTGGGCACATATTATAAGATCATCGGTAAAAACGCTTCCCATATATCGGCAGGGTGAAATGTTCAGATTCGGGTAACTCCAATCCCTCAATACAGGCAATTCAATGCCGATATCGGGTATTGTAATGTAGCCGATGTATGTATTCTCGTCAAGTGTGACTGTCGCCATTTCCGGCTCTGCTGATTCAGAAGTGGTTTCTTCGTACTCAGCGTAGATATCGTATTCCTCAGCCATAGGGATAGTTGTAACTGCCGGCTGGGTGTACTCCGGTATTTCCTGCTTCAGTTCACTGAGAACAGTCCTTGCTGTTTCGCCGCTTTTCTTATCCTCTGCCGTATTATGCAAAATAAGGAACAACGCCGCCAGAAGCAGCGCTGTTCCCAGTGCAAAGCAGAATTTACTCACTGCTTTTCTCATTCATCATCGTCCTTCTTGCGGAGACTTATACCCAGTCCAAGCATTAGGATACCGCCTCCGGCAAGTACCGGAACAGGCCACCAAAGCTGACCAGTCTGGGGAACTTTGTTCTCAGTGGTGCTGATGGCAGTTGTTGCCTTCTTTGTGGCAACAGTGATAGCAACGGTAGTTCTGGCTGTTACAGCTGATGTAGCTGAACCAGTAACAACTGTACTTGTGCTGATAGCTGAACCGGAAGAAGTTGAAGTTCCGGCAGCAGTAGTACTTTCCGCAGATGTTGTAGTTGTTTCTGTAGAAGTATTAGTGCCGTCCTGAGTGACGGTAGTTGTTGTACCGGTAACCACCTCGGAATCATCATCAAAGGTATTGATTATCAGGTACTTAACGTGGTTGTCCTTGTAGCTGACTGTATAGTTCGGAGGAATGACCTTCTCGTAAACAAGCCATGTATGTTCGGAGGAATCGTTCCAGGTAAAAGTCCAGTCATTTTCCTCATTAAGTACGACTTCATCGTAAAGCTGATTGTCACGATAGCGCTCAACTGTGATATATGTTGCTCTGTTCCAGGGCTGGCTGTCGTCGTTCTCCCATACCTTGCGTACAGAATAGAATATATCATCGTCATTGAGAGTCCTGAGAACTATCTTCGGGTATGCATTGAGTACAGCAGTATCCTCTCCGTTCATTTCAAAGAAGATAGCACTTGGGATATAGGTAGTGTCACCTGATTGGAGAACATCGCCCCATACCAGGTAAAGACCGTCTTCCAGTCCGCTGAAAGTAACTGCACCCTGATTATTGGTAGTGCCATTATCACGGGCTGGGATATTCTTTGCGATAGTGTGTATTTTCAGGGTATCGCCTGCAACTGCAACAGTATCAGCATCCCATTCAAGCATGGGCTTTGTCTTATCGCCGAGAGTGGCACGATATCCGGCAAAATCACCCTCGAAAATGTAGTCGTCATTTACACGATGTCCCACACGGTACAGATGCCAGTCCATTCCAACGACTTTATCATCGTCCTTGACACACCATAGCGTCAGCGAACCTTTGGTTTCCTCGGCGGAAGCGATCAGAAACGAACCTGCCAGACACCAAAGGATCATGGCAAATGCGAAACACGCTGCAGCGATCTTCTTACGTCTTAAAGCTGTTATGCCTGCCATGTTCCTTCCTCCTTCATGTAATTATTATAACTTATACTTGATTATTTGTCAACCATTATCACCTGCTGTCCGGCTTTTTCGGGAGCTTGTGAATGGTGTACTTATCTATGCGGATATTTCTTCTTCCTCTGCCAGTGATGCGCCAGTAGATCATAAGCAGCACCAGCAGCGGAACGAAAACTATTGGTATGACCGTCATCTGATCCACCTGCAAAGCATCTGCGCCGACCTTTATCTTCTTGTCGAAGAAGCTTTCGATGCGGTGCGCCCTGATAAGCAGACGGTGAGAATTTACGCCATATGGCGTACAGGTCATAAGCGTTACCTCGTCCTCGCCGGGGATTATTGCCAGCTTGTCGGTTTCAGTCGGGAGAATGATGAGTATTTTCTCCACCTCATAGGTCAGGACTTCGTTCAGCACGTTAATGGTGAATATATCCCCCTCAACGATCTGGTCAAGGTCTGTAAAAAGCTTAGCAGAGGGAAGTCCACGATGACCGGAGATAACAGCGTGAGTAGACTCTCCGCCAACCGGCAGGCTGCTGCCCTGAATATGTCCGGCAGCTATCTGAAGTACGCCATCAGACGTGCCATGATAGATCGGCAGTTCAACCTTGATATTCGGGATAGAAACGTACCCCATGATGCCAGTGCCGGAGATATTGAGAATATCGTTATAACCGGGGATCTCATCAAAATTGGTAAACGGCGAATAAAGTTTCGCAAGTTTCTCATTGTATTCATGGGCTTCAGCAAGGATACGTTCAGTCTCACCATTGTCAAGCTGGGAAACGGATTCTTTATAAGCAGATACCGTATGCGATGCCATGTTGTTATTCCACCAGTTTGAAAAAGTGGGGTAAAGCATCACGGAGAGACTCACAAGGAAGATGAAGCCGAAAACAGCAGTAATAATAATATCACGATTCTTACGCATTGCAACTCCTTATGGGGCTCTCCCTGATGCGCCTCCACACGCTTCATCTCACATTCCGGGAGAAACCGAGCGTATGGAGGCGACAGGTTAAAGGTTAAATGTTTCTATTCTGCTTTATTATCTGTGCGTTGTCAGTCAGATCATTCAGCATTTTCTTCCTTGGTGCGCTTCTTGGAAACCAGGTAGATACCAGCCATAGCAGCTGTTACGCCGCCGCCGAGAACGAACAGCTTTGTGCCCATACCACCGGTGCTGGGGAGAGAAGAACCTGCCTTATCAATGATATCATTAGCCATATTTGAAGAGCCTGTCAGATCCAGCTTAGCAGTTGCACCACCTGTGTTCTCCTGATGCTCAGCATCAATGGTGATTGTTATATCGGCAACCTTGTCATATCCGGTAGGTGCTTCTGTCTCAGTGAGGGTATAAGTACCAGCGTCAAGACCCTTGATATTGAAGATACCAGTAGCAGCAGCAGATTCCATAGTATCAACAACACCAGTTGTCGCTGTCTGGTCTGCTACTGTATAAGTGCCATCACCGTTATCAATAAACTTAATAACTGCATTACTTGAATCCTTGAGCTGGAACTTAGCGCCGCCGAGTTTGTTAGCATCTGCTACAGCATCCTTATACTTAGTATTGTCAACCTCGTATGTGAATACCCATACATAATCCTCAGGTGTCTCGCCGAATTCTTCCTTGTTTTCTTCGCCGCCACCAGTGCTTTCGCCAGGAGTCTCGCTGCTGTCGCCGCTGCCCTCTACATTAGGATTGTTGGAGTAGTTGAGTTTAACCTTGTTTACATTGTCATAACCTACCGCAGCAGCATCAAGACCATCCTTTTCAACAGCAGCATTATCGTTCAGATGTGCAGTATAGATGACCTCAACCTCAACATCATCTTCATCTGCCCAGTCAGTACCGGCGAGCCAAGCCTTGATATCGCCGATAGAGATCTTCAGTTCGCCGCCGCCAAGTGCAGGAGCGGTAACTGTAGGCGCTGTAACTAAATAACCGGATTTTGCTGATGTTGCATCATATGCGGATACATCTTTTCCGTTTACCTTTACACTCTTGATCGCATCAAATGTAACGCCTGCATTAAGTGTATCAGTAAAGAGCAGTCTGTATTTATCATAAGCTGCATAGTTAGCGTCCTTAGTAAGTGTAGCAGTAAGTTTGAAGTCAAACTTCTCATTGATAGCGTGGTCTGCTGTCTCGCCCCAGCCGTCTGCATCTGTAGAGTTAGCATCCTTGTCAGCAGCCTCGTCCTGAACCTGCTTATCAACTGTGGGTGCTGCGTGCTTAGCAGTTACATTGACCGTTCCACCGCCTACAACATCAATGATATATCTTGTCTTTGCGCCGGAATTATCGACTCCATTATTAGGTGCTGCGGAATCCTGAACAAGATAGTAACCGTCAGGAAGACCTGTAAGTTCGGAAGCTGTTGCAAGGTTAGCGCCAACAAGTTCTGCAAATGCCTGAGCTTCTGCGCTGTCCTTATTGCCGAATACCTTAACATCTATAGTCTGAGTAGCATCATTAGGATCGGGCTCAGTTTTAGTTGCGCCAAGACACTTAGCAACGTCATCAGCTGATGAAGCAGCTGTTATGCCATCAAACAGACCTTTCAGCGGGCTGTTATTATCTGCATTCGCACCCATAATTGCAGTAAGCAGATTAGTAGAATTAACGCCGTCGCCCCAGTCAATTCCTGTAAGAACGCCGCCATCGTTATAAGTTGCTGCAAAGATCTGATATGCCTTATAAGTGTGAGTTGCACCGTCTGGATTACTTACTGCTATTGAATTAGCGCCACCTGTTGCTGCACTTGCTGTAAAACTCATTGCGGGAGCTGCCATTGTAGCTGCCAGAGCCATTGCTGCGACCATAGCCGCAAATCTTCTTGTCTTTTTCATAATTTTTCTCCTTTATAATTTTGTCGTGTCCGGGGTGTTTTTCCCCCACACCCCGGACGGGTTTATAAACGTTTGAGTTATTGTGTACCGGCTTGTGGTGTCTATTCAGATAACCACCTCCGGCGCTTGAACATTGTGTAGCCTGCCGCTGTAAGCAGCATCAGCAGCGCACCTGTTATGTAGTAGATGCTTGCACCGCTTCCTCCGGCTTCGGGGAGGGTTGTGGCTTCGGATAAATCCTCTTCATTGCGCCCATTGTAGACAGTGTAGGTCACCTTTCCGTTTGCTTTCAAGGTGCTTCCGTTATTTCCGGAATAATCCCAAGGAACATATCCGTTCATAGTTACCGCTTCTGTGTCTTCTACAATATAATAATGGTATGCATTTCCATCATCATCTGTTGTTGGGAGCTCGGCAAGTTTTGCCAGCGTAGCCGCATCAGTACAAATGTATCTGTTTGGATTATTGGGATCTTGCTCAAGAGGAATGTTGTTGATAATTCTTGCAGTATTTTGTTCGGCTGCTGATAATTCATCAATAGCTTCCACTGCCTTTTCAGTGTAAACCATCTTGAAGCTTACCGGCATACCCACATTTTGGTTACTGTTATCCGTGTTCTCTGCTACTAAATATGCAGCATCGATATCCTCACGACCATTTACCTTGAATGTGTAGGTGTAGTAACCATCACCGCCCTGTACTGGTTCACCAACCATTGTCAGACCATCAACAACAGTTTCATTGTTTTCTGATTTTTGCAGGTGGAATCCAGCAGGCTTGTTGGTTCTTACATGGAATTCTTCTCCGATATTGAACTTTGTCTTACCGTCTGTGATCTCAGCTGTCAGTATAGTTGGGTTTGCTGTGAATGTTACCGGAATAACAACGCCGCCGTAGGATACATTCCATGTTGTGCTGACCGCTGTCGGGGAAGTTGAGGTTCCTGTTGGTGTGATAATAAGCTGCCCGTCATTATACACACAGGATGCAATGCTGCTATCTCCGCCTGTAATGATTGGTGAGTTTCCTGCTGTATGAGTTACTGAAATGGAAATGGGTTCAGTACTTGTAGCGAGTGCAGATACATTTGTTTCACTAAGCTGCATGGGGTTTATAGTGATTGGAAGAACCGCAGAATCCGAACCGTTGCTAACTATGATATTAATAGTTCCTGCTTTGTATTTCTTGACATTCAGAACAATATTATTTCCGTCCTGTATTGCCTCGACAAATTCGGAATCACTTGAAACTACCTCACATCCAGATTTTGAGACTGTTCCGGCTATTGCTGCATTTCCAGTCACGCCAACATCAAATGAAGTTGTTAATGAAGGAGTTAATTCAAAAGAAGATCCAAAATAAACCTTTATATTAACACCGTTAACATCTGTGATTTGAGCGTCAGGAGAGAATACTAATTGATTATATGAATTGTCAACCGGATAATTACTTATATCATAAGTACCAGCAGCAGTATTAAGTGTCACTAAAGCATTACTTGTGTCTTGTCCACCACCCCAACTATACTTAGGAACACCCCAAAACATTTTTCCGTTTCCAACATTTCCCTCAACAATTATACTTGTATATCCAGAGTTTTCATCTAAAACTGGAATATCGAAACATGACCACTGTCCCCACTGTCCAATTGTAAATAAATAGTAACTACCTATTTCGTCAATATAGTAAGTCCTGCCCTCAGAATCTGTAGCTGGGGTAGCATCAGCTAAAGGCGTAATCTTACTAAATTTCGACAGCATCAAAGTATCCAATTCAGTTGCGGATGAAAGTGCTCTGCGAACAGAAGAAAGATTAAGATTTCTCTTTTCTTTCGTACTCTTGAAGCTGCTTGGCTGAACCGCCGGCTCAGAAGCTTGGTTATTATCTATAACCGGATCAGGCTGCACAGGTGTCTCTGCAATGCGGTACAGATCAACATAAACCTTACTTGGTCTCTTTGAACTGTTCTTATCTGTCCACTGCTTTATCACTTCAAGCTGCGCTTTTGGAACAGGTGTATTGTATACAGTCATTGAACCGCCGCCTGTTCTGCCTTGGTTGTCGTAAGTAGGATCAAGATACCCGGTCAGATTTGTCTTAACTTCCTTGATAAAGTAGTGATAATCAAGTTTGCTGACAGAATCCTTTTTCTCCAATCCAGTCCATGTATAAGACCAGCTTTGTCCATCTTTGCTGTCATCGGGTAATGTGATCGTGCTTTCCGGAGCCTGATTTTTAAGTTTCTGCTCAAAGTTATCAGCTGTGATAGTCGGGTCAGTTGTCTTATAAAGAATCAGTTGAATCTGAGGATCTCCACTTGGAACACCGCCAACCCATTCCTTATTTGCTGTAATAGAAATTGGTGTTGGATTTTTCTTTTGGTTTGCAACCGCAATTTGTCCTTTACCATTTACAACACTTGATAGTGATGATGCTCTGTATACATCACTCACCTTTGCGTTTTCATTAACTGGGTTCACGCTTGTGTCCCAGCAAATTGCTTGATCACTATCCCTTTCTGTTAATGTAAAGAAACTGTATCCGGACACCTTAACAGTAACATCATTCACAGCCTGCTGTGCTGCTATCATCTCTGCCTCGGCATCATCCATTGCTTGTTTCTTAGCATTATCTGAAGAATCAGCTTCATAAGCTGCTTTTGCTGCATTGAATGCCGCTGTTTTCTCAGCAAGTGCAGCATCAAGATTGCTTGTATTCGGCTGGTTTCGCAGTGTAATATTACCGTCAAGTTCCATCATAAAACCAGGAGCTGTCAATGTGATTACACCATTTGCATCTACTGCATTTGAGCCTACAATATAAAGCTTTTCTTCTGCACCAGTTGTTGCATTCTTGCCCTTCAACTCTACTTGGATCGATTCTGGAAGTTCATCTGAACTGCCGTCAATTTCTCCGCCGTAGTAGTCGAGCCAAATTTTCTTCAGGAACAAGCCGCTTGTATTGCTGACCGTAATTACTGCTGAAGAATCGCTGTCAGAACGTGAAATACCATTTCCATCATAATTAGGTGAATACAAACCTTTTTCGATACCGTCAGTATAACTTCCGTCATCCTGCAGCCTGTAGTTCACACCATCAATTGTGTATGATTCCTCACGTACATAGTAGTAAATTCGTTTGTCATTGATCGATGTCGGAAGATTTGTCCAGGTGTAGCTCTGCATTCCTGAATTAAGAGAAACAGTAGCCTTAAAGTTGCTGTCCTGAATGCTAAGTGTTTCCTTCGACACTTCTTTCAAAGAAGCTGGAAATGTTCCGTCAGTTATCTTCTTTTCCGAATAGTAGAGTTTCAGAAGTGCTGTTGCACCATTCGGCCATGTACCACCGTTCCAATTCTTTTCCGCCTTAACACTAAGAAGCTTAGTATTGTCAATGTTGAGGTTATCACCATCTGATACATTTTTTATCAGGTCGCTGTCAACATCCTGCGGTTTAGTAATTGTTCCATCGCCATATGAGAAATAATGAACCGGTACATATGTGCTGAAAAATGATCTGAACGGGTAGTTTCTGTCTTCTGATCTTGCCTCCTCGTTTGTTAAATAGTCATTTACAAGTTCATCAAAGGTATTGAAAGTCAAACCATCATAGGTAACTGGGAATGTAATATCCGTTCCTAAATAGCCAGGTGTCGTTGGCACTTCAATGAATTTGTACACTGCATTTTTTTTGCTCAGAATAATGTGTTTGATACCATTAACTGTAACTTTTGCAGCACCATTTGGTATGGAATTTCCATCAGCAGGTAAATCAAAAGTGAATCCATTTATTGCATATGCGAAATTGCCTGTTCCCTGTGTGGACTCGGTATTAGCGCTGCTGAAGATCCATTTTTGCTGATCTCCATCATAATATGCCACATAGAAGTCTGCGTCTATCTTGAGGTTATAATCATTGATATCACGCTTAACGAGCTTTACCTCATTCTGTGCACCTGAAAAAGCTTGTGCCTTAGACACTTCAAATTCTGTGCCGCTTTCCTTATCCCATGCACTCACGTTTCCGGTGTCAATAGAAGCTTCATTTGTTACAATGATCTCACCAGACTTTACATCGACCTTGTAAGTGTACTCGATCAGCAGTGCCTTTGAATCAGGAACTGTGATAACAAGTTCGCCCTGGTCATTTGTTTTGTAGCGTGTGGCACTTTCAACAGTGACAGAAGTAATGCCCTCACCCCTATAATCAGATCTTTCAATCTTAATATCGGATGTTTTTTCAGGCATATCACTCAGCTTTACAAGCATTGTGTATTCGCCTGTTTCAGGATCATACTGATAGGATTTCACATAATCGCTGCTTGCAGTTGGATTTAAGGTTTTTAATGGATTAAGTTGTGTATTACCGGCACCCCAATCAATATACTGCTGATAAATAATGTTTACAAGAGATTGAGTACCGTCAATTCCACTCTTATTTTCATCTTTTATTTTTCCCTTTATAGTTAAATAAACGACCTCTTTTTCTGGAATTGCCACATGACGTTCTGTCTCAAAGTAATCAACATGATCATTTGTGTTTTCTTTTTTCAAAAACAGATACTCTCCTGCAACATCAGATTCAGTTACAGAATCATCACCAGACACATATGAATAGGTAATCGGTTCCTCACCATTCACTATTTCATATTTAGTCGAATCAATAACATATCTGCCTTCCGCATCTACGTCAAGCGGTGAAGTAATATTGACCTCCTTCGCTGTTACACTTACGATATCAACACCAACAGTTTTCGGGTTGATTTTTAGAATATCATAGATATCATAGGTGGATTTGTTTGTCGCTGCAAGCTTTTTAGCGTCAGGATTGACAAGGATGCGATACCGCAATTCCTGCTCAGTAGCCTCATAGAAGGTTTTCCCGTCTTCTGTTACCTGCATATTCGCAACGTCTTTAGATATCAGCGTATTGTCTTCGTGATCGGTTTTGTTTTTAGAAACAGAAACTGTATTTACGACTGGTGTACTATTATCAATTTTTGCTGTATTGGTCAAAAGCATTGATACTGAAACTGTACCATCCGTATTTTGTTCCATTATTTCTTTTGGAATACCAATGTAGTACCTAAAGCCCTTTACGCTGTTAGCCATTTGTGTAAACTTGATTTCTTGTTTCAGGTCTCCAGCAAACAAGCCATGATATTGAGAATTTCCATTAACTGTCATCTTAGATTCAATACTCTCAATCAAGACTGGCTGATAATCATTGTTAGTATCAGTCTGGTCGTAGATCAAAATCGAACCTTCTGGTATCATATCTGTTATTGTATGATTATCCGCATCTAAAATATCTACTGCCAATTCGTATTGAATAATGTAATACTCTCCAGTAACTTGTTTTTCATTACTTATAGTATCAGAATTGGTATGATAACTATCGTCTTTATCATGACCTAATGCTGCAGAGAGTTCTTCATAATTCGGATACTCCTTACCATCCGTATAGTATGAGAAAACATTATCCACAACAGGCAAATAATGATGTATTTGATTCAAATTTACCAGTTCAATATTATCCAGCGCAAGTTTACCGTTTTCCACTCGATTTCCATCTGCATCCAGCACATATTTTTCAACCGAGTTTTCACGAGTATTTGTGATCTGGTAAGAATGACTACCAGAAAAGCCTGCATAGTCAGCCTGGTAAGAAGTAGAATAAGCATCAACCGGAAGTTCTACGATCTTATACTCATAATCACCATCGTGGGCAGTAGTGTCCTTTGGAAGATTTGCAAAGGAATAAGCGTAGTTTTGGGTTCTGTAAGCAGAGAACAGATAGAGAGAATCATCAGTCAGAGCGTCTTCCTCCTCATGCTCCACCCAGTTTTCGGAAGCAGCATCATAAGTAAGGTACTTCCATTTTTTCTCCTCGTCTGTTAAAGATGCTGATCGACTCCTTCTCAGCAAACGGAACTGAATGCTGTCAGGGCGCTTTGTAGTATCGGAATCCGCCCACACCTTATTTAATGCCAAAGTGAATTTTTCAATATACTCCGGATTTTTGTTCTGATAAGAATATCCATTTGATGCAGTATGGTCTGCATACTCAGCTTCGTTATAGAATCGGTTGCTGGCAGATGCCCACTCATCATCGCTGCCTTTAATCTGTGAAACCATCGCTTTGGAATTATATGTTATTGTCGCATATTTGTAATTGCTGTAATCCTCATCGAATGTCACAGTCAGCTTATTATCAACGATTGATACTGTATACAAAACATCCTCTCCGGATATTACCGTACCTCCATTTTCCTTAGTTTTAAGAGTGATTTGTAAGTCAAGCATACTTTCATCATAAATATGCTGCACGCTGCTATCAGAGCTTTTCAGAGTATCGGTGAAAACAGAATCCTTTTCAAAGCCCTCATCCTGAATAAGATCAACTTTCCAGGAAAGCTTTTTGAAGACCGGTTCATTATGGTTTTCTGGGTCAGTATAATACCATCCAGTATCTCTGCCAAGTTCACTATTTACACCAGTTACTTCTGTAATGTTCTTGCCGATCGTGCTTCTTACGGTTTTATTATAAGTACCGATGATTCCTTTGTAGTCATCGCCAGCGAGTCCATTACCCAAAGCATTGCTATAAGTAATGACAGAACCATCATCATTAGCAGTAATTGTCATTCCATCCTTTGTAATGGATTCACCGTTAGCCGGCTTTGCATCATCGCCACTTACATCAATGGTATAATTGAATGCTATTGCTGAAAGATGGTAGGGGGTATTTTCTTCATAGTCAACAACTTCCAGCGTATCGTCTGTACCAGACTTGAACTGGATCTTGCCATAAACATTATCGCCATTTTTTACAAGAAGGTATGGCGGATCATCAGTTGCATGGCTGCTATCCAATGTAAAGTCATATACCTCATTTTTCCAGTTTGCTGACTTAAGTGTTAACTTATCCAGACCGATCGTTTTTAGAGATGCGTCTTTCAGATAAAACTGTACCTCTGGATTATTCAGGTAAATATTAGAGTTACTTGGATTAAGAATATTGCCGCTGATTTCCCATTTTATCGTATTATTATCATAGTCATAAGCAGCCGATTTACTATAACGATATGTGGAGTTATCAAAAGACACATATGCATCTTTTGATCCAAGCGGTGTATCTTTGTCAGGATGATAAAGATTAACGGTATTATATACGTTACGCTTGTTATTTTCGTCCTTTGGTACATCATGACAATTTGTAACGTAAAGAATCGAAACATTTTCATAATCGCCGTTGAACGTAATCTTACCGTTGGTTGTGTCATAAGTGTAACCAGTGCCTTCGGTCAGTTCGGTGTCACCGTTCATTACGACCACTGAATATTTATGACCATTACTATCTACAGTGCCTTGAGTTTGAAGTTTATTGTCTTGTGTAAGCGATTGATTCAATGCATCATCTGTAATATAGTAGCCATTCAAATTTCCGCCTTCGGGAGCAGTTACATCAATTGTCCAATAAATTGTACTCTTGATCCACTTTCCGTGTTTATATGACTCCTCACCTGATTTCTCGATTATAGGCTTTTTGCTGTATGCAGTGCTGTCAGCATGTTTTAATTCTGTAGTTCCATCACTTGCCAACAATGTAGCCCTGTTGTTTTCCAGCGTAAACTGTTGTGAGTAAGGATTATTATCCGCAAGCATACGAGAATTTATTTCATCTGCATCAAGACTTTCTGTGTAGGTGAATGTTATTTTAGAAGCATAATTTGCAGCATCAGCAAACACAAATTTTCCATCAACAAACGAACCAGCATCAGACGGATCCACTGTCACATCGCCATTCTGGAACAATGGGTCATCAAGGATACATCCAGAAAGTTCAGCCGGATTTGCATTATTTATTACTTCAACTGTCCAGTTAATATCAACACCAGATTCAGTCAATGCAACATTGTTTGTCTTATTCAGTTGACTTTCCTGATCTGAAAATGGAATTTGAAGGGTCAATCCGCCGATCATGATTTCTCTGTCGCCGCTCTGTGTTTGAGCACGGTGGATCTGACCATCAAAGTTAATGCTTCCTTCAAAGTAATCAGACTGATAGATCTTGTTTCTGATATAATCCTCTGTAAACTGAATTACGATCAGTCCATCTTCATTAATTGAGAAATATCCAGAAATATGACCATCAGGTCCATTGTAATTCGGGTCACTAACATACCTTGTTCTGCCGTAATACTCATCTGGTATTTTTACACCATCAGGAAGCTGATAATAAATACAAGGTGAATCTACATTGACAGGGTAATTATCTCCATCTTTTTCAATTACATATCTGATTGAGAAACTTGCATCAACGGGATCTTGATTCATTTCATTTAATAGTACAGTAACACCATTTCCGTCCTGGTCAGGTGCAGAGTAGTCATTACCTCCGATTGTTACTGTAATATTTTGGATCTCACTATCTTCCACTTCTTTTGTGTTAGGACCGACTTCTGATACTGGAGATGTAAAGTAACTATTTCCACCAGTTGCATTAATAAGATTGTCATTATTATCTTCTCTTGTGGAAGGTTTCTTTTTTGAACTTTTCTGTCCATCAAATACTGAAGAGCCTGGGTCAGCGAGTATATCTGGAGTTTCAAGTGATGCCAGTTTCAAGTCATCGCTGTTAAAATCACCATACTCAATCTCAGCATAACATTCATCACTATGCTGATGTTCGTCCATTCCGCAAGTCAGCTCATAGCACTCTTCTGAATGCTCATGTTCTTCGGAATCATCTGAACAGATAAGTGTGTAGCACTCCTCTGTATGAATATGTTCCTCTAAGTCACAAATAAGCTCATATTCTGATGAATCATCCGATACAGCGACCTCAGGCCTTATCAGATCCAGCGGAACGAAGAATGCACACAGCATACTCATGACGATTGTGATTGCTGTAAATCTCTTATACCACTTGTGTTCGTATAGCATTTCATTTATTCTGTTGCTTACATCATTCATTTTCATCTGCTTTATACTCTCCTTTCCGGATAGATTTCAAATTCATATTATTACCGTACCCCCCAATCTTCAAATATGAGCAAAACATGAACGGTATATGAATTTTATATATATGATTGATTAAAAAAAGTCAGCGTCTTTAGTTGGCATAATTCTCAGAAAAACCTTTCCGATAATGTTTTCTTCCGCCACACAGCCAACGGCTGTTGACCTGCTGTCGATACTTACTGCTCTGTGATCTCCCATAACGAAATACCTGTTTTCCGGAACCTGGTAGGGAAGCTGTATATCGCATTCGCCTGATGCAAGTTCATTTACATACGGTTCATCAAGTATTTCGCCGTTTACTGAAACTGTGCCATCTTCTGAGATGTCGATAACATCGCCTGGAAGACCGATTATCCGTTTCAGCAGGACCTTGTTGTTGTAATAGAAAGCTATGATGTCGCTGCGCTTTGGTTCAGAAAGCTTACTGCAAAGGAGAACCTGGTCATTTCTTAGTGTAGGTGTCATACTCGAACCCGTCACTCTCAGCACCGGCAGGATCATCGTTGTAATGATAACTGCTATAGCCGCTGTTACGATCAGACCTGACACTGTATTCAGCAATGACTTCCTGAAGCTCTGGCTGTACCTTAGTCTTTTAAGCTCAGTCTGAAGCTGTTGTGTAGTCGGCACATCTCTTTTCTGGTCAATGTGTCTTTGCTCATTCATATTGGTTACCTGTGCCCGCTGAGTTTTCCTTCTGCGTTGTACCGCCGGAATCATCACCGGAATCTGTGTTTCTTGATTCAATGACGATACCATATAGCACTGACCTTAGCTTATCGTTATCTGCCCTCAGTTCGTCATTTTCTTTACTGAGGTAATATAGCAGTTCGATGAGGTCAGCACGTTTAAGTTTTCGCAGTTCCTTATCGGTCATCTGTTTTTACCTCACTGTTCATACCAGTTACAC
>Ga0256869_1000549_pt1 | contig 15979 bp, 20 predicted proteins | sample RumenRJG_05RNA_FD_186096 | JGI IMG/M metagenome (GOLD analysis project Ga0256869, IMG submission 186096) | Metatranscriptome of bovine rumen microbial communities from Lethbridge, Alberta, Canada - Rumen RJG_05 (Metagenome Metatranscriptome) | ecosystem: Host-associated > Mammals > Digestive... | reverse complement strand
GTAGTATACTGATACCCGAAAGGAGTCATGTTATGGCCATACTCACAACGCTGTGCTATCTGGAGCAGGACGGAAAGTACCTGATGCTTCACCGCACCAAGAAAGAACACGACATCAACAAGGACAAATGGATCGGCATCGGCGGGAAGTTCGAGCCGGATGAGAGCCCGGAGGACTGCATGCTCCGGGAGTTTCGAGAAGAAACAGGATGCGCGTTGACAGACTACCGATTGCGTGGTATCGTCACTTTTCTCTCTGGAGATGGACTGACGGAATACATGTTTCTCTATGGGGCTGCCGGGTTCAGTGGAACCTTGCAGGACTGCGACGAAGGAGAACTGGTCTGGGTAGAGAAGGAGAAGCTCCGCGACCTGTACATCTGGGAAGGTGACAAGATCTTTCTGGATCTTCTGGAGAGCAGTCATGAATTCTTCTCACTCAAGCTGGTCTACGACGGGCAGGAAGGGCTGGTGGAAGCGGTGCTGGACGGTAAGCCGCTATAGCCCCCCGTTTCTGCCATCAAAAAGGACGATCGTGCTTCCACATGGAAAACGATCGTCCTTTTCTGATACTTTCTAGATGGCCTCCCCGAGGCGTTTCATTCCATCTACCGCAGGCGTGTTCTTCACTGCGCCCGCATCATGGATGCCTGGAACGACGATATGCCCCTTGTTGTCCAGAGCCAGAAGGTCTGCGATCTTGTTGTAATTGGCAACGGCTGCGTCGAAGATCGAAGTATCCGGTCCCCCCGCGACCATGACCAGGAAGCACTCCTTGGGGCCGATGGGCTGCGCGCCGTTGTAGAAGCAGTACATCTTATCGATGGTGGCCTTCAGCTGGGCCGGGAAGGAGAACCAGTAGACCGGCGAGAAGATCGCCAGCACATCGGCTTCCTTCAGGTAACCCGCGTACTCCTCAAAATCATCCACATAGGAACATGGATGCCCGGAGCTGAAGCATGTCTCACATGCAACACACCCTGAGACGTTCTTACGGCCCGCGTCAAAGCGGAAAACCTGGTTGCCGGCTCTCTGGGCACCCTCGATGAAAGCCTCTGCCAAAATGTCTGTATTGCCGCCCTGCCGGGGACTCCCCGTCAGAACCAGAATCTTCTTACTCATATGATCACCTTCAAAAAAACATGTGTGGGCAGGAACCTCCCACCCACACATAAGCTAATGGCTTGAATTAACTTCTACTCTTGCCTGTCGGTTTATTTCTCCGGGGAAGGCAGAATGCTCTCGACCTCAACGTGCGGTCTCGGGATTACGTGAACGGACAGGAGCTCGCCAACTCTCTGAGCAGCTGCAGCACCAGCATCAGTAGCAGCCTTGACAGCGCCTACGTCTCCTCTTACCATAACGGTTACCAGTCCGCCGCCGACGAACTGTCTGCCGATCAGGTAAACGTTGGCTGCCTTAACCATAGCATCTGCTGCCTCGATGGATCCGATGAGTCCCTTGGTTTCGATCATTCCTAATGCATCATACTTAGCCATTTTAAATCCTCCTAAATATTCTTGTAAAGATTATATACTAAATTCTGTAAATTTTCAACTATTTTATTAGCTTGAAATGAGATTTTGAGCTGATGCCAAAGGCATTGGCTTCCTCTGTATCTACATGGCATTCCAGGGCGCTGGAGTCATTGGCTCTGATGAGCACGTTATTCATGATTCCACCACGCTCACCGCCGAATTCCATGGAGACGATGTCGCCGTCCTTGACACCGAATCTGGCTGCATCTGCCAGAGACATGTGGATGTGCCGCAGTGCCACGATGGTTCCTTCCTTCAGAACCACGCTGCCCTTAGGCCCTACCAGTGTCACGCCCGGAGAACCAGCCAGGTCACCGGACTGCCTCACGGGTGCCTTCACACCCAGTTTGAATCCGTCTGCAGATAGGATCTCTACCTGTGTCTGCTTTCTGACCGGACCCAATACTCTGACCTTCTCGATAGCGCCCTTGGGGCCTACCACGGTCAGGGTCTCCTTGCAGGCGAACTGTCCCGGCTGTCCAAGATCCTTGATGTTTGTTAGCTCATAGCCAGCGCCGAACAGCGTTTCCAGATCAGCCTGGGAAAGGTGCAGGTGGCGGTTGGATACGCCTACCGGGATATCTGTCAGACCCTCCGATCCGCAGGATGCTCCCGTTGCTGCACTGGCCTTGGCTGCCTGTACAAGCTGCATGATCAGTTCTTCGTAGTTAGCCATCGTTTACTCTCCTTTCAGAGCCTTTACCATGGAGTCGATCATCGCGTTCAGCTGTGCGGTGTCGATGGGCTTGTCGTCCACTGCCGGAGCTGCGGCCGGAGCCGGTGCTACCGGAGCTGCGCTTTCATAAGCACCCTGCAGCTGCTGCGGGGACGGAGCATTCTCGATGCCTACTGGTGTGAACGGTGCGCATGCTCCGCAGGTCGGGCTGTAACCGATGTAAGCCGGAGCGGGTGCTGCGGCCGGTGCCGGTGCTCCTCCACCGATCTCAGGATGGTTGAAGGTCGGATCCAGCTCTGCCAGACGTGTCGCATCGATGATGCCGTAAGCCACTCTCTTCACGTTGATCAGATGCATCGGGGATACGTTCTCGGAGACCGAGCTTCCGCCCCATGTTCCGCAACCCAGTGTGAAGGAAGGAGCAAGTCCTGTGCTGGCACCTACGCCGCCCATGCTGCCGCCGGTATTGACCAGGATTCTGGAAGCCGGCTTGGCGGAGAATTCCATGACCATGTTTCTGTCATTGGTATGGATGCTCATGGTGTGGCCGATACCGTTCTGCAGAAGCTTCTTGCTCAGGTCGCATGCCTCGTGCCAATCCTTGACACAGTAGAAAGCGAGTACAGAAGTCAGCTTCTCGAAGGACAGCGGATATTCTTTACCTACGCCGCCCTGAGGTCCGATCAGGACTCTGGTGTTGTCAGGAACGCTGATGCCAGCTGCATTGGCGATAACCAGCGGGGATCTTCCAACGAACTTAGCGCTCATGGAAGTGGTGCCCGGCTTGAACAGGAGCTTGCAGACCTTGGCGGTCTCTTCCTCGCTCATGAAGTAGCCACCCTGCTTCTTGAACTCAGCGATAACCTGATCTCTGTTGCATTCCTCGACGATGACGGACTGCTCGGATGCGCAGATGGTACCATAGTCGAAGTTCTTGGATGCCAGAATGTTTGCCACTGCCTTGGAAACGTCAGCGGTCTTCTCGATGTATGCCGGAGAGTTTCCTGCGCCTACACCCAGTGCCGGCTTACCAGCACTGTATGCCGCCTTGACCATTCCCGGACCACCAGTAGCGATGATCATCTTTACGTTAGGATGATGCATCAGCTCGTCGGTTGCCGGCATGCTGGGCATGGTGATGCAACCGATGGTGTTTGCCGGAGCGCCTGCTGCCTCTGCAGCTTCCTTCATCAGCTGTGCAGCTTTCATGGTGCACTTCTTGGCGGAAGGATGCGGCGAGAAGACGATGGCGTTTCTAGCCTTTACAGCTATGATGGACTTGAAGATGGCTGTGGAAGTCGGGTTGGTGGAGGGAACGATTCCCATCAGCAGACCGACCGGCTCAGCGATCTCGATTGTTTTGTTGACGGTGTCCTCACGGAGAACGCCAGTCGTGTTCATGTCTTTGATATAGTTGTACAGAACGGTGGATGCGAAGTGGTTCTTGTAGGTCTTGTCTGCGACTTTACCGAACCCGGTCTCCTCAACTGCCATCTGAGCCAGCTCATAAGCGTGCTCCTCAGCAACCTTCACCATGTTCTGAATGATCTTGTCGATCTGTTCATGTGTATAGGTTGCGATCTGTTCTGTAGCGATCTGGCCCAGTCTGGCCAGGTCTCTTACTTCCTGTATGGAACGAAGATCATAATCCATGTTCTCCATTATGCAGTACCTCCTTGTTAGCTATGGGTTTTACTTCTTGAAGAATTCCTCGAACTGCTCAATGAGACTGTTCTTGTTGGCGTGCGTGATCTCTCTTCCTGCGATTGGGAATTCACCGTTGTATTCGCGTGCGAGTGCTCTCAAATCAACGACTCTCTTCTTAGAAAGGATCTCCTTTACGACGCCGGGGCCCTTCTCCTTTACGATCTGATCCAGGAATTCTCTTGTCAGATTCTCCGGGATCTCGATAGAATCAATAGTTTCTTTGACGTCTTCGGCTGGCGTTTCTGGAGTTTCTACTATTTCCTTTGCTTTTTCCTGAGGCTCTTCTGCAACAGGCACTTCCTCTACAGGGTCTGCTTTCGGTTGTCTGCGAAAGGGTTCTGTCGGCCCTCCATCCTCGTCGTCATCGCCGTCAAAATTCTTTAATTTCCTATGGCTAGATATGTGAGACTCCTCATCGTCATCGGGGTGGATCTCTTCGCCATCCTCAGGGATCCTGTTGACGATAAGTCCGCTCAATGTCGAATGCGGTCTAGGAATAACGTGTGTCGAGATGATCTCGCAACCCATTCTCTGAACTGCGGAAGCTGCTGCATCTACGGATGCCTTACAAGCCGCAACATCTCCTGCGATGATGATCGTAACGAGTCCGCCCTTGACGAAGCGTCTCTCGATCAGAGTAACCTCGGCTGCCTTCAGCATAGCATCGGCACTCTCGATGGCAGGAACCAGTCCTCTTGTTTCAATCATTCCAATTGCTTTCATAATGAATGCTCCTTTTCAGATTTCATCAGTACTCGTTCTGATTATTAATATGTGCAGTAGAATACCTTACAGAATGTATCTCCGCTGCTGAATACGACCTTGGATCCCTTCTGGATGAACAGGCAGTCACCCGGGTATGCGGTGTGCGGTCTGCCTTCCACTGTGACGGTCATGTTTCCTTCGACAACGTAATAGATCTCCTGTGGTTCTACATCCCAGTCGAAGGTGCAATGATCTACAGTCATGAACCCGGCGTTCATGGACGAACCATCATCTGCGCCGATCAGTTCCTGATACTGTACCTTGCCGTAATCAGCCTGGACACCTGTGTCGAGGACTTCCATCTTGATGCCGCTTCCTCTGGCGATCTTGAAGCCGTTGTCACATTCCTTGACATACGGTGTACTTGCAGCTGCCCCTGTCAGACTGCTCACAAAACTGTCCAGCATGCCCCTGTCTGCCAGGCCCTTCAGGACCTGATAGATCATGTCGCTGTTCAGTTCGCCGCCAGCTGCCGGAGCAGGTGCTGCCTGCGGTGCAGGCGCTGCTGGTGCCGGAGCACAAGCTGCTGCTGCGCATCCTGTTGTTACCTCGATACCGTTCTCGCGAATGATGTCCTTCGCTGCCGGCGTGATCAGTGTATTGTCATCGATGCAAAGGACTTTCTCGCCCTTTTCAACGATTTCTCTGATACACTTCTCAGTAATCAACGTTTTCATTAACTTTCACTCCTTTCGTCTTATAATAGTGATTCTATCAATCGATCGGAAGGGGATGGGATGTACTCTGAGTTGACCAATAACCCCTTTTCCGCTGCAATTGCTTCACCTGTTCTGATTCCGGTCTGGACAGCACCGACTTCGCCGGTAAAGGTGAAGTAGGACTTGCCGCCCAATCCGTTCCCCAGCCTGAGCTCGATGGGCTCCAGCTCAGCTGCCTTGAGGATCTCATCGGCTGCGATGATACAGGAGGCCAGCGAGAAGGACTCAATGATCCCTACCGCCTCCAGCCTGTCTGGCATCGTAGCTCCCGTGATCGCCGGGAATACGGAGTCCGTTACGTTCGGTATGACTATCGAATCGACGAAATACTCTTCAGCCATATCTTCACCCAAAGCTACGGAGGACTGTACCGCCGCAACGTCACCAGTTACGATGGTGATGTACTTGCCCGGGCATGTACTGACGGAGGTGACGATCTCAACTTCCGAGATCTTTACCATCTGGTCAGCTACATATATGCCTCTTGCAATGCTCGTGAATTCGACCATTCCTATCGCTCTCGACATCCTGCTACCTCCTAATAGCTATGTACTTATCTGTGACTTCAACGACTTGTCCGTTGATGCTTGCGTGCACGGCGGCCCCCAGAGCATCTTCCGGAATTTTACCGATCATCTGGCCCACAGTGACCTGATCACCAACCTGTACCACAGGCTGAGCCGGTGCACCCACATGCTGTGACAGCATGATGCGTACTTCGGATGGCTCAACGGTCTCGTCCGTCATCGGTGCCGGTGCATCGAACCTGGACAATCCCAGCCGTGCGATCAGCCGATGGCTGGGAACCAGACGACTCGCTCTGTTCTTGTCAGCCTTATATTCCTTGCCCTCTTCTCTCTGGAAGCGGACACCGGCTTTCATGGTTTCGTCCTTCAGTGCCATGTTGGCCATCTTTGGCTTAAGATTGACCGGGCAGGAGAAGTACTCACACAGGTTGCACTGGCAGCAGAGCTGACCCAGTGTCTTCCCTTCCATGTCATCTCCACCATACAGCATGAAGCGCATGGCTTTGTGCGGAGATGTACCATGACCGATGAGTGCTCTCGGACAAAGATCCGTACACATACGACACTGCTCACAGGTGGCGTGATTCACCCTCTTCGCCTGCGGAGCGGTGACTTCTTTTTTTGCAATCAGCGGATGGCTCTTCTTCAGAATGACGTATCCTTTGTTTTTCTTGAGCACGTTTCCGTTGATGTCGGCAAGGAGCGGTCCCATCATCGGTCCGCCGTCTACAATCCCGTACCCCGAGAAATCTTCGATCCCCGACTTTCTGAGAACTTCCAGGACCGGCGTTCCCACGGGTACCTTAAGGGTTACTCGCCTTGGAATGTCTCCTGCCAGAGTGACATATGTCTCTGTCACCGGCTGATCCTTGGATGCCTTGTAGATGTTCAGTGCTGTTTCTGTGTTGATAACAACACAGCCACACATGATTGGGATTCCCGTTTCCGGAACGATCCGTCCCGTCAACTCGTATACCAGTACCTGCTCGTCTCCGGCAGGATAGATATCCGGCAGGATCCCAACGGATACATAGTCGGATAGTCCGAGTTTCTCGATGGTATTTCTCAGGATCTCAATGACCTTGCCATGCTTTCCTTTGATACCGATGATCGCCTGTTTAGCTTCCACCAGTCTGGCGGCCATCTCAAATCCCTTGATGATCTCCTCGGGATACATAGCCATCAGCTGCTGGTCTACCCTAAGCAGTGGTTCACATTCGGCTCCATTCATCAGCATGTAATCTGCCTTTGATGTCAGTTTGGCATGTGTCGGGAATCCGGCTCCGCCGGCTCCGATAATGCCTGCACTTTTGATTTGATCCAGAAGCGCCATGTTTTACCTCCCAGACTTCTAAAACTCACAATCTTCATCAATGATGCCGACAATGGCGGCATCTACCGGTATGGTGTCGTCTTCCACCATCCGTCTGGCGGAAGATCCCAGCGTCACCAGGACTCTGTCTCCGATACCGGCGCTTATGGTATCTATGGCTACCAGCCGTTCTCCCTCGTTGGAGCCTCCGCCGATGACTTCCACCAGCATCAGCTTGTATCCGTTCAGGAGTCCGGTTTTTCTGGTCGCCCAGATATTATCAATTAGTTTAGCCGTTAGCATAAACGCTGCTCCCCTCTGCATCCTGCTTGATAGCTCTGAGTGCGTCCTCTACTGCTGCCGTGTCACCGAAGATCGCCAGCATGATCATATTCTGCGGGCAGGATCCCCGGATGTCCTCGACCTGAACCCCGTTGGACTTCTCGGCGATATCCGCCGCGACGACCATCTCGATCAACTTGCCTTGGACAAGTCCGACAGCATCGAAGAGTTCCGGTTTCTGTGACCTGGGCGAGCCTTTGCGGTTCATCAGGATATCGATAGCACCCTGTGTTGGATTTTTGATGATTCTGAATTCCATGCCCGCCTCCTTTCTACCATCTTCCGTAATACTCTTCCTGTTTGCAGCTCAGCGCGATACCAAGCGGTGTTACAAACATTGGATTTTTTGGTTTGTGCGTATAAATTCCAGTCCTCTTCTCAATGATCGTTTCGATTCCCGTCAGGCAGGCGGTACCGCCTACCAGAGAGATCTCCTCCACATTGTAACCTGCGATCTTTTCGTTGATGATGGAGGCCACCTTCTCGATGACCGGCTTGAGTACCGGCAGGATCTCCTTGTGGTTCTCCGGGTTCCTCTTGAAAAGTTCCGCTTCCGCAAAACTCATCTTGTAGGATCCCGCCAGTACCAGCGAGAAGTGAGTTCCTCCGGTGGCTTCGTCGTCCACATAGACAACCTTGCCATCCTCTATGATGGCAATGCCTGTGGTTCCTCCACCAATATCCACGACCGCACCGTTCTTGATGCCCAGGACTTCGTTGGCAGCGGTTGCCTCGTCCGTCATGGCGCTGACGGTAAAGCCAGCCCCACGGCACACATTCTCTACAGCACCGGAATCCACCGATTCTGTGCCCGGTGGGATTGCGGCAGCTGCATAGATCAGTTCTTCCACGCCCAGCTTTTGTTCCAGTTCCTGCTTCATTTCCCGCACGATCTGGACCGCTCCGACGTAATCCACTACCATTCCATCTCTCACGACATCGGCGTACTTATAACATCCTGCAACCGGTGACATATCCTCGTCCAGCACCGCCACAACGACGCATGCTGTTCCCAGGTCGACCCCGGTGTAATAAACTGGTTCTTTTTTCTTGCTCTTGATCGGGTGTTCACACACCTCCTCGAACTCGGCCACCAGTTCATCGCAGTATTGAAAATTTAATCTTGCCTCTGACATTGTCCTCCTCCAAATGCTTTGCATATCAGCTGTGAAATACAGTTGATCAGTTGATTCAACCGCTCTGTCACTGCCTTGTTGGTGCATTGAACTTCCATGACAGTCACCTGTACTTCATATAGCTGACAACGCAACCGGTGCAACAGAAGGATCTGTTTTCCCTTCTCCGTCTGCATGTGGAATTCTGTAATGTCAAAGCACTCACCAATATCGCATGAGAAATTGTCTCCGTTGATTCCTGAGCAACCCTTGCATGGGATCGGTTCGAACTGTTTGTTCTCCAATGCCATGGGTTTGATCTCTTCGAAACGTTTTCCCAGTTGAAGGACTTCCTGAGCCAAACAGATGTCGTGATCCAGAAGCTCCGATGCGGTAAGCAGGAACAATGCCTTGCCTGACCGCAGGCACGCCTCCAGGCGCTTCGTCTTCAGCAGGTCAGGCTTGCCGGGTCCGGAAGATCCAATTCCCGGAGCCCTCCCTGCGATGACACCATCGCCTACGTGCATCGGTGTTCCATCTGCAAATACGTTGATCTGTCTGTCCTGCAGGAATTGTCTGGCACCCGGAGTCAGTCTGGCGCCCGGCTGGATTTCATAGCTTGTAAAGGGGTCTTTTCTGTAGATGTCGCGAAGATCATCTTCTGTAATAAATTTCATTCTATTACGACCTTTCAATTATGTCTTTCAGCACGTATTCCCTCAGTTCTTCAATGCCCTCGCCGGTTTCGACGCTGACCTTGAAAATTGGTTCATTAACTCCTATAGACATTAACTGTTTCCGGCATGTCTCCTCGTTTTCCGGATGCTGATCACACTTGGTGATCACCCCTGTGACGGGGCAACGGAATACGCGTGCAAATCCCGGGGAGTATTTCTCCACCGGATTGCTCTGATCCACCAGGATCAGGACATGCCCGGCATTGTTTTGTGCCGCGGATATGAGGTGCTTGTACATCCACGGGTTCTCCAGGTAAGACCCTGGAACATCGATGGTGTACTTACCAAAGATCATATCCTGTGTTTTTCTCGGTTTTCTCTCTACCTGATTGATCGCATCGACAAGCGCGGTCTTTCCGGATTTTCCGATCCCGATTACCATTACCTTTCTGCTCATCAGGTCTTTGTCACCTCCACGGTGGTGAAACCCAGCAGATCACAAAGCGTCGTCGTCACTGCATTCAGCGCTGTCTCCACGCTCTGTACATCGCCGGAGATAACCACAGAACCGGTGAATCTGTCGAGAAACCCGATCTCGACATTTGCAGCCTTGGTTGCGATATCAGCTGCAATGATCGCGGTCTCATAGGGCGAAAGAGTCAGGATGCCGATAGCCCCCGCCTCATCGATCCCGAGACGTTCGTAGATGTCTGTCATGGGAGCTGCAATCACATGCGCTATGGTGACCTGCTTGCCCGGTACCGATTCTTCGATCACGCGCTGCAGATCAGGCTTGTTTCTGTTGTCGAGTACTCCCATTGTACAACCTCTTCTTTAGTGTCTGATGACTGCGACCGGCAGGTCATATGGTTTGATGTAACTCTCGATGCGATCCAGATCCTCCTCGGAAAGGCTTGGGTCGCCTTCGATCTGATATTCCATATCCAACTGGCCGTACTTGTTTACTCCCATCTTGTGATAAGGGAGCAAGTCGATCCCTTTGAAATTCTTCATGTCCTTGAAGGGAAGAAGAAATTTCATGGTATTGACGATTTCCTCCTCGCTGTCGTTAAGACCCTTCAGAAGCGGCATCCGTATCTTCACGTTATACCGTTTCTTCAGGAGTTCAGACAGGTTCTGAAGGATCAGCTCGTTTCTGACTCCGGTGTGCTCACTGTGCCGATCGGAGTCAAAATGCTTGATGTCAAACAGGAAGAGATCGACATAGTCCGCAAGTTTCATCATGGTCTCGTGTTTGGTGTAGCCACAGGTCTCTATAGCAGTGTTGACACCATTCTGTTTGGCCGCCTGCAACAACGCCAGACACGCTTCCGGTTGGGAGGTACATTCCCCTCCCCCCAGGGTCATACCGCCTCCGGAGACATCATAGAACATCTTGTCTTCCATGACGACATCTATGATCTCCGAGATGGTCTTCACCTCACCGGCGATATCCAGCGCCTTGTAGAGGCAGGCTTTCTCGCACTCTCTGCAGCCGATACAGTCCTTCTCACGGTCCACGGTGTGTCCTTCTGGACCAACCTTGTGGATGCCCTGGGGGCATACTGGAACGCATGCCCCGCATCCTACACAGGCGTCCTTCTTGAACATTACCTGAAACTTTCGGAATAGTCCTTCAGGGTTCGCGCACCACCTGCAGCGCAAGGGGCAACCTTTCAGGAAGACCAGCGTTCTCACGCCAGGGCCGTCATGCATATTATACTTTTGTATATTGAATATGGTCGCTTTACGCTCAAGCTTATCCCCGTTCTTGCTGCTCATGTTGATGAACTCCTGTCTACTCTGATTTCCTTGTTTAGAACTTGGTCAGCATGGTTCTGCTGATGATCTCATCCTGTACATCCTTGCACAGTTCAGTGAAGAATGCACTGTATCCAGCAACACGTACCACCAGGTCACGATAGCTGTCAGGATCCTTCTGAGCAGCCAGCATATCCTCGTTGTTGACGTAGTTGAACTGCATCTCACCGTTACCAAACATGCAGGCAGTTCTCAGCAGCGTGATCAGACCCTGCTCGCCTTCCGGTGTATCCAGGATACCAGGCATCAACTTGAAGTTGTGTACCAGGCCGATGTTCATGTTGTCGTTGGACATCTTGGATACGGACTTGATGATAGCGGTCGGTCCCTTGTAGTCTGCACCCTGTGTCGGGGAGATACCGTCGGACAGCGGTGTCCATGCCTTACGTCCGTTAGCAGATGCGCCTGTCAACTGACCAAACGGAGTGTTGTTGGAGATGGACAGTGTGCCGTGGGACATGATCGAGTACAGAGTCTTGTATTTTCTGTGCTCCATCTCGGTGAAGTTGATGAGGTCTGCGCAGATGTAATCCGCATAGTCGTCATCGTTGCCGTACTTCGGAGCAGCCAGGCAGTCAGCTCTCATCTGCTCGTAACCTACGAAGTCAGCTTTCAGACCCTCATTCAGCTGTTCCAGTGTGTATTTCTTATCGTCAAATACCAGTTTCTTGATAGCCGCCATGGAGTCAGCATAGGTAGCCAGTCCGGACCATACGACGCCAGGACCAAAGTTGTACATTGCTCCGCCGGCTTCAACGCCCTTGCCCTTCTCCATGCAGCCTTCGAACATGATGGACATCAGCGGCTTAGGTGCCAGATCTCTATGCACTCTCTGGGAGATGACGGTCATGACAGCAGTCCACTTGGTGACATACTTGATAGTAGCCTTGACCGCGTTGTCGAACTCTTCGTAGGTCTTGTACTGATCCAAAGGACCCAGATCCGGTGTGACCTGCTTGCCATACCAGAGAGGAACACCGTGGTTCAGCACCAGCTCGATGCAGATCGGCCACTGGGTGTAGGATGTGGATGTCCACTGGTACAGTCTTCCTGCCTTCTGCGGCTCTACACATCCCATCAGGCAGTAGTCTCTGGCATCCTCGATGGAGATACCCTTAGCCAGCATCATCTTGATGTGTGTATCGTCGAAGTGGCAAGCGGGGAATCCCATTCCGGCTCTGACTACATCTACGATCTTCTCCATATACTTCTGAGGAGACTTGTTGTTGATACGGCAAGCCAGGGACGGCTGATAGATCTTGGTGTGTCTGACAGCGTCCATCAGCAGGTAGGTCAGGTCATTCGTGGCATCTCTGCCGTCTCTTGTCAAACCGCCTACGCACATATTGACGAAGGGCTGATAACCTGCGAAGAACTTGGACTGTCCCTCACTGGTGACCCACATCATCTCAGACATCTTGATGAGCATGCAGCTTGCTAGTTCAAATGCCTGATAGTTGTTCATTCTTCCAGACTCGATGTCAGCCTTGTAGAATGGATACATGTACTGGTCCACACGGCCGATGGACATACCGGTCTGGTTCTCCTCTACCGGCAGAAGGGCCTCAATTGTCCAAACTGACTGAATTGCCTCCCAGAAGGTCTCCGGCTTATATTTTGGAACTCTTGCGCAATTTGCGGAGATCTGCATCAGCTCTGCCTTTCTGACAGGATCTGTTTCTGCAGCTGCTTTCTGTGCAGCGTAGTCAGACAGTCTCTGGGAATAGCACATAACGCCTTCTGTAGTCTCGATGACGCCCTTGTAGAAGTAGATTTTGTCCAGATCATCTGGATTGGCATAATCCAACTCTGCCAGATGTGCCTTTGCCTCATCCTGAATGTCCTTCATGCCTTTCTTCATGAGGATGACGTCATAGCCCGGGTTGGAGTCTCCACCTCCACTCATGGCGTGATAGGAGCAATCAGATACGTAGGATTCGCCGGACAGTTCCCAGCCGCCGCATTCCTTGTACTGGTCCTCGCAGAACTCCTCGACAGATTTGCCTTCCCAGAAGGGGAACAGAACCTCTCGGCAGTATTTCTTATCTTCTTCAGAGATGTAGAACGGATCCTGCGGTCTCTCGCCGATGGTATCCAGCTCATCTCTCAGCCATTTCCATGCCAGGTCAGGTGAGAAAGATCCCACACGCGGGCCGCCTGTCGGATTACCAACGATCAGCTCGTGATCCTGGATGATCAGTGGTGCTGTCTCGCAGCATTTACGGAATGCCATCGCTCTCAGCTCCTGCTTTGGCAGGCCCGGATTTGCCCTGGTGACTTCTGTGAAGATCTTGGCACGGTGCATGGAGATAGACGGTACCTGTTTTCTGTAGTTGTCCTTCAGAGCCTTGATCCTGGGTGTGGGACCATCAGGTACGTCGGTGCCAGGTGCTGCGCTTGCAACAGGAGCAGGTGCAGATCCCTTGGCTTCCATTTCCTTTGTAACGTTTTCGAACATTGACTTCAGCGCGTTACGCTCTTCTGGAGACATGTCCTTGGTAGCTTCCGCTAATTTGTTTGAAAAATCACGAATGTCCAATGGGTTACCTCTCTTTCCCTTCGGGCTCGCGCCCGAATAAATTTTGGTTCCTCAGTTGTTTTCCCCTTCCAGGGCACTGCTGAGGATAGCCTGCAATGTTTCTAACTGCTTGGCCGTCTGGCGATCCTGCATTTCCATAGCCGGCTTGTCACCGAGCTGAGGCCTTCCAAAGATCTCACGGTCCAGCGTATCTATGTCACGCACTCCGAACCCGACTTTGCGTACATAGATCAGATTCATTGGCGATACGTTGTCCGTTGTGATCCCGTGGCCGGATGCTCCGCTACCAAGGGTCATGGCCGGGAACAGGTTGGTAGATGCTCCCATGCTGCCAAATGTTGCCGAGGTGTTGACTAACACTCTCGCAACCGGCTTCCGCAATGCAAACTGACGAATAACGTCTCCATCCATCGAATGGATGACCATGGTGTGTCCATGGTTCTCTGTGATCAGGAGCTCGATGCACTTCTCACAGGCGTTCTTCCAATCGTCTTCCACAAAGAATGCCACCACCGGTGCAAGCTTGTCTCTGGTGTATGGATTCTCCTGGGAGGCGAACTTCTCCTCCGAGACGAGGAGCACCGTCCCTTCCGGGATGGTGAACCCGGCCCGCCTGGCCAACGTTCCCGCTGTGACTCCCACCAAGGCTGTATTCACAGAGCCATCGGGATTGAAGATGTTCTTCGCAAGTGCCTTGGATTCCTCGCTTGTCATGAAGTAAGCATGATTGGCGCGAAACTCCGCTCTGACCTGGTCAGCGATAGGTCCATCCACGACGATGGACTGTTCCGCCGCCGGCAAGAGACCGTTGTCGAAGGTCTTGCTGCTGACGATGTCTCTGACTGCCTGGGGTATATCTGCCGTGCGCTCGATGAATGCCGGACCGTTACCAGCCCCTCCGTAGATCAGAGGTTTTCTGGCCTCATAGGCCTTGTCCAGCATGCCGGGAACTCCGGTGATCATGATCAGGGACACATCCCTGTGATTCATCAGTTCTACCGTGCCGCTTTCCGCAACTGTGTTGAGGTAAGCGAGCGCTCCCTCCGGCAGACCCGCCTCGACGGCTGCGTCGATCATGATATCCAGCGCCTTTCCGATGGTCGCTCTCGCCGCAGGATGCGGAGAAAAGACGATCGGATTACCGGCCTTGATGGCGATCATCGCGTTATAAATAGTGGTAGAGACCGGACTTGTCGCGGGCACCAGAGCGGCAATCACCCCAACGGGCACGCCCACATCCATCAGTCCCCTCTTCTGATCTTCACCGATCACACCTACACAACGCATACCGCGCAGGTTCTTCCTCAGGTAGTCGCATACGAATCTGTTCTTGGCATACTTGTCTTTCCAGTATCCATACCCGGTCTCGTCACTGGACATCACCGCCAGCCCATCGATGTGCGGATAGACCGCGTCCACCATAGCCTCAACGATGGTATCCAGCTTCTCCTGAGAGAAGGAGGCCAGCTCAGCCTGTACCTCATGTGCGTCTTCTGCCAGAATACGTGCTTCCTGGACGGAGAGTAAATCATTATCTATGAAATTCATTCCCTTCACTCCCTCCAGTTATTCTATTAATAAGGTAATAACTTGTCTAACGTGTATCTCTCGATAATCTTCTGGATGTCCGGATGCGGTGTCGCGATGACACAGGAGCTGTAAACCTCTGCTCCGATCGCCTCGACGGCTTTGATGCCAGCCTCAACGGCGGACTTACAGGCAGCCACGTCCCCTCTGGTAAGAATGGAAATATATCCAGATGCGGTGTTCTCGTAGCCAACCACCTCGACCTCAGCAGCCTTCACCATGGCATCCGCTGCTTCCAGCATAAAAACCAATCCAAAGGTTTCAATTAGTCCTAATGCCTGTCTTGAATTTCCCATAATTCTCAATCCTTCCTGATCAATTAATAACAATCAACGTCATGGCAGGAAACGATGTCGCCGATGTCCGGAATCGGACGAGGCATGACATTCTGCGCTGTTAGAGTTCCGATGGCAGCCGCCGCTTTTGCGCCAGCTGCAACAGAAGCCTTACAGGCAGCAACATCACCCTTGACGATGATCGTTACCAGCGTAGATCCAATGTTCTCGTACGAGATCAGCTCAACGTCAGCTGCCTTCAACATCTTGTCACAGGCATCCAGCGCAGGGACCATACCAATCGTCTCGATAAGCCCGATAGCCTCTTGACCATAGTATCTGCTCATAGTAACCGCTCCTTTCTGCAAAGTCTAATTCAG
>Ga0256869_1000541_pt1 | contig 16120 bp, 31 predicted proteins | sample RumenRJG_05RNA_FD_186096 | JGI IMG/M metagenome (GOLD analysis project Ga0256869, IMG submission 186096) | Metatranscriptome of bovine rumen microbial communities from Lethbridge, Alberta, Canada - Rumen RJG_05 (Metagenome Metatranscriptome) | ecosystem: Host-associated > Mammals > Digestive... | reverse complement strand
CGGGGATAAGTCTCTTAACGGATGATGTATGAGGTTACCCGCACCTTAGGGATAGTTCATACGGACTAGTTCGATACAATCGGGCGCTAACTCAGGGCAAACTTCGGTTTGCCTATAAAAATGAGAGGCGTGAAACGCACGAGCGAGAAAACAAATTTGCGAGTTAGAAAACAGGAGGCAAAATTATGGCAAACCAAACTTTGAGAATCAAATTGAAAGCGTACGATCACGACTTGGTGGACGCAGTCGCCGCCAAAATCGTTGACGTTGTGTCCCAAAACGGCGCTAAGATCAGCGGTCCTATCCCCCTTCCCACCGAGAAAGAGGTCGTGACCATCTTGCGTTGCCCTCACAAATATAAGGACAGCCGCGAGCAATTCGAAATGCGCACCCACAAACGTCTGATCGACATCTTCAATCCCAACCAAAAGGTCGTCACCGCTTTGATGAGCATCGACGTGCCCGCCGGCGTGGATATCAAGATCAAGATCTGATCGCGCGAATCTATTATATCAATATTATAAGGAAATACATTTGGAGGTGAACTTTATCAATGAATAAAGCAATCGTCGGAAAGAAATTAGGAATGAGCCAAGTCTTCACTGCCGAAGGCGAAGTGATCCCCGTGACCGTGGTCCTGGCGGGTCCCTGCCCCGTGGTGCAAGTCAAGACTGTCGAGAAGGACGGGTACAAAGCCGTTAAGGTCGCGTTCGAACCCGCCGTGGCTCGCAAAGTGTCCGGAGACGTCAAACCCTCTTACAAGGGTATCAACCGTCCCTTGGAAGGCGCTTACAAAAAAGCAGGCGTGGCTCCCCATCGTTATTTGAGAGAACTCAAATTGGACGAGGAGTTGGAAGTCGGCGCTACCATCTCCTGCGACACGTTCGCAGAGGGCGACAAGGTAGACGTGGTCGGCAAGACTCGCGGTCGCGGTTATACGGGCGTTATCCAACGCTGGAATCATCACCGCATCCCCATGAGCCACGGTGCCGGTCCCGTGCACAGAGAGGTCGGTTCTATGGCAGCCAACTCGGATCCCAGCCGCGTGTTCAAAAACAAAAAGATGGCAGGTCAATACGGTAACGAACGCGTCACCATTCAAAACCTGACCGTTGTCAAGGTGGACGCAGCCCGCAATTTGCTCCTCATCAAAGGCGCAATCCCCGGTCCCAAGGGCGGTTTGGTCATCGTCCGCTCCACCGTCAAATAGGAGGTCGACAAATGATTAGCGTAAAAGTGTATGACAAAACTGCCAAAGAAGTAGGCAATATCCAAGTCAGCGAAGAGGTGTTCGGCCGCGATTTCAACGAGGCTTTGATCCACCAAGTCGTGGTTGCCCAGCTCGCCAATCGTCGTCAAGGCACCAAGAGCGCCCTCACCCGTACCGAAGTGCGCGGCGGCGGCAAAAAGCCCTGGAGACAAAAAGGCACCGGCAACGCCCGTCAAGGCAGCATCCGCGCTCCCCAATGGATCAAAGGCGGCGTGGTGTTCGCTCCCAAACCCCGCGACTTCTCCCAAAAGGTCAACAAGACCATGCGTCGCCAAGCCATCAAGAGCGCTTTGTCCACTAAGTTGGCGGACGGCGAATTGACCGTGATCGACAACCTCAACCTCGAGGCCGCCAAGACCCGCGAAGCGCAAGCCATCCTCAACAACTTCGGCTTTGCCAAGAGGACCTTGATCGTGATCGACGGCGAAGATCAAAACTTGCTGCGCGCAACCAACAACATCCAAAACGTGACCTTGATCGACAGCGCTTTGCTCAACGTGTACGACATCGTCGCCAGCTACAACCTGTTGGTGACCAAAGCCGCCGTGGAAGCGATCGAAAAGGCATTAGGCGAGGAGGAATAATATGAACAATCACGATATTATCATTCGTCCCGTGCTCAGCGAAAAGAGCTTTGAGGGAATTGCCGACAAAAAATACGTCTTTATCGTAGCTCCCAACGCTAACAAGACCGAGATCAAAAAGGCGGTCGAGGAAGTGTTCGGCGTAAGAGTGGCAAAAGTAAACACCGTCAATTACGACGGTAAAGTGAAAAGACGCGGCGCGTCGGTTGGCAAGAGAGCCGATTTCAAAAAGGCTTACGTCCAATTGACTGCCGACAGCAAATCTATCGAGTACTTCGAGAGTTTGACCTAAGGAGGTAGAATATGGCTATCAAGAAATACAAACCTACGTCTCCCGCTCGTCGTGGCATGTCGGTGTCTACCTTCGAGGAAATCACCAAAACCAAGCCCGAACGTAGCCTGATGGTCACCCTGCACAAGACCGGCGGTCGCAATGCGACGGGTCGTATCACGGTGCGCCACATCGGCGGCGGCAACAAAAAGAAATACAGAATCATCGACTTTAAGCGCAACAAGGACAACATCCCCGCCAAAGTCACCGCGATCGAATACGATCCCAACCGCACCGCCAACATCGCTTTGTTGACCTATGCGGACGGCGAAAAGAGATACATTCTCGCTCCCGTGGGATTGAACGTCGGCGACACCGTGGAAAGCGGAGCGGACGTGGATATCAAAGTGGGTAACTGCTTGCCCTTGAGCTCCATTCCCGTCGGTACCTTCGTCCACAACATCGAGATGTATGCCGGTCGCGGCGGCGTGATCGCTCGCTCTGCCGGTATCGCTGCTCAGTTGATGGCAAAGGAAGCAAAAGGCGCTATCCTTCGTATGCCTTCGGGCGAAATGCGCTACATCCCCGCCAACTGCCGCGCTACCATCGGTATGGTCGGCAACGTGGATAGCGAGATCGTCAACCTGGGCAAAGCGGGTCGTAAACGTCACATGGGCGTCCGTCCCACCGTCCGCGGTGTGGTCATGAACCCCTGCGATCACCCCCACGGCGGCGGCGAAGGCAAATCCCCCATCGGTATGCCCAGCCCTGTCACTCCTTGGGGTAAGCCTGCTTTGGGTTACAAGACCCGCAAAAAGAAGAAGGCCAGCAGCAAGATGATTATCAAGCGCATTAACTAGGAGGATTACAATGAGTAGATCTGTTAAAAAAGGACCTTATGTTGAAGAAAGGTTGTTGAATAGAATCATTGATATGAACGAAGGCAAGAGCGAAAAGAAGGTCGTCAAGACCTGGTCCCGCGCTTCGACCATCTTCCCGGATATGATCGGTCACACGATCGCCGTCCACGACGGTCGCAAACACGTGCCTGTCTATATCACCGAAGATATGGTAGGTTGCAAGCTCGGCGAGTTTGCTCCCACCCGTACGTTCAAAGGTCACGCCGGCTCCAAATCCGCCGGTGCCAAATAAGGAGGTAGCACACTATGGCAACTAGAATGAAAGAAAAGGCAGAAGCTCGTAAGCAAAACGCAGACCTTCGCCCCCATGCTACCGCCAAATACATCCGCATTTCCCCCTTCAAGGTGAGAGTTGTGTTGGACGTCATCAGAGGCAAGAGCTACACCGAAGCGGTGGCTATCCTCAAAAACACCAACAAAGCCGCGTCGGCAGACATCCTCAAGGTGCTCAATTCCGCCGCCGCCAACGCCGAAAACAACCAAAACCTGTCGAAGAGCGACTTGTACGTAGCAGAGTGCTTCGCCGGTCAAGGCCCCACTCTCAAGAGGATCCAACCCGTGTCCAAAGGCCGCGCTCACCGCATCCTCAAGCGTACCAGTCACATCACCGTCATCCTTGACGTCAAGAACAATTAAGGAGGAAATCATGGGACAAAAAGTTAATCCTAACGGTTTGAGAATCGGTGTCAACAAGGAATGGGAAGCCAAATGGTTTGCCGGCAAAAAGAACTTTAGCGAGTACCTTGTTGAGGACGTAGCAATCCGTAACTACATCAAGAACGTGTACAAACCCGCTCCTTTGACCAAGGAAACCCCCGTGGCAGAGGGCGAAAACCAAGATGCCAGACCCCAACGCAAATTGGACGACCGTCCCCGCATCAGCAAGATCGTCGTCGAGCGTTGCGATCAATACATCAAGGTCAAAGTGTTCACCGGTCGTCCCGGCTTGTTGATCGGCAAAGAGGGTAGCGGTGTGGAAGCATTGTCCAACGCGGTCAAAAAGATCTGCAAAGACAAGGGTCACACTTATCCCAACTACCTGATCGAGTTCGTGGCGGTCAAGACCGTGGACGCGGACGCTCAATTGGTGGCGGAAGAGATCGCCAACCAAATCGAAAAGAGAGTCAGCTTCCGTCGGGCGATGAAGATGAGCATGAAGCGCGCCATGCAATCGGGCGCGAAAGGTATCAAGACCATGGTCAGCGGTCGTTTGGACGGCGCGGAGATCGCGCGTACCGAGCAATACCACGACGGCAGTATCCCCCTGCAAACCTTGCGTGCGGATATCGACTACGGTTTTGCGGAGGCAAGCACCACTTACGGTCGTATCGGCGTCAAGTGCTGGATCTACCACGGTGAAGTGTTTGGCAAGAAAGTAGAGAAGAAAGGAGGCGAAGCGTAATTATGTTAATGCCTAAGAGAGTTAAGAGAAGACGTCAGGCTCGCGGCCGTATGAAGGGCACCGCCCATCGCGGCAACGTGATCGCTTACGGCGAGTACGGTCTTGTCGCCGCCGAGTGCGGTTGGATCACGAGTAATCAAATTGAGGCAGCGCGTATCGCCATGACCAGATTTACCAAGCGTGGCGGTCAAGTGTGGATCGACATCTTCCCCCACAAGCCTATCACCAAAAAGCCCGCTGAGACCCGTATGGGTAGCGGTAAAGGTAGCGTGGAATACTGGGTCGCCGTCGTCAAACCCGGCAGAGTTATGTTCGAAATGGGCGGCGTGAGCGAAGAAGTGGCGCGCGAAGCGTTGAGATTGGCATCTCACAAACTTCCTGTCAAATGCAAGATCGTCAAGAAGGACGAAATCGAAGAAGGCGGTGACGAATAATGAAAGCTTCTGAATATGCAAAAAAGAGTACGGCCGATTTGCAAAACGAATTGACCAAGTTGAAAGCCCAATTGTTCAACCTCCGTTTCCAATTGGCGGCAGGACAGCTCGCCAACAACGCGCTTTTGAACGCTTGCAAAAAGGATATCGCGAGAGTAAGCACTATCATTCGTCAACGCGAACTCAATATCGCCGAGGAACCCGCTAAGGGCAAGAAGGCGTAATAGGAGGTAGACTATGGCTATCGAGAGAAATTTGAGAAAAACCAGAGTGGGTGTCGTCGTCAGCGACAAAATGGACAAAACCGTGGTCGTGGCACTCGACGTGAAGTACAAACACCCTCTTTACAAAAAGACCGTTAAAGTGACCAAGAGATACAAGGCTCATGACGAAAACAACGAGTGCAACGTGGGTGACACGGTGGAGATCGCCGAGACCCGTCGCTTGTCCGCCGACAAGAATTGGCGCGTTGTCCGCATCATCACGAGAGCTAAGTAAGGAGGAATTGGAATATGATTCAACCCCAATCGAGATTGATTGCAGCCGACAACACCGGCGCTAAAGTAATTCAATGTATCAAAGTGATGGGCGGCTCCTTCCGTAAGTTCGGCAACATCGGCGACGTGATCGTGGCGTCCGTTAAGACCGCGACCCCCGGTGGCACCGTCAAGAAGGGCGACGTCGTCAAGGCAGTGATCGTGCGCACCACCAAGGGCGTCGGTCGTCCCGACGGCAGCCACATTCGTTTTGACGACAACGCGGCAGTCATCATTGACTCGCAAAAACAACCCCGCGGCACCCGTATCTTTGGGCCCATCGCTCGCGAACTGAGAGATAAAGACTACATGAAGATTATCTCTTTGGCGCCCGAAGTTCTGTAAGGAGGAGAGTATGGAAATCAAGAAAGGTGATGCAGTAAAAATTATTGCCGGCAAAGACAAAGGTCAAACCGGTGAAGTCATCCGCGTACTCCCCAAGGACAACAAGATCGTGGTCGACGGCGTCAACAAGGTATTCAAGAGCGTACGCCCCCGCAGTGCCAACGAAAAAGGCGGCATCGTGGAACAACCCGCTCCCTTTGACGCAAGCAACGCCATGTTGATTTGTCCCGCTTGCCACGAAGCGACTCGCGTGTCTCACGCGGACGTCGACGGTCGCAAAGTGCGTATCTGCAAACATTGCGGCGCCAACATCGACGAAAAAGCCGGCAAGGGCAAAGCTACAGCCAAGAAAGCCGCGCGCAAAGCGGCTCGCAAGGCTGACGACAAAGAGTAAGTCGGAGGTAGACTATGGCAGACAAAAAGAAAGAGAACAAGGTCCAAGCAGCCAAAGCTACTGCTGCTGTGGCCAAAGCAAGTGATAATCGCGAGTACAGACTCAAAACCCTGTACAACAACGAAGTCGCCCCCGCTTTGCAAAAGAAGTTTGGTTATACCAACGTGCACCAGATCCCCCGTCTCGAGAAGATCGTCTTGAACATGGGCTTGGGCGACGTCAAAGACAATGCCAAATCCTTCCAATTGGCGGTGGAGGAAATGACCCAGATTGCGGGTCAAAAACCCATCATCACCAAAGCGCGTAAGAGCGTGGCTAACTTCAAGATCCGCGAAGGTATGGACGTAGGTTGCAAGGTGACCTTGCGCGGCGCGAGAATGTACGACTTCCTCGACAAATTGATGAACGTCGTGCTGCCCCGTGTGCGTGACTTCAAGGGTGTACCCACCAAGTCGTTCGACGGCCGCGGTTCGTACGCTATGGGCGTCAAAGAACAGTTGATCTTCCCCGAAATCAACTATGAGCAAGTGGAAAAGATCAGAGGTATGGACATCTGCATCGTGACCAGTGCCAAGACCGACGAGGAAGCTAAGGAACTGTTGACCCTCATGGGAATGCCCTTCGCTCGCAACTAATGGAGGAATGAGTTATGGCAAAAACATCTTTGAAAAATAAACAACAGAGACCTGCGAAATACGCCGTGCGCGCTTACACCCGTTGCAAGCTCTGCGGTCGTCCGCACGCTGTTTTGAGAAAATACGGTATTTGCAGAGTTTGCTTCCGTGAGTTGGCGTACAAAGGGGAGATCCCCGGCGTCAAGAAAGCAAGCTGGTAAGGAGGTAGACTATGTTCGTAACAGATCCCGTAGCAGATATGCTTACAAGAATCAGGAACGCGTTGACCGCCAAACATCCCACCGTGGACATCCCCCGCTCCCGCGCCAAGATCGCGGTTGCCAATATCCTCAAAGAGGAAGGGTATGTCGCCGACGTGGAGTTGGTGGGCAACGAGGACTATACCGGTGTGATCCGCATTACTTTGAAATACGGTCCCAACGGTCAAAAAGTGATCAGCGGCTTGCGCCGTATCAGCAAACCCGGCTTGCGCGTGTACGCCAGTGCGGACGAGCTCCCCAAAGTGTTGGGCGGCTTGGGCATCGCCATCATCAGTACCAACAAAGGTATCATGACCGACAAGGCTGCCCGCTCCGCCAAGTTGGGCGGCGAAGTCATGGCTTACGTGTGGTAAGGAGGTAGGAACTATGAGTAGAATCGGAAGACAACCCGTAGAAATCCCTGCCGGCGTCACCGTTACCCTCGGCGAGGGCAACGTCGTGACCGTCAAAGGTCCCTTGGGCACCTTGACCCGCACCTTCGACCCCGCTATGAGCATCTCCATCGACGGCAACGTGCTCCACGTGACTCGTTCCAGCGATACCAAAAAGATCGCCGCGTTGCACGGTCTGACCCGCGTGTTGATCCACAATATGATCTTGGGCGTGAGCAAAGGCTTCGAAAAGGTCATGGTCGTCAACGGCGTAGGTTACAAAGTCGCGCAAACCAACCCCACCACCGTCACCTTCACCGTGGGTTACTCCCACACCGTGGACGTTGTCGCTCCCAAAGGCATCGAGCTCAAAGCGCTCAGCGCTACCGAAGTTTCGGTCAAGGGTATCGACAAAGAATTGGTGGGTCAAACCGCTGCCAACATCAAACGCATCAGGATTCCCGACGCTTTCCACCTCTACGGCATCCGCTATAAGGATGAAGTGCTGGTCAAGAAAGAAGTCAAGAAAGCCGGTAAATAAGGAGAGTAGGATATGATTAGCAAAATTGACAAGAATGCCGAGAGAGTAAAAAGGCATAAGAGAATCAGAAATAGAATATCCGGTACCCAAGAAAGACCCCGTCTGAGCGTTTATCGCAGCGAAAAGCACATCTACGCCCAAATCATCGACGACGTCGCCGGCAAGACCTTGGTCGCCGCCAGCACCGTCGAAAAAGCCATCGCCGAGCAAATCGGCGAGTTGGCCAAAAAGGACGCCGCCAAAGTGGTGGGCAAAGCCCTGGCCGAAAAAGCCTTGGCTGCCGGCATCAAAGAGGTCGTGTTCGACCGTGGCGGTTATCTCTACACGGGTCGCGTGCAATCTTTGGCGGAAGGCGCCAGAGAGGGCGGACTTGAGTTCTAAGGAGGACGATCGATATGGCAAGACAAGAAAAATTTGCAAGACACGAACAAAGCGAGTTCGACAAAGTTACCATTTCGATGAACCGCGTTACCAAGGTCGTTAAGGGTGGTAAAAACACCCGTCAAGCCGCTTTGGTGTGCGTGGGTGACAAAAAGGGCCGTGTCGGATTGGGCATGGGCAAAGCCGCCGAGGCCGTGGACGCCATCAACAAGGCAGAGACCGCCGCTAAGCACAATATGTTTGCCGTCCCCATGGTAGGCACTACCATTCCTCACGAGATCATCGGTAAGTTCGGTAGTGGCAGCGTGTTGCTGCTCCCCGCCGAGGAAGGTACCGGTGTTATTGCGGGTGGTCCCGTGCGTGCGGTGTTGGAAATGGCGGGTATCCAAGATATCCGTACCAAATCCTTGGGCAGCAACAACCCCATCAACTGCGCCAAAGCCACCATCGCCGGTTTGCAATCTCTGCGTACCGCCGAGCAGATCGCCGCTCTCCGCGGCAAGTCCGTGGAAGAGGTCGCTTCCTTGACTTTGGTCGAGAAGAAGTAAGGAGGGAGATATGGCTCAAATCAAAATCACATTGGTAAAAAGCACCATCGGTGCTCTCAAAAATCAAAAGGCTACCGTCAAGGCGTTGGGTCTGCACAAGACCAACAGCTCGGTCGTGCGTGAAGACAACGACGTGACCCGCGGTATGATCAAGGTCGTCTCCCACCTCGTCAAGGTGGAAAACGCCGACTAAGGAAGGAGGTAGACTATGAAACTGAACGAATTGTCTAATCCCGACGCTAAGCAAAGCAAAAAGAGATTGGGTCGTGGTATCGGCTCGGGGCTCGGCAAGACCAGCGGCAAAGGCCACAAAGGTCAATGGGCTCGTTCGGGCGGCGGCGTCCGTCCCGGATTCGAAGGCGGTCAAATGCCTTTGACCCGTCGTATCCCCAAGCGCGGCTTTACCAACATCTTCAAGAAAGAGTATACCGTCATCAACGTCGGCAAACTCAACGAGTTGTTTGAAGCAGGCGAAACCGTGACCGCTCAAAGCATCGTGGAAAAGGGTTACATCGCCCAAATCGCTCCCTACGGACTCAAAGTCTTGGGCGGCGGCGAATTGAGCAAAGCCCTCACCGTGCAAGCAGCCCAATTCAGCGACAGCGCCAAAGCGGCTATCGAGGCCGCAGGCGGCAAGGCGGAAGAGGTAAAGTAAGATGTTCTTAACGTTGAAAAATGCCTTCGCAGAGAAGGGAATAAGGAAAAAGTTATTGATGACGCTGCTGTTGCTGTTGCTTTTCAGGCTCGGCAGCTTCATCCCCATCCCCGGCCTCTCTCCGAGTGCTTTCGGCAATTTGGCTACCAACGATTTCTTCAGCGTCATGTCGACGATCACCGGTGGCAACTTGGAGCAAGGCACGCTGTTTGCCTTGGGCATCCTGCCGTATATCAACGCTTCGATTATCATGCAGTTGTTGACCTTGATCATTCCTCCCTTGGAGAGATTGTCCAAGCAAGGGGAAGAAGGTCGCCGTAAGATGACCCAGATCACTCGCTACGCGTCCATCGTGTTGGCGATCGTGCAGGGCATCGGTATCGCTATCACCTGGTACAACACCGTTCCTTCGGGCGGAGCCGCTCACGACTACATCACTCCGATGTTCGCTATCGGCGGCAACGGCTCGACCGTCGGCTTTGCGTTCAGTTTGATGATCATCATCCTGACCATGGTCGCGGGTAGCTGTATCGTCATGTGGCTCGCCGACCTCATCACCGAATTCGGTGTGGGCAACGGTGCGTCCTTGATCATCTTCGCAGGTATTTTGGTCGGTTTCGCTTCCGGTTTCATCGACGAGATGAAGTTGGTGTCGGGCGACGTGACCCAAATCTGGCGCGTGTTGTTGTACTTGGCGGTCGTCGTGATCGTGTTCGTGTTCATTATCTTTATCGATATGGCGCAACGCAACATCACCGTGCAATACGCCAAACAAGTCAAGGGCAACAAGATGTACGGCGGACAAAGCACGCATATCCCCATCAAGGTCAATGCGTCCGGCGTCATGCCCATCATCTTCGCCAGCTCCTTCCTGATGTTCCCCCAATTGATCGGCAGTTTGATCAAAAACGGTCAAAACGCCTTCTACATTTGGTGGCAACAATACCTCGGAGTAGGTACTTGGGCGTATAGCGTATTGATGGCGCTTTTGATCCTGTTCTTCAGCTTCTTCTATGCGCAGATCCAATTCAATCCCGAGGATATCTCCAAGAGCATCCAACAAAACGGCGGCTTTATCCCCGGCATCCGTCCCGGTCGTCCGACCGCGGACTACCTCCGCAAGATCAATCGCCGTATCACTCTGTTCGGCGCCATCTTCTTGGCGGTGATCGCGTTGATCCCCAGTTTGGTGTTCCGCGCTATCCTTACCAGCAGCAGTAACTTGGTCAACGCCTTCTCGGCGACCGGTATGCTGATCGTGGTCTCGGTGGCATTGGAGTTCAACACCTCGTTGGAGAATCAACTGATGATGAAGCATTACAAGGGCTTCCTCAAATAAGGCTATGAAACTGATTTTCTTGGGCGCCCCCGGCGCAGGTAAAGGTACGCATGCGACCAAAGTCAAAGCCGATTACGCACTTCCTCATATCAGCACGGGCGACATCTTCCGCGCTAACCTCAAGGAAGGCACCCCCTTGGGTCTCAAAGCCAAAGGGTACATGGACAAAGGCGAGCTGGTCCCCGACGAATTGGTCATCGACCTCGTCAAGGACCGCCTCACTTGGCCCGACTGCCAAAACGGCTACATCTTGGACGGGTTCCCCCGCACCATCAAACAAGCCGAGGCATTGGACTCCTTCCAAGACATCGACGCGGTGATCAACCTCGTGTTGGACGACGAGACCATCGTAAGACGCGTTTCGGGTCGTAGGATGTGCAGTTGCGGCGCGACTTACAACGTGGAATTGCTCGGTGGCAAGACCACTTGCGAAAAGTGCGGCAAGGAGTTGTACCAACGCGAAGACGACAAAGGCGACACCGTCAGGACTCGCTTGGAAGTCTACAATCGCGACACCGCTCCCTTGATCGCATACTATCGCAACAAAAACCTACTGACTGACATTGATTGCAACGGCAAGAGCATTGACGAGGTGTATCAAGCCATTTGCAACGAACTCGACAAGATATGATCAATATCAAAACACCTGCGGAAATCGACTATATGCGCATCGCCAACGGCATCGTCCGCGACCTCCTTCTGTACATGGAGGAGATCGTCAAGGAAGGGGTGACCACCGCTTACTTGGACGAAAAGGCGAGAGCGTTTATCGAGAAACGCGGGGCAAAACCCTCCTTCTTGGGATATGAAGGTTTTCCGGGGAGCATCTGTACTTCCATCGACGATGTCGTGGTGCACGGGATCCCCAACAAGCACACCTATCTCAAAGAAGGTCAAATCATCGGCGTGGACGTGGGCACCTTTATCCACGGTTTCAACGGCGACGGCGCCAGGACCTTTGCGGTGGGCAAGATCAGCCCCGAAAAGCAAAAGTTGATCGACGTCACTCGCCAAAGCTTCTTCGAGGGGATCAAAGTCCTCAAAGACGGAGTGCGGTTGGGGGATGTAAGCCACGCGATCCAAACCTATGCGGAGTCCTTCGGGTACGGTGTGGTCAGGGAACTGACCGGTCACGGTATCGGCAGGGAGATGCACGAGGATCCCTCGGTCCCCAACTACGGACCGGCGGGGCACGGGGTGCGGCTTAGATCCAATATGACGATCGCCATCGAGCCGATGATCAACATGGGAGTTAAGGAAGTCTACATCGCCCGCGACGGGTGGACCGTTCGTACTCGCGACGGCAAGCCGAGCGCGCATTACGAAAACACGGTTTTGATCACCGACGAGGGCGTGGAGATCCTGACTTTGTAGAGGTGTAAAGTGAAAGTAGGAAGCGTTGTGTACAGCAAAGCCGGCAGGGATATAGGTCGCTGCTACGTGCTGATCGGGCCGGACGAGAAAGAAGGCTACGTTTGGGTAGCGGACGGAGAGGTGCGAACCATCGCCCGACCCAAACGTAAAAATAGCCGACACCTCGACTATCGCGGTGAGGACTTGGACGGCTTGGCTGTCAAACTGATCGAAGGTAAGCAAGTGTTCGATACCGAGATCCGTAGCGCGTTGCGCGCCTACGGCAATGAGGGGAGGTAAGTATGTCCAAAGAGGATGTCATCGAGTTTCAAGGTAAAGTGATTGAGGTATTGCCCTATCAAAGCTATCGGGTGCAATTGGAGCCCAGCAAACAACAGATCATCGCATATCCCTCGGGGAAAATGCGTATCAAGAGTATCAAAATTATCGAGGGTGACTCGGTAAAGGTCGAGATCAGTCCGTACGATTTGACCAAAGGTCGTATCGTGTGGCGTGACAAAAACTAGTCCCAAAAGAGAGTTTAACAGCGCCCAGACCGCGAGATCGTCATTCAAAACAAAACTATTGACGGAGTGTAACACTCCCAGGAGGAAAATCAAATGAAAGTCAGACCGTCTGTCAAACCCATGTGTGACAAGTGCAAGATCATTCGCCGTCACGGCACCGTGATGGTCATCTGCAGCAAAAACAAAAAACATAAACAAAAGCAGGGCTAAAATTGTTGCGCTCTTGCGTTTTGTGTGATACAATAGACAATGCGATTTTTGTAATTCATCCGTGTAGGAGCGGCTGGACAATTGCTTTCCACCAATTGTCCTCTTATGTTGGATAAATTATCAAAGATAAAAACCAACAACGAAAAAGGAGTAATGGAGGTAATTTAATGGCTCGTATATCTGGTGTTGATTTGCCGAGAGAAAAGAGAGTCGAGATTGGGTTGACCTATATCTACGGCATCGGCTTGGCTACTTCGAAAAAGATATTGCAAGAGACCGGGATCGATCCCGACATCAGGGTCAAAGACCTGACGGAAGCTCACGTGTCCGCACTACGTGAATATATCGAAAATCCCGACAACCATTTGGTGGTGGAAGGTGATCTTCGTCGCCAAATCGACATGGACATCAAACGTCTGAGGGAAATCGGCTGCTATCGTGGCGTTCGCCATCGTAAGGGCTTGCCCGTACGTGGTCAATCCAGCAAGCGTAACGCTCGTACCCGCAAGGGTCCCCGCCGTATCGTGAGCCGTTCCAAGAAATAGGAGGTAGCACATGGCAGCGAAGAAGAGAATCGTCAACAAACGCAAAGAAAAGATCCGCGTTGAGCGTGGTCAATGCCACATTCAATGCTCTTTCAACAACACAATCGTCACTTTTACCGATATGCAAGGTAACGCTATCTCGTGGTGCTCGGCCGGCAAGCTGGAGTACAAAGGTAGCAAAAAGAGCACTCCCTACGTCGCTCAGATGGTCGCCGAAAACGCCGCTGACACCGCCAAAGAGTGCGGCATGAAGTACGTGGAAGTGTACGTCAAAGGCCCCGGTCAAGGCAGAGAATCTGCTATCCGTGCGTTGGGCAACAAGGACATGATCGTCACTTTGATCAAGGACGTCAGCCCCATCCCCCACAACGGTTGCCGCCCGCCCAAGCGTAGAAGACTGTAGTGTAAAGGAGGATTGAGTTTATGGCGAAATATACAGGACCCAGCTGCCGCCTTTGCCGTCGTGAAGGCGAAAAGCTGTATTTGAAAGGTGACAGATGTTACAACATCGCAAGTGACGGTACCAACAAGCCTTTGTGCCCGTTTGACCGTACTAACAAGAAAGTGACCCCTCCCGGACCCGTGCACGTCGGTCGTAAAAAGGTGAGCGGCTATCAACAACAACTTCGCGAAAAGCAAAAGGTCAAACGTACCTATGGGTTGTTGGAGAAGCAAATGTTCCACTATTACGAGTTGGCCGAAAAGCAAAAGGGTGTGACCGGTGAAAATATGTTGATCCTCATCGAGCGCAGATTGGACAACGTCGTGTTCCAAATGGGTATCGCGGCGTCCCGCGCACAAGCCAGACAATTGGTTTGCCACGGTCATATCACCGTCAACGGCAGCAAGGTGGATATTCCTTCCTACCTGATCAAAGCCGGCGACGTGGTGGCTGTCAAATCCGAAAAAGCCGAAAACGAGTTTTTCAAGGCTTTGAAAGAGTCTCCCGTGCGTGCCAATATGCCCAAGTGGGTGTCCTTCAATAAGGAAGAGCTCAAAGGCGAAGTCGTCGCCCTGCCCACCCGCGAGGATATCGATTCCCGTATTAAGGAGCATATGATCGTCGAGTTGTACTCCAAGTAATCGTGACTAGGAGGTAGAATATGATAGAAATTAAGAAACCCCAAATCCTTACCGAAGAAAGCGAAGACGGAAGTTTCGGCAGATTTATCGTAGAGCCCCTCGAGAGAGGTCTCGGCACTACGTTGGGTAACGCTTTGCGTCGTATCCTGCTGTCCGCACTCCCCGGCGTAGCCTGCGTCGGTATCAAAATCGATGGGGTCCAACACGAGTTTTCGACCATTCCTCACGTAGTTGAGGACGTGGTGGAGATCGTTCTCAATGTCAAAGGCATCGCCTTCAAAGCGGTCGGCGGCGCTATCGACAACGAGAACAAGCCCGTGATCAGGTTGGTCAAAGACACCGCCGGTCCCGTGTACGCAAGAGATATCGATTGCGGCATGGACGTGGAAGTGCTCAACCCCGATCATTATATCTGCACCTTGGACGAGGGTGGCAAGCTCGTGATGGAGCTGACCATCGGTTCGGGCAGAGGGTACGTCGTCGCCGGCAAAAACAAGGACGTGCATCAACCCATCGGCTACATTGCCATAGACAGCATCTTTACCCCCGTGGTCGCCGCCAACTATACGGTGGAAGACACCCGTGTGGGGCAAAGCTTGGACTATGACAAGTTGACCGTGGACGTGCGCACCAACGGCACGACTCCCGCGAGGGAGATCATCTCCTTGGCAGCCAAGATCTTGGCGGATCACGCCAAATTGTTCGTCGACCTCTCGGGCGATATGGACAAGATCAACGTCTTGGTCAACCAAGAAGAAAACAAACAACAAAAGGTGTTGGAGATGACCATCGAGGACTTGGATTTGTCCGTGCGCAGCTACAACTGTTTGAAGCGCGCAGGTATCCACACGGTGGAAGACTTGACCAAAAAATCGGGCGACGATATGCTCAAAGTGCGTAACTTGGGCAAGAAATCGTTGGACGAAGTCATTAAGAAATTGGAGGACCTCGGTCTGAGCTTGCGTAGCAACGACGAGTAAGGAGGCAACAAATGGCTAGGAAATTAGGAAGACCTACAGATCAAAAGAACGCTTTGCTCAAGGGACAAGTCAGCGACTTGTTCTGGTATGGCAAAATCGAAACCACTTTGTCCAGAGGTAAGGACGTCGCTCGTCTCGCCGAAAAGTATTTGACCGTGGCGATCAAAGCCTACGACGACCAAGTGGAAGTGACCAAAAAAGTGAAAAACAGCAAGGACGTGATCGAGGAAGTCAAAGTGATCAACGACGGCCCCAAGAAATTGAACGCTCGTCGTTACTTGATGGCTCGCCTCTACGATCCCCAAGAGCGCAAGTTGCAAGGCGAAAGCCGTACCGAGTACAAACTCCGTACCCGCGACGTCAAGCATCCCCTCGTCGAAAAGATCTTCAAGGAGTATGCTCCCAAGTACGCCGCTCGCAACCAAGAGAACAACCAAGCCGGCGGCTATACCCGCATCCTCAAGTTGGGCGCTCGCCGTGGTGACGACGCTGAGACCGTCATCGTGGAGTTGCTGTAAGTAGTACTACTAAGTGCT
>Ga0256869_1000539_pt1 | contig 16127 bp, 19 predicted proteins | sample RumenRJG_05RNA_FD_186096 | JGI IMG/M metagenome (GOLD analysis project Ga0256869, IMG submission 186096) | Metatranscriptome of bovine rumen microbial communities from Lethbridge, Alberta, Canada - Rumen RJG_05 (Metagenome Metatranscriptome) | ecosystem: Host-associated > Mammals > Digestive... | reverse complement strand
TTATGAAATATGCACTCGTGACAGGTGGATCAAGAGGTCTGGGTAGGGCGGTATGTCTTGCTGTGGCTGAGATGGAGATCCCTGTAATCATAAACTATCAGAGTAATAAGGAGGCGGCTGAGGCTGTAAAGGCTGAGGTTGAGAATGCTGGAGGCAAGGCTGAGCTGATGCAGTTTGATGTGGCTGACAAGGCTCAGGTGGATGCGGCTCTCGATAACTGGGAGGCTGCTCATCCAGACGACTATATTGCCTATCTCGTGAATAATGCAGGTATCAGAAAGGATAATCTGATGTTTATGATGCCAGAGGCAGATTGGCATGCCGTACTTAATGTTACGCTTGACGGTTTCTATAATGTTACCAGTCATCTTCTTCCAAAGATGATGATGCGTAAGCATGGGGGCAAGATTGTCAATATGGCTTCTCTTTCAGGCTTGAAGGGAATGCCGGGACAGGTGAACTATAGTGCTGCCAAGGCTGCTTTGATTGGTGCTACCAAGGCTCTCGCACAGGAGACGGCTGCAAGAAACGTGACCGTTAATGCCGTTGCCCCTGGTTTCATCGAGACAGATATGACGAAGGATCTTCCGCAGGATGAGTTGAAGAAACTTGTTCCTATGAACAGGTTTGGCAAGCCTGAGGAAGTTGCTGCCCTTGTGAAGTTCCTGCTTTCTGATGCGTCTTCGTATATCACGGGCGAGTGTATTTCGATAAATGGAGGATTGTATACTTAAATATGAACAGAAGAGTCGTAATAACAGGTATGGGCATCTGGTCGTGCCTGGGTACTACAATAGAAGAAGTGAAGAACTCTCTTTATGAGGGTAAGTCAGGTATCGGACTTGAGAAAGAGCGTCTGGAATATGGTTATCAGTCGTGTCTGACAGGTATTGTTGAGCAGCCAAAGCTCAAGGGACTTATTGACCGCCACATGCGTAGAGGCTTCTCAGAGGAGGCAGAATATGCATATATGGCTTCCCGTCAGGCTTTCGAGATGGCAGAGATAAGTGATGAGTATCTGTTGCAGAATGAGGTTGGCTGTATCTTCGGTAATGACTCGTCAGCAAAGCCTGTTATTGAGTCGGCTAAGATTATGGAAGAGAAGCGCGATACTGAGCTTCTTGGTCAGAACTTCATCTTCCAGGCTATGAACTCAACCGTAAACATGAATATGAGTACGGTATTCCATTTGAGAGGCGTGAACTTTAGCGTGAGCGCGGCTTGTGCAAGTGGCAGTCACTCTATCGGTCTTGCATATATGCTCATAAAGCAAGGCCTTCAGGATACTGTTCTCTGTGGTGGAGCTCAGGAGGTGAACTATTATTCTATGGCTTCTTTTGATGCTTTGGGAGCATTCTCAAAGCGTATGGATGAGCCTACAAAGGCTTCACGTCCTTTTGAGCGTGATCGTGACGGCTTGATTCCAAGTGGTGGTGCTGCTGCTCTTGTTCTTGAGGATTATGACCATGCAGTTGCTCGTGGTGCCAAGATAATTGCAGAGGTAGTGGGATATGGCTTCTCTTCAAATGGTACGGCTGTTATTAGTCAGCCAAGTGATGAGGGTAGTGTTATTGCTATGTCACGTGCCTTGCAGGATGCAGGTGTGGATGTAAAGGATGTTGACTATATCAACGCTCATGCTACAAGTACCCGTCAGGGAGATATGTATGAGGCTATTGCTTTGGATAGAATGTTCCACGGACAGCACGCTCTTATCAGTTCTACGAAGGGAATGACAGGTCATGAGTGCTGGATGGCAGGTGCTTCTGAAATTGTCTATTCCGCTATTATGATGCAGCATAACTTTGTTGCCCCTAATATCAATTTCGAGAATCCTGACGAGTATTCTGCAAAACTGAATATAGCAGCTAAGACCGTTGATACCGAGGTTAACGTGGTTCTCAGCAACTCCTTCGGCTTTGGTGGAACTAATAGTGCGCTTGTAATTAAGAAGGTTTAGAGTAATTTAATTATATCTGTTTTATGAAGAAATGTTTGTTTACCATTTTGGGAGTCATATTTCCTTTGCTCGTTTCTTCACAAACGATTATTGCTACCAAATCAGGTGACTTTATAAAAGGATATAATGTGGATATAGGCGAGGACTATGTATATTATACGCAAGATATTTCAGAAGAATCGCCTATAAATAAAATTGCGAAAAATAATGTTTTTGCAATTCGAAAAGAGAATGGTGAACAAGTCGTATTTGATTCTAAAGCGGAAGAACTAGCAGATAGTATCTATATTCGAGAGGAAGGTTATGGTGACAAAAGTTTGCCAGATGTGGATATAGATAATTATGAAGGTTTTTTACTTCAGAAAGGGAATGTAGTATATGTGGAGTCTGGTGATACCGATTATGAAAAGGCTGGTGCAAATAGGCTTCGTGAACATATTCTGGAGGATGGCTTTTGGAAATTGGCTTCACGCAAAGAACAAGCGCACTTTATTTTTAAGTATCGTGTGATAACAAAGGGCGCAGACCATCTTGATTCTCAATACATAGACACAAGAAGTGGCTTAACTCCTAAAGAACATAAGAAAATATTTGATAGCTATTATGGAATCGGGAGAATTGGTGCAAATGAATCTGTTGATGAAGGTCCGGTATTTGCAGATAGACTATACAACGTGATTAAACGCCTATACAAGTATGTTGTAAAAGAAAAGAAACCTGAAAAACATAGAATATTTAAATATTTCTATAAAAAGAAATCAGGAGAAGTCAATAAATCTGCATCGAAATAAGAAAATATAAAATCAAGTTTTGAATAATGAAAAAGCTTTTTTTATTTTTAATAACTGCATTTATTGCTGTTACTGTAAATGCGGCAAGTCCGCTTAGAATCGTTTATGGAACGACTTCGTTTTTGGATACAGGAACAAGCGCTTGTGTTGAAATGGATTTCTCAAATACGACTTGGGAGAAAGAAGAAACCCTAAAACAGCACTTTAATGAAGAATATGATGAATTGATAAATACATCACAATCAACGTTTAAAGATGCTTTTAATTCTTCAGGTAAGAAACTTAAAATCGTAGAAAAAGAAGAAAATCCCCAATACAAGATAGTTATCAAATTTGAAAATCTGCATGCAACGGTAGGGGCTTTTGGCCGCAAGTATGTCCGTGTTTGGGGAACTGCTACTGTTACAGATTTGTCTTCTAATGAAGAAGTTTGTCTCATTAAGATAACGAAACTTACTGGAGCTGAAGACTATTTTACAAAAGAAGCTACATGGAAGAGCTTTAAGAAATTTGGTGAATTGTTGGCAAAACTAAAATAATAAGTTCAATACAAATAAAGATGAAAAGACTATTATTTGTTATCTTTACGTGTCTGTCTCTCTGTAGCTATGCGCAGGCTCCGTTAAGTACAGAAGTTGTGACAGGCTCCTTTGAGGCTTTGTATAAGAGGACTGCTAATCTGGAGATTGAATATATAAAGATTCATAACAGATCAGAGGCTGAGTTTGCAGAGTATGAGAAAGACTGGAAAGTGGATAAGCCGGATGTTGAAGACCTGATTTTGCAAAATGCGAATGCAGCCTTGAAAAACGTTTGCTATTTGAATTTTGGCAAGGAATCAGATTGGACAGTCAAAGTCGTGGTAACTACAATTAGTCCTAAAGGCGATTATTCTTTTGTTGTGCAGCTTATTGACAAGAAAGGAGAGATTGTCGGTAGTATTGCAGGCTTGTTTGGCAAAGGCGGTATGTTTGGCACAAAGCTGAATCTTATCAAAGACGGTGCCAAGAGCACAGGAAAAAAGTTAGGTACTATACTGAGAAAGTATATTTAACGACGAACAGACACAATGATAAAAAAGATATTTATGCTCCTTGCTGCCTTGTCATGTTATGTTGGTATGATGGCACAGGATATGAAAGATGTAGTTTATCTTAAGAACGGAAGTATCATAAAGGGTTTGGTTATCGAGCAGATTCCCACAGAATCGCTTAAAATACAGACTTCTGATGGTAGTTTGTTCGTTTATAATATGGATGAGGTCCTGAAGATTACCAAAGAGAAAGTTGTAAAGGAGGAGGAAGAAGTTCCAAAGATTTCAAGAAATGGTCTCAAGCGTGGGTTCCGTGCTATAGCGGAATTAGGTTATGAGATGGAATCAAATGATGATGATGGTGATAATTCTCCTGTTCTCAACCTTTCTGCAGGCTATCAGTTGAATTCGTATGTCTTTCTGGGTGCAGGTGTAGGATTCAGATATTACATGGATGACGACAAAAGTTCTGTGCCAATCTACTTTAATTTCAGGTCTGATTTCGTAAATGTGAAAATCAATCCATTTGTTGACGTGAAATTAGGTTATTCTCCTTCTTATTCAGGAGCTTATTTTTCAACTAGCATGGGTTGCAGGTTCAAAATCGGAGAAAAGCATGGTTTGTCGGTTTCTGCTGGTTTTGCGCTTCAAGACAATAGGAAGGTAACAGAAAGCTATAACTATTATAGTTACGATAGCTATGATGTTATGACTAACGTCTTCATAGCAATGGGGTTTGATTTTTAAGAAGAAAAAACATAACCAAAGACCTGATTTTTATATAATGAATTTATTTCCTGATTTAAAGAAAAGGTACACAAAAGACGATATGTCTGCGCGTGAGGCTCAGCGTTTGGCGGAGTTCATAGCGTGGGGACCTATCGTGTTTCAGGCATCCCGTCTGGTGGTAAAATTTGGTATCCTTGATGCGCTTTGCGATAGCAAAGATGGTTTGACAGAGGACGAGGTCGTAGAGAAGACAGGTTTGTCAAAATATGCTGTTAAATGTCTTCTTGAGGCATCTCTAAGCATTGGTACCGTGATTATAGATGATGTAACGGATAAGTATTCGATTACTAAAACGGGATTTTTCCTGCTTAATGATCCGGCAACAAGGGTGAATATCGACTTCAATCATGATGTAAACTATCAGGGATTATTCAATCTGGAGGAGTCTATGAAAGAGGGTAGGCCTGCAGGATTGAAGTGGCTGGGAGATTGGCCGACGATTTATGAAGGACTTTCCTCTCTGCCTAAGCAAGTGCAGGATAGCTGGTTTGGTTTTGATCATTTCTATAGCGACTCTTCTTTCCCAGAGGCATTGGAGATAGTGTTCAAGAAACACAAGGTACGTTCTCTGTATGATGTTGGTGGCAATACTGGTAAGTGGGCGTTGCAATGTGTTGGATATGACAAGAATGTAGAGGTGACGATTCTCGACCTTCCTCAGCAGATTGGCATGATGAAGGAGAATACGAAGGGCAAGGAAGGTGCAGAGCGTATCAAGGGCCATGGTATTAACCTGCTTGACAAGAATGCTTTCTTCCCAAAGAGGGAAGGTGGTCTTGATGCAATCTGGATGAGCCAGTTCCTTGATTGTTTCTCAGAAGAGGAGATTGTAAGCATCCTAACACGAGCAAAGGCTGTGATGAATGACAATACCCGTATCTTCATCATGGAGACATTGTGGGATAGACAGAGGTTTGAGACCGCAGCCTTCTGCCTGACGATGACAAGTCTGTACTTTACAGCTATGGCCAATGGTAATAGTAAGATGTATCATTCTGAGGATATGACCCGACTGGTGAATGAGGCTGGTCTTGAGGTAGAGCATATATATGATGGCCTTGGACAATGCCATAGTATTATGGTTTGTAGAATAAAATAGTCTAAGGTCAAAGGCTTTAGACAAAAAAATAGTAAATAGTAAATAGTTAAATAGTAAATAAAAATGACACGTCAAGAAGTAGAAGAGAAAGTGAATAATTTCCTTGTTGAGGATTTGGAGATTGATGAAGAAAAGATTGCCCCAGAGGCAGAGTTGAAGGCTGGTCTCGGTATTGACAGTCTTGATTTCGTAGATATCGTTGTAATCGTAGAAAAGAACTTCGGTTTCAAGATAAAGCCTGAGGAAATGGCTGGTGTTCAGACACTTTCTCAGTTCTATGATTATATTGAGAGTAAGGTGAATTGTTAGTTCATAATTCATAGTGCATAGTTCATAGTTTGTTGGCGCACGTTGGTTTACTATGAATTATGAACTATACACTATGAACTGATATCTCATGCAACAATGGGCGGGAACAACCTTCGGTAGTGGAGGTATGCATAGAGCACTTATAGCTGTGATGAAGGTCATGGATATAAGGCTATTATATGCTTTTGTGGCCGTTTTTGTTGTTCCTGTATGTCTGATTCTCAATACTAATGGCAGTCGTAGCGTGGCGTACCGCTTTTATAGAAAGCGTTTTGGCTATGGCAGACTGAGGGCTGCATGGAATACCTATGTCAATCATTGTTTGTTTGGTCAGGTGGTTGTAGATAGGTTCGGCATGTATGCAGGCAAGAAGTTTGAGATAGAAATTGATGGTTATGATAGATTCCTAGAGCAGGCCTCTAAGCCTGAAGGGTTCATTCAGATGAGTGCCCATATAGGTAATTATGAGATTGCAGGTTATACCCTTACCTCAGACCCGAAAGTGTTTTATGCCCTTGTGTTTGACGGTGAGAAGGAATCGGTGACAGAAAACAGGAACAAGATGTTCGCATCCACCAATATCCAGATGATATCCGTAAAGCCTGATATGAGCCATCTCTTCGAGATAAATGGAGCACTTCAGAGAGGTGAGACTGTTAGTTTGCCGGCTGACAGATTCAATGGATCTCCGCGTTATGTGGAACAGATGTTCCTTGGTGCAAAGGCACGTTTCCCGCAAGGACCGCTTAGTGTTGCCACGATGAGAGAACTTGATGTTCTGGCGGTTAATGTCATGAAGGAGTCGATGAAGAAATACCATGTCTATGTCACTCCACTTGAATACGACAAGACGGTTTCGCGTAAGGAACAGATAGACCAGTTGTCAAAAGCGTATGTATCAGAACTGGAGAGAATGGTGAGGAAATATCCGCATCAATGGTATAATTTCTATGAGTTCTGGCAATAAAGCCAAATGTCAAGAGCCTTAGTCCTTAGACTTTTATAAAATATGGTAACAGAGGAATCCCTCAGAAATATAGATATACATGAACTTCTGCCTCAGCAGGAGCCTTTTGTGATGGTTGGTAAACTCACGGCTTTTGATGAGAAAACGACTGTTACAGAGACCGAAATAAAAGAGAATAATATCTTTGTCTGTGATGGTGTATTTTCTGCTCCTGGTTTGGTTGAGAATATCGCCCAGACATGTGCAGCGAGGATTGGATATGTGAACAAATATATCTTGAAAAAGGGTATTCAGCTAGGTTTTATTGGAGCTATCAGAAACCTTGAGATTACCGGATGTCCTAAGGTTGGAGATGTGATTACCACTTGTGTCACGGTTATTGATGATGTGCTTGGCATGACATTGGCTAATGGTGTAGTGACTTGCAATGGCGAGACATTGGCTACTACAGAAATAAAAATAGCGGTCAAGGAGGCAGAATAATGGAGCTTGTAACGGAGAAGGAACTTGAGATAAGATTCAGCGAGGTGGATATCATGAAAGTGGTATGGCACGGATCTTATCCTTTATATCTTGAAGATGCACGTGAGGCTTTTGGTGCGCAATACGGACTAAGCTATCAGAACTATATTGACAACAATGTGTTTGCGCCTATTGTGGAGATGGATATAAAATATAAGCGTCCTGTGCTCTATGGAATGAAGCCACACATCAGAATCACGTATCGCCCTAAGCCTTCGGCAAAGATAGTGTTCGATTACGAAATCTTTGACCCAAAAGACGGTACGGTATTCCTGACCGCTCGTACTGTGCAGGTATTCATGGATATGAACTATCAGCTAATGTGGGATAATCCTCCTTTCTTCGTTGAGTGGAAGAATAAATGGCAACAATAATCTCAGATAATATAACATCCCCTCTTGGACTGACTACCGAACAGACCTATAAGGCTGTACGTGAAGGTAAGTCTGGTTTGTCGCACTATCCCTGTGAGAATGGGGAAGGGGGATGGAATGATCTGCCATTTTCCGTAGAGGCATCACTTTTCAATAAGGAACAATGGGATAAGATTATGGTCGATGGATTCTCCAAGTTTGAGAGTCTGGTGCTACATTCTGTAAAAGCGGCTTTATCAACTCTGATTTTTAACAAAGAGCGTGCTATTCTTATCCTGAGTTCAACGAAAGGAGATATTGAATTGCTGGAAAAAGGCGAAGACATGCCTTCGCTTGCTGATGCTGCCAAGAAAGTGAGTCTGGCAATAGGCATTGAGAACGACCCAATAGTGGTTTGTAATGCGTGTATCTCTGGTGTTTCGGCAATCATACTCGGACAGCGACTTGTGGATTGTGGTAATTATACACATGCCATTGTGTGTGGTGCTGATATTCAGAGTAGGTTCATCGTTTCTGGTTTTCAGTCGTTGAAGGCATTGTCGGATGTGCCTTGCCGACCATTCGATATTGAAAGACTTGGCTTGAATCTTGGTGAAACTGCAGCGACTATTGTCTTGTCAAGGGAGATGAACTTCCCGAATGGATGGAAGGTGGATAAGGGCGCGGTATGTAATGATGCATATCATATTAGTGCACCCCATCCGAAAGGACTAGGGGCAGGTATGGCTCTTAGTAAAATGAAGAATGCTGATAATTCGATTTCAGTAATAGGAGTTCATGGTACTGCCACGATGTATAATGACCAGATGGAATCTAAGGCAATAGAGATGGCTGACTTGCAGGATGTTCCACTCTCTGCCTTGAAAGGATATTTCGGTCATACTATGGGTGCGGCTGGAGTGCTTGAGACCATTATCATGATGCGAGCACTTGAAGATAACATGATACTGTCTTCCAAGGGCTTTGAGACTTGTGGCGTAAGTGGTAAGGTGAAGATGTCGGATAAGTCGATGACCGCTGAGGGAAACACCTTCGTTAAAATGTTGTCTGGCTTTGGAGGTTGTAATGGAGTCGTCCGTGTTTCAGATAGACCTCTTCCTCAGATTATTGATAATGATATTCTTGTCAGTCAGACACATTCTGTGAAGATAACCCAGGATGAGGTTGTTGTAGATGGGAGCAGACTTGATGTAAAGTCTCGTGGTAAGGAAATGCTGACGGAGGTATATAAGACGAAGATAGGCGACTATCCGAAGTTCTATAAGATGGATATGCTTAGTCGTCTTGCCTTTGTCGCTTCCGAACTGCTTATAGAATCTGAAGGTCAAAGGACTCTAAACTCTAATCCCTCAACTTTAGACTCTAGCCGTGCTGTTATCCTTTTCAATCATTCCTCATCTATAATAGCAGACCGTCAGTATGTGAAATCCATAAAAAAGGATGACTTCTTTCCTTCGCCAGCAGCGTTTGTCTATACCCTGCCTAATATCACTACGGGTGAGATCGCGCTTAGGAATGGTTATCATGGTGAAACATCGTTCTATCTTCTTGCAGAAAGAAATGAAAAGCTGATGCAGATGGTTATAAAATCTACTTTCATTGACCATGATATAAAGAGTGTCATTGGAGGCTGGATAGATTGTCCTTCAGAGGACGAGTTTGAATGTGAAATTAGTATATTCAGTAAAGAATAAAGATATAAAAATGGAAAACTTAATTAATGAACTCAAGGTACAGATAAAGGAGGCTCTTAATCTGGAAGATCTCTCAGTAGAAGAATTTGATGAAAATGCTCCTCTTTTCGGAGATGACGGTATAGGTCTTGATTCTATTGATGCTTTGGAGATAATAGTATTGCTTGAGAAGAAGTACGGAATACGTCTGGCTAATGCAGCAGAAGGTAAGACTATCTTCAAGAATGTGGCTACTATTGCTGAATACGTAGAAAAGAACCGTAAGAAGTAATTATGAATATCGCAATAACCGGACTGGGGATTATCTGTGCTATAGGTAATGATTGCCAGCAGGTTCTTGACTCTCTTGTGAATAAGAAAACGGGAGTTGGTGTGATGAAAAATCTTCAGTCATGCCATAAGGAACTGCCCGTTGGTGAGGTTAAGTTGTCGGATGACGAACTGAAGACATTGCTTGGCTTGCCAGTTGAGAGCCTATATAGCAGAACAACCTTGCTCGGTGCTGTTGCGGTAAGACAGGCAATGACTGATGCCGGATTATCAGCCGATATGCTTGCAGGAAAGAAGGTCGTACTTATTTCTGGCACTACGGTTGGTGGAATGGATGTAACGGAGAGGCTTCTTCGTGATATGCGTGATGCCCTTCTCCAACACCCCATCTCCCCCTCGGGGGCTGGAGGGGCTACCCAACACCCATCACCCATAGACTATATCAAACGTCATGACTGTGGTAGTACCACAAATGAGATAGCTCAAATTTGCGGACTTGATTGTGAGGTATGCACCATATCAACGGCTTGTTCTTCTGCTATTAACTCAATAATAGTTGGTTGTGAGATGCTTCGTACTGGTGAGGCTGATATCGTCATAGCTGGTGGTTCAGAGGCATTGAGTAAGTTCCATCTCAATGGATTTAACACCCTTCATATACTCGATACGGAGGTGTGTCGTCCGTTTGATGCTACTCGTGTTGGTCTCAATCTTGGTGAAGGCGCTGCTTTCGTGGTTCTTCAGAAGGATAAAGCCGATGGTAAGGCATATATTGGAGGATATGGAAACAAGTGTGATGCCTTTCATCAGACAGCTTCTTCTGATGATGGAGAAGGCGCATATCTTGCAATGTGTGAGGCTTTGGAATCTTCGGGCATAGATAAGTCGCAGATAGACTATATTAATGCACATGGAACGGGAACTCCGAATAATGATCCAAGTGAGAGCGTAGCTTTGAAACGTATTTTTGGCAATGATATTCCTTTGGTTTCAAGTACGAAGGGATTCACAGGGCATACCACATCTGCTTCTGGCAGTATAGAGGCGGTAATATGTGTTCTTGCGATGCAGAATAACTTTGTGCCTGTTAGCTATGGATTCTGTCATGCTGATGAGGCTTGTATCCATCCATTTGTAGGTGATGATAAGCATCACAGAATGGATTATGTAATCTGCAACTCGTTTGGCTTTGGAGGTAATGACAGTTCTCTGTTGCTTATGAGAGATGCCAATACCCAACATCCATCACTCAACATCCATCACCCATCACCCGAAATCGTTGTGGATGTAACGATTGATTCCGTGGAACAGCTTGCTGATTATAAAGAATACATATCTCCGAAAGAAGGTCGTAGGATGGGTAAGCTTATGAAGGCAGCAACGCTGACATCTCTTATGGCTCTTCGCGAGGCTGGAATAGAATGCCCTGATGCGATAATTACGGCTACTGCCAATGGTATGCTTGAGACAAGTGAGAAATTCCTTGTTGATATGGTGGATAATGGTGAAGAGACATTGAGTCCTACTCTTTTCATGCAGAGTACGCATAACACTATTGGAAGTGCGATAGCAATACGTACTCATTGTCATGGATATAACATTACATATACTCAGGGCAAAGACTCGATGAAATGGGCACTTCGTGATGCAGAGCGGCTGATAAGGATGGGTAAGGCAAAGACCGTACTCGTGGGATGTCATGATGAATCATCGCCATTGTTCCAGAGATTCTATGATTATCTTAATATCCCTGTTCCACAGATATATTCACGTAGCGTGGTTCTGAAAGCTAAATAAAGATGTGGTTGAAGTTATTGCCATTGGCATTGATACAGAGTGCGTTGCTAGCCATAGGTCAGGTGTTCCTGAAGTATGGATTACAACGTATGGTCAGTTTCGGTTGGAACTGGACTTTCTTTAAGTCTGCCTTGCTTAATTGGCAATTTGCTATGAGTGGCATAACGATAGGTGCGGCCAGTCTTTTATGGATGTATATCATACGACAGTTTCCGCTAAGTCTTGCCTATCCTATGGGATCTTTGAGCTATGTATTCACAATGCTCTGTGCAATAATGTTCTTTCATGAAAGTGTGGACTGGGTAAAGTGGGTAGGTCTTTTTTTCATAATAACAGGTTGTATTTTGATGACAAAATGAAAAGATATTTCATTATACTATTGATGAGCATGGTATCATTTGCCGTACCTGCTCAGAATAATCAGAAGATAGTTGACCATATTAATCAGGTTGCACACTCGCTAAAGAGTATGCAGGCAGACTTCGTTCAGACAAAGACGATGAAGATGCTTGGTGATAAGATGGTGTCAAACGGTAAGATGTACTATCAGCAGAATGATAAACTGCATTGGGAATATACAACGCCATATAGCTATACCTTCATCCTTAATGGTGACAAGGTTCTTCTCAAGAAGGGAGCACGTAAGGATGTCATTGATGTAAACAAAAATAAGGTGTTCAAGGAAATTGCTCGTATAATGATGAGCAGTATGGTTGGCACCTGTCTGACAGAGAAAAAGGACTTTAGCGTTTCCGTTGCAGAATCAGATCAGACATATACTGCTACGCTCATTCCGCAGAAGAAGGAGATGAAACAGATGTACACAAAGATTGTATTGACTTTCACAAAGAAAACATCTATGATCTCTCGTGTGGTGATGTATGAGAAGAATGGCGACAATACAGAGATTGTATTGAAGAACGTAGTGACAAACAAGGCTGTAAGTCCATCATACTTTGCAATCTAAGAGATCATTCATAATTGCCATCATGTCCTTCTGCTTTCTGTTTGCAAGGGCTCAGACATTACCTTCAAGTGAAGGAGAGAGGGCTCGTTATAGTGTGCAGATAGATGTAAAGAAGGCGTACATAAGCGGAATCTGCGGAATGCTGTTTGAGGATGGCAAACTAAAGGCAAGTGTGGTCAATGAATTTGGATTCTCTGCTATGGATTTCGAATATGACCCTCAGAAAGATAAGGTGAAAATTATCAATATAGTAAAGAAACTTGACCACTGGTACATCAAGCGTGTTCTGAAACGCGACCTTCGTATTCTGATTCACAACCTAAGACAAGGTATCTACAAGCATGAGAATACGAAATACGAAATAACATATAATTTTCAGCCTTTACAACCAATAACCGAAGAGGCAACTAATAATGGAAATGCAATCTAAAATACTCCCCCTCGGGGGAATTGGGGGCTTATATACCATAACTGCTAAGGAAATCAATGATGATGGAGGTGTTTTCCACATTCATCTTAATCCAGAGTGCCTTATATATAAAGCCCATTTTCCAGAACAACCTATTACCCCTGGTGTGTGTATTACTCAGATAGCGGTAGAACTGGCTGAGATTATTGTGGGACATAGCCTCCAGATGATAGGAATAAAAAACGTTAAATTCCTGTCAATTATGACTCCTGACACCCAGACGGAGGTGACATATACTATTACGATTAAGAATTCGGACGATAATAATACCCGTATTCAAGCCGTAGCACAGTCGGATGATGTGGTCTATGCGAAAATGTCGCTTATATGCAAGAGATAATAAGTACATTGACTTCGCGTGAACGTCTGCATCGTCGGGGTATCTGTGTGATTGTTCCTACCTATAACAACGAGACAACGATTCGTGATGTTGTTGAGAGATGTAAGGAACAATCGGATGATGTCATAGTCGTAAATGACGGTTGTACGGATTCTACAACCTCAATACTTGCAAACATAGAAGGTATCACCATTGTTACGCTAAGTCATAATAGTGGTAAGGGTACAGCCTTGAAGATGGGCTTTCGCAAGGCTATGGAAATGGGCTTCTCATACGCTATAACGCTTGATGCTGATGGGCAGCATTTCCCGGAGGATATACCTTTGATGCTAAAAGCTAACATAGAGAATCCGGGGGCACTTATTGTCGGTGAGCGTAAGGATCTAAAGGAACAGGAGCGTTCAGGTGGTAGCAAGTTTGCAAATGCCTTTAGTAACTTCTGGTTTTTTGTTCAGACTTGGAAACATCTTAAAGATACTCAGACGGGTTTCCGTCTATATCCTCTTCGCAAACTTCATGGTCTTTCGCTTCTTACATCTAAATATGAGGCGGAACTGGAATTGCTTGTGTTTGCTGCATGGCATGGGGTAAAACTAGTGTCACAGCCTGTAAATGTGTATTATCCACCACGAGAGCAACGTGTGTCGCATTTCAGACCCGGTCTTGACTTCACGCGAATTTTTGTTCTGAATACTATACTATGCTTCCTTGCTTGCGTATATGGACTTCCACTTTATATCTGGCGAGCACTCCGTACCATACTCTTTACCCTATACTCTTTACTCTTCTTTGTCGTATGCTCAATAGGATTGATGACTCCATTGGTTACGCTATATATAAAGATTGGTAAGATGACGTTGAAAAAGCGTGATAATCTGCATGGCATATTGCAATGGATCTCTAAGTTCATAATGATATGGCATGGAATACCGGGTGTGAAGTACAAGCATAGGTGTAATTCTGATGAATCTTTGGACAGTCCTTCGGTATTGATATGCAATCATCAATCGCACCTTGACTTGATGACGCTTCTGCCTTTGAAGAAAAAGATTGTTGTACTGACAAACGACTGGGTCTGGCGAAATCCATTCTATGGCTATGTAATAAGACAAGCTGAGTTCTATCCCGTATCGGCTGGCGTTGATGCTCTGATTCCGAAACTGAGGAATCTTGTTGATAGGGGGTATAGCATAGCGGTATATCCAGAAGGAACGCGTTCAGAAGACTGTAGTATAGGGCGTTTTCATCAAGGTGCGTTCTATATTGCGGAGCAATTGAATCTTGATGTCGTACCTCTGATACTTTATGGTGCGGGAAAGGTTCTTCCAAAGAAAGACAAGCATCTGCATAAAGGCATTATCAGTCTTGATGTGGATAGGCATTTCTCACCAGAAGAGGTTATTTCGCTCGGAACTCTCAAACAACGAGCTTCTTGGTTCAGGAAATACTATAAGTCACGATACGACGAGGTGAGTGATGAATATGAACGTTTTAGTTAAGCCAGATGACCAAAGCGATGCTTGCATCAGCTTTGGCATGGCGAGAAAAGGTGGGATGAAAATCCAACAGTATGCGTAGGAAGGTTGCAATTATAGGTAGTGGACTTGGAGGCTTGTCGTGCGGATATATTCTGCAACGCAATGGTTTTGACGTCACCATCTATGAGCAGAATCCTGTCCTTGGTGGCTGTCTGCAATGTTTCCGTCGTAAGGGGGCTGTGTTTGAGACAGGAATGCACTTTATTGGTAGTGCTGCACCAGGGCAGACTATGGATAGGATGATGCAGTATATGGGTATTGCATCTGATGTTCATCTCAGCCAACTTAATCCTTTGGCATACGATACTGTTTCTTTAGGCGGTCAGAGATTCGAGTTCCCTAACGGAAAGGAACAGTTCATAGAGAAGATGTCATCATATTTCCCTCGCGAGAAGGATGCGATAGCGCGTTATTATGATATCGTGAACAAGATAGCCTCTGCTTCCACTCTTCATTCTCTTACCAGCGAGAGTCGTGATGTGGCTATTGATACAGAGTATCAGCAGCGTAGCATGAACGATGTCATGGATGAATTGTTTAATGACACTTTGCTAAAGAATGTCCTTGTTGCTAATCTACCACTCTATTCGGCAGAGTTGAACAAGACCCCATTCTCGCAACATGCGTTCATCATGGATTTCTACAATCATAGTGCCTTTCGTGTTGAAGGGGGTAGTGATGCTATTGCTAAATCACTTGTGAAATCGATAGAGCGTCTTGGCGGACAGGTTATCACTTCTGCAAAGGTGAAGAGGATAGTGTGTGATGCGACACATGCCATTGGTGTAGAGACAATGGACGAGCAACTGCATGTGGCTGACTATGTTATCAGTACTGTTCATCCTGCCCGTACTGTAGAAATGCTTGAAGATACAAGTCTTATTCGTCCTGCTTTCCGTACACGTATTAAGTCTTTGCCTCAGACTTCGGGCTGTTTCGCTGTATATGTTAAGTTCAAGGATGGGGTGATGCCTTATATGAACACAAACTATTATGGCTATCGTGGAGACACGCCTTGGAATTGTGAGCATTATACGGAATCTGATTGGCCGAAAGGCTTCCTCTATATGCACATGTGCCATGAGGATAAGGCAAAATGGGCAAAGAGTGGTGTGATACTGTCGTATATGAATATGGAGGATGTTGCACCATGGGTAGGAACTCATGTGGGTAGGCGTGGTGATGATTATGAGGCATTCAAGACACGT